>FWWL01000848.1_pt1 | contig 80398 bp, 90 predicted proteins | sample 2228331 | NCBI WGS metagenome assembly FWWL01 (sample SAMEA103939775, study PRJEB20133) | metagenome | reverse complement strand
CCCAGACACGCCTGTCGCGCTTCACGGAGCTCTGCCCTGTGGGGGTGCCGTTTTTGTCCACGGGCGGTCCGACGGCGAGAAACTGGATAGTTGGAATACGCATAGGCTTACCCCCGTAAGTTGATGCGAGCCATCTCTCTATGTCCTGTCGTACCTAGCACCGAACTCCGATAAGCCGTCACCCTGATAGACACAAGCTGAAGGCGTTCTCAAAGATTCGCCTCGCCAAAACTGATATAAAGGTCTATCGTATGGGGTTTCCAGCCGCGGGGTACCAACCAGACCAACACCTTTCCCCGATAACTGAACATAGCTGTACCTCCTGTCCGTCGGCACTTCTACTGCAAGCAGCTCGCTGTGAAAGTTTTCCTCGTCTTTCTGTTTCCCAACGGAAAGAAGCACCCAACGCCCATCCTCCGTCACATCTCGCGGAAGTATCTGGACCCAAGGGTGTTGCCCTCGCTCTATCACCACGCGCGAACGCCCATCCCGCCACTCTACCGACACTTGCTGACGCCCCGAGCGGTATTCAAGATACGAAGCCGCGGTGAGCGGCGCTACCCGCACCCGAACCTGTTGGCGAGGAGAGTAACGGAAGGCACTGTTATCATCCATCCCCACAGGACCCCATCGGTAGCGCGGATCCAACAACGCCCAATCGCGGTACACCTCGTCCAGCTGGCGCCCTTTCAACACCCAGCGACGCCCACTGACCACATCCTGCTTGTAAGCCCGCAGCCGATGATAATCGAGCGCCCCGACATCTTCCTGATACCAGATATGCCGACTGTCTGGATACCACCCAAACCGATAGTCGGTATATGGATCCTCGGTGCCGCGTGGATACTCTGGCGTTGCTAAGCGGCGCACACGGCGCGTGGCACAATCTACCACTATCATCCCCTCTACCTCGCCGCCTCCATATCCGCAAAGGAAACGACTATCTGGTGAAAACTTGCAGCGATAGAGACTTTTCAGCACAATCGGTTTGAAACCAGCGTCGCCCACTCGTCCGCAATAGGTGAAAGATACCCCCGCATAATAGTAATACTGACCATCAGGCGAGAGGTCCATATGGCGAAACTCGTTCTTTATCGGATCGAGAAAAAGGGGGATACTTTGCAGAGGTTCCTCAACGACTTCCCCTCCGCGATAGCGTAAGATTTTACGATGGAGGCTAATCCAGTAATGCCCTTTGGGTGCGGGTTGGTCTAAATCTATGTCCAAGAAGGCATAAACAACAGGTGGCGGTGATAACGCCTCTTGCTTCTCTTGCCGGATCATGGTTTGCCACCTCCTCGTGTGAAGTTATAGACGAATACTTACCACTTCACGATACCACGGCATGACTCTTTCAGCGCTGATTATACCCGTCTCTGGAAAATCTTCTGGTGGATTTGAGATGCCTCCTGTCCACGGCTGCCAACCCGTTGGACGGAGATAAACGGATAACTCCTGAAGGTCTTGTCCGATGAAAAGGGGAGCATAGGCAACACCACAATTCAAAAAGAGGGAACCCGTGCGAACCCAACCACCTTGAGGCCTAGCATGTGCGCTGTCTTGGGCTATTGAGACGACTCGTCTCACCTGCGGAGTGCCTCCGGGAGGCGGCACTGGGTGTTCCTTGTGGGCGCATCCCACCAAGACACGCTTGTAGGAGGGAAGGTCATCAAGAATATATCTCCATGCGTGTAGGTGGAGAAAGACCAACTTCTTTTCATCACCCGACAAACCGAAATTAAGCCAAACAACAAAACCATATGGAGCCTCTTGCCAGTTCTGTCCATAGGAGAGATGCTCTCCAAACTTCCCTGCAACTTTCCTCTCTTCTCCCTCCCACCCTAACCTGATATAAATATTCCAGCGATCATAGTTCGGAGGCGGCGAGACCCTATCTCCACCTCGTTCTTGCTCCCCTACACGCAAGCCACGACCAGCAGGGTGGAAGGATAAGCCTCCTTCGATGTCTCTTACCTGCCCGTTCCGATCCAAGTACTTTATGCCAAAGTATACATATGGAGTATCGCGCGTCGATCTCCAGCTACTTTGCTCTGACCGAATATACCAGATGTTTGCCGAAGGATGGCGGGGAGGAGGCAGATAAAACTCTCCCATCGCCTGGATAGCATTTCGCCCCTGTCGCGTTTCGACGCGACGGAATGGACCGGTCTCATTACGACGCGCAGGATCCGGAACCGATTCAGAAGATGTTGGCATAAAATAGGCACCATCCGAAGTTACAATTCTCCCAGTGTCTGCTTCGTACTGGAGTGAAGCTATCTCACGACCCCTAAGCCCTCCCGTCTCCGTATAATACCAGCCATCTGGTGAGAGAGCACTTACATCCCCATCGTATATTCCCAGCGCAGAACGAATCGCAGGAATAATCTGGTTCGGGTCCTGCGTATCCCACGGTATTGCCCCCATATGAGGCACCGCACTATCTTCCTCCGAAGGCGGTCCCCAAACCCCATTCCACTCCGCCTCCACCACAAAGTAATACTCCCGCTCACTCACCAATCCCGACACTGTGTACTGCCGCGCCGAACCCGACAACACCCCACTCGCACTGGAATAACTCCCGCTCACCGTCCCCCAGCGCACCCGATAACCCGTCGCACCCGGTACCGGATCCCAATAAACCGTCACCTTGTTCGCTCCTGTCGGCACCGCAAATATCCACGGCACCTCTGTCAATATTTTACCCTCCGTTCGCAACCATCGCGTGTCGTTTTCTACAAACGCCCGCACCGTGTAGACCCCTGCAGGCAGATCGGTCAGCTGCACAGCCTGCAGCGTGCCTCCCACTGCAAAAGTCCACTCGTAAATCGGCACATTTGAATCGTTCTCCCTGCCCACCGGCTTGAGCTGCACCTTCACCTGCCGCGCACTCCCAACCCAGTCGCCCAACTGCAAGCCCAAAGTTCGACTGAATGCCCCATTCGGCTGGGTGGTGGTGTCGCCCGCAAATGTCGGCGCCCCCTGCGCCCCTTGATTGAAACTCACTATCAACAGATCCGTATCATCTACCACACCGTCCCCGTTCAAATCCTCCGGACAACCGCTCGGACACGATTGCCCTTGCGCAAACACTACTGCCAACAAATCGCTATCATCCACCACATTATCGCCGTTCACATCACCGTTGGTCAACACCAGCGTCTGCGCCGCGCCGTTTAGCAGCAGCGCCCCCATCAATCCGATGACCCAGATTGCTCGCATCGCCCTTGAACCTCCTGCGTCGTGTTTCGCATTATAGAGTCCCCAAAAGCTCCCAAAATGTGACAGGGGGATTGCGAATTTGGGGAGCAAAAGGGCTATTTTTCGTCGGAGAGCAGGCGTTTGAGGCGCTGGCGGGCGCGATGCAACCGCTGTCGCAGGCACACCTCAGTGCAACCAAAGTGGGGCGCCAACTCCTTCAGCGTGTAGCCCTCCCCATCGTGCAGCCAGAGCAGGTCTCTATCGGCAGGTTCCAGCTGTTCCAGCGCCAGGCGCACCATCAGTTCCAGCTCGGAGAATGGCTCCCCCCCCCGCACAAATCGGCAACTTCAAGGGGCACAGTGGGCAGCTGACTGTTCCAGAAGTCGGCGAGGCAGCCCCGCAGCACGTGCAGGAAGTAAGCATACGAGATTAGCCCGCCCCGCTGCAGGTGAAGCAGTAGATGCAAGCGCACCTCGGCAGCGCAGTCTTCAGCGTCCTGCTCGTTCAGCCCTTTCTTCAGACAGATGCGTTTTGCTCTCTCGAAGAGCCGCTCTAAAGTTTCCAGTAGCTCTACACCAATGTCCATAGCCCTATCTCGGGCGATGCGAGCAGGAAAACAGTACGCCAGGTTCCCCAAAACTCCTTCGCTAAAACGCCAAAAACGCAGGGAACGCTTCGAGCATGTTGTCCGCTCCCTAACCCGTCGATTCGCGCTCGCGCAGCTGGGCAGGCACAATCAGGCGCCTGGGTTCCACTGTGCGTCCCTCAATCAGCGCAATCAGGCGTTCGGTGGCAACCCGCGCGAGGGTGGGGATGTCAATCGCGATAGAGGTGAGCGTCGGCTCCACCATCTCGCAGAGAGGGGTGTCGTTGAAGCCGATGAAAGCCATCTCGTCGGGGATGCGGATGCCGTGCCCCTGGGCAGTGCGCATCGCGCCGACGGCGATCAGGTCGTCCATCGCCACGATGGCAGTGGGCGGCTGGGGCAGCTGGAGCAAATCTTCCATCGCGCGCTGTCCGCCCAGCAGACTCGATTCGGTGAACACGACATAGTGGGGGTCATAGGCGATGCCGTGCTGTTCCAGCGCGTGGCGGTAGCCCTGCAGGCGGTCGCGCGTTACGGTCAGCCCGCTTGCGCCGCCGATATAGGCAATCCGTCGGTGCCCCTTGCGAATCAGAAACTCGGTTGCCATGAAGCCCGCGCCCACATTATCGTTGTCGACCGAGCAGATGGCGTCGGGCGGGTCGTAGCGCCCCAGCAGCACGAATGGGAACCCCTGCTCGGTCAGGCGCACGATGCGCTGGTCGCGCGTTTCGGATTCCACCAGAATCAAGCCGTCCACGCGGCGGGTACGCAAGAGCTCTTCATAAATCGCCCGCTGAGAGCGTGGGGTGCGCGCCGCGTCCACGCACAGGTGATAGCCGTGTCGTCCTGCTTCTTCGATGATAGACGCCATCAGCGCCGAGAAGAAGGGGTCATACGCCAGCGCGTGTGGGGCGCGGTGGATTACCAGTCCCAGCAGGCGCGTGCGCTGGGCACGCAACGACTGGGCGCGCGCGTCGGGCACATAGCCCAGCATCTCCACCACTGCCAGTACCCGACGGCGCATCTCCTCGTTCACCTGCGGGTCGTTGTTCAGCACCCGCGAAACGGTTGCCTGCGAAACCCCAGCCAGCCGTGCAATCTCGCTCTGTTTGATGTCTGCCATCGCCTCTCCGCAGTGAATACGATTTCTCAGGAATTATAGCACATTCTGGACGGCAAGAGGGGTAGAGGGTGTTGGAAAAGTCGCTTCTGGGCAGGACAGGGAAACAAGACGGCTAAACCCGTTCCCAGTAAACAAAGCCAGCCTTCGCTGGCTATAGCCCCCTGTTTACGGGGGGTTGGGGGGCTGAGCCGACGCAGGTCGGCTTCGTTTCATAGGAACGGCTTCAGCCGTCTGGCTGACCATCCCCACCTCTTGAAAACCCGACGGGTGAACCCGTTCCCAGTAAACAAAGCCAGCCTTCGCTGGCTCAGATAGCCGACGCAGGTCGGCTTCGTTTCATAGGAACGGCTTCAGCCGTCAGGCATGCACCAGGTTTTTTTTTCGAACGCCTTCAGTGGGGTATACTCTGGCGCAGGAGATGGAACATCATGACCGAAGAGCGACATTTTCTGGATGACCCGCGTCCTGAAGGGCGCGAGCCGATACCCGCCGAGATGGTTCCCCTGCTTCTGAGCGCGTTCGAGGAAGTGGAGGATGTGGCGCTGGTGCTGGCGTTCACCGTTCGGGCGGAGGGTGTGATGCAGAGCGACGCCACCTTTGGCGTGTGGCTCAATGAAGACCTCAGCCACGAAGACAAGGTGGAAACGCTCCGCCAGATTGCGAACCGCCTGCACGCGGTGGTGACGCCGAACTACTATCTGGACCTGATGCTGTTGACTCCGCGCGACGAGCTGCTGTGGGAGATGGCGACCGAGAACGGCGATCCGATTTTCGTGCGTGACGAGGCGTCGCTCCGGGCGCAGCTGGAGCGCGTGGCACAGCTGGGTCCCATCGGCGAAGACGAGCGCGATATCGATGTGTTGCGCGTGCTTTAGCGCACCAGTCGCGCTCGCACCTGGCGCCCCACTGGCTCTATCGGGTGGGCTTCGCTTTGACGGGTGAGGGTCTGATACACCGGGCGCCCGACGGCGTTCTCTAAGAGCCACTCGCGGGCGAACTGCCCTGTGCGGATTTCGTGCAGGATAGCGCGCATCGTTTCGCGGACATGCGCATCAATCAGGCGCGGTCCGCGTGTGAGCGCTCCATAGTGCGCCGTGTCGGAAATCACCGACTCCATGCCGCTGATCCCGCTCTCGTAGATAAGGTCGGTGATCAGCTTCAGCTCGTGGAGGCACTCGAAGTAAGCGACTTCGGGGGTGTAGCCCGCCTCCACAAGGGTTTCAAACGCGGCGCGAATGAGGGCAGGCACGCCCCCACACAGCACGACCTGCTCCCCAAACAGGTCTGCCTCGCACTCTTCGGCGAAGGTGGTCTCATAGACGCCCGCGCGTGTGCCGCCCAGCGCCTTCGCATAGGCGAGCGCGGTCGCCTTTGCTGTGCCCGTGTAATCCTGATGCACCGCAATCAGGCACGGCGCACCCTGCCCCGCCACAAACAGGCGCCGCAACTGGGGTCCCACCGCTTTGGGCGAGACCATTATCACATCCACCCATTCGGGGGGCACAATCTGCCCGAAATGGATATTGAACCCATGCGCGAAGCCGAGCGTATGTCCCTCACGCAGGGCGGGCGCAACCTGTTCGGCGTACACCGCGGGCTGTGCTTCGTCGTTTATCAGTAGCATCAGCACTTCGGCGTTTTGAACCGCGTCTGGAATCGACATCACGGGGAAGCCATCGGACTCGGCGCGTTCCCACGAGAAGCCCGGGCGCACGCCGATAATCACCTCCACACCACTATCGCGGAGGTTCAGCGCCTGGGCGTGCCCCTGCGAACCATAGCCCAGAATCGCGACGGTCTTGCCTTTCAACGCTTCCAGAGACGCATCGGCATCAGTATAGACGGTTGCCATCAGGGTTCTGCCTCCTTGTTGGCGGGTGTACCCGATTCACTCTGAGTGGCTTCACGCTGGATTCGCACCTGCACCGTAACTTCCTTCTCGCCGACGACTTCCACGCCTATGGGCACGCGGAGAGGCACGCGCAGGCGTGTGTCCTGCGTGGCGTTTCGGAGCGAGATGGGCTGGGTCTCTATCACATTAATCTCGGCGAGCCGTGCGGGGCTGCCACGCAGCTGTACCGAGACAGGCTCCACCGAAAACCACACGACACGATAAGGAAACGGCGGCAGGTCGCCCAGGCGAGGGCTGACGGGCACGGTTTTGGAAGTCGGCTGGGGAATCAGGCGCACACGCAGGCGCACTGTGGAAGGGTTCACCTGGACATTCAGAATCGGTGTCCCTTTCTCGTCTAAGACCACGGGGGTGGTCTCCACTTCCAGGTCGCCCTGCAGCCCGGTGAGGTCAAAGTTGATCTGCACGGCGCGCACGCGGCGCACCACCGACGCCACGCCTGTGATGCGCACGCTGGACGGCTCTGGAATCGCCTCCGCCAGCACCTCCTTGAGCTCTGGCTCGCCCGAAAGCACCACCTTGATGGGAATCTGGCGTGCGAGGCGCTGCTCGATACGCACACGCACCCGCTGGCGTTCGGGAATCAGCGTCAGCTGGGTGTCCCACTCTGGAGGATATTGCAGGCGTATGGGGAGCTGGGTTTCGCCCAGCTGGGCGTCTTGCAGGTCTATGGTGGCGCGGATGCGGTCTGCCGAGGTGGTTTCCACGCGCTCCTTGACGCCGCGCACGGTGATTCGCAAGCGGTTGCCCGTGAGCAGGCTGACCTCGTAGTTGCTGGGCACATTCACCAGCTCAATCGGCACCTCGTACACGCGCTCGATAACCGGGTGTAGCTGGGACTGCACATACAGCACCAGCAGGATGGCAGTGACCAGCGAGCCGATTTTCTCCACCAGATTTTCGCGCCAAGCCATTGTCAGTTCTCCCGTGTGGGGGCGGTTTCGCGTGCAGAGCGTTCCCGGCGGGGTCGGCGCACGGTGGTCACCGCCGCACCCACGCGCTCAATCCAGCGGGCACGGGTCTCACCCAGCAGCAGGTCTGAAAGCAGGCGCTCCAGATGTTCGGCGTCGATGCCGATTGTCCACGCTCCGTCGATGGCGACCGTTACCGTGCCTGTCTCTTCTGAGACGATAATCGCAATACAGTCCGAGGTTTCGCTGATGCCGATGCCCGCGCGGTGGCGCGTGTGCATCGTGGGTGGGATGGCAGGGTTCTGGCTGATTTCAGGGAAATAGACTGCGGCTTCCACAATCTGGTCGCCGCGCAGAATCACGGCGCCATCGTGCAGGGGCGACCCCGGATAGAAGATGGCACGCAACAGGGGCGCGGAGACTTCTGCCTGCAGGGCTATCCCCAACCCCTCGGCGACGGTATCTTGCCGTTCCCACACAATCAGCGCGCCGATGCGCTCCCGTGCCATCTGATAGACAGCCGTGACGACCTCTTTGATGGCGCGACGCATGGGTTCTTCCGAGCTGCCGCCCAGACTGGCACGCCAGAACTCCACGCGCCCGATCGTTTCCAGCATACGGCGCAACTCGGGGAAAAACAGAATCACCAGCGCCACAGGACCCAGCGCCGTGGCGCGATCCAGCAGCCAGTGAACCGTTTCCAGGCGGAGCGCATCGCTGATATAGAGCGCCAGCGAGAAGACCAGTAGCCCGATTAACACCTGATAGGCGCGGGTTCCTTTCGCAAGGAGCAGGAGTCGGTAAATCAGAAACGCCACCAGCAGCGTATCGATGGCGATCCAGAGTCCGCGTGCCCAGAGATGCTCCGCAAATCGTGTCCAGTCGCTCAACCCACCACCTCGGGTCTACCCCCGATATTGTACCCGCTTTGCACGGGTATAATTAGTTTCCCAGCCCGGGTGGCGGAACGGTAGACGCGGGGGACTTAAAATCCTCTGGGGCAACCCGTGTGGGTTCGAGTCCCACCCCGGGCACCAGATACAGCCTCTTGTACCCCTCGCGCTTCCTATACGCTACAGGTTGTAGTGCCCAGAAGCAACCCCAGCTCGCGATTCCGCAAGTCCTCAGTGCATGCACGACGCGCTCTCTTGCCTGTTGTTCAGGGGTCAGGCTCCCGACCAATCTGAGGTGTCGTAGGTAGTGCGCTTCAGCAAAATGATGCCGAAAACCTGGAAATTACAAGCGTACTTGTAAAAACACATAGCAGAAACAGCAGCCGTAGAGTCCCGTCTGGCGAATCTGGTCGGGTGTGGCGCCGCAAGAGGGGCACGCGGTGTAGGAGCGTGCGGGCGGCTTTATTTCGCGAATCCATTTCTGCAAGGGAGCGCCGCCCCGGCGACGCTCCCACACCCCGAAACAGGCTTCACACAACTCCAGCACCCCAATCCCCGTCCGAACGCTTGCCCAGACGGGGCTGGTGCAGTAGGCGCATCCCATCGGCTATCGCCCCACGAGAACGCCCACCTCACGCGTGCGCTGGTGGAACTCCCGAATGATTCGGCGCGTGAGCGCACCGGGCGTGCCGTCGCCTATCGGACGGTGATCGAGCATAATCATCGGGATAATCTCCGCCGCGGTGCCCGTCAAAAACGCCTCATCGGCGGTATAGACATCATGCAGGGTCAGCCATGTCTCTTCAACAGGAATGCCCAGATCGTGGGCAATCTCAATCACCGTATCGCGCGTAATTCCTTTCAAAATACCACACGAGGGATGAGGAGTCCGGAGCACACCATCGTGCACCACAAAAATGTTATCCCCCGTGGCTTCCGCAACATAGCCCTGTGCATTTAACATGATGCCTTCGCCTGCCCCCTGACGGTTCGCCTCGATCTTGGCTTGAATGTTGCTCACATACCGCCCGATGGACTTGATGCGGGGATCCAGCGAGTCGGGCGTCATCACGCGCGTGGACACCGTCACGGCACGCAGTCCCGACTCGTACAGCTCAGGCGGGTAGAGCGAAAGGCGCGTAACGGCGATCATCACATTCGGCGTCTGATTGATGTTCTCAGGGTTCAGCCCAATCCCCGTGCCGCGCGAGACCGAGACACGGATGTAGCCGTTCTCTGCCTTGGACGCCTCTACCGTCTGGATGATGCGCGCCTTCAGCTCCTCGTAGGGGATCATGCCCTGAATGTCCAGATGGCGGCACCCCCCATAGAGGCGCTTCAGATGCTCATCCAGCTTGAAGATACGGCGATTGTAAATGCGAATCCCCTCAAAAAGCCCATCACCGTAAAGGTAAGCATGGTCAAACACGGGGATGCGAGCTTCTTCCAGGGGCATAAGCGTGCCGTTCCAGTTGACCATCATCTGCATCGTCGCATAGTCCTCCTCAAAGAGGATTATACCGTATACGCCCCCAGAATCGGATGCGAGGTTTTGGGAACTTGCGCGCTGGCTCACTCGTATATAGAGGTAGCAAGCAACTATCTTCTTGGGGGCGGCAGGTTTTGCTCTCCTTTGCCTGTCGTCCTCCTTTTTCTTTTAAGGCGATGGCAACGACGGTTGTGTGGTTCTGGGACGATTTGCGCGTGCATGATAACCCTGCGATCTGGAAAGCCGCCCGGCGCGGGCGTGTGGTACCCGTTTTCATTTACGCCCCTGAAGAGCTGGGCGAACGCGCATGGGGCGGCGCCCGTAAATGGTGGCTCCACTATAGCCTGCAGAGCCTGCAGGAATCGCTCCGTCAACGGGGCAGCGACCTTTATCTTTACCGCGCCCCAGAGAGCCTGCCCGTGCTGGAAGCGGTTTTGACCGCCACCCGCGCCGATGCGCTTTACTGGAACACGCACTACGACCCCATCGGGCGCACCCTTCAGGAGCGCGTAGCCCATACCTTCAAGGCGCGAGGCATTGAGGTCCGCGCCTTCCCCGGCCGCCTGATGCACGACCCCGACTCTGTGCGTACCGATAGCGGTCAGCCCTACACGGTGTTCACGCCGTTCTGGAAGCGGTTTCTGCAAACGGCGCAGGTTCCCAGTCCGCTCCCTGCCCCGGAGCGCCTGCTGACCCCCGAATCGGCTCCGCCGGAAGGTGTGTCGCTGGAATCGCTCAGGCTGTTGCCCATACCCGACTGGGCAGGCGGCATTCGCGCCACGTGGCAGCCTGGCGAAGCCGCTGCGCACCAGCGACTGCAGGCGTTTCTCCAGCAGGCAGTGCATGCCTATGCCGACATGCGCGATCGCCCTGATGTGGACGGCACTTCTCGCCTCTCACCCTACCTCGCGAATGGCGAAATCAGCCCGCGTCAGATATGGCACGCCACCCTCAACGCCTCAGGCGGTCAATGGAGCAAGGGGGTGGAGTCGTTCCTGCGCGAGCTGGGCTGGCGCGAGTTCGCCTACCATGTGCTGTATCACCACCCCCACACGCTCACAGAACCGCTGCGCCTTGAGTTTCGCAACTTCCCCTGGCAGGACACAACTACCCCCGAAGTGCGCGCGTGGCACAAAGGGCGCACAGGCATCCCGATGGTGGACGCGGGCATGCGCCAGCTGTGGCACACGGGCTGGATGCATAACCGTGTGCGCATGATTGTCGCCTCGTGGCTGACCAAAAACCTGCTCTACCACTGGCGGCTGGGCGAGGCGTGGTTCTGGGATACGCTGGTAGACGCCGACCCCGCAAACAATGTGCTGGGCTGGCAGTGGAGCGCAGGCTGCGGCGCCGATGCGGCGCCCTATTACCGCATCTTCAATCCCGTGCTGCAGGGGCGCAGGTTTGACCCCAACGGCGACTATGTGCGCCAGTGGGTTCCCGAACTGCGAAACCTGCCCACCGAATATCTCCATGCCCCATGGGAAGCGCCCCCTTCGGTGCTGGAGGCGGCGGGCGTTGCGCTGGGGAAAACCTATCCCCTGCCTCAGGCGAATCTGGAAAAAAGCCGTCAGCGCGCGCTGGAGCTATTTGAAAACTGGCACGCCAGAGGCTGATTCGCGTTTTCGCGACAACATGGGGTATACTATCTTTGCTGCTGATGTTTCGCAGCAAAGGAGACTCTATGTTCCACCTATCCTGCCGTACCTTGACGATGGCTATCCTGTTGAGTTCAGGATGGCTCATGCTGTACGCTGACCAGAAGGGTGAGGTGCTTTCTGCAAACGGCGAGCGTTACATGATTGATTTGCCGCTCTCTGCATTTGAAGGCATCCCCCACGACCCTGCGTATCAAGGTGGCTCCAGCGGGTTCGTTGTGCCGACGGTGGTCTCCACCGAGCGGTTCCCCGCGAAGCCCCTGCCCAAAGCGCCGTTCCGCCAGAAGGAAGCGCCCAAGCATGAGATAGAGCGCGATCTGACGCCAGGCGATTCGACCGCCGCGCAGATTTTCCAGCTCTCTGTCTCCGACTTCTATCCTCAGGCGCTGGACGCTTTCCGCTGGTTCGACGCGATTGGTCCCAACGACCTCACACCGCCCGACACCAATATTGCGGTTGGACCAAACCATGTAATCGTCGCCACCAACGACGACTGGGCAATCTACGACCGACACGGCAACGAACAGTACCGCGTCGATATTCAGAGCTATCTGGGTACGACCGACTTTATGTTCGACCCGCGCTGTGTGTATGACCCCTGGAATGGGCGATACCTGATTCTCTACCTGCGCATGCGCGGCTCAGGCGGTTCGCAAGGCTCATGGTGGACGCTGATGATTTCGGACGATTCCAATCCCCACGGCAGTTGGATTATCTACGACTTCAACGCCCGTTTTGACGGGGGCATCGAGCGAAACCAGTGGGTGGACTTCCCCCATCTCGGCTACGACAACGAGGCGGTCTATCTCGCTGGCAATATGTACGATGTGGGCGGTGGCTTCCGCTATGCGAAGGTGCGAATCCTCTGGAAGAACCAGATTTACAACGCGCAGGCAGCGGGCTGGTATGACTTCTGGAGCCTGCCCGGCACAATTGCCCCTGCGCAGGGCTATCGGGTTCTTGTAGGTCCCCGTCAACACTATTGGGCGCATATCCCGTTTGGGGGTGGCAACTTCGTGCGGGTGTACCGCATCGAGAACCCCACCGCGTGGCACCAGGGCACGGGTACGCCGAACCTTGTGCATCAATCCGACATTGGCGTAGGCGCCTACTCACCGCCCCCTAACGCTCGCGAGCCAGGCAGAGGGCGCGTGCTGTGGACCGTGGACTGCCGCATCACCGATAAGTCGCGCCTGAACTACCCCTACCTCTACACCAGCCACCATGTGGGCGTCAATTCGGGGCAGTCGGTGGGTTGCAAATACTACCGTCTGGATGTGTCCAACAACACGGCGCCGCGCGATGGGCTGCTTCTCTTCAACGCCGCGTATGATGCCTTCTTCCCCACCCTTGAAGCCACCCGCGATGAGGATATGGCGCTGGGGCTGAACGCTTCCAACGGCGACGCAAGCGCTCCCTACTATGTGAGCTTCCTCGTCTACCCGTGGCTGGAGGGCGACCCCAACATCGGGGCGGGTATTGGGCTGCGGTTCGGTTCAGGCGTCGCAGGCGGCTCCACAGCGGATCGCTGGGGCGACTACTCCGCCTCCCAGTTGGACCCGTGCGACTTCCGCACTGTGTGGCTGGCAGGCGAGCATGCCCGTTCTGGTACATGGCATACCTCCGCCCACGAGATTACCCTGCGCAAAGTACGGAGCAATCTGGTCTGTGCTGACGCCGTCGAACGCCGCGGCTTTACCACAACCCTTTCCGCCACACTCACCCGCGCCGACAATAATAACCCGATTGCCAACGCGGTGATTGACTTCTATGTGGACGGCAACTTCGTCGGAGGTGCTGTCACCAACGCTTCGGGCGTCGCGCAGCTCAACTACACCATTCCGAACAGCTTCACAGTGGGCAACCACACCATCAACGCGGAGTTCAACTACTGCCCCACCAACGCCGATTTCAGCTGGAGCCGCTCGCAATGCACCCTGCGCGTGCTGCTGGAACAGAGCGATGCAGGCGACCTGCCAGAGACCTCCCAGTCGACACCAGGCGGCGCGCTGGCGCGGGTGGATGGCGTGCTGGAGGCTGATGATGTGGACATGTACGCTATTTACCTGGCGAACCCCGCCAACTTCGTCGCGACCACAGTCGGCGGCGCGGGCTTCGACACCCAGCTCTGGCTGTTCGACTCGAACGGCAAGGGCGTGGTGTTCAATGATGACTCAGGCGGCACCCAGTCACGCATCGACAACTCCACTGGCTGCCTGACAGGGCGCCCCGCTGGGGTCTACTATCTGGCAATCAGCCGCTACAATCGGGACGCGCTGGGTTGCGGTGGGAATCTCATCTGGAACAACTCGCCCTTCGGCACGGTGCGCTGTCCCGACGGACCCGAAGCGACCTCGCGTGTGAACAGCTGGAGCGGCACTACCTCCGCAGGTGGCGTCTACACGGTCTTCCTCACGGACGCCCAGGGCGCCACGCGCGGCAACCCCGCTGATTGCTGCGTCGCCCATAATGGCGATGTGGATAACAACGGCTGTGTGGACGACGCCGACCTGTTGGCAGTGCTGTTCGCCTTCGGGCAGACAGGTAGCAATCTCGGTCGTGTCGACACCAACTGCGACGGCGTGGTCGATGACGCCGACCTGCTCGTGGTGCTGTTCAACTTCGGCAGTGGGTGTTAGTTAAAGTCGGGGAGCAGGCGTGTATGCCTGCTCCTCAACTCAAACCCAGCCGAGGGTGTTCGAAAAATCCGCTTTTGTATCTGACGGCTGAAGCCGTTCCTATGAAACGAAGCCGACCTGCGTCGGCTCAGCCCCCCAACCACCGTAAACAGGGGGCTATAGCCAGCGGAGGCTGGCTTTGTTTCTTAGGAACGGCTTTCGCCGTCGCTCTTTCGGGGGCATCGTGGGTTCCATCGGGCATCTTTGCGACAGAGCAGTTTCACCCGTCCTGTCCGGCAGTGATTTTTCGAACACCCTTACTGAAGGGTTGAAATCCCTCCCCTCGATGGGGTATACTGGGGGCGCTTTGCGACCGAGGTCGCAGGGCACGAGAAACCACACCAAGGAGGGACGCTATGGGTAACACAGTGCGTATAGGGCTGAGCGCCCTACTCGTGAGCCTGATTGTCGCAGCCTCGGCGCAGCAGACAATAAACTATACCGTCAAAAAGGGCGATAGCCTCTATACTATTGCCCACCGACACGGATTGCGACTTCCGGACCTGCTGAAGGTCAACAATCTGCGCAATCCGCACGCCCTTCAGCCCGGACAGGTTATCAAAATCCCTGTCAAGGGCAGCGCGAACTCGGCTTCTGGCAAAACGCGCACCGCTTCTGCCCCCACTGCAGGCTGGACAGAAATCAACAAAGACCGCATCAACATCCGCCAGAAGCCCAGCGTGAACTCGCCCCGCATCACGATTGTAGATCGCTGGACGAAAGTCAAGGTTCTGGCACGACAGGGCGAATGGAGCCGTGTGCAGCTAACGAACGGACGCATTGGCTGGGTGAAATCGGTCTATCTTTCGCCGACCCAGCCGCCTCGAACGGCTGCCGCCCGCACCGCGTCAACCAGCACCCCCCGCAAAACCGCATCGACCAACCGTCGCTTCCCCCAGCGGCAAGCGCCCGCTGTGCAGGCAAACAACGAGCGCACACGCCAACTCCTTCAGAAAGCGATGGCATATCTGGGATCGCCTTACCGACGAGGCGGTAGCTCCTCTCGCGGGTTCGATTGCTCTGGCTTCACCAGCTACATCTTTCGCCACGCGGGGGTTCACCTGCCTCACCACTCCGCCGCACAGGCACAAGTGGGTAAACCTGTACCCCGCAACCAGCTCCAACCGGGCGATCTGGTCTTTTTCCGCACACGGGGCAGACGCATCTCCCATGTGGGGATTTATATTGGCAACGGTAAGTTCATTCACGCTTCCAGCGCACGCGGGCGCGTGCGTATCGACTCGCTGAATAGCGGGTATTATAGTAAACGATACGCGGGCGCACGGCGCGTGCCCCACTAAGCACGGACGCCAGAAAGGCTGCGACAACAAAGCCCCCGCGCGCTCGCGTCGGGGGCTGTTCGTCAAAATGGGGGTTTCTATGATCCGGCTCTTCGACGCAACTGGTTGGCAAGGCGACCCGGAGTCGCTCTACGAGGAGGTGCAATTTCCTGCGCCGCCTCCCCATCGCCCCTACATCTTCACCAACACCGTCACCACGCTGGACGGCAAACTCATTCTGGGCGATCTGGGGTCCTCGGCGAAGGGGCTGGGCAGCCCCGTAGACCAGAAACTGATGCACCGCCTGGAGCGCCACGCTGACGCCATCCTGATTGGCAGCGGCACCCTGCGAGCCGACTCGCACCTGAACTACCCTGAACGCGCCCTGCGGGCGGTGGTCACCACCAGCGGCGATCTGCCTACCGAGCATTCCTTTTTCAAGTCGGGGCGCGCCCTGATTTTCGCCCCCACCCACCTGCCCCCCGACCGCCAGCTGGCGCTCGAAAAGGTGGCGACGCTCCACCTTGTGGGCGAAACGCGCGTGGACATCACTCAGGTGGTTCAGATTCTGCACACGCACTACGAGGTGCGCTATCTGCTGGTGGAAGGAGGCGGCACACTGAACTTCTATTTCTTCGATGCCGACATGGTAGACGAAATCTTTCTCACGCTCGCTCCGAAAGTCAAAGGGGGCGCCCACCTGCCCACGATGGTGGACGGCGCAGGATTGCCACGCGAGCGTGTGCCCCAGTATACGCTCCTCTCCGCCTATCTGGAAGGGAGCGAACTGTTTTTGCGCTACAGGAGGCAACCATGACTCTGCGTGAGTTTGTGCGAAGCCAGATGCAGGCAGTCTTCGAGGCGCTCCAGCAGCGCCAGCCCCCGCCTGTGGGGGACTATGACGAGCAAACCCTCAAAGAATGCTTCCGCCGCGCAACCGTTCAAACAGGCACGACCCATTACCGCCCCGATAGCATTATTCTGGAGTTCATCTTTCTGGAGCCGAGCCTCGGTCCCGCGATTCTCTGCGTGCGCATTCCCGCCCCTGAGCCGATTGTGTATATGCCCGTGCCCGACTGGGTGATTCAGGATGTCTGGCAGGGCGAAGTTACAGGCTCGTTCCGATTCGCTTCCGAAGCCGAAGCCCTGCTGAAAAAGTTCCATAACCAGGTCTTCAGCGAAACGAATGCGCTCCATTTCGACGAGCGTCCGCAACTCAAACACCGTGAATAAGGAGGTTCCCAATGAAAATCCATGATGCCACGATTCCCTACCAGCAACACACCCTGAGCAACGGGTTACGAGTCATCCTGTCGCCCCACAAAGTGGCACCAGTGGTCGCCGTGCTGGTGATGTATAAGGTCGGTTCGTGCAACGAGCGCCCTGGCAAAACGGGGTTCGCCCACCTGTTTGAACACATGATGTTTCAGGGTTCCGAAAATGTGCCGCGCGAGATGCACTTCAAATATGTGGAATCGAACGGCGGCGTGCTGAACGGCTTTACCTCTTATGACCTGACCACCTACTTTGAGCTGCTGCCCGCCTCGAAGCTCCCGCTGGGGCTATGGCTGGAGGCAGACCGCATGCGCTCTTTGGCAGTTTCTCAGGAAAACTTAGACAATCAGCGTGCGGTGGTCAAAGAGGAGCGCCGCCTTTCGGTGGATAACCAACCCTACGCGCGGGCGATGGAACGGTTCCGCGAAATCGCCTACGACAACTTCGCCAACCAGCACTCGATCATTGGCTCGATGGAGGACCTTGACAACGCCACGCTGGCGGATGTGCAGGAATTTTTCAAAATCTACTACGCACCGAATAACGCCGTGCTGGTGATTGCAGGCGATTACGATGGGCGGCGTGTGATGCGCGAGGTCAGAACCTATTTTGAGGACATCCCGCCACAGCCTGCGCCGCCACCTGTGGACTGCTCCGAACCTGACCGCGAAGAGCGACGCGAAGTTTTCCATGACCCCTTAGCCAGCGTGCCCGCGCTCGCGATTGCGTGGAAAATCCCCCGCCGCAACACTCTGGAAAACGACGCCCTGCAGATTGCAGGCGAAATTCTGGTGGGGGGACGCGCCTCGCGCCTCTATCAGCGGCTCGTCAAAGAGGAGGCAGTGGCGGTGAGCGTCTCGGGCGGCGCCGAGGCGCGCCCCGCGCCCAGTCTGTTCCGAATCTTCACGCTCCACCATCCCACCGTAGCGCCCGAACGGGTGGAGGCGCTCATCTATGAAGAGATAGAACGCATGGCGCAGGAAGGGATCTCTGAGGCGGAGCTGGAGCGAGTGCGCTCGCAGATTCTGGCGCAACGCTGGAGCGATAACCTCTATTACGGGATGCAAAGCCCGCTGGGGCGGGCGCTCAGCCTCGCCTACTGCGCCCTGTTCGAAGGCGACCCCGGCGAGGTGAACACGATGCTTCAGCGCCTGATGCGCATCACACCCGAACAGGTGCGTGAGGCGGTTGGGCGCTATCTCGCCACTTCACGCAATCGCACGGTGATGACGATTCTGCCAGGCGCATCGCAAGGAGGTGCCGCATGAGCCGACGCACACCCCCACCGGACCATCCGATGGGCGCTTTGCACCTGCCCCTGCCCGAAACGGCGACGCTCTCCAACGGCGTCAGCGTGTGGCTCCTGCCTGACAAGCGCGCCCCCGTGGTGGAGTTTCGGCTTGTGTTGCCGACGGGCGGACGCGCCTTTGACGACCCCGAATGGCTGGGCGTCGCGGGGGCAACCGCACGCCTGATGACGGCAGGCACACCCCGTCGCACCAGCCTCCAGATTGCCGACGAGGCAGAACGCTATGGCGGCAGCCTCGGTTTCGCCGCGAACACCGAAACCGCCACGATGTATGCCCACTGCCTCGCGGCGTTTACTGAGCCAATGCTGGAGTTAATTGCTGATGTGCTGCTCAACCCCGCCTTCCCCGACAACGAGATTGAAATAGACCGTGCCAACACGCTCCAGCGGCTGGCGCTGCAGCGCACCCAGCCCGATTTCCTCGCAGAAGAGCGATTCCGTCAGGTGCTGTTCGGCGCACACCCCTATCACTACTATGCACCCAACGAGGAGGCTGTCAAACGCTGGAACGCCGAACACCTGCATCGCTTCTATCGGGAGCATTACTGCCCGCAGGGCGCTACCCTGATTGTGGTCGGCGACTTTTCGCCAAAACGCCTGCTCAAACACCTTGAGGAACAGCTGGGCGCATGGCAGGGCGCTTTGAAACAAGACAAACTCCCCGCGCCGAACACGGAGCCTGTAGAGACAGGTTTCCACCTCGTGCCGCGCCCGAACTCGGTTCAGAGCGTGATCCATATAGGCACGCTCTGCCCCTCGCGCCACAGCCCCGATTACTGGGGGCTGCTGGTGGGCGTCAGCGTGCTGGGAGCAGGCGCCAGCTCGCGCCTGTTTCTCACCGTGCGCGAACAGTACGGCTACGCCTACAGTGTAGGGGCGCATCTGGACTACTATCGTCGCATCAGCGCGTTTGTCGCCTCCGCGCAAACCGCCACCGAAAACACTTTTGACGCCATTCGGCAAATCCGGGCGGAGATAGACCGACTCCTGAATGAACCTGTACCCCCCGAGGAGCTGCAGGCGGTGCGCAACTATCTGATAGGACGCCACATGCTCAGCTGGGTCACGCTGGGGTCTATTGCCAACCTGTTTATGCAGATTGCAATCCACGGCTTGCCGATGGACTACTGGCACCAGTATCCTGAACAGGTGCGCACGGTCTCGCGCGAATCCGTTCAGGAGGCATGCGCCCGCTACCTCCGTGCGGAACGGATGAGTATCGTGGTGGTCGGTGAAGAGAGTCTGCGGCGCAATTTGGAGGCAACCGAGGATTCTGATGCCTCCGAGCAAGAGGGGTGAATCCGCTCTTAGTAGACGAAGCCAGCCTGCGCGTGCTACTTTAGCCGACGCAGGTCGGCTTCGTTTTATAAGAACGGCTTCAACCGTCAGGCGAGAGACGAGATTTTCCAGACATCCCCAGGGTTGGCAACAGGAACCCTCTCACCTGAACCGAAGATAATTTTTTATGAGCCTCGTAATTGCAGATCGGGGTCGGGCGCGGATGCCCATCCTGACTCAGGAGGGCGCAATCCCTGCGGAGGTATATGCCAGCGAAGAACTGGCGCACTGGCTCCAGCAGATGACAGGCGCCCCGTTTGAACGGGTCGTCGCTTCGCACGAATCGATTCCCCCTGCGGGGATTGTGGTGGGTCAGGGCAGCGTTGCTCGCAAGCTGTTCCCTGAGGTGCCCTTTGACCGACTGGGCGCTGAGGAGATTGTCATCCTCTCAAAGGGGCGCTATCTGCTGCTGGCAGGGGGTCGCCCGCGCGGCACGCTCTACGCCGTCTATCAGTTCCTGCAACGCTACGGAGGGATTCGGTGGTTTGCCCCGTGGGCAACTCTGGTTCCGAAACGGCGCACTTTTCGCCTGAACCCTGTGCGCGTGCAGGAGTCGCCCGCTTTTGAGTATCGCGAGCCGTTCTGGTATCCTGCTTTTGACGGCGACTGGGCGGCACGCAACTGCGTGAACGGACACCGCCCCAGCCTTACCGAAAAACACGGGGGCAAAGTGGAATATGTGGGCTTCGTGCATACCTTCTACTGGCTTGTGCCCCCAGAGCAATACTTCGAAAAGCATCCCGAATGGTACAGCCTGATTGACGGCAAGCGCCAGTGGGAGAAGGCACAGTTGTGTTGCACCAACCCCCAGCTGCGCGAGTTTCTGGTGGAGCGCGTGCGCCAGATTTTGCGTGAAAACCCGCAGGCGCAGATTATCTCCATCTCCCAGAACGACTGGAAGGGCGCTTGCCAGTGCGACGCCTGCCGTGCGATAGACGAGCGCGAGGGCACGCCCTGCGGCTCGGTGCTGGATATGGTCAACTACATCGCCGAGCGTCTTGAAAAAGAGTTCCCCCATGTGGCGTTTGATACGCTGGCGTACTGGTACACGCGCAAGCCGACACGCACCCTGCGCCCGCGCCCGAATGTGATTATTCGTCTCTGTAGCATCGAGTGCAGTTTCGCCCAGCCGCTGGAGCATCCGATGAACAAAGACTTCGCCGACGACATTCGCGGCTGGAGCGAGCGCAGTCAGCGCCTCTATGTGTGGGACTACACCACCAATTTCAATCACTACATCCTGCCGCACCCCAACTATTTTGTGCTGGGCGCGAATGTGCGCTTCTTCCACAGGCACGGCGTGCGCGGGCTGTTTGAACAGGGCGCATACCAATCGCATGGGGCGGAGATGGCGGAACTGCGGGCATGGGTGCTGGCACAGCTGATGTGGAACCCCTATCAGGACGATGGCAAACTGATTGACGAGTTTCTGAAAGGCTACTACGGTGCGGCGGCGCCTCACATCAAGCGGGCGATGGGGCGCTTCGCCGAACGCGCCAAAGATTCCAGAATGGGCTGCTTTATCCAGCCCAAAGACGCGCCCTATTTAGACCTGGAGACGCTGACCTATGCCGAACAGAACTGGGAACGCGCCGAACAGGCAGTCCGCCACGACCCCGAACGGCTCTGGCGAGTGCAAATCGGTAGGTTGCCCATCTGGTACGCATGGCTGGTGAAATGGGAGTCGCTCCAGGAGGAAGCACGCCAGAAAGGCAAAGGTTGGGCGCCCGCGCCTTCTCGCAAAGCGCTCGCCCAGCGCTGGCTGGAGCGCGCCCTCGCCCCAGGACCCCAGGGCTGGACGCCCATCACCCATGTCAACGAGTGGGGCACAACACCCCAGAAGTTTGTGGAATCCCTCGAGGCGCCGTAGCTGCTGAGGTATCCTTGTGATACTATGAGATGGCTCGGTCTGGTACTGGCGCTCACAGGCGTCGTTCTGGCAATTGCGGCTCAGAAGGAGGCAACGCGCATGGAGACAGGCAAAAAGCGACTTCTCGTGGTAACCCATACCGCAGGCTTCCGTCATAGCGACTCTATCGAAGCGGGCGAAAAGATTCTGCAGCAGCTGGCAGAGCGCTCCGGAGACTTTACGGTGGACTATTGCCGCGACGCCAGCGAGGTGCAGAAGATGCTCACGCCCGAATACCTGCGTGAAAACCGCTACGATGGCGTGGTCTTTCTCAACACCACGGGCGACATCGGCATCCCCGACCTGAACGCTTTCCTGAACTGGCTCAAAGAGGGCAAGGCGTTTATCGGCATTCACGCCGCGACGGATACCTACCACAACCGCCCCGAATATCTGGAGATGATTCAGGGCGAGTTCGCCTATCACGGCAAACAGACGAAGGTCACGGCGAGGGTGGAGCAGCCCGAACATCCTGCGGTGGCGCATTTCGACAAAGAGTGGAGCGTGTTTGATGAGATTTACATCTTCAAGCAGAACAATCGGCAGAATGTTACGGTATTGCTCTCGTTAGACCATCATCCCGACGACGGCACGCCGAACGCAGGCAAGCCGGGCGATTACCTGCTGGCGTGGTGTCGCGAATACGGCAAGGGGCGCGTGTTTTACACGGCGCTGGGGCACCGTGTGGATGTGTGGATGAGCGAAGAGTATCAGCGCCACCTGCTGGGCGGCATCAGGTGGGCGTTGCGCCTGCAGGAGCGCGGCGCGGTCAAGTGGTGAGCTTCGCCCGCTCCAGCACCGCCTGCGCCTGAAGCGAAACCTCCGGATTCAGCACGCCTTCAGGCGCACGGTTCTCCCGAATACAGCGCAGGAAATATTCGGCGGGGTTGCGCTCTCCCACCGGGAGCGGCTCAGGCTCTTCCATCACAGGCGATTCGCCGCGCCGATGGATGCGCAGCTTGCCATCCGAGACGCCTGCGGTGGCTTCTGTGCCGTAAACAATCGGGTTTGGGGCGCCGTCCGTGCCCATCTGCGCCCAGGTCGCCTCCAGCACCGCCACGGCTCTGGGGTAGCGTAGCACCAGCACGGCGTGGTCGTCGCTGATGGCATAGGGCTTGGTGAAGTTGCCGCGCGTCGCCAGCACCGATTCGGGCATGCCCAGCAGGTCGATCGCCATCACGGCGCCATAGCCGCCGAAGTCAATCAGCGCACCACCCCCGTTGAGATGCTCATCATAAAGCCATTCCACAAAATAGGGGTCGCACCCGATCTCGCGTGGACCCGCGTGTCCAATCCGAAAGCGGAACTCGAAAATCTGTCCGAACTCACCGGCTCTGGCGCGGCGAAACAGCGCCTGATAGGCAGGGTTCCAGCGCGTGGGCCAGTTAATCATCAGCAGGCGCCTCGTGCGCTGGGCGGTCTCCCACATCGCCTGCGCATCGGTCAGGTCTGCCGCCATCGGCTTCTCCACCATCACATGGGCGCCTGCTTCCAGACCCGCAATCGCTATCTGGGCGCTGGTGCGGTTATCGGCGCACGCCAGCACAATATCGGGCTGTTCCGTCTGAAGCATTGTGCGCCAGTCGTCGTAGGCACGCTGGAAGCGGGCGCGCGCCTTCTCTAACAGGGGGGTGCTGTCGGCGACGGCAGTTAGCTCCACTTCAGGCTGATCTGCCCATGTGTCTATCAATCCCCACACATGCCCGTGGGTTAAGCCCGCAACACAGAGTTTGACGCTCATCGTTTCTCTCCATAACCGATTCGGGTACGCCAGGCAAGCTTCACGGCATCCCACTGCAGACGCATCAGCTGGCGAATCAGTCGAATACCCTCTTCGCATTCCTGCTGGGAGAGGGCGCGCACCGCCGCCCCACAGAAGTAGGCGAGGCACTGCATTGGGCGCAGCTCGTTCGGGATACGGCAGCCCCTGCAGGTCAATTCGTTGCATGCGTTGGGTGCGGGAGGTGCTTCGGTGTGAAGCAGCCGTTTTTCAGCGCGTGCCTGCACCAGCGCGATCATCTCCCCCTCCCGGCGCCGCGCGCGGAGGTGGGGTGTGCTGGGGTCTTGCAGAATGCGGTCTAAAAACGCATCGCGTTCGCGTGTGCCCTGGCAGCAATGCCCGCACTGGGCGCACACATGGGCGTGGCTGCGGCTGATACGCCCCAGCTCACGCTGAATCTCCATGCGCCTGAGGTTCAACTGCGCCCATTCTTTCTGGAACTGCGGTAGGGCGCGCCGCTCTTTGTGAATCAGCAGGCGCGCCAGGTGATTACAAAAAATCTCCCACGCGCGAAACACGGGGCGTGCATAAAACAGGAAACACAGGCGTGTGCCGAGCCGTGCAGGCGCCCCCGACGAGACTTGCGCTGGCATCATGCCCTGCAGGTTCGCGCCCCGTGAAAATCTTCCTGCTACTCGCCCGTCGCGCCGAAATTGAACAGCACAATCAGCAGTTCGGCGTCGTCCACATAGCCGTCGCCTGTGAGGTCGTAGTCGAGGTTGTATTCGCCATAGAGCATCAGGACCATCAACAGGTCGGCATCATCCACCACATTATCGCTATTGAGGTCGCCGTTGCCAAGGATAACCCGGATTTCTGGGGTACGGTCTTCTTCCAGATGCACCTCAGGCACCGTTTTGGTCAGCGAGCGATGGACGCGCACCTTGATGTCGTGGACGCCGACGGGGGTATTTTCCAGCGTGAACCGCCCTTCCTCATCGAGGGTGGTCTGCATCTCGTATTTCAGTTCACCCTCCTGATAGAACTGTACCGTAACGGGCAGCCCTTCATAATCGCCTTCCCAGCCTTCAACATCTGCGCCTCCCATCAGGAATCCGCTCAGAGGACCGAAAGCGTAGAGGCGTCCGGAACCCTCTACCAGATAGACCGTGCCGTCAGCGCCGATAGCAGCACCCGAAATCGGGGTGGAACGCCGCAGAGTATAGCTCCAGCGCAACAGCGCGTTGTTCGAGGAAAGCGCAAAAAACACACCGTCATGACCCACCACATACAGCGTCCCATCCGCACCAATCGCTGGGAGAGTGTATCGCGCTCCCACGCCCGCACGCCACTGCAGAACCCCAGAAGGGGTATATTTTCGGAGTTCCCCCGTGAGGGAGGGCACATAAATCGCCGCATCGTCGGAAGCGCCTCCCCCCTCGTGTACTCCTGGGAGAAGCGCCTGCCAGACCAGCTGCCCACTCGTGGAGACGGCACGGAACATCGAATCCCATGCTCCGAAGAAGAGCCGATTCCCCACGCGCACAATCGTACTTCGCACAGGGTAATAGACAGGATAGCGCCACAGCAGAGTCCCGTTCGGGGAAACCGCGTTGAGATAGTTAGCGGAACCCACATAGATAGTTCCATCCTCCCCAAAGCAGGGCGTGCTATTCACTTCGACATCCAGAAACAGACGCCACCGTACTGTGCCGTTTGGGTGGATGCAGTATAAGTAGCCTCCTGGAATCGCGCCGTTCGTTACATAAATGAACCCATCGGGTCCAATCGCAGGCGAGGAGTACACATCCGTCCCCCCCAGATAGAGGCTCCAGCGGAGCGTCCCGTTTGGATTGATGGCAACCAATTGAGCGTCCTGGGGGTTCGCGATGGTGTAGATGGTTCCATCGGCTCCGATTGCAGGGGTTGAGTACGCCATAGAAAGCCCGTTCGAGAAAATCCAACGGCGCGTCCCGTTGGGGCGCACGGCGTACAGCGCTGTCGAAGTCCCATAGTAGATAGTGCCATCAGCCGCGATCACCGGCGAGCAGCGAGCACGATCCTCTCTCTCGATGTACATCCAGCGCACGCTGCCGTTGGTGGGCGCACCCAGCGTTGTTTTGCGAGTGTTCCGATAATCCTTCCCCAGCGAGGGCCAGGGCGAGCCCGGCTGGAGCTGGCTCCAGCTCCAGAGAGTGCATAAAATGCCGACACTCACTCCGAATAATCGCGCGTATCGCATGGCAAGCTCCTTTCCGTTGGCTAATTATACACCAATTTCACGCCGAAACGGCACGGTGGAATTCGGGGTTTTGCCGTCGGGTACAATAGGGGCGTGGAAAAAGTGTTGTTAGCGGCGCCGCGGGGGTTCTGTGCAGGGGTTGCCTACGCCATCGAAGTGGTGGAGCTGGCATTAGAAGCGTTCGGCACGCCCCTTTATGTGCGCCACGCGATTGTGCATAACGAGCATGTAGTGCGCTCGTTTGAACAGCGCGGGGTCATCTTCGTAGAAGACCTGGAAGAGGTGCCCGAAGGCGCGACGGTGGTGTTCAGTGCGCACGGCGTCTCCCCTGCTGTACGCGAGCAGGCACAAAAGCGCAACCTGCGCGTGGTGGACGCCACATGCCCGCTGGTTACCAAAGTCCATCGCGAAATCACGCGCTATGCGAAGCAGGGGTATCACATTTTATATATCGGGCATCGCGGGCATGTGGAAGCGCAGGGGAGCATGGGACACGCGCCCGGACAGGTTTCGCTCATTGATACCATCGAAGACGCCGAAACCGTCGAGCCGCCTCCCGACCGCCCGCTTGCGGTTGCCACACAAACCACACTCAGCGTGGACGAAGTGAACCGTATCCTGCAGGTGTTGCGACGCCGCTTCCCACACCTGGAACTGCCCCGAAAAGAGGATATCTGCTACGCCACCACCAACCGCCAGACCGCGGTCAAGGCGCTTGCCCAACAGAGCGACATGGTGCTGGTGGTAGGCAGCCGCACCAGTAGCAATTCCAACCGCCTGCGCGAAGTGGCAGAATCGCAGGGCGTGCCCGCCTACCTGCTGCTGGAACCCGACGAGGTGCGCCCCGAATGGGTGGAGCAATATCGCGTGATTGGCGTCACCAGCGGCGCTTCAACCCCCGAAGCCTCTACCGAAGCGATTATTGGCGCGCTGCTGCGGCTGGCACCCCACGCCACGGTTGAAGTGCTGAAAGTGCTGGAAGAATCCGTGGAATTTATCCCACCCCGCACGCTGATTGCGCAGGCGCGTCAACAAAATAGGCTATAATAATCCTATGCGAGCGCTCTGGATTTTGGGGTGTGTTGTCGGAATTGTTCCATGCGCTTTCAGTCAGCAGGTCCGCGCTCTCCAGATTGAGGGCGCAACGGCAGTTCCGCGTGCCGAACTGGAGGCGCTGCTGAAACCGCTGGTGGGCACCACGCCAACCGAAGCGCAGATTCAGCAGGCGCTGGCGTCTATTGAGGCGCTCTATCGCGAGCGAGGCTACACGCTGGCGCGAGTCAGTGAGTACACGCTCACCGACGACGGGACGCTCGTCGTCACCGTTGCGGAAGGGCGCATCGAAAAGGTTGTGATCTCAGGTAATCGGCGCACACGCACCAGCGTGTTGAACCGACTGGTGGGGGTGAAGCCGGGGGAGGTGTATAACGAGGAGCGCATGCAACGGATTCGCCAGCGTCTGGGGCGGTTCCAGTTCCTGCGGAATGTGAAACTCAGTTCGGAACCGGGGGAGGCGCTGGGCGAGGCGGTTCTGCATCTGCAGGTGGAAGAGGAGCGCTCGTTTGATTTCGCCGTTGCCGCAGGCTACACCAGCGAAGAGGGGTTCGTGGGCTATGTGGACTTCGTGGAGCATAATGTGGCGGGGCTGGGGCATCGGCTTCAAGGTCAGTTCCAGCGGGAGCTGCGACGCGATCCTGTCACGGGCGAGCAGACCGCGATGCGCCCCTCGTTCGCCGTGCGCTACGAAATGCCCCGATCCCTGCCTGGTAGCCTCAACTTCGGCGTGGAACTCTACGACAAAAACCCCTTCTACCCACTGTTCTATCTGGATGTGAACCACCTGCGTCGATACGAACGGCGTCAGGGGGTTTCCGCCTATCTTGGACTGGACTGGCGCGACCTGTTTGAAATTCGGCTCCGCTATCGCAACGATAAGGTCTCTTACGACGATGCGCCTGCAGGGCTGATTAGCCCGATTGACCGCCTCAACAATCGTGGACGGTTCCAGACGCTCGGCTTTCAGGTGCTTTACGACACCCGTCAGGGAGGCGCTTTCATCGAATCGGGCTTTTTCGGAATGCTCTGGGCGGAGCGCACGCTTGCCGGAGGCGATTTTCAGTTCTCGCGTGTGTTGGGAGAAGCCCAGTATTACATCCCGTTAGCCAATCAGCACCAGCTTGTCCTGCGAGGGATGGCGGGTGTGGCAAGTAGCAACACGCCCTTGAGTGAGCAGTTCTGGATTGGCGGCTACGACCTGCTGCGTGGCTACAATCAGGACGCCTATCACGGCACACGCGCCATGGTGGGCAGCGCCGAGTACCGGTTTCCTGTGCTGGAAGGAGTTCAGGCAGGGGTGTTCGTGGACGCAGGCACGGTGTGGAGCGACTCCCAGCAAAACGCCCAGCTCCGGTGGGGCGTGGGGGCAGGTCTGCGTTTCGCGACACCTATCGGCATGATTAAACTGGACGCCGCCTACGGCGAGCGGGGATTCGTCTACCTGAGCCTTGTCAGTCCCTGAACAGCAGGAATCTGAGACCTTCTGTCGAACCAGTTCCCAAATCGGGAACTTCCCGAAAATGTTCGAGCGTATCTGATAGAGGGAAACGCTATGCCAAGAACACGCACGAAGACGCAGACAACCGAGGTTGCACCTTCCAAAACCGAGACAACACAGAAAAAGGCGCGCACCGCACGGAAGCGCAAGCCGGTACCGACCACCTTACCGATTTTGCCCGTGCGGGACACGGTCTACTTCCCGATGACGCTGGCGCCTGTGCTGGTGGGGCGCGAGAAGTCGCTCCGCGCTGTCGAAGAAGCGCTCCGCACCAATAAACTGATGTTTCTGGTCGCCCAGCGCGATGTAACGGTGGAAGACCCCGGTCGGGAAGACCTGCACAATATCGGGATTATCGCGGAGATTTTGCAGGCGATTCAGGTGCCCGATTCCACGATGCGCGTGGTCTTCCGCGGGATGGAGCGGGCGCGCTTGGAGGAAATCACTCAGAACGAGCCGTTCCTGGTGGCGCGTGTCGAGCCTATCGCTGTGCGGGAGGTCAAAATCACAGCGGAGATTGAGGCGATGATGCGCACCGCCGTCGAACTGTTCGAAGAAATCGCCTCCCACGACCGGAGCATCCCGCCGGAGGTGATTGCGACGGTCGCCCATATTCAGCAACCGGGGCGCCTGACCGACACGATTGCCTACTTCGCGCCGCTTAAATCGCCCGACAAACAGCAGATCCTGGAGACGCTGGATGTGCGCGAACGGCTGGAGCTGCTAATCCGCTTCCTGCGGCGCGAGCTGGAGGTGGCAGAACTCCAGCAGCGCATTCGCGACCGCGTGGAGCAGGAACTGGGCGACACCCAGCGCGAATACTACCTGCGCGAGCAGCTCAAAATTATTCAGAAAGAGCTGGGCGAGCGGGATGAGCGCTTCTCCGAAGTGGAGGAGTATCGCAAGCGCATCGCCGAATCGGGCATGCCCGAAGAGGTCGCCGAACGCGCCCTCAAAGAGGTAGACCGCCTCGAAAAAATGATGTTCGGCTCGCCCGAAGCCTCGGTCATCCGCACCTACCTCGATGTGCTGCTCTCGCTCCCCTGGAAAGAGCGCACCGAAGACCGGGTGGACATTAACGAGGCGGCGCGGATTCTGGACGAAGACCACTACGGACTCAAGAAAGCCAAAGAGCGCATCCTGGAGTTCCTGGCGGTGCGCAAGCTCTCTGGCTCGCTGAAGGGTCCGATTCTGTGCTTTGTGGGTCCGCCTGGTGTGGGCAAGACCTCGATGGGGCGCTCGATCGCCCGTGCGCTGGGGCGCAAGTTCGTGCGGGTGTCGCTGGGTGGCGTGCGCGATGAAGCCGAAATCCGCGGGCACCGACGCACCTACATCGGCGCGATGCCAGGGCGCATCATTCAGGGTCTCCGCCAGGCAGGCACGCGCAACCCCGTGTTCATGCTGGACGAGATCGATAAACTCGGCTACGACTTCCGCGGCGACCCCACCTCCGCCCTGCTGGAGGCGTTAGACCCCGAACAGAACGATAAGTTCTCCGACCACTACCTGGAGGTGCCGTTTGACCTCTCGGATGTGATGTTTATCACGACGGCGAACACGCTGGAGACGATTCCGGCGCCCCTGCGCGACCGAATGGAGATTATCCCGTTTTCGGGCTACACCGAAGACGAGAAGCTCCAGATCGCCAAGGGGTATCTGGTGCCGAAGGTGATGGAGCGTCACGGGCTGAAGCCCGAGCATATTGAGTTCACCGACGAGGCGCTGTTGCGCATCATCCGCGAATACACGCGCGAGGCGGGCGTGCGCAATCTGGAGCGCGAAATCGCCACCGTGTGCCGCAAAGTCGCCAAGAAGGTCGCCGCCGGCGAGTCGGTTCACGAGGTGATTACGCCCGACAAACTGACCGAATATCTGGGCAAGCCGCGCTATCGGTTCGGCACCAAAGAGGAAAAAGACGAGATTGGTGTGGCGATGGGGCTGGCATACACCGAGTTCGGCGGCGATGTGATGGCAGTGGAGGTCGCCGTCGTGCCCGGACACGAGGGACGCCTGATTATGACGGGACACCTCGGCGAGGTCATGAAAGAGTCGGCGCAAGCCGCGCTGACCTACATCCGCTCCCGCGCCACCCAGCTGGGGATTGACCCCGAATTCTATCGCCAGTACGATATCCACATCCATGTGCCCGAAGGCGCTATCCCCAAAGATGGTCCCTCGGCGGGCATCACGATGGCGGTCGCGCTGGCATCCGCTCTCACCCGACGCCCCGTGCGACGCGATGTAGCGATGACGGGCGAAATCACCCTGCGCGGGCGCGTGCTGCCCGTCGGCGGAATCAAAGAGAAAGTGATTGCCGCTCACCGCGCGGGCATCTACGAGGTCATCCTGCCTGCCGAAAACGAACCCGATCTGGACGAGATTCCCGAACATGTGCGCGAGCAGATGCACTTCCATCTGGTACGCCACATGGACGAGGTGCTGCCGATTGCGCTGGTGCGGGCGGAAGAGCTGGAAGAGCGCCTTAAGGAAGCCGAAGAGGCTGAGGTTGTGCAGACATGACGGAGCGCAACGAGGTCGTGGTGATGGATGCCGAGGATATCCGTCGCGCGATTACCCGGATTGCGCACGAGATTCTGGAGCGCAACAAGGGGGCGCGCGATCTGGTGGTGATTGGCATCCAGCGTCGGGGCGCGCCGCTGGCACGCCGACTCGCGCTCGCCCTCTCCCAGATTGAAGGCGTGGGCATCCCCTGCGGGAGCGTGGACATCACCCCCTTTCGGGATGATGTGCGCGACCGCCCCGCCGCGCTCAGCCGCAGCCGAACCGAAGTGCCGTTTGAAGTCACCAACAAGCGCGTGATTCTGGTAGACGAGGTGATTCAAACCGGGCGCACCGTTCGCGCGGCGATGGAAGCCGTGATGCATCTGGGGCGCCCCGCCTGCATCCAGCTGGCAACCCTGATTGATCGGGGACATCGGGAGTTGCCCATTCGCCCCGACTATGTGGGCAAGAACCTGCCCACGAGCCGCGCCGAGTTCGTGCTGGTGGAACTGATGGAACTGGAAGGGCGCGACCGCGTGGTGCTACGCAAAGGGCGCCCCTCGGAGCCATAACGATGCCCCACCTGCTGAGCGCACACGACCTGCCCCTCGCCCCGATGCTGGAGCGAATACGCCAGTATCGGGAAGGCGCCACTCCCCGTCAGGGGCGTGGCACCATCGTGCTGCTGTTTTATGAACCCAGCACTCGAACACGGGGCGCGTTCGAGCAGGCATGCGTGATGCTGGGCTATCATCCCCTCGTGCTGACGCCTTCCATCAGCAGCATCGTGAAGGGGGAAAGCCTTGCCGACACAGTACGCACCCTCTGTGCGCAGGGCGTGCGGGCAATCGTGATTCGTCATCCGCACGCGGGCGCGGCGCACACCGCAAGCCGCTTTTCCACCGTGCCTATCCTGAACGCGGGCGATGGTGCCCATGAACACCCCACACAGGCGCTGCTGGATATTTACACCCTCTGGAGCCATCGGGGCTACCCGAATCCGCGCACGCGCTGGCTGGAAGGTGTGAAGGTTGCGATTGTGGGCGATGTGAAACACAGCCGTGTGGCGCGTTCAAACGCAATCCTGCTGACTCAGGCGGGCGCGGAGGTCTGGCTCTGTGCGCCCCCCACCCTGCTGCCCGACGCACCCCTGCCAGCGGTTCAGCAAACACACTCCATAGAGCAGGCTCTTCAAAACGCCCATGTGGTGATGGCGCTCCGCCTGCAAACCGAGCGCATGGAAAGCGGCTTCCTGCCCAGTCTGAACGCCTATCGGCGCGACTATCAGATTACCGAAGCGCGGCTGCAGGTGGCGCATCCCGATTGCGTCGTGATGCACCCCGGTCCCATCCAGCGCGGTGTGGAGATCGAGGACGCCGTTGCGGATGGCAGCCGTTCGTTGATCCTCACCCAGGTGCAGGTGGGGCTGACCGTGCGGGCTGTGTGCCTGGAGTACGCGCTGGGAAACTAAGGGCGCCCGCACTCACAGCGAATCGTGCCTCTCACAGGCGTTTCGGAGGGGACGCCGCGGCTCACGCCCCGGTTTGTGAACAGATGACAATACGCGGTCTTCAGCGTATTGATGTCGCGCTGGGTCAGCTGCAGAGGCACATTGCTCACATAGGTGGGGTACATCATGTCGGCAGGGTCCGTGCTATGCCCGGAAATACCCAGCGCGTGCCCAAACTCGTGCGCGGCAACGCTCCGAATATCGGTCGTGTTATTCCCACGCACGCCAATCGTCATCTCCGCTTTGGTAAGCACGCCGCTGCTGGGGTAATACTCGAAATCCACGCGCCCGTCGGCATTCGCTGGGTTAAAGCGCACCGTAATCTGCGCCTGCGCAGGGTCATCTACCACCACATAGCGAATATGGGGGTTGAAGACCTCAATCCACTGGTCAAACCCCTGAAGCGCAATCGTTTGCCATACGGGCGAGTAGTGGGCGTCGCGTTCAAAGTAGACACTCACGGGGAACTGCTCCCAGCGCAGGAGCTTCTGCACCTCACGGGCATAGTTGGGTACAAAGGCGTCCAGCGAGCAAACGATCTGCTGGCTGCCTGTACTGGTTCCTCCTCCGGGCACACAGCGAGCCAGCCCCAGCACGATCACAACACTCCACCCGAAAACGAGCCAGCGCTTCATGGGCATATCCTTTATTTTCGGTTTCTGCTTGGGTATAATATACCCCGCTGGAGGATAGAGCATGAAACCCGGAATCCATCCCAAGTATGTGGTTTCGCGCGTGGTGTGCGCCTGTGGCAACACCTTTGAGACGCTCTCCACGAAAGAGGAGATTCGTGTGGAGGTGTGCGCGGCGTGCCACCCGGCGTTTACCGGCGAAGGCACGCGCCGCGTGGTGGACACCGAAGGGCGCGTGGAACGATTCCTGCGCAAGTATAAAAACTACGGTCAGCAATCATGACCCCAAACGAGCCACAGAAGCGCTACTGGCGCTACGGGGGACAGGCGGTCATCGAAGGCGTGATGATGCGCAGTCCCCGCTATTTTGCCGTGGCGTGCCGCGCCCCCGATGGCTCTATCGTGGTGCAGGCAGAACCCATCAAGAACACGCTGGTCGGCAAGCTCCAGTTTCTGAACCGCCCGTTTCTGCGGGGTTTCCTGATGCTGGTGGACGCGCTGGCGCTGGGCATGCGCGCCCTGATGTTCTCCAGTCAGGTGCAGATTCAAAACGACCCCAACTATAAGCCCCCTGCCAAACCGATTCAGGATATCGCAATTGGCGGCTCTGCGGCGGTGGGGCTGGCAATCGGCATCGGGCTGTTTTTTGTGATTCCCACACTCCTGACCGACTGGCTCAAGCGCGAAGGCTGGGGCAGTTTTGAGCAGAACCTGCTGGACGGCATTCTGCGCATTACGATTTTCCTGCTCTATGTGGGGCTGATTGGCTTGATGCCCGACATCCGGCGCGTGTTCCAGTATCACGGCGCGGAACATAAAGCCATCAATGCGCTCGAAGAGGGGCTGCCCGTCACGGTAGAGACCGCCCGCCAGCAGACGCGCCTGCATCCGCGCTGCGGCACGAGCTTCGTGCTGCTGGTGCTGGTGGTGAGCATTTTCGTGTTCGCCCTGCTGGGGCGCCCTGCGTGGTACATCCGCATCCCCATGCATCTGGCGCTGCTGCCGGTGGTGGCAAGTCTGGTGTATGAGGTGATTCGGCTCGCCGGCATGTATAAAACGGGCTTTTTGACGCGCGTGCTGCTGGCGCCCGGACTGTGGACGCAATACCTCACCACCCGCGAACCGACCGACGACCAGATCGAAGTCGCCGTGACGGCGTTGCGTCATGTGCAGGCGCTGGAAGAGGAGGTGCCCGCTGAAACGCCCGCCCCAGCCGAAGCCGCCACCCCTTGACAACACCCCAAAACGCTTGGGGTATAATCTATAATGCCGTCATGTATGTTTGGCAGATACCAAGGGCAGTGGTGCCGAGAGCAGAGGACACCCGTGCCTCTGCAGTTGTTGTCGGCTGAACGGTTTAAGCACGCTATCAAAAGCCACAAAAAGAGGAGGCTGATTGAATGATCTTTCCTGAAAACGATGAACTGATTCAATACCCGCGCTATATTCTGGCTCTGCTGGCGGCGGAGCGCGCACGCCTATTGAAGGCGGGCGCAAAGCCGCTGGTGCCCGTCAACGGTGTAGAATTCAACCCGCTTTCCGTTGCGCTGGAGGAAATCGCTCAGGGCAAAATCAAACCGCTGATTATCGACGAAAACCGTGTCGAAGTGCTGATTCAGGGTCCCGAACACACCTGGCAACTGAGTACCCTGCAAGACCTGGACCGTCGTATTCAGGAAGAAACGGAAGACGATACCGAACTGCGCGAGTTTTACGAGTCGGAACTGGCGCAGCTGTTAGGCACAGAAGGCTCCGAACGCGGTGATGCCGAACAAGCCTGACTACTATGCGATTCTTGGAGTGTCGCGCGACGCCTCCCAGGACGAGATTAAAGCCGCCTACCGGAGGCTCGCGCGGCAACTCCATCCCGATGTGAACAAAGACGACCCCGACGCCGAAGAGAAGTTCAAACAACTGAACGAAGCTTATCAGGTTCTCTCGGACCCTGAAGCACGCGCCCTCTACGACCGCTTCGGACACGCAGGCGCCTCCTACACCCCCACCACCGACCCCTTCGATATGGCGGAAAACCTCTTCCAGATGTTTTTTGGAGGCACCCTCGGCGCAACGCCGCGCGGCGCGGTGGATGGCGACGACCGCCGCGTAGACCTTACCATCACGCTGGAAGAGGTGCTTCACGGCGCCGAGAAAACCGTTACGGTAGAGCGCCTGCGACTCTGCGAGCGATGCCGCGGCACGGGCGCCGAACCGGGCACGACCCCTGAACGCTGTCCCGACTGCCACGGCTCTGGGCGCGTGCGCTATACTCAGACTACTATACTGGGCACGGTTTCGCGCGTGGTTCCCTGCCAGCGCTGTCGGGGTGAGGGCGAGATTGTGCGCTCCCCATGCCGTGAGTGCAAAGGCAACAAACGGGTGCTACGGCATGATTCCATCCCCATCTCCATTCCCCCTGGCATCGAGTCGGATACCGCCCTGCTGATACGCGGCGCGGGTGATTCTGGACTGCGCGGCGGGCGGGATGGCGACCTCTATGTGGTGGTTTCCGTGGCGCCCCATCCCCGATTCAAGCGCCGCGGACGCGATTTAGCCACGCAGATTAACCTCACCTACCCCCAGCTGGCGCTCGGCGACGAAATCGAGATTGAAACGCTGGACGGCAAGGTGACTCTGGAAATCCCCGAACTCACCGAACCCTACAGCGAGATTACCCTGCACGGCTACGGCTTGCCCGACCCGCGCACGGGCAAACGCGGCGACCTGCATGTGCGCATCGGGCTGAAAATGCCCAAAAAACTCACCGACGCCCAGCGCAACCTGTTGCGCCAGCTGGCGGAAGCCTCAGGCGTGCGCCTCAAAAAGTATGCCAGCGCCGAACCGAGCAGCTTTTTTGAAAAGCTCAAACGCTCCGTCAAAGGCGAGGAGTAGAAATGGTATTCGAAAAATCGCTTGTGAGCAGGACGGGTGAACCCGTTCCTATGAAACAAAGCCAGCCTTCGCTGGCTCAGATAGCCGACGCAGGTCGGCTTCGTCTTACAGGAACGGCTTCAGCCGTCAGGCATGAGACGGCATTTTTCAAACATGCAAAGGAGTAACCCATGCGCAAAATCGCTTCGGTGGGTATTCTGGTCGCGGATGTGGTCGCCAAACCCGTCAGTCGCTACCCCGACAGAGGCGTGTGCGTGCATGTGGACACGATGGAACTGCATGTGGGCGGTTGCGCCTCCAACACGGGGCTGGCGCTGGCAAAACTGGGGTTGCCAGTGGCAGTCATCGGCAAGGTGGGGCAAGATTCCTTTGGCGATTTTCTGATACAAACGCTCCAGCAACACGGAGTGGACACGCGCGGCATCCAGCGCGCGCAGAAAGGCACCTCCAGCACGATGGTGATGGTGCATCCCGATGGCGAGCGCTCGTTTATTCACCATGTAGGCGCGAACGGGGAATTTGCCCCCGAAGATATCGACTGGGATGTGGTGCGCGAATGTGCCCTGTTCCATCTGGCGGGCGCGTTCCTGATGCCCCAAATGGACGGCGAACCCGCCAGTCGCGTGCTACAGCATGCCAGAGCGCTGGGACTGACCACCAGTCTGGACACCACATGGGACGCCTCAGGGCGCTGGATAGAGCTGCTGCGCCCCTGCCTGCCTCATCTGGACTATATCCTGCCCAACTACGGCGAAGCGTGCGGGCTGACGGGCGAGACGGAGCCAGAACGAATCGCCGACAAGCTGCTGGAAGCGGGCGTCGGCACGGTGGTGATCAAGATGGACGCGCAGGGGTGTTTCGTCAAAAATCGCGAGGTCGCTTTTTCCGTGTCTGCCTATCCCGTGGAGGTGGTGGACATGCTGGGCGCGGGCGATTGCTTCTGCGCGGGGTTTCTGGCGGGGCTGGCGCTGGGCTGGGATCTCGAGAAGACAGCGCGACTGGCAAACGCGGTGGGCGCCCTCTGCGTAACCCAGCTGGGCGCGACCACGGGCGTGCGCCCGCTGGAAGAAACGCTCCGCTGGGCGGGCATCACGGCGTAGCCGCCGCCTCTTGCAGATAGGCTTCAATCACCGTGTTGACCTCGCCATCCGCACGCAGGACGCCCTTATCCAGCCAGAGCGCACGCTGTGCCACCTGACGCACCGCCTCCATGTCGTGCGAAACGAACAGAATCGTGCGCCCCTGCTCCTGAAACTCGCGAATCTTGCGATAGCACTTCTGCTGGAAACGCGCGTCGCCCACCGCGAGCACTTCGTCCACCAGCAAAATATCGGCATCCACATGCGCGGCAATCGCGAAGCCCAGCCGCATCAGCATGCCCGATGAATAGGTGCGGATGGGGGCGTCAATATAATCTTCCAGCTCGGCGAAGGCGATAATCTCTGGCAGGCGTTCGGCAACCTGTCGGCGCGTGAGACCCAGAATGACCCCGTTGAAATAGATGTTCTCCAGCCCTGTGAGGTCGGGGTGGAAGCCCGCGCCCAGTTCCAGCAGGGGCGCGACGCGCCCGTTTACGGTAATGGAGCCTGAAGTGGGGCGGTAGACCCGTGCAATAATCCCCAGCAGGGTGCTTTTGCCCGACCCGTTGCGCCCAATGACGCCCACCGTCTCGCCCTGATGGATGGTGAAACTCACCTCTTTGAGGGCGACGATATGCTCCATGCGCTTTGGCAGGAACGCCAGCAACAACCCTTTGAGGGATGAATAGGGCTGGTGACTCAGCAGGAATTCTTTGGTGAGGTTCTGGGCGCGGATGGCGATCTCCGCGCCCTTTCGAGAAAGAGTGCCCATCGTCAGATGTCGCCACCGCCGCGTCCGCCGCGCCCACCTGTGCCAGGACCTGTGGGCTGCTGTTGCTGCTGCGGGCGCGTGGGCGCACGGCGCAGGCTGTTATCCACATGAATCGCCCAGGTGTAGCGCACGGTGTTGCCTGCCCAGTCGGAGGCGATGACGGTGAGCGTGTGGCGTCCATCCGCCAGCGGCTGTACCGTGCCTCCCGAACGCAGGCGCACGGTAACCTCGCCCAGCGAGGGATCGTACTCCGCTTCCAGCGGCTCGTCGTCCAGCAGGAACTGCACCGAGCCGGGGTTGACCCCGCTCCCGTCGTCCCGAATGCGGGCGAAAAAGTCCAGCGGCAACTGCCCCGACATCATTTCGCCTACATTCGGGAGGGTACGCACGACCTGGGGCGGCGTGCGATCCACCCAGTTATAGAGGAAAGCGGTCAGATTGCCTTCCGCCGTCGCCACAACCAGCCCGCTGGGGATAAACAGCAGTCGGCTTGTGATAGCAAGGTACGCAATCCGCCGATTGTTGGCATCCAGTGTGCCTTCGGGCGGGCGCAGGGTGTAGAGCCATTTCAATTGCCCTTCGGGCAGTGAGTAGCGCAGGATAGTGCCACGCCGCGTTACCACCCACAGGTCGCCCTCGTGAATCACGGGCGGGAACAACGGCTCATAGCGCAGGGTGATGGGCGCTCTATCACTGCCCGCAATTAACCTGCCGTTATGGTCGTAAACCAACACGCGGTTCTCGCGAGTGGTGACCACCACATAGTCCTCGTTTGCAGCAGGCGCAAGGCGAATTTCGGTAGTAAACTGGCGTCGCCAGCGGAGCGCTCCGCTGTTAGGGTTCAGCGCCAGCAGCTGGTCGCTGGAGGTGGCATAAATACTATTGTTCGCATAGACAGGCTGGGGGTCGTAGTTCGGTGCGGGCAGGCGATAGACCCAGCGTCGTCGCCCACCGCTCGCCGTAATCGCATGAATGAACCCGCCGTTCGTGCCGAAATAGAGCGTATCTTCTACCTTGACAAGGCTCCCCGTGATGTAGTCATCAGTGCGATAGGGCGCGCTCCATACCGGTTCGCCGTTTCGGGCGTTGATGGCATAGACCTCGCCGCCGCCCGTGCCGAGGTAAAGAATATCCTCGTCCAGCACGAAGCGAGCCGTGGGGGCGCTCCGTGCCCGGAAAATCCAGCGTACCGCGCCCGTTTCGATATCCAGCGCGTACACATTGCCATTGCTCGCCCCGAAGTAGACGAGGTTCTCGCCCTCCACAGGCTGTCCCAGAATCGTGGCGTCCAGCGGGGCGTCGGCAGGGTACTGCCACTTGAGCGTGCCATCCTCTACATTCACGGCGTAGAGTCGCGTCAGGCAGGGATAATAAATCGTCTTTTTACCCAGTCCCGGTGTGGCGGGGTTGTTCGGCGCGGCGTTGCCGAAAAACTGCCATGCCGCTATTGGCGTCTGCGCCAGTGCGCCGAGCCAGAGCAACCCGAACGCCAGTAGTGTCGTGAATCGCCTCATATTTGCCTCCCGTATGCGGTTCGCACTCTATTCGACGACCATGCACAACTTCCTGCTTCACGATTTCTGAGGCGGGTGGAGCGTGATGCGTCGCGCATATTCACTCCCGTCGGCGCTGCGCCTGCGATGAACTGTGATTGTCGCGCCCACTTTGACCTGCTGGGGCTTGATGGGCTTGCCCTCGGAGACAAACTCGGTGTTCTGGTCATAGACGAATTCGCGCGTGTCGCCCGCGCGGGTGCGAATGGAAATACGCCGATTGAGCAAATCATGCGTTTGCACCACGCCCTGCACCGTGGGGAGCGTGCGCTCGCGCGCCTGCTGGGTGTCCTGTTCGCGGTCGCTTACTGCCTGCGCCAGCGTGTCCAGATTCGACAGCAGGCGCGGGGCAATAAAGACCACCTCCCCCTGCTTGAAGTCTTCAGGCGAAGCGGGCTGCCCGTCCTTCTCCCACTGCGTGCGGGCGTTGTGGCGATAGGTGAACTCGCTTTTGTCGGGGAACTCCAGCGTGAGAGTCTCTTCATCGAGCGCCTTAAGGACGCCCTTCACCACGCCGCGACGCACGGTATCGAGCCACTTCCATGTGTCGGGGTCTGCCAGTTCGCGCACGATGGGTTTGCGCCCTGTGTCTACGCTCATGCGTACCATGACGCGCTTGCCCGCGTGTTCGGCAAGTTTTTCCAGGGCAAGAGGCTTTTTCTCCCACCAGAGGCGCGGGTTTTTGTGCAAATCGGCAACAAACTCGGCTTGACCTGTTCGCTGCAGGGTCAGCGTGCGCTGCTGGAGGTCTACTTTAACGAGTTTAACTTGTGCAATCTCGGTTTCCGCAAGCGCAGCGGCAACACACCCGATTGCCCAGCACAGCCCCAGCAGGGCGAATCGTGTCGCTCTCATACCTGTCCTCCCCGTGAAACCCTCGTTCGGAATGATAGCCGTTTTTCCTGCGAGCGAACCGTGTTTTTACGGTTTTACCTGAAACATCTCGCCGTCGCGGCAGAAGTGCGCTTCGAACTTTTCGGGTTGGGTTGCGCCCACACCGAAGTCGCCATCGGAGCGGATGGCGATCACGGCTGCCTGAATCTGCGCGGTTTCGGGCTTACGCTGGAGCATATACTGAATTACGCGCTGGCACGCTTTTTGCGCGGAGACCCCCTCGCGCATCAGTTCCACCACGCGGCTGGCGAGCGCGAAGCGCCAGATTTCCTCGCCTGTGCCTGTGCAGACCGCCGCGCCCGCCTCGTTATCGGCATACAGCCCCGCGCCGAAGATGGGCGAGTCGCCCACGCGCCCGGGCATCTTCCATGCCAGCCCGCTGGTGGAACACGCAACTACCAGATGCCCCTCGTGCCAGCCCAGCACGCCAACGGTATCGTGGGATTCGCCAGCGCGTGCCCTCGAAACCTCCTGCGGCGCACGGCGCTCCTGATACCACGCATGCCAGCGGCGGATCGACTCTTCCGTGAGCAAACTGCGCGGTTGAAAACCCTGCTGAATCGCGAACCGTTCTGCGCCCTCACCCACCAGCATCAGGTGGGGGGTCTTCTCCATCACGCGCTGGGCAATCCGAATGGCGGGCACGAAACGGCGCACGCTCGCCACGGCGCCCGCTCGCAACTGCGCGCCCTCCATCACCGCCGCGTCCAGCTCCACCTCACCAATCTGGTTCGGTAAGCCACCATAGCCCACGGAAAGCACTTCCGGGTCCAGCTCCACAGCCGCCGTACCTGCCACCACCGCCTCCAGCAGGCGTTTTGCGGGGTCTTTCAGCGGAGATTCCTGCCAGGTTTGCCATGCGTGTTCTACGGCGCGACGCCCAAACCACCATGTGGCTGCAAAAAGCGTGTGCATACGCTCTTACTTCGTGAGGGAAAGCGAATTTCCTGCCTTCCTTCAGGGGTTTCATAGAACGGACAATCCGCAAAGGAAACGTGCCTCACGATCAAGCGTCGGCGAGGGTGTTCGAAAAATCCTCTCTCGCGCCTGACGGCTGAAGCCGTTCCTATAACACAAAGCCGACCTCCGTCGGCTATTTGAGCCAGCGCAGGCTGGCTTCGTTTATTGGGAACGGGTTCACCCGTCTTTCTTGGCAGCGACTTCTCGAACACCCACAGTCTTGCGGAAGGCGTTCGGAGGTCTTTTGCGAGCTTGTTTCCAGAGGTGTTTGGGCGTGAGGCGCGCTGTTCGCTGCTACGATATGAGGTATACTTAGGTCAGGGTGAGATGCTATGGAGCAGGTTGTCTCCACAGAGGCGCGCACCGCGCCGCAGCAACCCCGCACCTTCGCGGAGTTCCTGCAACAATACGACGGCACGCACGCCGAATGGGTTAATGGGGAGGTTGTACCCGCTATGCCTGTATCAATTGAGCATCAACGGTCAAGCAGGTTCCTCTACACGCTACTGAGCAGTTGGGTGGATTATCACAATCTTGGAGAGGTCTATCACCCGCCGCTGCTGGTGAAGTTGCCGTTGCCCGAGGGCAGAGAGGTCGCCCGCGAGCCGGATATTGTGGTCATCCTCAACAACAACACAGGACGCTTTGAGGCGCAATACTTCGACGGCGCGCCCGACCTGATTGTGGAAATCGTCAGCCCTGCCAGTCGGCACACGGATCGCTTTGTGAAGTTTGAGGAGTACGAGACGGCGGGCGTGCCCGAATACTGGGTGATTGACCCTGATCGCCGGTATGCGGAGTTTTTCCAGCGCGATGCGGCGGGGTTCTATCGGGTGGCGTTTGGCGGTTCGGAGGGAGTCTATCGCAGTCGCGTGCTGGAGGGCTTCTGGCTGGAGGTGGGTTGGCTCTGGTCGCGCCCGCCGTTGTGGGGAGTTATGAAGCAGTTAGGGCTTGGCTAAGCGTCGCCGCTTGCTACCCAGATTGGTTCCTTCGCCTGTGCTTCAATCCGGGCAATCCCACCCCCCCATAACCCCTTCTTAACACATCGTCGGGTATGCTTATGGCTGGGAGGAAGCTATGCAGGACAAATGGACTCGTCGGGAAATCTTGCGGCTCGGTTTCGCAGGCGCAACAGGCTTGGCGCTTTCCAGACTGGCGCTCGCCTCGCCCTCACAGAGACGCTCTGACGGTAAAGTCAAAAACATTATCTTTATGGTTTCGGACGGCATGAGCGCGGGTGTGCCGTCGCTAACAGACGAATTTGGCAAGCTGGTGCGGGGGAAAGGCTCGTTCTGGTATCAACTGCTCCAGTCGCCCGAGGCAACGCTCGGCTTTTTTGACATGGCGTCGCTCAACTCGCTGGTGACTGACTCTTCCTCGGCGTCGTCTTCGTGGGGCAGCGGTTCGCGCATCTTCAACGGCGCGGTGAATGTGCTTCCCGACGGCACGCGCCTCACCCCGATTGCCCACATCGTCAAAAACGCAGGAAAGAAGGTGGGGCTGGTGACCACCACGCGCATCACGCACGCCACCCCAGCGGGATTCGCCGCCGTGCAACCGAACCGCGACGATGAGGACGATATTGCTCCCCAGTATAAAGGAATTGTGGATGTGCTGATGGGCGGCGGTTTGCGCCATTACGCCCCCGACCAGCGCAAAGACAAGCGCAACCTGATTGAAGAGTACCAGCAGGCAGGCTATACTTACTGGAATCGGCGGGAGCAGGTACTTTCCAGCGAGCGTCCCGAAAAGGTGCTGGGGCTGTTCTACGGGAGCCATCTGCCCTTCACGATTGACCATATCCACTCCGATACGCTCAAGCAGAGCGTGCCGACGCTCGCCGAGATGACCCGCAAAGCGCTGGAGATTCTGAGCCAGTCGCGCGAGGGCTTCCTCCTGCAAGTCGAGGGCGGGCGCGTCGACCATGCGGCGCACGCCAACGACGCCGCCGCGATTTTCTGGGACCAGCTCGCCTTTGACGATGCGATTGAGGTCGTCTACGAGTTCGCTTCCAAACGGGACGATACGCTGGTGATAATCACCAGCGACCACGGCAATTCCAACCCGGGCTTGAACGGCATGGGTGTGGAATACGGTGATTCTAACAAGGCATTTGCACGGCTGGCGCAGGCACGCTGCTCGTTTGAGCTGCTCCCCAGCCACCTGCGCGGCGCCGATGCCGACAAAGTGCGCGCTGTGATTCGCGAGCAAATCGGGCTTGAAATTAATGGCGAGGAAGCCAGCGCGCTGGCGAATGCGCTCGCCAACCGAATGCCCCCCATCTGGAATGCCCAGCATCGGAACCTGCAAGGGCTGCTGGGAGAAATTCTCAGCAACTACAACGGCATCGGCTGGACAGGCACTTCTCACACCGCCGACTATGTATGGGTCACCGCGCTGGGCACGGGACGCGAGGAGTTCCACGGGCTGGTGCGCAACACGGACGCTTTCTATAAAATGCTGAAGCTGTTCGGGTTGTCGTTCAAAAACCCCAGCATGTCGCCCGAAGAGGCACGCAAATATCTCTCTCGCGCCCCGCGCGTGGAGACGCCGCACTGGGTGTGAGAGGCAACTTCGCTGGTGCCTGAGCAAGACGGGTGAACCTGCTCTGTCGCAGGGATAGAGGCGTAAGCCTTCCGAGCTCCTCTCCTTGAGTCCCATAAAGGGGTAGGCTTTTCGTGCCCTGCTTGAAAAAGCGACGGCTGAAGCCGTTCCTAATAAACAAAGCCAGCCTCCGCTGGCTAAAAGAGCCGACGCAGGTCGGCTTCGTCTCATAGGAACGGCTTCAGCCGTCTGCCACAGGCACCCTATGATTCCGCGAGCTATATCTTCCACAGGACCTGCCAATCGTGTCCCACGCGCATGCAGTTCCACCCTACTTGCCTCGTGATATCGCTTTGAATGCAAAACCCCAAAAAACTATCGGGTATGCTTAATAGCAACCTCACTCGTGTAAGGTTAAACAGGAGAACAGGCGATGCGGATACGGTTTAATCCAGAGATGCCGCGCTATGTGCAGGTGCGGCAGTGGGTAGAGCGGCAGATTGCGCTGGGCTACTGGCGTTCGGGCGATGTGTTGCCGCCCGAGCGCGAGCTGGCGAATCAGTTGGGTGTCAGTCCCCTCACCATCAGCCGTGCGCTTCAGGCACTGGCGCGAGAAGGCGTGCTGATGCGCAAGCGCCGTGTGGGCACGGTGGTCGCCAGCGAACTGCCCCCTACGCTCCTTCAGCGCACTTTCACCCTGATGGTGCTGGGAATCCGCGCGGGCACGCGGCAGACAACGGACTTTTATTATGGTGCAGTTCAGCGCAGTATTCTCAGTAAGCTTTCCGACCACGCCATCCGCACGCTGTGGCTGGACTATCAGTTTGATCAGGTGGAGCGCGAGCTGCAATCAGGCGAGGTTATCGGCATTCTTGCGATTGCTCCTGCGGCGGAGCATATTCCCCTGTTGAACGGTCTTTTTGAGCGGGGTGTGCCGATTCTGGTGGTGGGCGCCAGCGCGGAGGAGTGGGTGTTGCCTTCGGTAGATACCGACAACTATCGCGCGGCGCGAGAGGGCGTGCAACACCTGCTGGAGCTGGGGCATCGGCGCTTCGTGGGGTTGTTCGGGGCGCTGGAGACTTTCAACTCGCGCGACCGCTGGCGCGGCTTCCGCGACGCCCTGCGCGAGGCGGGCGTCCCCTCTGAGTCGGTATGGACTTTCACCGTGCCCTACGCCGATGAGATAGGCGACGCCTTTCGTGAGGGGCTGGCGACCGTGCTACGCCTGCCCAATCGTCCCACAGCGGTGTTCGCAGGGGGATTTTACCTTGCGCTCTCGGCGTTGCAGACAATTCACCAGTTGGGTTTGCGTGTGCCTCAGGATGTCTCCGTGCTGGGGTTTGACGACCCGCCCTCGGCGAGCCTCGCGATGCCGCCGCTGACCACCTTCCGCCAGCCGCTGGAACAACTGGGCGCGCTCGCTGTGCAACGCCTGCTGGAACTGGCGAAAGGACACAAACCCACCCCCTTGCATGAATACCTGCCGCTGGAGCTGATTGTGCGCGAGTCGACGGGGAGGGCGCCCTAATCCAGCCCCCTGTGTGCTAATTCAATCGCGTACAGTGCCGCGCGTGCTTTGTTGAGGCACTCCTGATATTCGCGCTCAGGCTGGGAATCCGCCACAATCCCTGCGCCCGCCTGTACATGCGCCATGCCGTCCTTGAGCAGAATCGTGCGGATGGTGATGCAGGTGTCCATGTCGCCCGTGTAGCTGAAGTAGCCGACCGCGCCCGCGTAGGCGCCGCGCTGGGTCGGTTCCAGCTCATCAATAATCTCCATCGCCCGCACCTTCGGCGCGCCCGACACCGTGCCTGCAGGAAAACACGCCCGCAACACATCAAACGCATCCACATCCTGACGCAGCTGCCCCACCACCTCCGATACGATATGCATCACATGCGAGTAGCGCTCAATCACCATCAGCTCAGGAACCTGCACTGTGCCGTATTGGCAGACGCGCCCCAGATCGTTACGCCCCAGGTCCACCAGCATAATATGCTCGGCGCGCTCTTTGGGGTCTGCGAGCAATTCTTGCTCCAGCGCCCTGTCCTCTTCGGGGGTGGCACCGCGCGGGCGCGTGCCCGCAATGGGGCGCGTGCGGGCGCGGTTCCCCTCCACCGTCACCAGCACTTCGGGCGAAGCGCCAATCAGCGTGGTCTCGCCCATCCGCAGGAAGAACATATAGGGCGACGGGTTCACCGAGCGCAACGCCCGATAGAGATTCAGCGCAGGCGCCTGCACAGGCACGCTGAAACGCTGGGACAGCACCACCTGAATGCAATCCCCCGCATGGATGTAGTCCACTGCCCTGCGCACGGCATCTTCAAACGCCTCACGCGTGATGTTCGCCTGCGGCTCCAGCCGAAAAGCAGGGTCTTCAAAGCGCGGCGGGGGCGGCGTGGGCGCCCGCAGGCGCGAGAGGGCCCACTCGATTCGCGAGCGCGCCCGCTGAAGGGAATCCGCCCCTGTCGGCTCCACCAGCGCCACAATCCGAATCTGGTGCAACACATGGTCAAACACCAGCACCAGCTCAGGAAACATCCAGCAGCAATCGTCCACCTCAAGGTCATCAGGGGGCGGCTGGGGCAAGCGTTCAAAAAAGCGCACCATATCGTATGCCATATAGCCCACCGCGCCACCCCCAAAGCGCGGCAACCCCGCCACAGGCTGATAGGGATACCGATGCAGGAGGGCGCGCACCAGGTGCAGGGGGTCCTGGTCTTCGGGAATGATCTGCGTTTGCCAGCCGCCGTCGCGCGTCCACAGGCGTGCCGTGCGCCCTTTCGTGCGTACAATCGTGTGGGGTTCCAGCCCAATCAGTGAGTAGCGCGCGACCTGCTCGCCCCCCGTAACGCTTTCCAGAAGGAATGCGTACTCCGAGTCGCCCGCGACTTTGTAAAACGCTGAGACAGGGGTCTCCCAGTCCGCCAGAACCGTATGCACCACAGGTTGAATTGCGCCGACGCTGGCGCCAGAATAGGGTAGCTCCGACTTCTCCATACGCGCTAAAGTTATACCCCAACCTGCTGGGGTACAATCAGGGCGATGAATCTGGATATGGCGGTGGAGCGGTTTCTGACGCATCTGGGCACGGTGCGTTCGCCTCATACGGTCAAAGCCTACGGCACAGATTTGGCGCAGTTTGTGGAGTACGCGCTCAGCACAGGAATCGATTCGGTCGCAACGGTTAGCCCGCGACTGGTTCGGGCGTGGCTCGATTCGCACCGCGAGGCGTCACGCACCACCCGCGCCCGGAAACTGTATGCGTTGCGCTCATTCTTCAAGTTTTGTCGCGCGATGGGCTGGCGCACCGACGACCCCTGCGCCGAGATTGCCATCCCCACGGAGCGGCGTACACTGCCCAAAATGCTCACCGAGCGTCAGACGGAAGCGCTGCTGAACCAGCCTGCGGAACGCCCGCCGGATCCTTTAGCGATTCGCGACCGCGCTCTGCTGGAACTGATGTACGCCACGGGCTTGCGTGTGAGCGAAGTCGCCAGCCTCGATGTGAACGCGATAGACTTCGAACAGCAGGCGATCCGGGTGCGTGGCAAGGGCGGGCGGGAGCGAGTCGTGTTGTTCGGGCAGGCGTGCCACGAGGCGCTCGGCGACTACCTGCGCGAGGCACGCCCGAAACTGCTTAATCTGCATAAGCCCACACGCGCGCTCTTTCTGAACGCCGACGGCGGACGGCTCTCCACACGGAGCATTCACCGCATCATCAAACGCTACGGACTCCAGATTGGCGAGAACATCAGCCCGCACACCCTGCGCCACACCTTCGCCACTCATATGCTGGACCACGGCGCTGACCTGCGCACCGTGCAGGAACTGCTGGGACACCGCAAACTCAGCACCACGCAGATTTACACCCATCTCACTTTAGACCGCCTGCGCCGAACGGTCAATCGCGCCCTGCCCCGCCTCACCGACCCCGATGAAGAGTAGCCGTCGGGTATAATCCGCTCTCAGAGAGGAGGTTGAAACACGCTATGGAACGACCGAACGCGGTAACATTTCTGGGAAATCCGCTCACGCTCGTGGGGAAAGAACTCAAGCCGGGCGATCCAGCTCCCGACGCCACGCTCGTCAAGCAAGACCTGTCCACCGTGAACCTCCGCGACTATTTCGGCAAAGTTTTGCTGATTAGCGTCGTGCCGTCGCTCGATACGGGGGTCTGCAGCGCCCAGACCAAACGCTTCAACGAAGAGGCAAGCCAGCTGCCCGATGCCGTGCAGGTGTTGACGGTCAGCATGGATTTGCCCTTCGCCCAGAAGCGATTCTGCGGCGCGGAAAACATCGATAAGATAGAAGTGCTTTCCGACCATCGTGAGGCGTCGTTCGGGCAAGCCTATGGCACGCTGGTCAAGGAACTGCGCATCGAGTCGCGTGCGGTGTTCGTGATTGACCCGCAGGGCATCGTGCGCTATGTGGAGTATGTGCCTGAGATTACGAATCATCCCAACTACGACGCCGCGCTTCAGGCAGTGCGCGCGTTGCTCTAACTGAGGCACCACCATGCGCTGGCTTCCACTTCCCCGGGAACTGACCGTCTCTGAAGAGCGTCTTCCGTTCGCAGGCTGTCATGCGATCAAGCACCCCGCAGGCTGGGAGGGAGCGGTGCGCCCGCTCAGCGCGCTGGGCGAGGCGTTTGGCGGCTGGACCGCCTTCTTTGAGCATGACGCCTCGCTCGCGCCCGAAGCCTACCGTTTGCAGATAGAAAACGGGCGCATTCGGGTGCAGGCAGGCTCGCCACGCGCCGCATTCTACGCCTGCCACACACTCCTGCAGGCGTGGGACGGCAAGTCGCTGCCGATTCTGAGCGTCGCCGACGCGCCTACCCTCGCATGGCGGGGCGTGGTGGAAGGCTTCTATGGCGTGCCATGGAAACACGCGGCGCGGCTAAGAATGCTTGACTTTATGGGCGCGCACAAAATGAACATCTACCTCTACGCGCCCAAAGATGACCCCTACCACCGCGACCGCTGGCGCGACCCCTATCCGCCTGAAGAGGCTGAACGGCTTCACGAGCTGGTGCAACGCGCTCAACAGAACTTCATCGAATTCGTCTTCTGTATCAGCCCCGGGCTGTCGATGGTCTACTCCGACCCGGAAGAGTTCCAGCGCCTCGTGGCGAAAATCGAGGCGGTTCAGGCGATGGGCGTGCGCACCTTCGGCTTGCTGGTGGACGACATCCCTGAAGAGCTGCAACACGAGGCGGACAGGGCGGTCTATAGCTCGCTGGCGCATGCGCATGCCGACCTTGCGAACCGCCTTCACCACTGGCTGAAGGAGCGCGACAGCACCAGCTGGTTGATTGTGTGTCCCACCTTCTATCACAATCGGGGCGAGCCGCCGTATGTGAAGGAACTCGGCGAGCGCACCGAGCGCGGTATCTCCATTATGTGGACAGGTCCGAAGGTAGTCTCCCGCGAAATCACGCACGAAGACGCCGAGCTGTTTACGCTGGCAATCCGGCGCAAGCCCTTTGTATGGGACAACTACCCTGTGAACGACTACGAGCCGAGCCGCCTGCTGATGGGTCCCATCACGGGGCGCGATGTGGAGACACTGGTGCGATTGGAAGCGCTGGCATCTAACCCCATGAATCAGGCAGAAGCCTCCAAAATCGCGCTGGGCACTTATGCCGACCTGCTCTGGAACGCCGAGGCGTATGACCCCAAACGCAGCTGGGACGCCGCGATTGTGCATCTGGTGGGCGAGGAAGCGTTGCCCGTCATGCGCGAGTTCTGCCAGCAGAACCTGTGGAGCCGACACTGGAAAGAGGCGCCTCCCGAAATCGCCAGCGCAATTGAAGAGTGGCAAAAAAGCGGCGACACCGAACCCCTGCGCTCGGCGCTCTCTAAACTGGCGACGCTCCCCCGACGCCTGCGCCAGCACATCACGCAAACAGAACTGCTGGAGGAGCTGGAGCCGTGGCTCTGGCGGATGGAGCAAATCAGCAAACTGGGGCTGGAGCTGTTAGACCAGCTGGAAGAGGAGGCTCTGCGCCCCAAGCACATCCTGACCGAACTGGAAGCCATCCGCAACGCCAGTGAAGCGATCGTCTGCGACGGCTGGATCGAACGCTGGATACGGGAAACCTTAGAAGAGTTCGCCTGAACCCTCTTGAATTCAGCTCGCAGCGCATGGTATAATCATGACGCTTCGTGGGGCCATGGTCTAGGGGACTAGGACGCCTGGTTTTCAGCCAGGAGGACGGGGGTTCGAATCCCCCTGGCCCTACCCAGATCGCGCGGTTAGCTCAGTGGTAGAGCACTTCCTTGACGTGGAAGGGGTCGGAGGTTCAAGTCCTCCACCGCGCACCATTTTTATTTAAGGGGTAGCCTCCTGAGGGTACAATAAAACTCGATGTCGGCAGACCTGCAGGCGAAACTCAAAACCCTTCCGAAGCAACCGGGGTGCTACATCTTCAAAGACGCGCAGGGGGCGGTGCTTTATGTGGGCAAAGCGGTCAACCTGCGCCAGCGGGTGCGCTCCTACTTCCAAAAATCGGCACAGCAAACCCCCAAAATTGCCCGCATGGTGCGCCGTATTGCCGACCTGGAGTGGATCGTTACTGATAGCGAGCTGGAAGCCCTGATTCTGGAGTGTAATCTCATCAAACAGCACCGCCCACCCTACAATGTGCTGATGCGGGACGACAAGTCCTATCCCTACCTTTGCCTCACGCTGGGCGAGAAGTTCCCGCGCCTGCTGGTCACGCGGCGCGTGCGCAAAGATGGCAGCCGCTACTTCGGTCCGTTCGCGAACTCCGGTGCGGTCTGGAGTACCCACCAGTTGCTTCATCGCACCTTTCCGCTGATTCCCTGCGGCAAAGTCTGGTCAGGGGAACCCGTTCAGCGCCCGTGTCTCTACTATCACATGGGGCGGTGCCTGGCGCCGTGTGCAGGATTGGCAGACCCTGAAGAGTACCGCAAAATTGTGCAAAATGTGGTGCTGTTTCTGGAGGGCAAGGGCGACGACCTGATCAAGCAGCTGGAAACCCAGATGGAACAGGCGGCAGAAGCGCTGGAGTTTGAGCGCGCCGCCAAAATTCGCGACCAGATTCGCGCCCTGCAGGAAGTGCTGCAAAAGCAGAAGGTTGTGCATCCCGATGGGATTAACGAAGATGTGATTGCGCTGGTCAAGGACGAGCGGGGCGCGTGCGTGCAGATGTTTTTCATTCGCGGCGGCAAGCTGCTGGGGCAACGCCACTTTTTCCTGAGCGAGGGCGCGGAAGACCAGCCGGGCGCCCTGATGCAGGAGTTCCTCAAACAATACTATCAGGACGCGCCTGAAGTGCCTGAGCGGATTCTGTTGCCCTATGAGGTGGAAGAGGCGCGGATTATCGCCCAGTGGCTCAAACAGCGTCGGGGCAGTGCGGTGGAAATTCGCGTGCCGCATCGGGGCGAGGATGCCCGCCTGCTGGAGATGGCAGCCCAGAACGCGGAGCTGGCGCTCCAAAGCCTGCGCCAGGAGCTGGAACAGAAAGCCGAGTGGCTCGAATCGGCACTGCTGGAACTGCAGGAAACGCTCCGCCTGCCCACGCTCCCGAACCGAATTGAGGCTTACGACATCTCCAACATTCAGGGGATTGCCCCCGTGGGCAGTATGGTGGTGTTTGAAGGCGGGCAACCCAAAAAGTCGGACTATCGGCGGTTTCGCATTCGCTGGCATCCCGAATCGCCCGATGACTTCGCGATGATGCGCGAGGTGCTGACCCGCCGCCTTCGCGAGGCGCTGGAAGGCGACGAAAAATGGCGCGTACTGCCCGACTTGATTCTGATTGACGGCGGTCGCGGTCAACTGAACGCCGCGCTGGAAGCGATTCGGGCGCTCGGCTTTCAGATTCCTGCCGTCGGGCTGGCGAAACGGCACGAGCTGATCATTCTGCCCGATGAGCCAGACCCCATAGAGCTGCCCCGCCATTCGCGGGCGTTGCACCTGCTCCAGCGGATTCGTGACGAGGCGCACCGCTTCGCGCTCACCTACCACCGCAAACTGCGCGAGGAGCGCGCCCACCGCTCCCCGCTGGATGAAATCCCGGGTATCGGACCGCGCCGCAAAAAGATGCTCCTGCGCCTGTTTGGCTCCATCGAGCGCATCCGTCAGGCGAGCGTGGAAGAACTCGCTTCCGTGCCCACCATGACCCGCCGCCTCGCCGAACAGGTGTTGGACTATCTCCGCGAATAGTGCGATTGTCCTGTGAAAAAACGCCCCCTCAGTGGAATAACTCCCCCACGAGGTGGAGCTTATGCGATGGATGATAGCACTTGTGGCGGGGCTCTGGTGGCTTTCAGCCCATGCGATTCCTGAAACGGTGGTGCTGACACCCACAGCCAACCGAAACCAGCCCCGATCGCTCTATCTGGCAACAGAACAGTTCGCCGTTCCACACTACTACGACCAGACCCGGACCCGATGCTTCTACACCCAGGCGCTCTTGACCGACCGCTTCGACTTCGGCGTCGACTTCGTGGGGTTTGACCAGCCCCAGACGCGCCAGACGCTTCTGAACGCACGGCTGGTGCTAACTCCCGAAACCGAGCGCACGCCGGGGGTTGCGTTCGGTGTGCTGAATGTCTCCGACCAGACCCGACCAACCTACTATGTGGTCAGCACGCGCACCACTTCGTTTGGGCGCTTCCATGTGGGGGGCTACACCTCGGAGGGGCGCACTGGCTGGAGTGGCGCGTATCAATTCTCGGTGGCGGGTTTTGACGGCGCGGTGGAGTATTTCCGACTGCCTTCTGGCGATGCCTACACCAGCTTCGGCGTAGGGCGCGCTCTGACTCAGAGCGTCTATCTCTACACCTACTACTCGCGCCATGAGAAGACCCGCGACGCCGACCTGTTCGGGGTCTATATTGCGTTCACTCCGTTTCGGCTCTTCTGAGAGCGCTCTACCCCCGCCGCGCGAGGCGGCGGGGGTATAATCTTGCCATATGATTGCCTCCCATATTCGCGCCGTTGGGTTTGACCTCGACGACACCCTCTGCCTTTACATGCCGGTCGCACGCGAAGCCCGACTGCGCACTTTTGAGCAGCTCCTGATTCCGCGCGTGAACATAAGCCTTGAGGAGATTGACCAGCACTATCGCCACGCCTTTCGCGAAGTACTGGAGCAGATTCACACTGAGCCGTGGTACACCCTCTATAAGCAAGAAGGGCACCCCACGCGCACCGAAACGATGCGCCGCATGCTGGAGCGTCTTGGAATCCGCGACGACTCCTTAGCAGAAGCGCTGAGCTGGCATTATCTTGAGGAGCGCGAGAAACGCCTGCACCTCCATGACGACACCCTGCCCGTGCTGAGGACCCTCAAGGAGCGCTACCCGCTTTTTGTGATTACGAACGGTCCCGCCCGCGAACAGCGGCGCGAGCTGGCGATTTTACAATTGGAGCCTTTCTTTGAGGTGGTCGCGATAGAAGGCGAGGTGGGTGTGGGCAAGCCGCATCCTGAAATTTTTCGGGTTGTGGAGCGTGCGCTCAACCTGCCGCCCGGATCGCTGCTGTTTGTGGGCAACTCATGGGAGCATGATGTGCTGGGCGCGCTGCAGGCAGGCTGGAACGCCATCTGGCTCAACCGCGAGAACCTGCCCCACCCTGAACCGCACCGCGCCGAGGTGCCCGTGATTACGACCCTTCGCGCCTTACTGGGCTAATCGGCTGTTTCCTCTTCGAGGTTCAGCATATGTCCCAGTTTCTCCGCTTTGGTGCGCAGGTAGACGATATTGTGTGGATTTGGGCGTGCAATCAGGGGCACATGCTCCACCACTTCCAGCCCATAGCCTTCCAAGCCGGCAATCTTTTTGGGGTTATTGGTCATCAGGCGCAGTTTGCGCACCCCCAGATCCACCAGAATCTGGGCACCGATGCCGTAGTCGCGCAGGTCGGGTTTGAACCCCAGCGCGCGGTTCGCTTCCACGGTGTCCAGCCCCTGCTCCTGCAGATGGTACGCCCGCAGCTTGTTCAGAATCCCGATTCCGCGCCCCTCCTGAAGGATGTAGACCAGCACGCCGCGCCCCTCTTCGGCGATCCGTGAGAGTGCCAGATGGAGCTGGGAACCGCAATCACAGCGGAGCGACTCCAGCAGGTCGCCCGTTACGCAGCTGGAATGCACCCGCACCAGCACAGGCTCCCCGTCGTCCACCGTGCCCATCGTGAGCGCCAGATAGGGGTTGGGGTCTACCTCGCTCTCGTAGGCATGCACATAGAAGGTTCCATAGCGGGTGGGCAGGTACACAGGCGGCGCGGCGCGGCGAATCAGTTTCTCCGTGCGCCGACGGTAGGCAATCAGGTCGGCAATCGTGAGAATCTTCAAGCCGTGCTTGCGGGCAATCTCAATCAGCTGGGGCATGCGCGCCATCGAGCCGTCTTCGTTCAGAATTTCGCAGATGACCCCCGCGGGGAACAGCCCTGCCAGCCGCGCGAGGTCTACCGCCGCTTCGGTGTGCCCCGCCCGCTTGAGGACGCCCCCCGGCGCCGCCCGCAGAGGGAACACATGCCCCGGGCGCACGAAATCTTCGGGCTTGGCGTTGGGGTCGCAGAACAGGCGAATCGTGTGCGCCCGATCAAACGCCGAAATGCCTGTGGTAATCCCCTCGCGTGCGTCAATCGCCTCTGCCATCGGCGTGCCAAACTGCGCCGTGATGGCTTTGGTCATCATCGGGATTTGCAACTCGTCCAGACGCTTGCCATCGGTGGGCAGGCACAACAACCCACGCCCGTGCAACAGCATGAAGTTGACCGCTTCGGGCGTTACTTTCTCGGCAGCCATCAGAAAGTCGCCCTCATTTTCGCGGTCCTCATCGTCCACAACAATCAGCATACCCCCCTGACGGATAATCTCTATCGCCTCTTCTACGGTGGCGAACACGGCGGGGTCGCGCTCCTGCACTGTCTCCACGACGCCTGTTGTCGGGTTCATACAGGTTATATTGTACCTCAAGCGCCCTGGACTGTGTAGTGAGGTACAATCTTATCGGAGTGAAAACGAGATGAAACGATCCGTGCTGGAATGCCAGATTCGCGCTATAGAAGCGCAGTTGAAAGCACTGCGTGTGCTGATCCAGCAGGAGGGCGAATCCCAGCATGCAAAGCCCGCGCGCGCCCTGAGCGAACTGAGAGGCATCTTCAAAGGCAAGGTACGCACCACAGAACAATAAATCGGGAACGCGATTATCGTGGCTACGGGACTGGTACTGCGCGACCTGCTTCAAGAGCGACTGCCGTCTTGACTCAAGACGCAAAGATTGTTGCCAGCGGACTGATTGAGACTGTGTGGTGAGGAACCTTTTTGCGGAAACCCCATGGTATAATCCCCTTCAAAGGAGGTGCGACTGCTATGGCGGAGGAAACCCCCAAACAGCAAGCACAGGCAACGGTCTACGAACTGATTCTGTATGCGTTCAATCTGCTCACAGGCTACGCGTGGCAGGCGATGGGCTATGTGGTGAACCCCGCCACAGGCAAGACGGAAGTCAACCTCGAAGAAGCCAAAATTGCCATCGACTGCGCCGACTTTCTGGCAGGAAAATTGGGCGACCATGTGGAACCTGAAGTCCGAAAAGAAGTGGAGCGCGTTCTCCGCGACCTGAAGTTGAACTATGTTTCCCGAAGCGCGGAGGCGAGCAAGGAGGCATAAGATGGGGCTGACAACTTTCGCAAGGGCGATTGCAGACGGCGCAGGACGCCTCCTGTGGAAAACCCAGCTGACGCTCCGCACAACGGGGCTTCAGCTCCTCTCGACGGTACGCGCCCTGCCCGAAACCGTGGCGGAGCAGATTCGCACCTGGCGCGGGCATACCCTCGCGATGCCCATCGACGAACAGCGTCAGCTGCTGGCGGAATTCTACGAGAAGTTTGAAGACCTCGTGGAATTGATTTGCGACGCGGGGTTTAATGCCGACGCCACCCCCTATCAAGCACGCTATGAGGAAGTTCGCGCATGGATGATGCGCGCCTATCCCCTGCTGAAGCCCTATATGAGCGCGCATCTCTCTTACGACCCCAGCGACGCCGAGTTTGGGCTGAGCGTCGCGGGCTACGCGACCGACGCGATGGAGGCGCTCTTCTGCGCTGAACAGCTCCACACGCTGCTGGAAAAAGACGGGGGGCATCTGATTGGACGAATCGAGCGCGCCCGCAGCGGACTGTATCGCTACGCCGATTATCTGCGCGGTATAATTGGAACATGAGCGCCCTCAGCCGACGCGAGTTTTTGCGTCAGTCGCTGATTGGCGCGGCGACGCTCAGTTTCGGCGTGTTGACCGCGCGCGCCAACCAGCAAGAGAAGGTCAAAATCGGAGTGATTGGCACTGGCGCCCAGGGGCAGAACCTCCTGCGCCAGCTGATGAGCCTGCCCAGCGCGGAGGTCGTCGCCGTGTGCGATATCTATCCTCCTAACCGCCTTCGCGGGCTGGAGCTGACAGGGGGGCAGGCGCGCGCCTTCAGCGACTACCGCGCCCTGCTGGAGCAGAAAGAGATTGAGGCTGTCGTGATTGCGACGCCGCTTCACCTGCACGCGCCAATGACGCTGGACGCGCTTGACGCTGGCAAGCATGTGTTTTGCGAAAAGGCGATTGCCTACAGCCTCGACGAAGCACACCAGATGGCACGCCGCGCCCGCGAAACCCGCAAAATTCTGCAGATTGGGCATCAGCGCCACTATAACCCCATCTACGAACAAGCCTATGCCCTCATCAAAGAGGGCGTCCTCGGCAGAATCACCCATGTGCGCGCCCTGTGGCATCGCAACAACAGCTGGCGACGCCCTGTGCCCGACCCCCGCTTCGAACGCCTGCTCAACTGGCGGCTCTACAAAGACTACTCGCACGGGCTGCTGACCGAGCTGGCAAGCCACCAGATTGATGTGGTCAACTGGTTCCTTGGCGCGACGCCGCTCTCGGTGGTGGGCTACGGCGGGATTGATTACTGGAAAGACGGGCGCGAAGTGCCCGATAATGTGGAACTGATTTTTGACTACCCCAACGGCGTGCGCGTGGTCTATACCAGCCTCACCACAAACGCCTACGACGGCTACGGCGAGTGGTTCTTCGGGGATAAGGGCACGCTGGTGCTGACCAACGAGAACTCCGGCTTGCTGTTCCGCGAGCGCAACGCCGAAAAGCTCGCCTGGGAAGACGATGCCAACATGGTGCAGGTAGACGGGCGCCGTGCCGTGGTGATTGAACCCACACCGACCCGTCGCGCCCCTCAGCGCGGCGAGCAGCTCAACTACGGCAATCAGCGCAACGCCTACTACACGGAGCTGGAACACTTCGTGCAGTGCGTCCGCACGGGCGAGCGCCCACGATGCACGGCGGAAGACGCCATCCCCGCGCTGGAGTGCGTTCTCCACGCGAAAGACGCCATCGAGAAAGGCGTGCGGGTGGCGTTCCGGTCTACTCAGGTGGCTCGCAATCGCTCATAAATCGGGCGTGGACCTGGAAGCAGCCGTCGCCTTTGTGCCCACCCGTATGACACGCGGCTGGGCGCGGTAAATGCTGGTTGCCACACGCTCGCGACGAACCAGCTGACCATTCTCGTACACCAGTCGCCACAAAATCACCTTTACGCCAGCCGAACCTTTTTCTTTAATCTTGCGCACGCCCACGGGCAGGTTCGGGTCAGGCTCCTCTTTGACGGGAGGCGACTTGAGCGCAAGCTGTTCGGTTCTCAAAATCACGCGCCGCGCGGGGTTCGGCACGCCCAGAATCCGCACCGTGACGCTGGAGCGCCCTACTTCGGTCGCAATCGCAATCGGGTGGGGATGTGGGTTTTCTATCACCAGATCCAGCCCCGTATCCGTGACGGTGGCGTCGCGTCCCAGCGGCACATAGGTGATGGGGATGGAATGGTTCGCGCGGCGCACGATTTTCAGTTCTGCGAGCAACGCCGCGTTATAAAGGGTGGACGAAACCTGACAGATGCCTCCGCCCACGCCCAGCTGCTTCTCGCCACGAATAATCACGGGCGCGAGTCGGAACCCGTTTTTCAGCGTGCGCTTGCCGAGGGTGGCGTTGTAGGAAAGTCGTTCGCCGGGCATCAGAATCCTGCCATTCAGCGCCTGCGCCGCGAGCCGGATGTTATGATTCCGATGAACCTGATAGCCGGGGAAGCGTGTGGTGTAGCGTCCCATCTCGCCTGTGATAACGCTTAATTGCTGGGCAATAAGGCGGGGGCGAAGCGTTTCGGTCGCCAGAGCGAACTTCACGGGGGTATCGGGCGAGGCGAATTGCAGGGCGTCCGTCAGCGCGCGCATGGTGTGTTTGGGGTCTATCCGTTGCCCTGCTTGTTCAGGCAAAATGGTGATTTGCCCCCCCTGATAGCGCAAGCGTGCGTCCTGCGGAGGGCGTTCTATGAAACGATAGCGTGCAAGGGTTCGCTCAAACGCTTCGGGGTTCACCTTCCAGAGAGGCGCCACCTGCACACGAGGCTGAGTTGTCAGCCGCTTCCAGAACGGCGTGGCTTCCCATGCCAGATGGAGAGCCTCCTTTGTTGCGGGCACATCGAGGCGGAACCCCCACGCGCTCAGAGGGTAAGTTTGCTGTGGCACCTGTTCCACATACACTGGAACCGCCTCTAAGGCTTCCGCCATCTGCTGGAGCGAAGGCTCCAGCTCCGCAAGAGTCTCGGCGGGCAGGCGAAACGCGCCGACATAGAACACCCCAGCTCCCTGCTTTACGCGATAGTAAACCACCCCGACGCCCAGCCCCAGCACACTCAGCCCGGCGAACAGCGCGATTCGATACCAGGAATGCGACATATAGAGCAATTATAGCATGAGCCCCTAACACACCAGCACAATCGCGCCGGTGTGTTTGCCTGTGCGGAGCGCTTCCAGCGCTTCGTTCGCCTGCTCCAGCGGGTAGGGCGTTGTGTGGGTTTCGATATGAATCTGGCGGGCGCGTTCGAAAAACTCTTCCCCGTCGCGACGGGTGAGGTTCGCCACCGAGCGCACCACGCGCTCTTCCCACAGCCAGCGATAGGGGAAGCTGGGGATATCGCTCATGTGAATGCCTCCGCAGACCACGATCCCGCCCTTGCGCACCGCCTGCAGAGCGCGGGGCACCAGTTCCCCAACCGGCGCAAACAGAATCGCAGCGTCCAGCGGTTCGGGAGGCATCTGGTCGGAGCCGCCTGCCCACCACGCGCCCATCTGCCGCGCGAAGTCCTGCCCTGTATAGTCCCCTGGGCGTGTGAAGGCGAACACTCGCCTGCCGTCGCGCACGGCAATCTGCACCAGAATATGCGCCGCCGCGCCGAAGCCATAAATCCCCAGCCGATTGCCCCACGCCTCCCGCGCGAAGCGATAGCTCCGATAGCCAATCAGCCCTGCACACAGCAGCGGCGCGACCGTCACATCCTCATAGGCATCAGGCAGGGGGAACACATAACGCGCGTCGGCGACCGTGTATTCTGCGTAGCCCCCGTCCAGCGTGTAGCCCGTAAAGCGCGCGTGGTCGCAGAGGTTTTCCTGCCCTGCTTTGCAGTAGAGGCACGCGCCACAGGTCTCACCCAGCCACGGGATGCCCACGCGCTGTCCCTCCCGCAGTCCCGAAACCGCCGCCCCGACCGCCACAATCTCGCCCACAATCTCGTGCCCCAGAATCAGGGGTAGTTTGGGGTTGGGTAGCTCGCCGTCGAACACATGCAAATCAGTTCGGCAGACGCCACACGCCCGAACCCGCACCAGCACCTGATGGGGCGCAGGTTCCGGCACGGGCAACTCGCGCATCACCAGCGGCTTGCCCACCTCTTCCAGCACCATCGCACGCATGCGCATCGCCGATATTGTACCTGTCGCGAAAATGTGCCATAATATATCCCAGAGGGCACGACGATGAGAGCGTGGCGATGGATGATAACGCTTGTAGGCGTTGCGATGGGTCTGGCAGGTTGCCGCGAGAAACCCGTCACGGAGGCAGACCTCCAGCAGGCGATTGCCGAGCATCAGCAGCGCACCACAGAAGAGATTAGACGCACCGTAGAGACCGCGCCGCCCCCTTACGCCGTGCCCAACCAGCAAAAACCCGGAGGCGCGCCTGCGCCCTCGTCGGGCACACCGCAAACGCCACAGCCCACCCCTGGACTGGAAATCCCCCCGCCCAACACTTATTCCAGCCCGCCGCCCACGCAAACCGAGACGCCCGTCGCGCCCACCACAGGCACAGGTGATATTAAGTTAGACCCGCAAACAGGGCAGTACGGCATCCACCCGCCCGGCGCCCCCGAAACCTACACAATCCCCCTGAACAACCCGCAAACACAGGGGCAGTAAGGGCACCTACGCCTCGTTTTCGGTATCCTCAGGGGGTGGTGTTTGCCACTTCTTCCCGCGCCTGCGCGCAATTGCCTCGCGCAAAAGATACTCTATCTGCGCGTTCACACTCCGCAGCTCCTCCGCTGCCATGCGCTGCAACTCCTCCCACAACTCCGGGCTGAGGCGCAGCAGAAAAGTCTTTTTGCGAGCCATTACGGATAAAGCGTGCCTGTGTTGACAATCGGCTGAGTGGCTTGCTCACTGCACAGCACCACCATCAGATTCGAGACCATCGCGGCTTTGCGTTCCTCATCCAGTTGAACTGTGCCACTGCGCTCAAGGTGTTCCAGCGCCATCTCCACCATGCCTACCGCCCCTTCCACGATGCGCTGGCGCGCCGCAATCACAGCGTTCGCCTGCTGACGACGGAGCATCACGCTGGCAATCTCTGGGGCGTAAGCCAGATGCGAAATCCGCGCTTCCAGCACCTCGACGCCCGCCAGGTTGAGGCGTTCCTGCAGCGCGCGGCGAAGCTCCTCCGAGATTTCTTCCGCGTTATGCCGAAGCGAAATCGTTCCCTCGGCATCGTAGGGATACGAAGAGGCTAACTGACGCACGGCGGTCTCGCTCTGGGTGGCGACATACTGCTCGTAGTCCTCTACCTCAAATACCGCCTCGTAGGTATCCCGCACGCGCCAGACCACAACCGCCGCAATTTCAATAGGGTTTCCGTCGATGTCGTTCACCTTGAGTTTTTCGCCGTTCAGCGTGCGCACACGAAGCGAGACCTTGCGCTTGCTCATCAGCGGGTTCACATAGTGGAATCCCGCATCGCGCACGGTTCCCATGTAGCGCCCGAACAGCAACAGCACGCGGCTCTCGTTCGGCTCCACGATGAAGAAACCGTTCATGCCCACTGACCAGACGAGACAGAGCAGCACGAAGCCCCAGAGTGCGTACCAGAAGCGGCTTCCCACAGCCTCGGGACCGCCTGAAGTTGCAAGCCAGTATAGCAAATAGCCCATCACACCCGTCAAGGCAATCCACACGCCCAACATCAGGGCGCCAGAAACGGTTTTTGCAGGTCGCTCTTTCATCGCTGTTGCCTCCTGATGCTATATCAGCATGATATCATACTGATATACGACGGCAGAAGTTCCCAGAGCGGGACAAAAACCGATTCAGGCAATTGGATTTTTGAAGACTCTCAGAGGCTGTCTGGGAATTTCATGTTTGAATCCAGACGGGTGAACCTGCTCTGTTGCAAGGATGCTCACATCGCTTTCCTGGCGCTGGGGGTTTCGCCACGCAGGGCGCGGCGACCGCGCCCCTACGCATCTCTGGAAGGACGCGGTTCCCGCGTCCTGTTTCCCGAAACCCGTGTTCTTTGCAACAGAGCAGGTGAACCCGTTCCTAAGAAACGAAGCCAGCCTCCGCTGGCTATTTTAGCCGACGCAGGTCGGCTTCGTATCACAGGATCGGAACCTCAGCCGTCTGGCGTCAACGCGGTGGGGTTCGGTCGCTTGCGCGCTTTCCCAGATAGCCTCTCAGGTCAGCTGTTTGATTGTCTCTCGCAAAGCGCGTTTCACTTCACGCCATGCGATGGGCTGAAGCATCGTGGGCATGCGTTCCCTGTCGGCGTCCTCAAAATAGGTAAGGGCGCGGAGTAGGTGCGTTATGTCCGAAACCCCATACTTCTGCTGGTATAGCCTCAGCGCTTCCAGAAGAGGCACAGCCTGCATCAGCGCGTAGAGGTCCACAAAGTCGCGCTTCGTGCCCCGTTGGGCAATCGCCAGCAACTTCATGCAGGCAAGGTCTTCCAGGGAAGCCAGTAAAAACCCATACTTTTCCCAGAGCAGAGGCGGACGCATAAGCGGATAGCGATACTCAAAGAAACTCACGCGCACTCCTGACACGCGCACCAGCAGCGTGCCTTGCTCCACATGAGTCACTTCCACCTCAGAGCAGTGTTCTCTGAGCATTTCCGCCAGCTGAAGCGGTTGGGTAAGAGGTGCTTCGCGGAACCAGTCTAAGTCCCTCGAACGGCGATGTCCCAAGTGCAGTGCAACCGCCGTGCCCCCCGCCAGATAGAAGCCCTGCCGAGACGCCAGCGGCGCAACCGCACGCAGTACGGAGCGTACCGATGCGCTCAGCGCATCTTCGTGGAAGCTCGGTGAGTTCGCTGTTCCCATAGGTCTGTTGGGCGGGAGCGGATCCAGCGCGTTACCTTGCGGTGGGGGAGGTCTAACAACACTTCCCAGAAGCGCAGGGCGCGTGCGCTCAGACCACGCCCCTCACGCTGAGTCAGCCATGCACGCAAATCGGGCTTGCCGTAGGTCGCAATCAGCCAGCGGATGGCGTCCAGATTGCCATGCTCCATAATCCGCAGGCAGAGGTAGTCCTTGTCTTTTTCTGGTGACAGGCGTTCAAAGTCCACCTCCCAGAACAGGGGGCGCAAAAAGTCGGGCAACCGATTCGTCTTTTTGGGCACGGTTTAATTGTACCTGAGACCCGAGGCACATCCCGATGAAGAAAAGGGTATATTTTTTGTGATGCCTGTCAGTGTGGTTCAGCAGAATCGGGAGCAGATTGCGAAACTGTGCCAGCAATATCGGGTCGCACGGCTGGAACTGATTGGCTCGGCAGCCTCTGAAGCCGAATTTGACCCTGAGCAGAGCGATATTGACCTGCTGGTGGAATTTGCAGGGCATGATCACCTCTTTGACCGCTATTTTGACCTCAAGGAGGCGCTCGAACAGCTTTTTCAGCGCCCTGTTGACCTTTTGATGACGCGGGCAATTCGCAATCCCTACTTTCTACGCGAGATCGCACGCCAGAAGGTGGTGCTTTATGAACAATCGCACAGCGGGAATCTTGAGTGACATTTTGTCGGCAGGCGCAAACATTCAGCAATTTGTGGCGGAAGTTTCATTTGAAGATTACATCGCCAGCACACTACTTCGCTCTGCTGTCGAGCGACAGTTTGAAATTATTGGAGAAGCCTTAGCGCGGCTTAGCCGACACAATCCCGATGTCTTCGCCCAAATTCCCAACGCGCGTCGCATCATAGACTTCCGCAATGTGCTGGCACATGGGTACGATGTGATAGACCACGAAATCGTGTGGCAGGCTATTCACGAACACCTCCCGCAATTACTGTCAGTCATACGCAGTATGCTGGATGATTTCGAGCGTGGTCGGGTTTCAGGATCTCAGGAGACCTGAAAGGGTTCACTCAAACTCCAAACACCCCCTCAAGTACCTCAGCGTCTCCACCGCCATCACCTCTGGCGAGGGGTAGTAGTCAAATGGCTCCAGCGATGCCCAGCCTGTGTAGCCCACCTCACGGAGCGCTTGCAGGATCGGGGCGAAATCGGTCTCGCCGAAGCCGGGCGCACGCAGGTTGGAATCGTTGAGATGCACATGCTGAATGTAGGGGGCATAGTGGCGAATGAGCGCAGGCACATCGTCAGTTTCTGCGAGCGCACTTTTCACATCTAACATCGTGCCCACGCAGGGATGGTTCGCCTGTTCCACGAGGGCGACCGCCTCCGAAAGTCGTTGCACCACATCGGTCTCGGGTAGCGGTTCCAGCAGGATGCGCACGCCTGCCGACTCACACGCTCGCAGGGCGGGCTGGAGCGTTTCCAGCCACCGCTGCGCCGACTCGGCGGGCGTCAGCGGCGGGATGCTACTCCGCGCTTTGGGCGAGCCGAACACCATCAGGCGCGCGCCCAGCGACTCGGCAAACTGCACCAGCGCCACCAGATAGTCTGCCGTGCGCTGGCGTACCGCAGGGTCCGGATGCGCCACATGGAGCCCTTCAGGCGACCAGAGGAGCATATGGAGCGCCACAATCTCCAGCCCGTGCTGGTGCGCTGTGCGGGCAATCTGCTCGCGGGCGTCGGCGTCCAGCTGCGCCACCGACTCGGCGAAGGTGAAGGGAGCAATCTCCACGCCCTCATAGCCTGCCTGACGCATCAGCGCACACGCCTCGTCCCAGCGCAGGTGGCGCAACACCTCGTTGCAGAGCGCAAAACGCATACCTTTCCGTTCGCTCTCGGCGCGCGGCTTCCTACCCCGCGGCAGGAAGCGCCCTGCTGTCGGCGAAGCTCCCCCATGATGTCGGCGCAGGAACTTTTAGCAGGGGCAGGAGCCAGAATCGAGGCGCATCGTAAAGCAGAAACGACAGTGCGCGTGCTGGACTCGCGAGGGCGTCCCGTTTCAGGGGCGAAACTCACCCTCCGGCAGACGCGCCATGCGTTTTTGTTCGGGTGCAACATCTTCCCGCTGTTTGATTATCAGGGCGAACAGCATACCCAGTATGCCAATCGGTTTCGGGCGCTGTTCAACTATGCGACCCTTGGCTTTTACTGGGGCGCGTATGAACCTGAAAAAGGACGCCCCCAGCCCGAACGCAACCGCCAGATTGCCCGCTGGTGCCAGCGGAACCAGATTCAGACCAAAGGACACCCGCTGGTATGGCACGAGGTCTACCCCCGATGGGCGCCCAACAGCGCGGATGAGGCAATCCCCTTGCTCAAGGCGCGGATTCGCAACATTATAACCGAGTTTCGGGGGCTGATAGACCGCTGGGATGTGGTGAACGAGGCGACCGTGGCACACCAGTTCAATAACGGGGTGAGCGACTGGGTGAAACGCTACGGCGCGGTGGCGATGGTGCTGGAGTGCCTGCATACCGCCCGCGAAGCACACCCCAGCGCGATTCTGCTCTACAACGACTACAATCTCAGCCCCGAACTGGAGCGCTTGCTGGAAGAGCTCGTTAAGCGCAACGCCCCGCTGGACGCGATCGGGCTTCAATCCCACATGCATCAGGGCGAGTGGAGTCTGGAGCGGGTCTGGCAGGTGTGCGAGACCTACGGGCGCTTTGGCAAGCCGCTTCATTTCACGGAGGTCACGATTCTCTCAGGCAAGCACGGCTGGCAGTTGCCGCGCCCATGGGAGAGTACCGCCGAGGGCGAAGCGCGTCAGGCGGAGTATGGCGAGCAGTTTTACACCCTGCTGTTCTCGCATCCTGCGGTGCAAGCCATCACATGGTGGGACTTCCCCGATGGGCACTGGCAGGGCGCGCCCGCGGGGCTGTTGCGAGCCGACCTCAGCCCCAAACCGCTTTATGAGCGGTTCCATCGGCTCATCAAGCAACAGTGGTGGAGCGAGGCGACGCTCACGACCGATGCGCAGGGTCAGGCGCGCTTTAAGGGGTTTCTGGGCGATTACGAAATCACAATTCAACGCGGGCGGACGCGCCAGAAGGAGACCCGCACCCTCACGCGCCCGCCCCAGGAATGGGTCCTTCGCCTGCGCTCTCAGGCGTGAGCCAGCGCCTGCTCCAGATCGGCGAGGATATCTTCGATATCCTCAATCCCGACGGAGAGGCGGATAAAGTCGGGCGTGACGCCCGTCTCCGCCTGCTGTTCGGGGGTCAGCTGGCGGTGTGTCGTGCTGGCGGGGTGAATAATAAGCGACTTGGCGTCGCCGATATTCGCCAGATGCGAGAAGAGCTTCACATGTTGCACGACTCGCACTGCCGCCTCGTAGCCGCCCTTCACGCCAAAGCCGACCACCGCGCCCTGTCCCTTCGGCAGGTATTTCTTCGCCAGCTCGTAGTAGGGGCTGGACGGCAGCCCCGGATAGGCGACCCACGCCACTTTGGGATGCTCACTGAGCCACTGCGCCACCCGAAGCGCGTTCTGGCTGTGGCGCTCCATGCGCAGGTGCAGGGTCTCCAGACCCTGCAGGAACAGGAACGCATTAAACGGCGAAATGGCGGGTCCCAGATCGCGCAGGAGTTGTGCCCGCGCTTTGATAATGTACGCCATCTCGCCGAACGCCTCGCGGAACACCAGCCCATGGTATGAGGGGTCAGGCTCGGTGAGCTGCGGGAACTTGCCATTATCCCAGTTGAACTTGCCCGAATCGACAATCACGCCGCCGATACTCGTGCCGTGCCCGCCGATGAACTTGGTGGCGGAATGCACCACAATATCGGCGCCCCAGTCAAACGGGCGAAGCAGTACGGGCGTGGGGATGGTGTTGTCCACAATCAGGGGGATGCCGTGGTCGTGCGCGATTTGGGCAATCGCTTCGAAGTCATGCACATCGAGTTTGGGGTTGCCGATTGCCTCGATGTAGAGGGCGCGCGTTCGGGGCGTGATGGCTTTGCGGAAGTTGTCGGGGTCGCGCGGGTCCACAAAATGTACCTTGATACCAAACTTGGCAGGGAAAGTGTATTTAAAGAGGTTGTAGGTGCCGCCGTACAGGCTGGTGGTGGAGACAATTTCGTCGCCTGTATCGGCAATCGTAAGGATTGCCAGTGTTTCCGCCGCCTGTCCCGATGCCACTGCCAGAGCGCCCACGCCGCCTTCCAGCATCGCCATGCGGTTTTCAAACACGCCCTGGGTGGGGTTCATGATGCGGGTGTAGATGAAACCCACCGTTTTGAGGTCAAACAGGTTAGCGGCGTGTTCTACACTGTCAAACAGATACGAAGTTGTCTGATAAATGGGAACCGCTCGCGAACCCGTTGCAGGATCAGGCTCCTGCCCGCCATGCACGCACAAAGTACCCGGATGCCAGTTAGCCATCTGCCACCTCCAGAAAAATTTTGGGGGAATAGTATACCCCACAGGGGTGGCTTTTTACTGCAGTCCGAGCGCCTGGAGCAAGCGCGCGAACACTTCTTCGGGTGTGGCGTCGGCGTCCACGCGGCGCAGGAGGCTTTTGGATTCGTAGTAGGCAATCAGGGGCGCCGTTTGCTCTTCGTAGACTTTGAGGCGGTTGCGGATGGTTTCAGGGTTATCGTCTTCGCGCACCACGAGCGGCGTGCCACATCGTTCGCAACGGTCGCCTGCTTTGCTGGGGTTGGCGATTTGATGATAGACCGCGCCGCAGTTAGGGCAGATGCGTCGTCCTCCCAGCCGCGCAATCAGCGCCTCCGTGTCAAGGGCGAAGTAGACCACGGCGTCCAGAGGTTGGGGGAGCATCTGCTCCAGCATTTCCGCCTGCGCAAGGTTGCGGGGGTAGCCGTCCAGAATGAAATCGCTCAGCCCCTGCAGGCGCTCCGCCACGATCTGATTGACCAGGGCATCGGGCACAAGCTCCCCGCGCTCGATATACTGTTTTGCCTGCTGCCCCAGAGGGGTGTTGTTTGCTATTGCCGCCCGCAGCAGGTCGCCTGTCGCAATCACGGTCCAGCCGTATGCCTGCTCTAACTTTTTTGCCTGGGTGCCTTTCCCCACGCCGGGCGCACCTAAGAAGACCAGCCGCATCGCTGTCTCTCCGTTCCGCTTGCTACTTCAGGAAGTCCTCATACTGGCGCATCGCCATCTGTGCCTGCAGCTGGCGCGAGAAGTCTATCGCCACGCCGACCAGAATCAGCAGCGAAGTGCCGCCCACGATTCCCAGCGTCTGGATGCCCGTGAGGTCAGGCACCCAGTATTGCAGGAGCGCAATAAAGGCGAGGAAGCCTGCCCCCACCACCGTAAGGCGCGACAGCACATCGTTGAGGTAGTCCGCTGTCGGCTTGCCGGGGCGCACGCCCGGGATGAACGCTCCCTGACGCTTGAGGTTCTCGGCGATCTCCTCCGTGTTGAAGACCACTGCCACATAGAAGTAGGTGAAGCCGAAAATCAGCAAGGTGTAGAGCGCCGAGCCGAGAATGCTTCCCCCTGGCATCAGGAAGTTTACAGCAGCCTCCACATGTCCCCAGAAGCCGGGGTTCTGGCGGTCGTAGGGGATCATCTGCAGCAGCGTAACCGGCAGCAGCTGGAGCGACACGGCGAAGATAATCGGGATGACGCCCGCCGCGTTCAGAGGAATGGGCAGGTAGGAGGTGGCGCCCATCGTCTGGCGTCGCCCCACGATGCGGCGCATGTGCTGGATCGGTATCCGCCGCTGGGACATGGTAACGAAAATCACGCCCCACACTGTGAACAGGAAGATGGCGAGCAACAACAGCACCTGATAGAGGCGCACCGTGCCTTCCTGCACCAGTAGATAGGTCTGCTGAATCTGGTAGGGCATGCTGGCGACGATGCTGGCGAAAATCATCAACGAGATGCCGTTGCCCAGCCCTTTCTCGGTGATCTGTTCACCGAGCCAGAGCAGGAACATCGCGCCCGCCACCCACGCCACAATTACCTGGAATGCCTGAATCCCGCTCACATCCAATGCGCCCGCACTGCGGAAGGTCGCCATAAAACCGATTGCCTGCACAATCGCGATTGCGATTGTGAGCAAGCGGGTGCGCTGTTGCATCATGCGGCGCCCTGCCTCTTCTCGCATGGCTTCCCGCAGGCGCGGGTCGGCATACGAGAAAATCTGCATAATGATGGACGCCGTGATGTAGGGGTTCAGCCCCAGCGCCAGAATGGTGAGCTTGCGCAGGGCGCCCCCTGTGAGCATGTTGATAAAGCCCCACAACTGCTGGTCCTGAAAAATCTTGTCCATCTGTTCGCGGTCTACGCCCGGCACGGGGATGTGCAGTCCAATCGCGTAGACTGTGAACATGGCAAACACGAACAGGATTCGTGCCCGCAGTTCGGGGATTTTCAGGGCGCCCTGTAAAGCACTCACAAAGTTGGTGGCGAGCATGGGTTCCCTCTCCTATGCGTTTTCGATGAGGACGACCGTGCCGCCTGCCGCCTCGATTTTGGCGCGGGCGCTCTCGCTAATCGCGTGGGCATGCACCGTCAGGGGGAAGGTGATTTCCCCTTCGCCCAGAATTTTGACCCCATCTTTGAGTTTGCGCACGATGCGCCGCTCCTTGAGGATTTCGGGGGTCACGGTATCGTTGGGCTGGAAGCGTTGCGCCAGCGTGCCGACATTCACAATCGCATACTCCACGCGGTTCACATTCTTAAAGCCGACCCGCACCGGCAGTCGGCGATGGATGGGGGTCTGACCGCCCTCAAAGCGTGGGGGAATGGTGTCGCGTGCCTTTTGCCCTTTGGTGCCGCGCGTGGCGGTCTTACCGTGCCCGGAGCCGATTCCGCGCCCCACGCGCTTGCGACGCTTCTTACTGCCCGGTTGCGGTTTGAGTGTATGCAATTCAATCATGACGATGCCACCTCCTCGATGACTTCTACCTGCACCAGGTGCGGGATCCGCTGGAGCATGCCGCGAATGCTGGGGTTATCCTCATGGATAACGGTTTGATGGAGCCTGCGCAGTCCCAGCGCTCGCACTGTGCGTTTCTGGGTTTCGTTATAACCAATCGGGCTTCGTTTCAGGGTAATCTTGAGTTTGGGCATGATTACACCTCCGCGGTTTCTTTGAACTTGCGTACATACCATGGGGTGAGCGTTTTGAGCGAGACGCCGCGCAGCTGGGCAATCTCTTCGGGCGTGCGCAGCTGGCGGAACGCTTCCATGGTCGCCCATGCGGCGTTGATGGGGTTGCGCGAGCCGATCAGTTTTGCCAGCACATCGGTCACGCCTGCCGCCTCGAGGAGCGCCCGTACGGAGCTGCCTGCCACAACACCCGTCCCGGGCGAAGCGGGCTTCAGCACCAGGCGGGTCGCGCCGAACTCCACCTCTACCTCGTGGGGGATCGTCGTGCCGACGCGAGGCACATACACGAGGTTCTTGCGGGCGGCTTCAATCGCTTTGCGGATGGCATCGGGCACCTGGCGTGCCTTCCCCAGCCCCACGCCGACATGCCCGTTCGTGTCGCCAACCACGACCATCACCTGGAAGCTCATCGTGCGTCCGCCCTTGTGGGTCTTGGAGACGCGGTTGGTGTAAATCACCCGCTCCACATGGAGGTTGAGCATATCGGGATTAATCACCGCTTTGGATTTTCTTCTCATTTTTGCCTCCTAAAATTCCAGTCCCGCTTCGCGTGCGGCGTCGGCTAATGCCGCCACGCGCCCGTGATAGAGGAACCCACCGCGGTCAAACACGACCTTTTTGATTCCCTTCTCCAGGGCGCGCTGGGCAATCAGGCGTCCGACAGCGCGCGCCGCTTCGATATTGCCTGTGCTTTGTAGTTGCTCTCGCAGAACCGGCTCCACCGTAGACGCCGACACAAGGGTATGTCCTGCGATATCATCAATAATCTGGGCATGCATATGTTTCAGGCTTTTGTAGACGCACAGGCGCGGGCGCTCTGGCGTGCCCATAATCTTGCGCCGAATGCGCCGATGCCGGATGATTCGCTTCTCGCGTGCCGTTCGTTTCATCGTGAGTTCACCTCTTACTTCTTCTTACCGACCTGCTGCTTGCCCGGTTTGAGCCGTACCTGCTCTCCGCGATAGCGCAGCCCTTTGCCCTTGTAGGGGTCGGGTGGGCGCACCGCGCGGATATCCGCTGCCTGCTGACCTACACGCTGTTTGTCAATCCCGCGCACCACGATCAGGGTGGTACGGGTTTGAGGGTCCTGCTCGACGGCAAGCGTAATGCCTTCATAGGGTGTGATGCGCACAGGATGGGAATAGCCAACCTGAAGCACCAGGTCTTTCCCTTCCATCTGCGCACGATAACCGACGCCAATCAGTTCCAGCGTTTTTTCAAAGCCCTCCGAGACACCCTGCACCATGTTGGCAATCAGGGTGCGCTGGAGTCCGTGCTGCGAGCGTGCAAAACGGTCGTCGCTGGTGCGCTGTACCAGCAGGTGTCCATTCTCTTGCACCAGTTTGACATTCTCTGGCAGGGTGTGCGTGAGCTCGCCCTTAGGACCTTTGACACGCACAAGATTGCCTTCGATTTTCACTTCCACCCCTTTAGGCAGGGGGATTGGCTTTTTTCCTATCCGCGACATCGTTTCTCCCTCCTTACCAGACGACGCAGATGACCTCGCCGCCGATGCGTCGCATGCGGCACTCGCGGTCGGGCATCAGCCCCTGCGAGGTGGAAACGATGGCGGTGCCCAGTCCGCGCTTGATATGGCGGAGCTGCGCGACCCCCGCGTACACGCGCCGTCCGGGTTTGCTAATACGCTCGATGTGATGAATGGCAGGCTCCCCATCGGGACCGTAGCGCAGGGTGATGGTCAGCTCGGTGCGCGGTCCGTTCTGGGTGACCTGATAGTCTTTGATAAAACCTTCTTTTTTCAGGATTTCGGCGATTTGTGTTTTCAAGCGGGAGCCGGGCATGCTCACCTGCGGATGCCCCGCTCGTACCGCGTTGCGGATTCGGGTCAACATATCGCTAATCGGGTCGGTCATCATAATGCGTATCCCTCCTTACCAGCTGGCTTTGCGCACTCCTGGCAGAACGCCTTTGTGCGCCTGCTCGCGGAGGCAGATTCGGCAGATGCCAAAGTATCGGAAGTAGCCGTGGCGACGCCCACAGATGCTACACCGATTCACTTTGCGCACCTTGAACTTCGGCTTCTTTTTCGCTTTCTCGATCCATGCAGTCGTTGGCATATCGGTTTCACCTCACTGCGACGCATAAGTATACCCTATCGCGTCAGTGTTCCTGTGCCTCCTTCTCCTTGCGTGCTTTTTCGATAAGAGTCTGAGCGATGTTGAAGGGCACTTCCTCGTAATGGGAGAACCGGGTTCGGAACCGCCCGCGTCCGCGTGTGATAGAGCGCAGTTCGAGCGCATAGCGGAGCATTTCGCTCATGGGCACATGGGCGCGCACGCGCTGGCGCCCGCCACCCAGCGGTTCGATGCCTGCGATGCGTCCGCGTCGCCCGTTCAGGTCGCCCATCACATCGCCCGTATAGGCTTCGGGCACATCCACCTCCACCTCCAGAATCGGCTCCAGAATGATGGGGTTCGCACGCTGGGCGGCTTCCTGAAAGGCGAGGCTACCCGCAATACGGAACGCCTGATCCGAGGAGTCCACCTCGTGATAAGAGCCATCCACCACAATCACCCGGAAGTCGGTGACGGGGTAGCCTGCCAGCACGCCCTTTTCCGCGCTCTCACGGATTCCTTTCTCGATGGCGGGGATGTAGTTCTTGGGGATGGCGCCGCCGACAATCTGCTCGCCGAATTCAATCCCTGCGCCGCGCGGCAGCGGCTCCATGTTGATAAAGCAGTGCCCGTACTGACCACGCCCACCCGTCTGACGCTTGAATTTGCCTTCCACACGCTGAACAGGCTTCGTGATGGTTTCCCGATAAGGGATGCGCACTTCTTCCACCGTCACTTCGGTGTTGAATTTGCGCTTGAGTTTTTCAATAATGCTTTCCAGATGGAGGTCGCCCATGCCCGAAAGCAGGGTCTGCCCCGTTTCGGGGTCGCGTCGGTAGTGGAAGGTGGGGTCTTCCTCGTGCAGTCGGGCAAGCGCGGGTCCCAATCGGTCTTCATCGGCTTTGGTTTTGGCGACGACAGCGACGGTATAAATCGGCTCTGGCAGTTCCATCGGGGGCAGGATGCGGGGTGAGGCTTTATCGCAGAGGGTGTGCCCCGTGCTGGTCTCCTGGAGTTTCGCGACGACACCGATGTCGCCTGCCCGCACTTCCGAGGTGGCAATCTGGTTCTTGCCGCGCAGGTAAAAGAGTTGCCCTATTCGCTCCTCGCGCTCTTTGTTGGCGTTATAGACGGTGGAGTCGGCTTTGATCGTGCCCGAATAGACGCGGAAGAAGGTCAATCGCCCGACGAAGGGGTCTGCGGTGGTCTTGAACACGAACGCGGTGAGGGGGGCGTTGGGGTCGGGTTCCACGACGATTTCGCCCTCGTTGCGTGGGTCGCGTGCGACGGGTTTGGGGGCTTCAACAGGGCTGGGGGCGAGTTCAATAATCGCCTGAAGCAGGGGCGCCAGCCCAATCCCCAGCGCTGCGGAGCCACACAACACGGGCACAATCCGCCCCGAACGCAGTCCTTCGTGGAAACCGTGAACCAGCTCGTCGTCGGTGAGGGGGGTGCCTTCCAGATATTTTTCCAGCAGGGCGTCGTCCGACTCGGCAGCGGCTTCCATCAGCATCTCGCGTGCTTCCGCCACCTTGCTTTCCAGTTCGGGGGGCACTTCGGAGGCGGTGATGTCGCGGTCTTTGCCGCGATAGGCTTTCTGGTGGAGCACATCCACCACGCCCGAAAACTGGGTTTGCGTGCCGATAGGAATCTGCAACGGCACGACGCGATTGCCGTAGGTCGCGCGGAGGGTGTTGAGCAGTCCCTCATAGTCTGCGCCGTCGCGTTCCATCTTGTTCACGAAAATCAGGCGTGGCAGTTTGCGCTCTTCGCACAGTTCCCAGGCGTTTTCGAAGCCCACTTCGAGGTCTGCCTGCGCAGGCGCGACCAGCACCACGGCGTCCACCACGCGCAGAGCGCAATAGAGCTCGCCAATAAAATCGGGATAGCCTGGCACATCGAGCAGATTGATTTTATGGTCTTGCCACTCGATGGGCAGTAGCGAGGTACTCAGGCTGATTTTGCGTTTGATTTCATCGGGGTCGTAGTCGGAAACGGTGGTGCCCGCTTCCACGCTGCCGATGCGATCGATGTGTCCCGCCAGATAGAGCAAATGCTCGGCTAAGGTGGTTTTACCAGCCCCGCCGTGTCCCGCTAATGCCACATTCCGAATCTGCTCGATAGCGTACTGTTTCACGATAGCGCCTCCTCATTGCTTAGTTTAGGGCGACGACGCCCGAATCGGTTGTGCGCGGCTTCGGTTGCCGCGCATTGCTGGCGCAAGCGAGTGCTGGCGCCAAACCGTGTGCGCGTCTGCCCTGACAGAGGCTCAGCTACTGCGGAAGGGCAAGCCCATCGCTTTGAGCAGGGCAAACGCTTCCTCGTCGGTTTCTGCTGTGGTGCAGATCGTGATGTCCATCCCCCGCAGGCGATCTACCTGGTCATAGACAATCTCGGGGAACAGAATCTGCTCACGCAGTCCCAGCGAGTAGTTGCCGCGCCCATCAAAAGAGCGCGGCGAGATGCCACTGAAGTCGCGAATGCGGGGTAGCACCACATTGATCAGTTTTTCCAGAAACACATACATGCGGTCGCCCCGCAGAGTGACCTTGCAGCCGATTCGGTGCCCCTGACGGATTCGGAAGTTTGAGATGGCGCGTTTGGCGGTGGTTACGACGGGCTTCTGCCCGGAGATGAGTGCCAGGTCGCGCACCGCGTTTTCCAGGGTTTTCGGCTCCTGCTCGCCCTTGCCGACCCCCATATTAATCACAATCTTCTCGATGCGGGGCACCTGCATCGGGTTCTTGTAGTTAAACTGCTGCTGGAGCTGCGGGCGCACGACCTGTTCGTAGTGGATTTTCAGTCGGGGCGTGATTTTTGCCGGTGCGCCCTCGCCCGTTTCGAACAGTTTTTCGGTTTTCTGTTCTTTACTTGCCTTTTTGCTCTGAGCCTGAGGTTGAGGTGCTTTATTTTGCTTTGCCATACGCGATCCCTCACTTCGTTGCGTCAATCATTTCGTTACAGCGCTTGCATACGCGGAACAGCCGTCCCTCTTCGCCGCGCACGCGGGCGACTCGCGTGGGCTTGTCGCAGTGCGGGCAGACCAGCATCACTTTGCTGGCGAACAGGGGCGCCGGAATCTGGATTTTGGTTCCCTTTTGCCCGGCGAGGCGCGGTTTCTGGTGCTTCCATGCGAGGTTGATACCCTCCACAACCACGCGGTTCTCGCGGGGCATCACGCGAATGACTCGCCCGCGCTTGCCGCGGTCTTTGCCCGAAAGCACCAGCACGGTATCGCCCGTGCGGATTTTCATGCGAAGCGGTTTTTCGAGTTTCTTTCTCATAGCAGGAACCTCCTACAGCACTTCGGGCGCGAGGGAGACGATTCGCATAAAGTTGCGGTCGCGCAGTTCGCGTGCGACGGGTCCGAAGATACGGCTTCCGCGCGGTTCGCCCTGGTTATTGATGATGACGCAGGCGTTATCGTCGAAGCGGAGCGTGGTGCCGTCGGGTCGTTTGATGGCGCGTTTAGTTCGCACCACCACGGCGCGCACCACATCCCCCTTCTTGATGGGCATATTGGGTGTCGCCTCTTTGACGGAGGCAACAATCACATCGCCCACCCGCGCGTAGCGTGCGTTGGAGCCTTTCAGCACGCGGATGCACATCACTTCGCGTGCGCCTGAGTTGTCAGCCACTTTCAAGCGTGTAAAGGGTTGAATCATCGTCGTTCCCTCCTCCTTACTGGGCGCGTTCTAAGATGGCTCGCACGCGCCAGCGTTTATGGCGGCTCAGGGGGCGGGTCTCCACAATTTCCACGCGGTCGCCCACCTGGCACGCATTATGCTCATCGTGTGCCATATATTTTTTGGTGCGGCGGATGGTCTTGCCGTAGAGCGGATGGCGGTAGCTGCGCATTACTGCCACGACCACCGTCTTGTCCATCTTGTTGCTCACGACAACCCCCACACGCACCTTGCGTCGCCCCTTGTAGGGGGCTTTGGGTGCTTCCAGCGCTTGGATAGCTTCCGATGTTTCGGTCATTTCCGTTTGAATCTTCTCTTCCATTTGAGTTCACCTCTTCAGGTGCTGGCTTGCTGGCGTTTTTCTCTGAGTATCGTCTGGATGCGTGCGATGTTGCGTCGGGTCATCGTCAGGCTGCTGGTGTCTTTGAGCTGCGCGATGGCTTTCTGCACGCGCAGGCGGTATAGTTCGGTACGCAGTTCGTCCAGTTTCTGTTCCAGCTCCTTGATGGTCATCTGGCGGAGTTGATCGGGTTTGAGGGGTTTCATTCGGTCTCACCTCCGGTGGTGGGGGTTCCGAGCTGGAAATCGGCGCGGGAGACGATTTTGGTTTTAATTGGCAGTTTGTGGCTGGCGCGGCGGAGCGCCTCGCGAGCCAGTTCTTCGGAGACGCCGCCCAGCTCCAGAATGATACGCCCGCGCTTGACGACAGCAACCCAGCCTTCTACATTCCCTTTTCCTGAACCCATACGGGTTTCGGCAGGGCGCTTGGTGTACGGCTTATCGGGGAAGATGCGGAACCAGATTTTGCCTCCGCGTCGGAGGTAGCGCACAATCGCGACACGCGCGGCTTCCATCTGGCGGTTGGTAATCCAGGCGGGTTCCATCGCCACCAGCCCGTAGTCGCCGAAATGGATTTCACGCGCGCCTTTCGAGACGCCTTTGCGTCGTCCGCGTTGCTGTTTTCGGTATTTCGTTCGTTTCGGCATCAACATGGGAGTTCACCTCACTCTTCAACAGGAGTCTCCTGAGACGATTCGGGCGGGGTCTGGCGCGGGCGCTGACCGCGTCGTGGGGCGCCGCGGCGTCGGCGGGATTGGGTGCGCTCGCCGCCGCCTGCCACGCGGCGTCGGCGCGGCTGCTCGATGGTCACCGCGGTTTCCGGGGTGGTTACCGACGAGAGCAGGATGCGCCGCTCCGACATGGGGATGTCGCCCTTATAAATCCAGACCTTAACCCCAATGGTGCCGTAGATGGTGTAGGCGGTGGCGAAGCCGTAGTCGATATCGGCGCGCAGGGTCTGCAGGGGCACACGCCCATAGCGGTCCCATTCGGTGCGCGCGATTTCGGCACCCCCCAGCCGTCCCGACACCATTACCTTGATGCCGCGCAGGTTCATGCGCTGGGCGCGTGCGATGGTCTGGCGGATTGCGCGGCGGTGAGAGACACGGCGCTCCAGCTGGCTGGCGATATTTTCTGCCACCAGTTGGGCGTCGGCGTCGGGGTTGCGCACATCCTCCACATCGATACGGATTTCGGGCTTGTTCGGATGGAGCGCCTTGTAGACCGCGCGCGTCGCCTCTTCGATGCCCTGCCCGCCCTTGCCAATAATCTGTCCGGGGCGTGCGGCGAAGATAATCACGCGCACGATGTTCGCAGCGCGCTCGATTTCAATCCGTGAGATGCCCGCCGAGTAGAACCGCTCTTTGAGCGTCTTGCGGATGAGATAATCCTCATAGAGCAGATGGCGATACTGCTTCTTGGGAGCGTACCATCGGCTCTCCCAGTCGCGTGTGATTCCGACCCGAAACCCGATAGGATGGATTTTCTGACCCATTAGTTCGCCTCCTCCTGCGATGCGGGGCGTCGGCTGGCTTGCGTGCGCGGTTGCTTCAGCCCCAGAATGACCGTGATATGGCTGGTGCGCTTGAGAATGCGGAAAGCGCGCCCGCGGTCTTTGGGCAGGATGCGCTTCCAGCGGGGACCTTCGTCCACGAAAGCACGCTCTACATAGAGCCAGCGCGGATCGAGGTTGAAATTATGCACCGCGTTCGCCACAGCCGATTCGATGACCTTGCTGACCACGCGCGCCGACTTATTGGGCAGCTGCGCCAGCAGGGTCAGCGCCTCGTCGGTGCTTTTGCCACGCACCAGGTCCACGGCAAGGCGCGCTTTACGCGGCGGAATCCGAACATAGCGTGCGACGGCTTTCATGGCGTTTATTTCCTCACTTTAGAAGTTTTTTCGCTGGAGCCGGGATGCCCACGGAAAGTGCGTGTGGGCACGAACTCGCCCAGCTTGTGTCCAATCATCTGCTCGGTGATATAGACGGGCACATGTTTGCGCCCGTCGTGAACTGCAATCGTCAGCCCGATCATTTCGGGCACGATGGTCGAGCGGCGCGACCAGGTTTTGATCGGGCGCTTTTGCGCCTGGTTCGCCATCTCGCGCACTTTCTTCAGTAGCTTCGGATCCACATAGGGTCCTTTTTTGAGTGAGCGTGCCATATCTCCTTACTTCCTCCGTTTGAGGATGAATTTGCTGGTGCGCTTATTGCGTCGGGTCTTGACGCCCAGCGCGGGCTTACCCCAGGGGGTCTTCGGGTGCGGCAATCCGATGGGCGCCTTACCCTCACCGCCGCCGTGCGGGTGATCGCGCGGTGTCATGGCAGAGCCGCGCACATGGGGGCGTCGTCCCATCCAGCGGGACTTGCCTGCTTTGCCCCACACTTCGTTCTCGTGGTCGAGGTTGCCGACCTGTCCGACGGTGGCGCGGCAGTTGAGATGGATGAGGCGCATCTCACCAGAGGGCATGCGCAAGGTCGCATAGTTGCCCTCTTTGGCAAGAATCTGCGCGGCGGCGCCTGCACTTCGTGCCAGCTGCCCACCCTTGCCAGGGGTCAGCTCGATGTTATGCACCAGCGTCCCGACAGGAATATTGCGCAACGGGAGCGCGTTCCCCGGCTGGATGTCGGCATCGGGTCCGCTCATCACCGTCATGCCGACGGTCAGCCCGACGGGCGCAATGATATAGCGCTTCTCGCCGTCTTCATATTGCAGGAGCGCGATTCGCGCCGAGCGGTTCGGGTCATACTCGATGGCAATCACCTTAGCGGGGATGCCATCTTTGTCGCGCTTGAAATCGATAATGCGATACAGGCGCTTGTTCCCGCCCCCGCGATGGCGCGCGGTAACGCGCCCCATGTTATTGCGCCCACCGGTTTTGCGCAAGCCAACGGTCAGGCTCTTCTCCGGCTCGTCTTTTGTGATCTCCTCGTAGGTCGAGGTGACCATAAAGCGTCGTCCGGGCGATGTCGGTTTCCACTTTTTGACTGGCATAGGAACCTCCTCAGAGTACGAAGTCCTCTATCGATTGATCGGGTGGCAGGGTCACGATGGCTTTCTTCCACTTGCGCGTGTAGCCAGCCCGGCGTTGCAGCCCCACCCGTTTGGGTTTCGGCTTGACCCACATCGTGCGCACCTTGACGGCATCCACATTATAGAGCGCTTTCAGGGCGTGCTTGATGTCAATCTTGGTCGCGTCGGGCGCCACCTCAAACAGGTACTGGTTGTGGACCATGCGCAGCATCGTGCCCTTTTCGGTAATCAGGGGGCGAATGATGACTTCGGACGGGTGTTTCATCGCGCCCACACCTCCTCCATTTTCTGGACGGCGGCGCGTGTGGCAATCACGGTGCGCGCGGGGATCAGCTCGTGGAGCGCGAAAGCGGGCGCAATCCGCACCAGCACATTCGGCAGGTTGCGGAACGATTTATACACCACTTCGTTCGGCTCGTGGAGCAAAATCAGCACGCGCCCGTTCTCCACACCCAGCGCTTTGAGGAACGCCGCCGCGTGTTTGGTTTTGATTTCGGGGAACTGCAGGTCTTCGACGACGCGCAGGGCGCCCGATTCGATTTTATCGGCGAGCGCGGCACGAATGGCTGCGCGCCGCTCTTTCTTATTTACAATCGGGTTATAGTCGCGCGGGGTGGGTCCGTGGACGACGCCGCCGTGTCGCCAGTGCGGGGCGCGGATAGACCCCTGTCGTGCGCGTCCCGTGTGTTTCTGGGGCCAGGGCTTGCGACCGCCGCCGCGCACTTCGCCACGGGTGAGCGTGTCGTGGGTGCCTTGCCGCAGATGCGCCAGCTGTGCCACGACGGTGCGGTGAAGCGTGGTGTTTTTCCCGGCGAGCAGCTTCTCGCTCACCTCATACTCGCCCACGGGCTTCCCTTGCAAATCGTAAACATTCACTTTCGGCATGGTGGTTCACCTCACTGCTGTTTCTGCACATAGACGATGGAGCCTTTGCCTCCGGGCACGCTGCCCTTGATCAGCACCAGGTTCTGCTCCGGTTTAATGGCGACGATGGTTAGACCGCGCGTGGTAACGCGCTCGCCGCCCATGCGTCCGGGCATCGTTTTCCCTTTGAACACGCGCTGAGGTCCTGTGGCGCCACTGGAGAGAGGGCGTCGGTGGGTCATCGAGCCGTGCGTTTTGGGACCGCCCGCGAACCCATAGCGGCGCACGACCCCTGCGAACCCCTTGCCTTTGGAGGTGCCCGTTACTTTCACTATTTCGCCCACCTGAAACACATGTTCGGCGCGGATTTCCTGCCCGCTGGCGGGCTGTCCCTCAATCACGCGAAACTCGCGCAGGTAGCGCAGAGGGCGCGGCAGTTCTGCCTTGCGGAAAATGCCCTGCATGGGCTTGTTGACGCGCTGGCGCTTCTGCTCGCCGAAACCCACCTGCACCGCCAGATACCCGTCGCGTTCGGGCGTGCGCACCTGCACCACATAGCACGGTCCCAGCTCAACTGCCGTTACCGCGACCATGCGTCCCTGCTCATCGAAGATGTGGGTCATGCCCAGCTTCCGCCCGATAAGCCCTGTGATGACGGGCGGCGGTGGCAGCTCGCGCTTCGCCGGCGCAGGCGCCTCGGCAGCGGCTGCTAACTGGCTCTCTGCCGCCTCAGACTGGCTTTCTGCCGCTTCTGTCTGCGCGGCTTCCGGTTGCTCCGCTGCGACCGCCTCCTGAGCCTCTGGGGTTACCTCAGGCGCGGTCTCTGGCGCAACGGTTTCCTGTGGGCTTTTTTCTTCATTACTCATGGCGTCCTGCCTCCTTACAACTTAATCTCGATATCCACGCCACTGGGCAAGTCCAGGCGCATCAGTGCATCAATCGTTCGGTTATTCGGCTCCAGTATATCGATGAGTCGCTTATGGGTGCGGATTTCAAAATGTTCCATTCCAATCTTATCGATATGGGGACCGCGAATCACACAGAATCGGCGAATATCGGTGGGCAGAGGCACCGGACCGCGCACCCGCGCGCCCGTACTCTGCACCTGATCCACTATCCGCTTCACCGATTGATCCAGTACGCGGTGATCGTAGGCTCGTAGCCGTATCCTGATTTTATCGCGTTTCATAGTCCTCTCCTCCAGCAAAACGGGCAGAGGGATAGTATACCCTCTGCCCGCGCAGGATTCAGTCTAACACATCGGTGACGACGCCGGCGCCCACCGTGCGACCGCCTTCGCGAATCGCAAAGCGCAACCCCTTCTCTATCGCGACAGGCGCCACCAAAGTCACCTCCATATTCACATTATCCCCAGGCATCACCATCTCCACACCCGAAGGCA
>FWWL01000845.1_pt1 | contig 80776 bp, 86 predicted proteins | sample 2228331 | NCBI WGS metagenome assembly FWWL01 (sample SAMEA103939775, study PRJEB20133) | metagenome | reverse complement strand
TCCCCCCAATTTCACTAAATATCTCATTGAAATTGCTATTTAGAATAAAAACTATTTTTGTTTTCATATAATATAAAATTTTAAAGTAAGCTGGTTTGAAGTAGAAGCAAACCTAACTTTGTTGGACAATCTTCGAATAAACATTGGGCAGCTTTAAAATTTTAAGAACTTATGATAAATTTTTTGATAAAAGTCATTGGAACAAGGAATGAAAGGGAAGTAAGGAAAAGATGGAAAACTGTTGAAAGGATAAACTATTTCTTTGAACAATACAAAAATTTAAAAGATGAAGATATACCAAAGAAAACAGAAGAATTTGTAAATAGGCTTGCAGATGGTGAGGATCCATACCATTTATTACCAGAGGCATTCGCATTAGTTAAAGAAACTGCAAGGAGATTGCTTGGATATGAATATGAAGTTACTACTAATCCTTATAGGTGGGATATGGTTCACTTTGATGTCCAGTTAATTGGAGGTATTGTTCTATTTGAGGGTAAAATTGCAGAGATGAAAACAGGAGAAGGTAAAACATTAGTTGCAACACTACCTGCATATTTGCATGCCTTAATAGGAAAGGCAAGGGGTAAGAAAGGAGATAGTAGATTTTTAGTAAATGGAGAACCTAGGGGGGCGGTTCATATTGTAACAGTTAATGATTATTTAGCAAGGAGAGATGCTCAATGGATGGCACCTCTATATTTAAGGTTGGGACTTAGTGTTTCTGCAATTCAAAGTGATAGAAATGATCAAATTATAGTATTTAATGATGAGGCTAAAACACAAGTAATTTATACAAATAGGAAATTAGTATATCAAACGGATATTACATATGGAACAAATAATGAGTTTGGATTTGATTATTTAAGAGACCATATGGCATTTAGTATTGATGATGTTGTCCAAAGAGTTCATTATTATGCAATTGTAGATGAAGCGGATTCAATTCTAATAGATGAAGCAAGGACACCACTAATAATATCAGGACCTGTTGAGCATTCATCTGTTGAGCATTATTATGAAGTAAAGCCTGTTGTAGCAAGTATGGTTGAAAGGCAGAGAGACATTATTAGGAAGTTTCTGGATGAATCGGAGAAATTATTAAAGGAGGGTGATATTGAGAGAGCTGGTATTAGATTACTACAGGTTAGAAGGGGAGATCCGAAAAACAAAAGATTATTTAAGATTTTGCAAGAGCCTGGAATTTTAAGAATTGTTGATAAAATTGAACTAAAACTCATTAAGGATAAAAAATTAAGAGAATACGATAAAGAGCTTTATTTTATAGTAGATGAAAAGCACAATGTTGTAGATATTACGGAAAAAGGAAGAGAATTTATTGAAAGTAAATATAAGAAGGATTTATTTAAAGTCCCTGATCTTTCAATTGAGCTTGAAAAGATTGAAAGAAGTGATCTTTTGCCAAACGAAAAATTCAAATTAAGAGAAGAATTGTATAGAGAATATGCAGAGAAAACAGACAGGATTCATGCAATACAACAAATGCTCAAAGGTTATATGCTATTTGAAAGAGATGTAAATTATGTGGTAAAGGATAATCAAGTAATAATAGTTGATGAATTTACAGGAAGGATGATGCCGGGTAGAAGGTGGAGTGATGGACTTCATGAAGCAATTGAAGCGAAAGAAGGTGTTAAGGTTCAAGAGCAAACTCAGACATTAGCAACAATTACGCTTCAAAACTATTTTAGATTATATGAAAAACTTGCAGGTATGACTGGAACTGCAATAACGGAAGCGGCAGAATTTTGGGATATTTATAAGCTCGATGTAATTGAAATCCCTACAAATAAGCCAGTAAGAAGAATTGATTATATAGATATAATTTTTAAAACGAAAAAAGATAAATACATTGCAGTTGTTGATGAGATTGAGAGGTGGCATAAGTTAGGTAGACCGATTTTAGTTGGAACAACATCCATCGAAGAATCGGAATTACTTTCAAGATTATTAAAATTAAGAGGAATACCTCATGAAGTATTAAATGCAAAACATCATGAAAGGGAAGCGAAAATTGTAGTAAAAGCAGGTCAAAAATATGCAGTTACAATTGCTACGAATATGGCAGGTAGAGGAACTGACATTAAGCTTGGAGAAGGTGTATTAGAGGTATATAATGAGAAAATTGTAAAGGAAATTATTGAAGATTTAAAAAATAGGATTGAAAAGGGGGAAGTTATACCTGGACATTGGAAATATATTATTAAGCTTGGTTATATTCCAAAATACGATGAAAATGACCCAAAAACATGGGGATATTATGGACTTTATGTAATTGGAACGAATAAGCATGAAGCAAGAAGAATTGATAATCAATTAAGAGGAAGAAGTGGAAGACAAGGTGATCCTGGCGTAAGTAAATTCTTCTTATCATTAGAAGATGACTTATTAAGACTGTTTGGTTCAGATAAGGTTATTGAGCTAAATGAGAAACTTGGTAAATATAGAATTTTAAGGGCATTGAAAATTGCAGGTGAAGATGTAGTAGAATCGAAAACTGTTCTAAAAGCTCTTGAAAGTGCTCAAAAGAGAGTTGAAATGATGCACTTTCAAATGAGAAAGAGGCTTCTTGAATATGATGATGTTATAAATAAGCAAAGAGAGGTTGTTTATTCACTAAGGGAAGACATCCTAAATGGTAGGGATTTAAGCGAGATTTATAGAGGATTTATTGAAGACTATTTAAATGAACTAATTGAACATTATTTACCCAAAGAAGAATCCAAAATTAAATGGAATATAAAGGGCCTTGTTGATGAATTAAGTTATATATTTATTGGTGATTTTAAGGAACTATTGAGTTTAAATGATAGGGAAAATATTAGGAAAAAGGCTCTTGAAATAATTGAAGGTATATATAAGCAAAAAGAAGAGAGCATTGGAACTGAAAACATGAGGAATATGGAGCGATGGGTTGCACTAATAACATTGGATGAACTTTGGAGAGAACATCTGTATGCCCTTGATCAGCTAAAAGAAGGTGTTTATCTAAGAGCTTATGGAAATAAGGACCCATTAGTTGAATTTAAGAAGGAAGGTTATAATCTATTTAATGAATTTGTAGATAGGCTCAAAAAAGAGCTTGTAATGAGGATATTTAGAGCGGATATAAGACCTGTTGTTGCACCGATACTAGTTGAGAATAATAAGGAAGATAGTGCAGCAGCTAATAAGAAAGTTCTAAAAGGTGTTAAAAAAATTGCGAAATAATCAAAGTATAGTAATCTGTGGTAAAGGTGGTGTTGGAAAGAGCACAGTTTCAGTAATATATGCAAGAAAATTCTCAAAGGATAAAAAAATTCTTTTGATTTCAATAGATCAAGACCACTCACTATCTATAATTTTTCAAAAGAATATAGGAAATAACATTGTGGAAGTTGAAAATAATTTATTTGCAATTGAACTGGATGCATATGAAATCGCAAATGATTATATAAATGAAGTAATTTTGAACATGGAAAGCCTTTTGAGTAAAAAAGCATATGAGAACTTAAAGGATTATTCAAAATTTCTATTAAATTCAAGTATTGCCCTAAATACCGCAATAATTTATGGAATTCATAAATTGCCAAAGAACTTTGATATTATAATTATTGATACACCACCCTTAAATCAATTTATTTCATTCTTAACTACTCTTTTTAGCCTCCCCAAAAATCTAAAAGTAATTTTAGAAATCTATGAAAGTTGGAAGAATGTATCTGAAAATTGGGCAAATAGAAGCTTGAAGAACTATGAGCTTTTAAATGAAAAATATAACATATCAATTAAAACCGAAAAATTTTTTAGGAACTCAGAATACTACGTAGTTATAAATCCACAAAAGCTCGTAATAGAAATGTCTATAAAATTGGAAAAGTTTTTAAAGTCATATCATCTTAATTTCAAAGGCTTCATAGTCAACAAATATAAGAATGAAAAGTTAAACAATTTCAAAAATTTGATTGATTTTATAGAACATTTTTAGGTATGCTTTAAAATTTTCAAATATGGTAAAAATCCGCCTTCAGAGGTTTGGAAAAAAGGGAGAACCTATTTATAGAATTGTTGTTGCAGATGCAAAATGGAGAAGGGATGGTAAGGTAATTGATATTCTTGGATATTACAATCCTAAAAAGGATGGAGATTTTAGGATAAATTTAAATACTTATAACGAATGGATAAAGAAAGGAGCACAACCTACACCAAGGGTAAAAAGCATAGTTAAACTTCAAATGAAAAAGGAGGTTAAAATATGAATAGTTCAAAAGAGCTCTTGGAAAACATAGTAAAACTTATTGTCGATAAACCTGATCATGTAGAAATAAGAGAAATCCCAGGTGAAAGAGTCATTATATACGAAGTCAGGGTTTCAAAGGAAGATCTTGGAAAGGTTATAGGAAGGCAAGGTAGAACCGCAAAGGCTATTAGAACAATACTCGCAGCAGTATCACTTAAGAAAGGTAAAAAAATAGTTGTAGAGATTCTTGAATAAATACCCAGTCAGGGGGGAGATAAAAATAAAGATCTATTTTATACCTCCCTCCTAATTTAGCCTAAATGAAGCGATTGTTAATCCTTGATATTTCACTTTATGTTATTTTAGCATGGCTCTTATTGTCTTTAATGAGCTCAATTTATTCACTTTACAAGGTTCAAAGCGAAATTAACAGACTTAAAGGCGAAATAGAAAAATATAAAATTGGTTATATAATTTACACTTCAAGAACTAATAATAATCACTAATTTACTCTATTGCTATCTTTTCTCTCTTTAAAGTGTTATTGCTTTTCATTTCAATTACATAAAGACCACGTCTTAGTGGTATGAAAACTTTCCTATCTACATTCGAATTATAAATTTTTTTACCATCAACTGTATATAAGCTAACTGAGATAGGTTTATTTGGTAGAAGCTCTATACCAAAACTGCTTATCCTCATATAAGAAATAATTTTGGTATTCTCATATAACTTACTAGCTTTAATACCGATAAAAACTGAGTCTATATTAAAATAGGAATTATAGGCATCTGTTGAACTCGTATTATCAATAAAAACCCATCTTATGTAAACTGAGCTATTTTGATAGGCTGAAATATCAAGTTGCACTTTTTTTGATTGATTATTAGCGTTTGTATATAAGGTTGTAGAATCCCAGACAACCAAATTGTTCCAATTATTGCCATCAGTTGATATTTGAACCTTTATCGTATCTGTGCTTTTAAACCTTGTATCAAATGAACCTCCAACAGATGGAAGTCTATAATAAAATGAAAAAATTATGCTATCATTTTGACCTATTGATGGTAGATTTATTTGTGGTGTTTGAAGAATTGCATCACCTGTTTCAGAGGCAGTTTGAGCAACTTGAACACCAGCGGAAGCATTTCCAAACACTACTCCACTTGTTCTCCTTACCCACTTAGTGTTCCTAGTCCCACTATTCGTCCATCCACTAGGTGGGAAATTTGTGCTTTCAAAATCTTCATAAAAAATAGCCATTTGTGTTAAAATTGAAAGTAGCATAGTTTGAAAGTTTAAAGCACATTTAATTCAAGGGCAAGAGAGCGAATAATCAATAGCATAACCTTAAAATTTTCATTATGATGCTTAAAGAGTTTAAAGAATTTAGAGAAAAGATAAACGAAAAAATTTTAAGTGAAGGAACTTTATATACAAAAAGATTTTTTGCACTTGATAATGATGTTTATAAAGATGGAAGTATTCCAAGGAAGTATAAAGAAATGATGGGACTTGTTGCATCAATTGTTTTAAGGTGTGATGATTGCATTACATACCATGTTATCCAATGTGTTGAAAATGGCACTATTAAGGAAGAATTTTTTGAGCTTTTGGATATTGCTCTAATTATTGGTGGTTCTATTACAATTCCACATATTAGAAGAGCTGTTAATACATATTTTGAGATAACACAAAACAACAAGTAATTTATCTATATGCAATTGACCTTATACTTTCCGAAACTACATAATTCGCAATCTCACATAACATCTCAAAATCACAATCAGTCTCATTTGTTGTTAAGCTAAAAATAATATCACCATCATATGAAGTAAATGCAGGTTCAATCGCTCTACAAATACCATAAACCGCTCGTTTTGAAAGTTTATAACATCCTATTTTATCCAATTTCACATTTGTTAATACACAAATTAAAGTTGTATTTATATTCTCTTTAAGTTTTAAAAATCTAAATCTATCTTTATTGGCCAAAAATTCATTATCCCTTTTAGCACCTCTTAAAACTTTACCATCCTTGTTTATAATATCTCCTACGCAATTTACAACACTAATTGCACAAACGATCAAATTATTATATTCAAAACCAAAAAATCCAAGTCCTCCATCATCCTTATATTCAAATCCTGCCCACTTACCTACTGTTGCATATTTACCTGCACCAACCTTTCCAATTTCAATATCATAGCTTGCATTTAAGCATGCATTATAACCATCTTCAACTTTTGGTTCTATATTTGAAAATCCTAAATCGTATATTACAGCAGATGGAACAATAGGAACATTTGCAAATGGTGTTTTATATCCTATATTATTCTCTTTTAAAAATTTAACAACTCCTTCTGCTCTGATTAGACCAAATGCTGAAGAGCCTGTTAATAAAATTGCATTTACAACATCCACAGTTTTATCAGGTCTCAACAATTCTAATTCTCTACTTCCTGGTGCATATCCTAAATTATAACAGCTTCCTATTGTATTTTCAGGGCATAAAATCACAGTGCAATTCTCATAATGTCCAACCTTAAAGTTCAATTTTTCAAGAAAAATTTTAAAATTATCCATATTTTTCTATTAATTCCATTAACCTTTCATAAACCTTCTTAGTAAGTTCAACTTGTCCTTTTCTAGAATTTTCGAAATCCTTTGTATCGATCGGCTCTCCAATGTAGATTTTTAACGGCTTTATTCTAAATATCCAAAGAAATGGCTTTATAAATGCTCTTCCATTATTATTTTTTATATAAATTGGAACAATTTTAGCATTCGTATTGAGTGCTATATAGCTAATACCAAGTTTAAATGGTAATAATTTTTCTTTTGTCTTATTTCTTGTTCCTTCTGGAAAAATTGTAACAACTTCTTCATTTTTAAGTTTTTCAATTGCAAAAAATAGTGCTTCCTTCGCTTCAATACTTCTTTTCAGTGGAACCGCATTGTAGAATTTTATTAGCATTGCAAATAGCTTAAATCTGAATAGTTCTTCCTTTGCCAAAAAATATGTTTCTCTAATACTTGCAAATCCAACTACTGGTGGGTCAATATAGCTTCTGTGGTTAGGAGCAAGAATGACAGGTCCTTCTGATGGTATATTTTCTCTACCATATACCTTAATTCCTAAAATAAATTTTGCAATTGGATATGCCAGGATGTATGTAATTTTCCATCTTAGTGAACCTTCTGGTAATTTCATATTAGTTCTGCTATTTTCTTAGCAACTTCAAATTTATCAGTATCTTTAAACTCATAAATTTTATTGAAATTCTTATCCATTATAAAACCTGTTATATTTCTACTACCCATACTTTTAATTGTATTTGCAATAACATAATCTAATTTCTTTTCTTTAATTTTATAGATAGCATTTTTCTCTATTTCGCTCTCCTCTTCAAGTGCAAATCCAATGAAAATTTTATCCCCTTTCATTTTTGAAATTTCACCAAACACATCTACATTTGGCTTAAATTCCAACTTTAAATTGCCATCTTTCCTGTGGAGTTTACCCTCAATTCTATTAGTTATAAAGTCCGAAATTGCAACAGGCATTATTAAAACATTGTAATTTTCAATTTTATTTTTCAAAATATTCAAAAGTTCACTTGTATTAAAAACTCTAATATAGGCCTTATCAGGTATAAAATCCACACTTCCACAAACGATAATATCGTGATAAATACCTCTACTTTCTAATGCTTTATGTATCAAATAACCCATTCTACCACTTGAACGATTTGTAATTACTCTTATATCATCTATTGGTTCTTCAGTTCTTCCATATACTAACAGAACCCTTTTAGTATTTGAAAGCAGATAATTTATAATTTCATCAACCTCAACCATCCTCCCCTCTCCAAGCTCACCACCTGAAAGTTCACCAAAAACAGGTCCAACTATTTCAATACCGTTTTTTATTAGCTTCTCAACATTTTCTCTCAAAAATTTATTTTTCCACATTTCGTCATGCATCGCTGGTGCCAATATAATCCTTTTATTAAAAGCAATTGTAACTGATAGTAATAAACTATCTGATATCCCATTTGCAAATTTTGAGATAAAGCTTGCACTTGCAGGTGCAACTAATAATACATCTCCCCATCTTGCAATTTCAATATGTAAATTTGAATTAAAAAAATCCTTAGGTGTATATACAACCGCATTTGTAATTGCTTTAAATGATAAAGGTTTTATAAATTTCAGTGCGGAATAGGTTAGGATTATTTTTTGCCTTAATCCTTTTTTAAAAAGCTCCCTTGCTAGTAATAATCCTTTATAACAAGCAATACTACCTGTAATTCCAAGAATAATTCTCACTTCTTATATGGCACTCTCTTATTGAGAAGAGCATCCATTGCCATGAAAATTGGTCTTGTTGGTAATTTTAGATTCTGTTCTTTTGACTTTTGGAATAAATATCTTGCATACTTTGCAGAAACAACAATCGCTTCATATTTATCAAATCCAGCTTTTTCTAGTTTGTTCCAATCAAAACGCTTAGCTAAGAACCTTAAATTCTTGTCCATAGATTTGAAAATTTTAAAGTCTAAGGAGTAAATAAATAGATGATTGGGGAATATGCACTGAATGCAAAAAGCAGTGCTGAAAATATGATGAGGATGAAAAAAAGATGAAATTATTTGAATTTAAGACGATTATTAAAAATAATGAAAAGTTTATACTTAGATAGCGACTAATACTTGAATGCATAATGTGGCTACCTGTTATGTTAGATGTTATAGATTGTAATGAATGCTATAAGAGATAATCTATCAAATCCATTTCTTTTTATATGTGAAATAATTGCTATTGAAAATAAAACTATTAAGAATGCATATGAATATGGAGGCAAAAATGGGTTTCTTGAAAGACTATATTTAAATTGTCCAAAACTCTCTAATAGCGTTTCAAAAAATGGTAAATTTTCTGACCAGGCATATCTACTTAAATTGAACCAAGCAAGGGGTTCCCTAAGGGCTATATAAAGGTAAATGGAATAACCTATTATTCCAATTAGAGAAACCATAGAGTAGAACAAAAGTTTAAAAGTATTTAAATTGCTTCTACTTTCCATAAGATAAATAATTAAAAATGCAACTGAAAAGAATATGCATTGAATTCTTACTGCTGTTGAAATACCTATAAATAAGTATGAAAGAAAGTATTTTTTTCTCATTAAAAAGTAAAAAGAAAGTGATATTAAAAATAGTGCTAAACCTTCACTATATGCAACTGTAAAAAACAATGCACCTGGATAAAATAACATTAAAATTATTGTTTTAAATGCAATTTCAAAATTATAAAACTTTAAAAATGTAATGTAGAATATAAAAATCGCAATTGTTGAAAAGAGATTATTCACAAGCAAAAGCGATAAGTCAATGTTCCTTATAAAAGTGTTAAAGAAATTTGAAATTAAAGGATACAAAGGAGCAAATACAGGATTTTGAAGTTCATAATAGTTTCCATTATATTTATATCCATTTAATGCAATGTCCTTATACCATCTACTATCCCAAGCATTTGTTAAATTTTCTAATGTAAAATCCTTATCCTTATATCTTTCAATATAAGAGAAACCTTTTGCAATTTTTTCAAACTTTTTATCATCAACACTCATATCTTCAATGCTTCCATCCTTGTATTTTACAAGCAGTTCTTCAAGTGTGAATAGAATTTTTCTGTTTGTAAAAGATGTATCTGAAATTATTTTAAATGTTTTTGTAGGTTTTCTGAATTTATAAACTATTGTCTGCTTTCCTTTCCATATATTATCAGGCATTTGTATGCTATCAATTATATCTTCATAAATAATTTTTGCAGTTGTTTTAATTGATAGAATTGTTTCAAATTTAATTTCTTCTACTTCCTTTTCAAATTTAAATAGTAGATTATTTGTAGCATGTCTGAAGGGTTTTAAATTTATTATAGAAGATGTTTCAAATCCGGCAAAAGCAATAAGCTTCGATAGAGAAATAATTACTAAAAGATATGTTAAATGTTTAAAAATTTTATAAAAATAATTTTGCATATCCATTTATAAAATCTTTTGCACTCATAATTCTTTTATTTTCAGGTTGAATTTCTAAAACTTTTACACCTCCACCCTCCGCCCCAATTATAAAATTATCCTTGTCAATGTAGATTTCATACGGTCTTAGATCAACTTCAATAGGAACCGCTCTATAAAACTTCAAATAAAAATTTTTTATAATTGCTCTTGCAGTTGGTTTTGGTGATAACGCATTTATCTTTCTTACTATTTTTGTATAATTTTCTCTGAAATCTAAAAATAATTCTTCCTTCTTAATTTTCCTAGCATATGAACTCTCACCTATTTGCTCTTTAAGCTCAACATTTCCAGTCAAAAACTTTTCAATTGAGATTTTAGTAAGCTCTGCACTTAATTTTGCTAATTTTGGTAATAGATCACCTTTCGTCATTTCTATGGTATACTTAATTTTTTCTTGTGTAACAATTTTACCTTCATCTACCCTTTCATTCATAACAATAATACTAACACCCATTTCATCTCCGTTCATCATGCATCTTTCAATAGGTGCAGGTCCTCTATATTTAGGAAGTAATGAGGGATGTATATTCAATGGTGCAATTTTAGGAAGCTTTAATGTTTCTTCCTTTAGAATTCTTCCATAATCGCATACGATAACAAAATCAGGTCTTGCATTAAATTCAATGTCCTCGGGCCTCTCTACTTGTATAACCTCTATGTTCCTTTCAATTGCTAAACTTTTAATAAGGGGTGGTTCATTTTTTTGACCTCTCCCTTTTGGCCTATCTGGAATTGTAATAACTTTATCAATTTTCATATGATTTAAAAGTTCCTTAAAAACGAAACTTCCAAATTCTCCACTTGAAAAATAGTATAACATCTATAAAATTTTAAAATCTTAAAATTTTAAAGTATCAAATTTTTGTAATGATTCCTGAAAGGTTTCTATTCTATCCTTTAAAATTTTCAAAGTATGCTTTTCCTGATGTTAATCTCGCAGTTGCAAGGTTTCCAAAGGCTTCAGCCTGTTAAATGGGATACTATTCAAATAGTTAAGGCTACTGAAAGAGCCAAGGAACTAAGAATACAATTTCCTGAATTTGAAGATTGTTTTAACTCAAAAACTGAGACTTATGCAGGTTATAAGACAGAAATAAATCCATATGGTGTTATCACCATATTTGATAATAAGGGGAAAGAGCTAGTTAGTGCTCCTGTAAGGGATGGTAAGTGTAATGGGTGGCAACATAAAGTGTTAGGTTTTGCAGTAGGTGATATTTTGATACTGTATATGGATAGGAATGTTTACATTGTATATAAGCTATTAAACGGTTCAGTAGTTTATAAAATGCTTACTATGGATGTTCCACTTTCATTATATCAATTGGTTCCAGTATTTGGCATACTTGATAGTGGTGATACACTTAAATTTTTTGGTGGTTCTTTAAGAAATGATAGATATTTTTATGGATATTTATATTATTTTATTAAGAGCAAAAGAATTTTGACTACAACACCAATGGAGCTTGAATCATCTATCCAGTTTGATCAGTCAAGACAACTAAGATGATAAACTTAATTTTTGTGCAAATTTTAAATTATTCACTTGTATTTTCAAAGAATATAAAACCTGATATTGTTAAAGCGACTTATAGCTTTCAAATAGCTAAGGGTTCCTCTGAGAGTGAAGTAAATAGTAAATTTTCTGGGTTTGAACAAAGTTTGAAAAAGTCGAACTACAAATATGAGATGATTGATACGAGAGTAATGCCACTTTACATAATTGAGGAGAATTCTGATAAAAAGGTGATTTCAGGATATACAGGCTATTTTATCATAGAATTTACCTTAACTAAGGAAGATGAAATTAAAAAGCTTGAGAATTTCATTTCAAAACATTTAAAAAAGTCTGATATTACATTCGAGCTAAAAGGTATCAAATCTGCAATTTCTGATTCACTTCTTCTAAAAGAAAAGCTAAATTATATGAAAGAGATATTGAATAGTATCAAAAACTATACTAAGCTTATAAGTGATAACTGCTTAATTGAAAAAATTGAATTTCAAGATGCACAGCCTACAATAAGTTTGACACAAATTTCCGTTGAACAACAAAAAAATAATATAAGCTTTATTACTTACATAACATTAAATTGTAATGATAAGATACAGAACGCAAAATAATATTATTGTGTTAAAATTAGAATTGCCAGTTTCTGTTTCAAATGGCTCAATTATTGATATTGAAACTGACGGTAATAGTGAAATTATAACTTTCGGATATATCACTGAAAATCTACTTATATCAATTTTGAGAACATTGAAGACTGATTACAACTCATTTTTGAAATACATTAGAATGAAGCTTACACTATTAAAAAAACCTTTTTACGCATATAACATTGAGTTTGAAAGGCGGTTTTTGGGACACAATGACCAATGGATAGATCTAATGGGGATACATAAAAAATTAAGCAAGGAAAAGAAATTGAAGTTCCCAAAACTCAGAGAATTAGTTCCAACATCTTACTTAGAATACTATAAACTTTCATACCTAGATATTTTAAATAGTGAAGTTCCAAGCTATTGGAAGTTCTACTTAAATACTGGTGATGAAAGTTTATTGGAAGCTATACACAGGCATAATGTGATAGATTTAATCTCGGAGCTGAACTTATATATAAATAATGAATCTATACTATCTTGGTGGGGTGCCTGAGCGGACGAAAGGGGCTGATTCGAAATCAGCTTCCCCGAAGGGGGACGTGGGTTCAAATCCCACCCCCACCGCATTATGCTAATTATAATTTTTACTCAAAAAGCAAACTTTGCATTTGTAGATATGGAGAAAATAAAATCAAATTACTATGACTACAAAGATGCAGTTAATCAACTAAGACAATTTCAAGTTGATATAGAAAGGACCTTAGATAGTTTAAAGAGGGAAATTGATAGCCTAAAAAATATCCTCTCAGAGCAAAGAATTTTTTTAACAAGTGAAGGTATTTATACATTGCAGAGAAAAATAGATCAAAAGGAAACTGAATATCAAAATATAGCTAAAAGTATCTATGATCAGATTAGTCAAAAATATCAGCAACTCGTAGGACCTTACATAAGTAGAATTTACAGTGTTATTGATAGTATTGCAAAGCGAAACAATTATGATTTAGTTATAAATAAGAACAATAATGAATTCATACTATACTTTAATAGCAATAATGATATCACTGATGTGGTTTTAACTGAACTGAATAAAAGTTATGGAGCCCTTGCAGGACCATCTATCAAATACATTGGAGTGTTTGCATTTTCTTTAACAACAAAAACTTCAAAGCTAAAAGACATTTCCAATAAGATGGTAGATATTATTGAAAGTGAGATAAGGAAATTTCCAAATATAGCAGTTGTTTCAACAGAACAAACTGCAAATGTTTATAATAAGGATGACCCAAAGTTAGATGGGATATTAAAAGCTGTTTCAATACTTAAATTGGATGCTTTCATTTGGGGAAACTTGGACATAAAAGAAAATACAATTTATTTCAAAATTGCTATTTATTCCAAAGATGGTAAGGAGATCTATTCGCGAAGTGATCGCAGTTCTGATAAAGAGGAAGAGTGGTCAAAGATGATAGGTGCTTACATTAAAGATATCATGAACAAGTATAGAGAGAGTTTAGGGCAATGAAAAAATTTATCATAATTCCTATTATTTCTTATATCTTGGCACTTTTAGTTATCTATAACGTTGAAAAACCAGAGGTTTGTTCATTTTACATACTATTTCCAATACTAATAGTTCTCCTATTTTCATATCTTAATGAATTTGCTATTAAGAAAACGAAGAATAAATTTGATAGAAAAACATTAGCTTTATGGAGTGCCTCAAATTTAGCCCTCTTATATACTGCTGGTAGTGTTTTGTTTGTAATGCTTGGTGGAAATTATATTATTGCTATTATTTTGCTCTTGATTGGAACTTGGGATAATTATAAAACATTAAGTCTTTTGAAATAAGTTTGTCCAAAAACACTAAACGAGATATACCTTGTGGCGAATAGAAAAAAAGATCCAATTTCTACTGATAGTTTCTTCAGATAGAAATTAACATAGTAGTAGTCTGGTTTACTTCTTAAAGCTCTTGAGCTGATTTCGAAGGATGGTCTATCAAGAAATTTTGTTAAGATGTAGACACCTCTTTAACTAGTTCCGTGTTTGGCTCCCTCTTTATCTTTTCTCAATTCTTCACTATTCGATTTTTCCTCATACTCGAGCCAAACGATGACCACATTTTTTGTTATATTCAAGCTTCCACCTTTTCCTTAATCCATTTTTCCCAGAAGATCACACAAAATTGTGGTTTTTCCTATTTTCTATCATTCTGTTTTCTCCGTAAGGGCGGGGGTTTTTATTTATTAATCTCCTCAACTAAATCTTCTAGAAGAGATAAAAAGCCAGCAGTATTCACAAAAAAGTTTTTCTTATTTTTATGAAGATATTTTTCAATTGTTTCTTTTTGTTTACCAATTTTTGTCTCATCTTTAACCCAAATAAAATTATTGAAATACATCCCGTCCATAAATGCCATGTAATGAATATTATCTAAATCTTCAGAGTATCTTACAAATTCTATCATTTCTCCAATCTGTTTGTCCTGTGCGCCTCCGGATTCTTTTATATGCTTGGCTTCTATTATAAAAAACCTACCATTTATTTTAAAAACAAGATCTGGTTTTTTACCATGATGGTTTTTCCCAAAGGCATATTTAATATTTAGACTTTCACAAAATTTTTCAAATAAAGTTCCATCTCCTTTATCTGGTAGAAAATATGCAACAGAAGATTTCATTAAATCTTGTATATTTTTTACATGAGAGATATTAACAATTCTTCTTTTGATCAAAGTTATTGTCTTCTCAACGCCCAAAACACCTTTCTTACGCGATGAGCCACTATCATACAAAGCTTGCACCGTTACAATAGTTCCTTTAAAACAATTTTATTGTTAGGCAATTTTTTAAAAACAGAATAAGATATGTCTAATGCCTTCCAGAATGCTACAAACTCAGTGTATTGAATTTTGTCTGTTGAGATTATGATACTATATATTTCATCCAATAAAATTTTTGATGTAGTATCTACATTTTTTTCACTGACTATACAATAACTTATTATTAATTCTCGTAGACGCTCGACTTTCTCAATCAACTCGTTATCAGATACTATCATTTCATCAAAAATATAAAAATCATCTACGGCTGGTTCAGGAGACTTCAATGATTTTTTCCAATAATATATATTATCTTTTACAGCCATAATTTTAACCTTCTGTTTTTATTAACATTTTGTATATAATTTATTATCTCCTCTGCTTTTTTAGCATTAATTAAATCTTTGAGCTGCAACTTTTCACTTTCCTTAAGACTTAATAATGGAAATGTTTGAATTAGTTTTTTAACCTGGGATAATCCTAAATACTTTCTTGTATATTCACTATTTGAGTATTTGTATGTTGTCATAAATTCACTATCAGTTTTTTCTCTGAAATACTCCAATAATAGATTAAAGTAGTCTTTTAATAATGTTTGTCTACCAGCTGATAATGGAGGATCTATAAATATCTGGATAGGGTGTGTTCTATATTTTGCCTTTGTAACTAAAAGACAATCCACACCGAAAACATCTTTTATTTTATAAAGACCCGCTCGCCCATTTGTAGTCCCAGTATCAACTGTCCTAACAAATAAAATATTACTTTTTATCTTATTAAACAGAAACTCATTTACATAAATCTTTCTTTTTGTATATTCACCACCACTAAAATTATTTACATCCAAAGCTTCTACTTCAAACATTCCCTTATTTTTTTCTACTTCTTCTAATGTTAAGTAATAGCTTATTTGAAGGGGTTTCTTTGCAGTATGTTTATTTACAAAATCTTCAAAATCACTACCAGCACGATATTGATTTCTGGGATCCAAATTATACTGCTTCTTTTGCATAGTCCTATTAATTTTAATTCCCTCAAAAGAGATGACTTCATGCTTTGGAAAATCTTTTTTCTCAAAGAAACAAATTACAACATTAGTCCCCGTGTATTTGAAGATTTCTTTCTCAAAAATTATTGCTTTTTTAATCCTGTAATATTGTAAAAAATCCTTTCTAATTTTATTTGAAACCGAAAAACCGAAAAGGAAGTTAGAAGGAATTATATAAATCATGTTTTTGATACCGTGCCTTAAATCATTGATTAATGCAAGCTGATACAAATCTTGGTATCCTTTATTTTCATTTTGAAAATAACGTAGATATTCCTGGGTTTCTGTGTGCTTCATAATATAGCCAATGTAAAGGTATGGCGGGTTAGTAATATGATAGATTGGCAACTCTAAATCAAGTAGAAACTTAGGATAATCTTTAATAGTATCTCTCTGGCAGATATTTTTTATTGCTAATTCTTTCGGAATGCCATATTTTGTAGCATTACTTACAGCTCTTTCAACAAGTTCTTTTTGAATATCAAAAAGGAAAATATGCTCTCTAAAAAAATCCACTCTTTTATTTTCTGGAACTAACTCTAAAATAGGAAGAATAAGATTACCTTCACCAGCAAACAGATCAACCCAAATATATTGATAAATATGGTCTTTTATTTCACATAATATAAAATCTTTAAATATCTGGATTGGAGTAAGATGCTCTCCATATATTCTTCTTGTGCTTATATTTTCCATGTTTATCTTTGCATCTTCAAAGTTTATTTTAAATTGCTCCATTTTATAAAATTTATAAAAACCCCTGCACTTTCCGAAAAATACCGCTTAAAGAAGGTATAGAGTTTATCAAACACATTTCTTCTCTGAATTCTGGGAATGGCTCTAATGCCAAATCTATATCCTTTTTAAGTTTCGGAAAGACACCTTTTTCGTAATACCTCGATTTAATTTTCATCAAATTAATATACCCAGGTTCTCCTTCTACCTTTTCCCCTATAAAGATATCTTTTAAAGCATTGTAAAATTTTTCCCTCCTTAGTCACATTATTGATAATTTTATAGCATATCTTGCATGGCATTTGACAAATTGGATAAACTTCTTGATTATGGATTATCAAAAAGGTTCTATTACTCATTATTGTAAGCTTCTTTGTAGGCATTATTCGCTATTCTATTTTCCAACTCTCTACAAATTTCATCTTTAATTCGATGTGCTTTTTCGTATTGTTTATTTCCCCGCAATTGTTGAATTTCTTGATATTTTTGTTCACATTTTTTTAATGTATCGTTATCTGGAATTAGAATAGGTAATTCTTTAACTAAGGCAATTGGAATGGTGACAGTTCCAACGCCTCTTGCAAGTCTTTTTATTTCTTTTTGAATAATAGAAGTTTGGAGCCATAAAGCCAAATAAAATGGAGATAATCGGCTATCTTCGGAACGAATTATATATACCCAATCATCAGCTATTCCTTTTTCAGATTCTTTAGTTATTACCGCTGTTCTACCAATACATCCAACCCCTACTCGCACAAAAACAATGTCTCCCATTTCAACATGTGCTTTTTTATTATCCATAATACTACCAGGCTTGATAAATTTTTTATCCTTTGAAAAATCTATTCCAAAGGGAGTAATAGTTTTAGCAGAAATGAAAGGAATTCCCATAGAAGAAAAAGTGCGTCTATCTCCATATTTTGTGCTACCTTGCAAAATCTTAACGTTAAACTCTTTTAATTTTGGTAAACCATTTAAAATTGGATTTCTTTCCAGATAAAATTCCGGGTACAAAAACTCACCAGGAGTGGCGAAAGTTTTCCTTTCTATGTTTCTCTTCAATAGTTCATCAATAGAATTAACAGACGCGAATAAAATCTTTTCATTGATTTCTAATTCAGTCAAAGATTTGGTTTTCTTTTTACCAATCAATATACATGTTTTAGATGATGTTTTATCTCCTTTACTTCTAAATATATTTCTCGGAAGGGAGAAAATTGCAATTATGGTAAGATATTTTCTGATATATTCTCGCACATAACTTAACTGTAAATTTGAAAAAACACCATGCGAAAGAATAATCCCAATTACTCCACCTTCCGCGCATAGTCTTATAAATTTTTCCAGAAAAAGGATTTCTATTGCTTGCGAAGAAACCCGTTTTCCTAATTGGAAATTTTTCAAAATTTCTCCCTGAATTCGTCCATATTTTGAAGAAAAAGGCGGATTCCCAACAACTAAATCAAATTTTCTTTCTTCATTTAAAGTAAGGCCATTTTCTATTCGCACATATTTTCTAATATCTTGTGGTAAAGAATTTAGAACGTCTCCATCAATGTCAACACCTAATGGCTCAAATCCATATTTAATAAGACTTGATAAAAACACCCCATCTCCACAAGCTGGGTCACAGGCTGATTTTTTTGTAGAATTTGTAGAAATGTAGTTTGAAGCAAAAGAAATTATAAATTCAGCTACTGCTGGGGGAGTAAAAAATTGTCCTAATATCTTTTCCTTTCTGCTAAAGTGTTTATTTGCTTGGATTGACTTATAGATCCTCATAGTTTGTTTTTCCTTTTGTTTGTTTCAAAATATTTAAAATGTCCTTTTTATGCTGCCAGGAAGCGATAGCAAATGCTTTAACAACGTCTATTACAATCGCTTTATTATTTAAGTTAATCTCTAATCGACCAAATTCTTTGGGCTTAGCTGTTCTTCCTATTAAAGAATTTCCTTCTTTATCTTTTAACATTTTAATATAGATGCAGAGGTAAACCATAGCTTGCAATCCTACAGCACGTTGCCTATGTCTTAAAATTATTTCCACAAAATAACCCAGCTCTTCGTTATTTTTAATGAAAACATTCTTAATTTCATACCCTCATATAGTAGTTTTGTCAATTCAAAACCAATTTGATTCTCATTAATCATGATATCCTCAACTTTTGATTCTGTTGGTGGATTTTGAGTGGCATAGGATATTTGCCATTCTACATAATCGTCTTCTGTAAATTTTTCCTTTTTTGTAGCGATAGGTAATCCATAATTTGATGCTTTGCTTCTACGTCTTACCCGAACTTTTCCAGTAGGGTTAGTCAATGGGAGTTCTACTATTAATTTTCTCCTTTCAACAAAAACTTTAACTGAAATATTCATCGTTGTCCAAAATTACTCTTAAAATCTCCAAGCATAGCTCTTTGTTTTCTTAAACCTGTTATTAAAGAAGGTGTAAAGTTTATCAAAGAGTTCTTCTCCGAATTCTGGGAATGGCTTTAATGCTTTCTTTATATCTTCCTGAAGCTTTGGAAAAACACCCTTTTCGTAATACCTTGATTTTATTTTCATCAAATTGATATACCCAGACTCTCCCTCTACCTTTGCTCCTATGAAGATGTCTTTTAAAGCATTAAAAAATTTCTCTTCTCTTGTCATATTATTGATAATTTTATAGCATATCTTGTATGGCAAATGCTATGCATTCAAATAAGCTTTATCCAAATCTCCCTAGTCCTTGGTCCATCAAATTCAAAAAACAGGATACCTTGCCATCTACCAATTTTTATTTTTCCATCCTCTAAAATTACTATCACAGATGAACCTATCAAGCTTGATTTAATATGGGCATCTGCATTACCTTCCAAGTGCTTATAATTCCCATCCTTTGGAATATTCTTATTCAAAAAGTTTAAAATATCTTCACCAACAGCAGGGTCATAACCTTCATTTATACTAATACCAGCAGTAGTATGGGGAACATATATTAAAACAATTCCATCCCTTACATTTAACTTTTCAATTTCATCCTGAACAATTTTTGTAATATCAATAACTTCTGTCCTTCTATTTGTCTTTATACTTATTTTAATCATAAAGCTTTTATTAATGCACTAATTAGAACATTTAAAAGAGCAAGTGGAATTAAAACCTTCCAAGAGAACTTCATAAGCTGGTCATATCTAAATCTTGGAAATGTCCATCTTACCCAAACAAAAATATAGCATAGGATAAATGTCTTTATAAAGAACCACCAAAATCCACTCTTAATAGGACCATAATATCCACCTAAAAATAATGTTGTCATAATTGCAGATGATATTATAATGTGAGCATATTCACCTGCGAAAAACCAAGCAAATCGCATAGATGAAAATTCGGTATGATAACCACCTACAAGCTCACTCTCCGCTTCTGGCAAGTCAAATGGTGCTCTATTCGTTTCTGCAAAAGATGAAATTAAATATATTATGAATGCCAACGGTTGAATAACGATAAACCATATATTCTTTTGACTTTCTACAATATCCAACAGGGATAAACTACTAGCACTAATTGCAATTGAAAGAATACTCAATGCTATTGGAATTTCGTATGATACAACCTGTGCGGATGCTCTTAGACTTCCAAGAACAGGATACTTCGTCAATGATGCAAAACCTGAAAGAATTACAGAATATGCAGATAATGAACTTAAAGCCATTATTATCAAAATCCCAATTTTTGGATTTGAAATTACTAAATTTTTGTCAAATGGTATTAGACTAACTGCTGTAATTACACAAACAATTACAATGCCAGGTGCTAAAAAGTGTATAAATTTATCAGCAGTTTTTGGAACAATCTCTTCTTTAAACATTAGTTTTATAACATCTACCAATGGTTGTAATAGCCCAAATGGTCCAACCCTATTTGGTCCAACCCTATCTTGCATCCATGCAGAAACTCTTCTTTCAAGCCAAACCATATAAGCAGCACCTGTAAGAACAACAAAAATAAGAATAAATGCTTTAAAAAATGTAAAAACTGTATTTAGCTCTATCATATTAGTTTCTTAATGGTTTTCTATTCTTTAAGAAATAAAAAATTCTTTCTTGTGTTTTTGGATGTTTTACAAGTTCCATAAATGCCTTCATTTCAAGCTCCAAAATTTGCCATTCATCAAAAATCGTCCCTGGTGCAATATCAGGACCACCCGTCATAACATATCCAATCTTCTCAACTATAAATGCATCATGCTCTGTTATAAATTTACCTTTCTTTAAATTAACTAAACTAGCTAAAACTGCACTATATCCATCCCATCCAAGCACCCTAACCCTTTTTGGTCCATGAAATCCTCTAAATCCTGCATTATATAACCCGATTACCATATGCTTTGCACTATATGTTAAGAAGTCCCTATTGAATACTATTATATCACTATCTCTTAAAATGCCCATATTCTTTGCCTCAAATGCAGATGAGCTAACCTTTGCAGTTCCTATACATTCAAGATATACTCTTAAAATTGGTAAAACATCATAATTCTCAGCATTTTCAGGATAATCCATTGCCCTAATTGTAAATTCCTTTGTTCCACCACCTGCTGGAATTAATCCCACACCAACCTCAACCAATCCTGTATACAATTCTGCATGTGCAACAATCCTATGGGTATGCATCAATAGCTCACATCCTCCACCAACTGCAATACCAAATGCACCTGCTACAATTGGCTTTCTGAAATACTTCATCCTCATATTTGCCTTTTGAAATTCCTTAACCGCTCTTTCAATTTCATCAAATGCTCCTTCACCTATTGACATTGCAATTAATCCCAAATTTGCCCCTGCTGAAAAATTCCTCTCATCATCATTCGCTATAACAAGTCCAACAAACCTCCTTTCTTTTTCAAGAATATCTAAGCTTGCATTTAACATTTGAATTGTTCCAATTCCAATACTATTTGCCTTTGAATGAAATTCCAATAGTAAAACCCCATCTCCTATATCAATTAAGCCTGCTTCTGCATTTTCAAGTATTACCTTATTTCCCTTTTTAATTTCAGATATTATGATAATCTCCCTTCTCTTTTCAATTGGCTTATAATCGTTTGTAATATAATCAAAATAACTTTTATCCTTATAAAACTTTTCAGGAATTTGCTTTTTAATTGGAAGGTTGTATTCTACTGCTAATTTTTTAAATTCATCAGTTGTAATAATATCAATTGTTTCAAATGGTCCAATTTTCCAGTTAAACCCCCACTTTAATGCTTTGTCTATGCTTACTATATCATCTGCAATTTCACCAACCCTATTTAAGCTATATGCACAAATTGTAATAGTTAATTTTTTAAGAAACTGTGCATACTTTGAATTTAATCTAAAAATAGCTCTCAGTCTTTCATTTAAATTTTCGATATTTTGAATTTGGAAAAACTCAGGTATATTAACACTTTTTTTCTCTCTATATTCAAGACTATTTAAATCAATTACAAATCTTTTATCACCTTCTCTTTTATAAAATCCTGCTTTCACTTTATCCCCTATTAAATTCCTTCTTACCATTTCTTCAAGGAAATTAGGAATTTTAAATAAATCCTTAAATTCATCATCCTTTAATAGAACTTCTAAATTCTTTGCAACATTGTATAGAACATCGATTCCAACTAAATCTGCAAGTCTAAATGTTGCTGTTCTTGGTTTTCCAATCAATTCTCCTGTTAAATAATCAACCTCCTCTATCGTCAAACCCATTTCCTCTACTAAATTAAATACCATCATTATTGAAAATGTTCCAATCCTATTTGCAATAAAGTTAGGTGTATCCTTTGAAATAACAACCCCTTTTCCAAGCCTTTCTTCACAAAATTCCTTAATTTGCTCTACCACTTCCTTTTTAGTCCATTCAGTTGGTATTATTTCAAGAAGTTTCATATATCTTGGAGGATTAAAGAAATGCGTTCCAAGAAAATGAAATTTAAATTCATCAGACCTATTTTCTGCAAGTAATTTAATTGGTATTCCTGATGTATTACTTGATACAATTGCATCCTTCTTTCTATACTTTTCAACCTTTTCAAAAACTTCTCTCTTAACTTCTAACTTTTCAACGACCGCCTCAATAATCCAATCAGCATCCTCAATGAGCTTTAAATCCTCATCAAATCCACCAATTTTAATATAATTTTTAAAATTCTTATCCATAAATGCAGGAGGATTTATTTCTAATGCTCTTTTAAGTCCATTTCTTGCAATCTCCCTATTTAAATCCAGAAGAACAACATTAATATTTGCGTTTGCTAAATGTGCTGCAATTTGGGAACCCATCGTTCCTGAACCAAGAACTGCAACTTTTTTAATTTCCATAGTTCCAAAAGTTTAAAGGGTAACTGTTGTGCTTTAAAATTTTCATTATGACGGAGAAAAAGCAACACTTTAGAGAGCCACCTACAAACTATATTTCATACTTCATCGTTTTTTTACTGATATCATTTATATCTGTTTTAAGCATAGCCATTTATTACTTAAATTGGGGAAGCTTAGGTTCATTCTTGATACTTATTCTCTCATCCATTCAAGTTGCTCTACTTGCACTCTACTTTATGTATTTGAGGTATGAAGATAAACTAACAATTGGTTTTGCACTAATGCCAATATTCTTCATATTCCTTCTCATTATTGGAAACTCAATTGATATCCATTTTAGTAAATCTGATCTAATAGAGTATCAGAAGAATGTGAATGTGGATAGTCCTCATAAGTAGTTTTTCAAGCAATGTTAAACCGATTGAAATAGAGGATGTAGAATTAAGTGCTAAATTTGGTAATAAAATAAGTGATGTATTCTTTTATGACCAAAATGGAAACTACATAAATTTCAAAAATTTAATAGATAATAAACTTCCCATTATTTTAATTCCCGTTTATTATACCTGTGATGTAGTTTGCAATAACACATTATTCTATACATTTGAACAACTCTCAAAGTTGAATGATCTAAAAATTGGTAAAGATTATAAAGTTGTTGCATTTTCTTTTGATTATAAAAATAAAGTTTCAGATGCAAAAACCAAATCCGCATATTGTAGAATTATAAATGGAAATGATGAAAATTGTAAATTTTTGATTTCTGATAGCTTAAATATAAATAAAATGTTAAGCTTAATAGGTTTTAAAATTAAGCGTATTAGCAAAGAAGAAATATCCCATCCTGTAAGTGTAATTATTTTAACACCAAGTGGTAAAATTAGTAATTATTTATATGGATTGAGCTTTCTTGGAATGGATTTAAGACTTGCAATATGGGATGCAAAAATTGAAAAAATTGAAAGTTTAAGTGACTTAGGAAAGTCTGCACTATTATTTTGCTTCCATTATGATCCAAAGGGTGGAAAATATGGTTTTGCATTTGTAAAAGTTGCAGGTATTATTGGTATTTTGATGATATTTTTAGTTTATATCGTAGTAAAATTTTATAGGATTAGTTCTAATGCACATCAGTTAAATGTATAAGATTAGTATTACCTGGAATTCTCAGTGGAAGTCCCGCAATTATCACAATTTTTGAAAGCTCCTTAACTATACCTAACTCCTTAACTTTAATCCTTGCTATATTAACCATCTCCTCAAATGAAGTTACCATTTCAGATACAACAGGAATTACTCCCCAACTTAACATAAGCTGATTTGCAACAAATCCATTTGGTGTAATTGCTATAATTGGAACTTCCGGCCTAAATTTGGAAACCCTCCTTGCGGTATCACCTGAGAATGTATATGCTACGATTGCTTTTGCATTTGAAAATTTTGAAAGTTCATATGCAGCAAATGCTACTGCATCGTTTATATCTAAGTGTGATTGTGAAACTCTAAATGGTGGTCTTGAATAATCCATTGAGCTTTCAACTTTCCTAATAATTTTATCCATTATTGAAACCGCTTCAATTGGATAATTACCAACTGCGGTTTCACCTGAAAGCATAAGAGCATCAGAACCATCTAAAACCGCATTTGCAACATCTGTAACTTCAGCTCTTGTTGGATTTGGATTGTTTATCATAGATTCAAGCATCTGTGTAGCGGTAATAACGGGCTTGCCCTTCTGAATACAAAGCTTTATAAATTTTTTTTGAATAATAGGAAGATCTTCAATAGGAAATTCAATACCTAAATCACCTCTTGCAATCATAATACCGTCACTTACATTTATAATATCCTCTATGCGCATAACAGCAGCAGGTTTCTCAATTTTTGCAATAATTTTTGAAAGCGATCCAAATTTTCTTAGATAATATCTAACAAGCTCAATATCAGAAGGTTTTTGAACAAATGATATAGCTATGTAATCAAACCCAAACTCCAATCCCCTCTTAATATCATCTAAATCCTTTTCAGTTATTGCAGAAACATCTATCTCTTTAAACGGAAGATTAAGTCCCTTATTGGATGAAAGTTCTCCACCTTTTAAAACTTTCGTTATGATTTCATTCCCCCTTACTTCTAAAACTCTTAATACTATTGAGCCATCAGCTATTAAAATTATATCATTTTTTTGAACATAATTAACAATTTCCTTAAAATTTACGGAAACTTTCTCTTCATCACCCTCAATATCCTCTGTTGTAATAGTAAATGTTTGTTCATTTTCCAAAATAACTTTATTATTTCTAACTTTTCCGATCCTGATTTTTGGACCTGCTAAATCCTGTAAGAATGCAACCCTTATACTCATATCATTTGAAACTTCTCTTACCATTTTAGCATTTTCAATATGCTCATTTGCTGTTGAATGGCTAAAATTGAAACGAAATACATTAACACCTGTTTTAAGGAGTTTTCTTATAACATTTTCATCCTTGCACGATGGACCAAAAGTTGCTATAATTTTTGTTCTTCTCAATGTTTGAAAGTTTAAAGTTTAATTGAAATCCTATAAAATTTAAAAATGTCCTTAAACAACTATAAAAAGTTTTTGATTTATAAGAGTGTTCTTGAAAATGGAAATATAGATAAAATTTCAAGAAAACTTAAAGTTTCAGTTTTTAGTGTTTATAAAATTAAAAAAGAAGGGTTTTTTAAAATTAAGGAAAATCAAAAGGTGCTATTAGATTACATAGAAAAGTTTCCATTTTTGAGCAAAGGTGAAATTATGAAAAATTTGGCGATTAAAAAGGATTTCTTATACGATACATTAAAGAAATTCAATGTTATAACATTTAGGAAGATGAATGAAAGGGAAATTGAAATGGTAAGGTTCTTATTAAAAATCACCGATTTTAAAACATTAAATGATTTTTTATATTATCAAAACTTTGAAGTTGAACCTTCTTTAATTGATATTTCGGACATAAACGATGGAGGACTTTTTTATATTAAATATTTAAAGCTTTATCAAAAGGTTCAAGAAGGTATAGATATATTGGATGAATTAGAAAGGTTTTTAGATTTCTTGAAGGAAAATAATTTTAATTTCACATACTTAAAAGCATTGGTTTTGAAATTTAATGTTTTTATATTAAGAAAGAACTATGAGAAAATTGTTGAGATACTTGAAAGTATTGAAAACTTAGATAATTTAATTTCAATGTCATTGAGAGCAAAATTTTACAATTCTTACTTGAATGCCCTTAGCCTATTGGGTGAATTTGAGAAAGGCTTTATTATACTTAAAAAATTAAAGCAAATTTATAAAAAAATTTCCCATGATGATAAGAAAGAAGTTTTAGTTTTTATTAGCACATTTTACTATAATTATGGCGATATAAAAAGTGCATTAAACTATTCTGAAAAAAATTCCATTACTTATCTTCTTAGTTTATATGCAATGGGAAAATATGAAAAAGTGATAGATTACGATTTTAACTTTGAGCATCCAAGTTATAATTACCTTAAAACATATGCAATTTCCCTATCATATTTATTTCTTGGGAAATTAAAGGAAGCAATAGAAAGCTTTACTTCTGCATACAACATTAGTCAAATTCAATTTGAAGATTACCTTGAAAGCTACTACATTTTCCTCATAACCTATCATAAGTATTTACAAAACAATGCATATCTTCATTACTTCAATGAATATATTCAAAGACTAAAAAATAAAGTAGATAAACACTTTTATGCAATCGTTTCAAAAGACATAAAAAATCTCAAAGATACACCAAAAGATATGATAATTAAATACTACTTTAAAGGCAATTTAAATAAGGCCATACTCATTTCAAATAAATATGGTCTTAGGACAATTTTATACTTCCTTTTAATTTTTCATCCAAAATCATATTATAAAATTGCGAGATATAACGAATTTAAGAATTTTATAAACTTCTCACAGAAAGCAAAAATCAGATTATATCTCCTAAGAAAGCAGCCATTTTTTGTTTATAGAAATAGGAAGTTCTATTTGAGAACCAAAGGAATTTCAATTGATTTGATAATGCTCTTTATAAATTCAAGGTTAAATACTTGGCATTTTACAAAGAATGAAATTAAACATATTAAATATCATCTTAATCTTCCTATTATTGAAAAGCAGAATGAAATTATATTAAATGCGGATGTTTATTTGGATTTTAAGGAAGCAGAGCTTTCGTTTAGGTCTGGAAATTTTAAGAAGTTTAAGAAACTATATAAGTCAAATCCTTGGAACTTGAATTATCACCCAAATGAATTTATAAATGATATTATAAAGAATTTTGAAAATTTCCGAAAAAATACCCCAAATTAGATAAAAAAATTTTCATATACTTGAAATTAGCTTCTGTCAATAATTTCAGAGACTTGAAATTTCACTCTTATAAAAATTAAACTTTTAGAGTTATGAAAGTTTCCTTTAAAAAGGAGGTGGAAGTATGAGGTGGATAGCGATTAGCTTGCCCATTTTAGGGCTATTTGATATTTTGTGCGCCCAAAATGCAAGGTATGGTCCATCATCTACTGAATGGCTACAAAGTGGACATGATTACAAGAAAACAAGAAGAGCTCCACTAAAATGCACAAGTCCTGCAAATGTATATAGAGCATGGACAAGTGAAGATAGTCCTGGTTTTATTGGCTCCGGCTCTGCTGTTTATAACAATACTTTTGATTATCAAAACAATGGTTCTGTTGAAGTGTCAGGTGGGGGTGAAGATGCGGGCTTTATGAGCAGTGATCTTAAATGGAGGCTTCATAATGCAGGAGGAGGTATTATAACGGATATAAATTTTGGAGATGAAGGATACTATCTTTCCTACTGGGCTACTGGTTTTGCTGGAAATGAAGCAAGGGTTGTTATACAGCATGACTACGAAGAATCTGATCAATGGGACAGTAATATTTATTATCAATTTAGAGTTCAGAGGGGTAATGGAAGTGTTATATATAGTCAAACTATCTGTCAAAACACCTTGTGTCAGATGAGCGACATGACAGTTGCAGATATAGACAATAATAATTGTCCTGAGGTATATGTTCAACATGCTTCTAATTTTAGGGCTATAAACCTTTGCGCAAATAGTTATTCACTAATTTGGTCAGTTGGTCAGGATGGACAAACAAGAGGCTCTGCAATAGGGAAGGTTCAAAATACTAGTGATTGGGATGTTGTAATATCGAATATATCTCCTAGTGGAATTCCTCGCATCATAATAAGAAATGCATCAAATGGTGCCTATAAAACTACTATAAATTTAGCCAGTCTTGGATCTGATCAGATTATGACACTTCCTACACTTTCTGATATAAACAATGATGGGAAAGATGAGATATTTGTTGGAGTAGGAGCTTGCACTACGTATGATCCTAATTTTGGCAACTGTATAAGCTCTATAGGCAGACTTTATGCCTTAAATTATAATGGTATAATATGGCAAAGAGATTTAAATAATATTCCATCTAATATAGCAATAGGTAGAATACTTCCAAATAATGAGCTTGGACTTACTGTTAATGTCGGTAACTTGGCGACACCTACAATAGGATGTGGTAGCTTAGCTATTATTAGACCATCTGATGGTCAGATTATAGCTCAGGGTATAGGATCTGGCGATTATTGTGGTGCTCCTTCCATTGCGGATATGAATGCGGATGGTATTGAAGGTGCAATAGTTTCAAATGGTTGTGGGAATCCAAGAGAGCATTCATATGTAAATGGATGGACTAATCCTGTTTGGGCGGCAAGCGGATGCGCAGATGAACCACCAATAACATCAGATTTAGTCATATCAAAATGGTATATGGATTACAATCAAAATCCACCGACTGGAAGGCTTGTAATAGTAGAGGGAGATGCAAGTTGCTTTACAAATGTATGGCATTGTAATTCTGCAGAGGAAACTACCCCTGTTAACTTTAATGAAACATGGATTAGACCAAAGGTTTATTATTCAAATGGTTATGTAAATATTGAGAATTATAGCGGCAATTTAGAAATTTATGATGTAATGGGAAGGAAGGTTTTAGAAGGAAAGGTTGAAAATAAGGCAAGCTTTAAGGTTAAAAGTGGTGTTTATATTGTTAAATTGCAAGATGAGATAGTTAAGCTTGTAGCAAATGGGAGGTGATAGCTATGTTAATGCTCATTTTATTCTCTATTGAAGATGATATTATAAATGCATATAATAGCTATAAAGCTATAAAGGCAAATGTTGTTAAATTTGAGTATAATACTTATTATGTAAATGTTCATTTTGGAAACGTTATGGTCAAAAAGCCTATTATAGAGGCTCATGGTTATGTTGTTTTTGATTTCCAAAACAAGAATGTCGAATATAATATGATCAATGATAAGGGGTTTAAAATTGGGATTAGTGGTGAATTTGATGAAGAGAGAGAAATGCTCGATTTGAGCATTACATATCAGGACAAATCATATCAAATTGAAAATATTGGAAAAATAGTTTATATGGTCCCTTATCAACTTCTAAAGTATCTGCTCTTGAATAACTTTGAACATAATACTGAGATTTACAATAACAATATTGTAATTACGTTTAGCATATCAGAAAATAGAAAGGCTAAGTTTGTATTGAATGCTAACGATTATGGTATAAAAGAAGTAAACTACATTTCAAATCCTTTTGGTATTCCAACAGGCAAAATTATCTTCGATAATATCCAAATTGTTCAATAGGGGGATATTCCCCCTACTATAAACTTTTAAACTATGGAATATTTCTCATATGCTTATGGTTTAAATCACTTTGAATATGACAATAGCCTTGATAAAGTTCTAAAACTATTTTGGAAGGATTATAAAAAGTATCAAGATAAAATTAAATGTTTTGGTGATTATGTTTCAAGGGATGTTTATGAGATAACAGAGTATATTGATCGTGTTTCAAGACCAACTATAAGATATTATTCACCAATTGGTGAAAGGATAGATTATGTTTGGATAAATCCATATCTTAAAATTGTGCTTGAAAAACTGAATGAATTTGAAATAAATTCAAGAACAATTTTAGATAATAGTCTATTTTACCACTATGCACTTGGCTATTTGCTTGCAGATGCAGGCTTATATTGTATCATTACATTAAACCATCAAACAGGAATAATGCTATATAAGTATCATAAGAGTGAAATTTATAAGAATTTGCTTGGTGTTGAAAAACCCTATTATTATGGTGGAACATGGCTTACTGAAACATATGGAGGAAGTGATTTAGGCTCAAATAGAACAATTGCAAAAAAGTTAGATGATGTTTGGCTATTGAATGGCATCAAATACTTTACAAGCAATGTTGGAATTGCAGATTATACATTGGTTTCTGCAAGATACGATGAAAATATAAAGGGTATCAGAGGACTTGCTCTATTTTTAGTTCCGAAATACAATAGAGATGGCAAATTGAATTACAAAATTATTAGACTAAAGGATAAGAGTGCTACAAATAGTGTTCCAACGGGTGAGGTTGAATTAATTGATAGCGAAGCACATCTTATTGGTGATTTGGAAAATGGAATATATTATATTCTTGAAATGCTTACATATTCAAGGTTAGATAATAGCATTGGTGCAATTGGCATTGCTCTAAAAAGTTATATTGAAGCTATGGAATTTTCAAAGCGAAGAAAAGCATTTGGTGATTACTTAATAAACTTTCCTCTCATTAAGAGGGATTTAGAAGAGATTAAGGATAATATATTAAGGGGACTTATTCTTTCATTTAAGGCAGTTTATGAATTTGATAAGGTTTTTAGCCAAAAACCAAAATTTTCAAGGAATTATGACTATGCAAGATTTTTAACACATATTGCAAAAAATAGAACAGCAGAACTTTCAATTAGATCAACACTTATTGCAAGAGAAATTTTTGGAGGTTTTGGATTTTTAAATGAAAGTCCTATTGAAAGATTACATAGAGAAGCATTAGTTACAGCGGTTTGGGAAGGTGCAACTAATGTTCAGGCATTGGATATGCTTGAAGTTCTATTAAAGAAAAATGTATTTGATTTGTTTATGGAAGATTTTAGCAAAATTGCAAAGCAAGATAAACTTGATGAAATTGAAAATTATTATAAGAATTACCTAAAATTAGATGATTATTCAAAGCAATATTATGCAAAGGAGCTGTTAAATAAGTTTGCAAACTTTATTGAAGAAAGCTATTTAAATCAATAGATAAAATCTATAATTTCAATGCCAAATGCTTCAATTCCTTTATATTTAAATGGACTTGGTGTTATAACGATGATTTTTTCATATCCTAAATCCTTTATAATCTGAGCACCAATACCATAACTTCTAAATATATGATTTTTCTCTTTTATATTATTTTCAAGTTCTAAATATACAAAAGCACCACCTTTTTCTGATATTATTTCAAAAGCCCTTTTTTTCTTACCATAGTTCTCATCATCTATGATAAGAAGTTCATCCGCAAGTATATGTCTTTTGTGAACCCTTACATACTTAATTTCATTGTTTGAAGGTTTTTCAAGAACGTAATGTAATCTATTATAAATATCTTTGTATGTATAAAGTTTAAATGCACCATATTCTGTTAAAACGTCCCTTTGTGAAATTCTAAATACAATCCTTTCTCTTTGAATTCTATATGCTATAAGGTCTATAATTTTTATAATTTTTATATTGTATTTTTGAGAAATCTCCAAAAGCTTAGGCATCCTTGCCATAGAACCATCTTCATCCATTATCTCACAAATAATACCAGCAGGATAGAAACCAGATAATTTTGACATATCTACACTTGCCTCAGTATGACCTGCCCTTTCAAGAATACCTCCCTTTCTACTTTGCAATGTATAAAGATGCCCAGGCTTTATAAAATCTTCTGCTTTTTTAGTTTCATCACATACCATTCTTGCGGTTAAGGCTCTTTCATATGCAGATGTTCCTGTGCTAACTTCCCTATGATCAATTGGATAACCAAATGGTGTTGAAAATTTCGATGTATTTTCAATTGAAATATTTAATTTTAGCTCGTTAAATCTATCGTAATTTATTGAAATACAAACAAGTCCCCCACCTACCCTTGCCATGAAGTTGATATGCTCAGGCCTTACAATCTGAGCGGGGATGAAAAAATCTCCTTCATTTTCCCTATCTTCATCATCTACAATAATAAGGATATTGCCATTTTTAATCTCTTCTATAGCTTTTTCCATACTGACGATCACTTTTAAATTTTAAAGCTTCTTATACCCTTTAAAATTTCAAAAATGATGAATATTGTTTTCTTACATGCCTTTCCATTAAATTCAAAAATGTGGAAATATCAAATACAAGAACTTAAAGATAAATTCAATATCTACACACCTGATTATCAAAATTTGGGCAAAGAAAACTTGAAAGACTATGCAGATTATATCTACAATTTTTGCAAAGAAAATGGTATAAGAAGAGCAATTTTTGTAGGGCTTAGTATGGGTGGTTATATTATATTTCAATTGTTAAGGGATTATAGAGATTTATTGGAAGGTATTGTCCTTGCAAATACAAAAGCAATATCAGATAACAAAGAGGCTAAAAAAAGAAGATATGAAATGATTGAAAAAATTGAAAGAGAGGGAACATTATTTTTGGAGGATTTTTATATTGATAAGTTTTTAAAGAATAAAAGTTTGGAAAATGAAAGTTTAATAAGAGAAATGATAAGGGAAGTTAAAAAAGAAAGTATTATATCAATGCTAAAAGCATTAGCAACAAGAGAAGATAGCACTGAATTGTTAAGGGAAATTAATATTCCTACACTTATAATATCAGGAATGGAGGATGAGCTTGCAACAATTGAAGATGCAAAATTTATGCATGAAAATATAAAAAATTCAAGGCTAATTATATTTGAAAATTGTAAGCATTTAAGCAATTTAGAATATCCACATCAATTTAATAAAGCAATAATAGAATTTTTAAAATGAAACTCTTAGAAAATTTTCTATATCATATAGGTGCTATATTTTTTATGCTCATTGAAACAATTAAAAGTATTAAGGAAATTCACAAAAGTATTGAGCAAGTAGTGCATCAGATTATAAATGCAGGTATAAATTCAATTCCAATAATTACTCTAACATCTTCATTTACAGGTATGGTCGCAGCACTTCAAACCGCATATCAATTAAAAACTTATGTTCCAGAGGATTTAATAGGGGCAGGGATTTGGAAGGCAATCTCAATAGAATTTGCACCAGTGTTTACAGCAATTGTGCTAGCAGGAAGAGTTGGTGCGGGATTTACAGCAGAGCTTGGAACTATGAGAATTTCAGAGCAAATAGATGCCCTAGAAGTTATGTCAATAAATCCATATAGATTTTTAATACTTCCAAGAATTATTGCAATTACAATTTCAACTCCATTGCTTGTAATTTTTGCAACAATTGTTTCCATATCCTCAGCACTTGCTTTAAGCTATTTTTTATTTTCCATGGATGTTAATAATCTTATAAGTGGTATGAAAACGTTTTATAATTTCAAGGATGTTCTTGGAGGACTTCTGAAATCATTTTTCTTTGGACTTTCAATAGGTGTTATTAGTTGTTATTTTGGGTTTAATACGAATGGTGGTGCAGCAGGTGTTGGAAGAGCTACTACAACAAGTGTAGTAATTAGTGCATTCATTATATTATTCTTGGATTATTTGATTGGTTATATTGTTTTTGGATGATTGTTAGTCTATTTCAGAATAAGTAATTTTGCCATCTTTCATTGTAAGGACAACCTTGCCCTTTAACTTCCAATTTATGAAGGGTGAATTCTTACTCTTCGATAGTATTAAGCTTTCATCAAAAACCCAATCTTTGCTATTATCAAATAGAACTAGATTGGCTCTATAACCTTCTCTAATCTCACCTACATTGTTTAATTTCAAGAACTTAGTAGGAAATTTCACAAACTTTTCAATTAAAAAGTCCAGATCCAAACCTCTTCTTATAGCTTCCATGTATATTAAACTGAATGCGGTTTGAAGTCCAATTATACCTCTTTCGCCCTCTATGAAGTCCAATTTGCTCTCAAATTCATGGGGAGCATGGTCAGTTGCAATTGCATCAATTGTTCCATCAATCAAGCCTTGCCACAAAGCTTCAACATCCTCCTTTGATCTTAATGGTGAATACATCTTAAAGTTCGGTGAATAATTATTAGCCTTAATATAACTATAATCCAAGATCAAATGATGTGGTGTTACATCTGCAGTTATTTTAGCACCAAGATTCTTAAAGTATCTTATAACTTCAACAGATAATTTTGAACTAATATGTGCAAAGTGAATCCAACCTCCTGTTTCAAGTGCTAATATACAATCTCTTGCAATAATACTTGCCTCAGCGCTCTCAGGAATACCAATTAAACCATCCCTTAATGTTTCAAAACCCCATCCTGTTGAATAATTCAATGATAAATTTTTATCCTCCGCATGCTGAATAATCGGAAGATCAAACATTTTAAGATAAATTAGAGCATTCCTTAAAACATTTGTATTTAAAATACAATTTCCATCATCAGAAAAACCAACTGCACCTGATTTATACAATAAGTAATACTCTGACATTTCCTTACCTTCTCTATTTTTAGTAGCACATGCAATAGGAAATATCTCAATAATCCCTATATCTCTTGCCTTTCTGATTTGATATTCAACTAATTGAGGATTATCAATAGGGGGATTAGTATTTGGCATAGTGCAAACTGCCCAATAACCACCAAATGCAGCACTTTTACTACCACTTTCTATATCTTCCTTATATTCAAATCCTGGATCTCTAAAATGCACATGAATATCTATAAATGCAGGAAGTAATTTAAGTCCATTAGCATCTATTACTATATCAGCATCCTTTGAAATTTTACCAATTTGCTTAATAACACCATCTTCTATTAAGATATCCCCTTTATCTGTATTTTTTATGAGAATTGTTTTCAAAGGTTGAAAATTTTAAGGTTAAAATCAAAAAGAGAATACTAACTTTAAACTTTTGCTCATGACTGAAAATGATATTCCATTTGAAGAGAAATTGTGGAAAGCAGCTGATAAATTGAGAAAGAAAGTTGAGGTCCATGAATATAAATACATTGTGCTTGGATTAATATTTTTAAGGTATTTATCATTTATTTTTGAAGAGCATAGAAAATTGCTTAGAGAAGAGCTTTCAAAGAAGGGATTTTCTCAAAATTTACTAAATCAAGCACTTGAAGATAAGGATAGATACTTAGCAGAAGGAGTTTTTTATTTAGAGGAGCATTGTAAATGGGATTACTTTGTGAAAAATGCTAATCAAAAGAGTATAGGAGAAATAATAGATAATGCTATTGAAAAGCTTGAAAGAGAATATCCAAATCAATTAAAAGATGTTATTCCAAAGAAATTTACACAAGTAAATTTAGACCATTACGATTTGGCTTATCTTATAAATTTATTTACAGATATAAAGTTTGGTGATGGGCATAAAGGAAAGGATATTTTTGGTAGGATTTATGAGTATTTTCTTGGGAAGTTTGCAGATAAGGAAGGTAAAAGAGGTGGAGAGTATTATACACCTAGGTCACTTACAAAGCTCATTGTTGAGGTTTTGGATATAAAGGGTGGTAGGATTTTTGACCCTGCTTGTGGAAGTGGTGGATTTTTTATTGCAGCAGTAGAAAAGCTTGAAAGGGAAGGCATAGATAAAAATATGATTTCAATTTATGGTCAAGATTCAAAGGAAAATGCATATAAGCTCTGCAAAATGAACCTTGCTATAAGAGGTATTGAAGGTGAAATTAGAATTGGTGATTCATATCATGATGATAAGTTTATTGATTTAAGAGCGGATTATGTTTTGTCAAATCCACCTTTTAATGATAGTGAATGGGGAGTAGATAGGGTTAGAGAAGGTGATCCAAGATTTAAATATGGTATTCCTCCAAATAGTAATGCAAATTTCGTTTGGATACAGCACTTTATTTATCATCTTGCACCTAGTGGAAAGGCAGGTTTTGTTATGGCAAATGGAGCATTGAGTGCTGGGGGTTATGAGGGAAAAATTAGAGAAGGTATAATAAAAGATGATTTGATCTATGGTATTGTTGCTTGTCCTCCAAAGCTGTTTTATAATGTAAGCCTTCCTGTATCTCTTTGGTTTGTAAGGAAAAATAAACCTGAGCATATGAAAGGGAAAGTTCTTTTTATTTATGCAAAAAAACTTTTTAAGCCCATTTCAAGAAGACAAAATGTCTTTACAGAAGAACACATAGCAAAAATTGTTGAAAAATTTAGATTATTTGAAAAGGGGGTCAGTGAAGATGAAATAAATGAAGTTGGCTTTGCAAAAGTAGCCACCTTAGATGAGATAACAAAAAATGGGTATGTTTTAACACCTGGTAGATATGTTGGAATAAAGCTTGATGAAGAGGATGAACCCTTTGAGGAGAAGATGGCAAGATTAATAGGTGAGTTTTCTAATTTAATAAAGGAAGAGAAGGAATTAAATAAAAAGGTAGAAGATGTATTAAAAAAACTAAAAGAAATGATTTAATATGAAGTTTCGCTTTGAAACAGAGTTTAAAGAAACAGAAATAGGAGAAATACCAAAGGATTGGGAAGTGAAGAAGTTGGGGGAAGTTTACGAATTGCAATATGGAATTACTACTAGTTCCTCTGCCTATGGAAATTGTAAACTTCTAAGGCAAACTGATTTAAAGAATGGATATATAGAGAGAGAAAATATACCTTATGCAAATGTTGACGAAGATCTCATTTCTAAATATTCTTTGCAAAATGATGATATTGTTATAAGTCGTATTGCAAACATCGGAGCTGTAGGTTACATTGATTTTGTAGAAAATTTTGACAGACCGGTGGTTTTTGGCTCTTATCTCTTAAGATTTAGGAAAAAGAAAGAATTCAACAACAAATATGCATTTTATTTCATCTTGTCTTCACAAATGCAAGAATTCATTAAATCCATTGGAGAGGGTTCCACCCGTCAAAACACTAATGCCAAGGTAGTAGCAAAATTTCCATTAGTTTGTCCCCCTCTCCCCGAGCAATCTCGCATTGCTACTGTTCTATCATACTTTGACGACCTTATAGAAAATAAGAAAAAGCAAAATAAAATCCTTGAAGAGATGGCAATGGCAATTTTTAAAAATTGGTTTGTGGATTTTGAGCCTTTTAAGGATGGAGAGTTTGTTTATAGTGAGGAGTTGGGAAGGGAGATTCCGAAAGGATGGGAGGTTAAGGCAATTGGTTCTTTTATCAAATTTTTATATGGAAAAGGATTACCAGAGAATAAGAGAAAAGAAGGACCATATCCAGTTGTTGGCTCAAGTGGTATAGTGGGCTATCATTCACAATATTTAATCTCGAAACCTGCAATTATTATAGGTAGAAAGGGGAATGTAGGAAGTGTGTATCTAATGTTAGAACCTTCATATCCTATTGATACAGTTTTTTATTCTTCCGATGACACGCCCAATGAATTACTATCTTATATTTATCATTATCTTAAAATCACCTTTTTGGAGGACTTAGGTGCGACAGATACTGCTGTTCCTGGTCTTAATATTCATATATTAAATTCCGTAAAGATTTTAGTACCAGATGGTCCTATTCTCTCCCGCTTTAATTCCCTTGTTGAACCTCTTTTTCAAAAAATCATCCTCAACCAAAAACAAATTATGACCTTAAAGAAAATAAGAGATGCGCTTTTACCATTGCTTGTTTTTGGAAAATTGAGAGTGGAAGAAATTTAAAAATTCTTGCTTTAAACTTTCAACATGATAGATAAAGTTGCAGAGTTGGATAATGAATAAAATTAATGAATATAACTTAGTTGAAAAATCTGCAATTGAATGCTTTAAAAAAATAGGTTATCACTATATTCAAGGCTTTGAACTTTCACCTGAAAAGGAGAGAGATTCATATAAAGATGTAATTTTAAAAGAAAAATTTTTAAAAGCCATAAAAAGAATTAATCCTTGGTTAAATGAAAGCCAGGCTTTAGAAGTGTATAGAAAAATAAAAGAGATTGAACATCCTGATTTTTCTATTAAAGCAAAGCAATTTTATGACATGCTTATAAATGGCGTAAAAATAAGCCACAAAGAAAAAATGAGAGTTGCAAAACTTATTGATTTCGAAAATGTTAATAATAATGAATTTCTAATTTCAAATCAATTTAAGGTTGAACATTTTTATGAGAATAATGAATATAGAATACCTGATCTTCTCGTTTTTATAAATGGCATTGCTATTTCTGTATTTGAGTTTAAAGGATATAATACTTATAAAACTGCAAAAGATGCATTTGATGACCATATGAGAAAAAAGAAAGATATTCCACAACTTTATATTTATACTCAAATTTTAGTAGTAAGTGATGGCATTGAAACAAAATATGGCTCTGTTGATAGTGATTGGGATAGATTTTTTGTATGGCAGGGAATAGAAGATGAAAATGATTTAGAAATAGAAGAAACGAAAGATGGACAATTCATTTACAAGTATAATAATGAAATTATCAGAAGTTTTATAGTGCTTATAATGGGTTTATTCAAAAAAGAACATATTATTGAATACTTAGAGGATTTTATTCTTTACGAGAGGATTGGTGAGACATGGATTAAGAAAATTGCAATGTATCAACAATTTTATGCAGTTAGGAAAGCGGTAAAGAGGACTGTTGAATGTGTAATAAGTGGTAGAACATATGAAGAGAGAAGAATAGGAACAATTTGGCACAGTCAAGGCTCTGGAAAATCACTTACAATGCTATTTTACGCTAAGAAAGTTTTAAAACAAAAGGAGCTTGAAAATCCATTAATTTTATTTATTACAGATAGAAGGGAGCTTGATGAACAACTTTCAAATGTTTTTTCAGACTTGCCAATTGCAAGAAGAGTTAAAACAATAAATGAATTACAAGAAGTATTAAAGAATAAAGTTGGAGGTATTGTATTTGCCACAATTCAAAAATTTTCCAAAAAGAAGAATGAAGAATATCCATTTTTAAGTGATAGGAGAAATATAATAGTTGTTGCGGATGAAGCCCACAGAAGCCAATATAGAGAGCTTGCTCAAAATTTAAGAAGAGCTATTCCAAATGCATCATTTCTAGGATTTACCGCAACTCCTATTGAGCTTGAAGATAGAAATACATATTTGGTTTTTGGAGAACCTATTAGTATTTATTCAATGGCAACAGCCCTAAAACATAAAGTAATAGTCCCAATCTATTATGAACCAAGACTTATGGAACTTCACCTTACAAACGAATTTATAGATGAAGAATTTGAAGAAATATCTGAGGCAGTTATCAAGGATGAAGAAGTAAAAGAAGCTATTAAAAGAAAATATTCAACACTTGAGAAGCTTATGCTTGCTGATGAAAGAATAAAAAGAGTTGCAAAGGATATTGTTGAACATTTTAACAGAAGAAAAAGTGAATTTCCTGGAAAGGCAATCGTCGTTGTAATTTCAAGGAAAGTTGCAGTAAAATTATATAATGAAATTATGAAAATAGAAAATCATCCATCTGTCGTAGTAGTTATATCAGGAAATAAAAAGAATGATCCAAAGGAATTTCATGAACATATTAGAAGCAAAAAGGAACTTAAAGAGCTTGAAATGAAATTTAAAGATCCAAATCCCAAACCTGAAATGGCAATTGTTGTAGATATGTGGCTTACAGGATTCGATGTCCCTTGCCTTAATACAATGTATTTTGACAAACCTATTAAGGGACATTCACTTGTTCAAGCAATAGCAAGAGTAAATAGGGTATTTAAGGATAAACCTGGTGGTCTTATTGTTGATTATATTGGAATTGCAGATAACTTAGCTAAATCACTTGGAAAATATACATTAGTTTAAAAAAAAAATAAAATCCTCTGTCCAATTGAAGAAGTTATAAATTCACTAAAAGAAAAATATGATATTTTATCTTCATTACTATCTGGTATTGATTATAAAAATTGGGAAAAGCTCTCTAATGAAGAACTATCAAATCTTACAATGAAGGCATATGAGAAAATAGCAGTGGATGAAGAGAAAAAGAAAATTTTTCTTAGAAATTACATAAAATTAAAGAAAATATATACACTTGCAAGCCCTCATCCTGAAACGATAAAAATTAAGGATGATATTATGTTTTTTGAGATGATAAAGAAGATGATTATTAGATATCAGATTAGAAGTATAAGGGAAGTTTCAAGAGATATTGAATATGAAATGCATCAGCTTATATCAAAGAGCATAAGCGCACAAGAACCTATTGATATTTTAAGTTTAATTTTAAAAGAAAAACCCACTATTTCAATACCTGATGATGAATTCTTAAATAGGATTAAGAATTTAGAATATAAAAATTATGTTTTTGATGTGCTTTACAAAATTTTAGAGAATGAGATAAATCCAAAACTAAGGATTAATCCATATAGATACGAAAAATTTTCTAAAATGCTTAAAGAAACTATTGAAAAATATAATGCTAAAATTATTGAAACCGCACAAGCAATTGATGAACTTATAGAAATTGCAAAAAAGTATAAAATTGCTTATGAAGAAGCTAAAAAACTTAATTTAAGAGATGATGAACTTGCTTTCTATGATATGCTAAATAGTGAAAAAATATTTAATGATGAAAGAATCGCCTATGAAGTTGCAAAGGAAATTACTAAGGAAATTAGCAGTTTTGTAATCATTCCTGATTGGGACAAAAAGCAAAACATAAGATCTAAGTTAAGAACAAAACTTAAAGATATTTTGATTAAAAGAAATTATATTAATTATAGCAAAATTGAAGAGCTATCAAAAAATCTAGAAGAACTTGCAAAAAACATTTATTTTAAGGTTCAAAATAATCCTTTAACTTCTCGAAATTCTTTTCACCTATACCCTTAACTCTTTTAAGTTCCTCTACACTCTTATAGGGTCTATTATCTATAATGCGTCTTGCTAATATCGGACCAATACCTGGAATCTCAATTAATTCTTCATAACTTGCGTTATTCAAGCTAATTTTCCTTTTCTCTTTATTTTCAGACAAAATTCTCTCCTCTTTTGGAGTCCTTAAAACCTCAAATTTTGGTGGATTTATAACCTTGTAATACCAAAGACCAATCTCTCCAACTATTACAAAGCCTAAGAATAAGGCAAGAGCTAGAATTTCTCGTGTATTTAACATAGGGGCAAGTGCCCCTATAAATTACTTCTCACCTACGAATTTAATCTCAACCCTTCTATTCATCTGATAATCAGCTTCTGTTCTTTCAGGAAATACAACTGGTCTTGTTTCACCATATCCAATAGCCTTTATCCTATCAACTGATATACAACCCTTTGTAATGAAATAGCTTTTTACACTATTTGCTCTTGCATCTGATAATTTTAAATTGAACTCATCAGTTCCTCTACTATCAGTATGTCCTTCAACTTCCACAACAGCATTAGGCGTTTCTCTCAACAATTGACATAATTCATCAAGAACAGGATAGCTCTCAGGTCTTAACGTAGCTTTCCCCAAATCAAAGTATATATTTCTTACAACTATTTTAGCTTGCTTCTTAATAACTTCTGCGACAATTGTAGTAGTTTCTCCAGTTTTTACACTAACCTGCTTCACTTGTGGATAGTAGGATTGATCTTGAGGCTGGATATTTAATGCATATTCACCAGGCCCAACCTCAAATGTAAATGCACCGTTGTTATCAGTAGTTCCAGATACATTTGTTCCAGGTATCGTTATGTTTGCCATTACAGGCTTTTTAGTTTCTCTATCAACAACAGTGACAACAACCTTCCCAGTTGTAGGCTTCTCTTCAATTGGTGTTAAAGTTATATTTTTAACAATAGCACCTTCAACATTAGCCTGAACAACTTCTGAATAGGTTTGATAACCTTGCTTAGCAACACCTAACTGTATAACACCAAGAGGCAATGAATCAATTGTATAAAGACCAAATTGATCACTTAGAACTTTCTTACCACTTGCAACAACTTCAGCACCAGCAATAGGAGCATTAGTCTTAGCATCTACAACCTTACCAGTTAGTTTGATAAATTTTGGAGCCTCTACTTTAATTTTTACAAGCCCAATCTCCTCAACCGCATTTTCTTTCAGTTCAATAGTTCTAACTGCTGCATTATAACCTTCTTTTTCAATTCTTATTGAATAATTACCTGCCTCCAATTCCTTAAATGTAATTGCACCAGTTTGTTCATTAGTTTTATCTTCCGAAATTTTTACATTATCTTTGAATAAGCTAACTAAGGCAGAAAGCGGTGCTTTTGTTTCACTATCAAAAACTCTAACTATTATTGTTCCTTTCTTAATTCTTGAAAGCAATATTCTAACTTCATTTTTTCCTTCATTTATATTTATTGTTCTAACCTCTGGTTGATAATCTTTTGCAGAAACCTCAATTGTATAACTTCCAACAGGGACTTTCTTAAATTCAAACTTTCCAAATTGATCTGTCGTTTGAGATATTGAAGTCTTTTCAAGCTTTAAATTTATAGTTGCATTTGAAATTGGTGCATTATTTTGAGCATCTTGAATAATAGCTATAACATCACCATATTTAACTTTTGGAATACCTGCCTCATACGTAAAGTTAAGTCCAACCCAGACACTCCATTCAGGCTTGAATTGATTAGCATAATCAGGTCCATAGGTTCCATAATTGTAGGAAAGTGGTTTTTCAAGTGCTATATCTGCATGCCACATAGGATAACCAAACTTTAAACCAAATGTAATCAAGCTTGCGGAAGAATCTGTATATTTATCACCTGATGGCTTTAAATATACGTATTCAATATATGGCTTTACAATTCCTACATGTGCTAAAAGACCAATTCCTATTTGATAGAATTCATCACCCCGAGCGGTATCATTAGCATTCCAAAGACCTTCTAAGTTAAGCCTTAATGGATATTTCTGAAGAGATAATGCTCCACCAAGTCCATATGACAATGTTTTTAGCGCAAATGGTCTATATATTCCACCCTTTCCACCTGTTGGATCATCAGTGGCAAATGGAACACCACTAACAGTATCTACATCAAGCCTTAAAGTATCAAGATACTTTTCCTCACCAATAGGTATATTGATATAACCTCTAAATCCAACTGCAAAAGCATTCTTTACAATAGGAATTCCAACCTTAAAATTTGCTTTCACATCACCAAGTCCATATCCAAGATACCAGCCGGGCCCGTTTATATCAAAGGCATCACCATAATACCTCATAATTACACTAGCTTCAAATGGTGCAAGACTATATCCAAATCCAAAAAATTCTGAACCTATGAATGGCGTGCCTTGCTTTCCCTTTAAAGTGTAGTCATCTTTACCATATTCGTAATTTAGATTTATCAAGTGAAATGTAAGAGCGTTTATCCCATCTACGAATGCAGAACCTACTCTTCTCGTTCCCGTTAGAGCCTCATAGTTGAGACCATATAGATACATTTCGCTTTGAGCTACTAAAAGATGTATCAACATCATAGTTCTTACCTCCTTTTATATTCTATCCTTATATACAAAAGTTTTTTATTAAATTCAGAAATAGGCATATTCAAAACTATCTTATCATTATTGGATTTTAATTCGTAATCAACAAGCGATGTTATATTTTCAGAAAAAATTTCATCTATCTTTTTACCTTCATATGCAACGTTCGTTGAAAATATAATATTTCCAATTGAATCCGCAATTAAAATCAATTCTAAATTCTTATCATTTCTAACTAATTCATTTAAATAATTCCTAACACTTTCGGGAAAACTTTCACTTAAAACCTTATCCCTTGCAAAAAGACCAATCAAATATCCTAAATCATACACAAATTGTTGTTTTTGAGCATCGTATTTGTTAACAAGTGCATTTTTCTGACTTTCAAATCTAAAAAAGAGATATCCAAGAATAATTAAGTCTAAAACAATTATAAAAAGAACAAAGTATAAAATTTTCTTCATAGTATAATACCTCTTTCCTTTTCAATTTTCTTTTTAAGTTCTAAAATGCCATAAATTAAACTTTCAGGTCTTGGTGGACAACCTGGAACATACACATCAACAGGAACAATCTGATCTACACCCTGCAAAACTGCGTAGTTATGATATTTACCACCAGTATTTGCACATGTTCCCATTGATATTACATATTTCGGCTCTGGCATTTGGTCATAAATCTTTCTTAAAACGGGAGCCATTTTCATAGTAACAGTTCCTGCTACTATCATTAAATCCGCTTGCCTTGGAGATGCTCTAAATACTTCATATCCAAATCTTGACATATCATATCTTGGCATTGAACTTGCCATCATCTCAATAGCACAGCAAGCAAGACCAAATGTTGCAGGCCATATAGAATTTCCTCTACTCCAATTAATAGCCCATTCAATTGCATCCTTTACTCTTGTTAAAATTAGTGCTCTTAATAACTGCTTCTCTATGACCTTCTCCTCTACTTCCATTCAAAACCTCCTTTTGAGAATATATAGAAATAACCAATTAAAAGAATAAAAACAAAAACAAAAGCTTCAAAGAAAGCTAACATTTTAAATTTATCTATGTTCAAAGCCCAAGGAAATAAAAAAATTGCTTCTATATCAAAAATCAAAAATGCTAAACCTACTAAATAATACTGAACATCTATATGCTTCCCCCATTTCCCAGGCTTTACCCCAGATTCATATGGCTCTAACTTCTCACTAAATGGACGCTTAGGTCCTAAAAAATAAGATAGAAGTAATACTCCATAAGCTAAGAGAAAACCAAAAACTGCAACAACAAAAATAACTAAATAATCATTCATTAGTTGAAAAGTTTAAAGGTTAGAGAAAAATTCTTAAAAATTATCCAATATTTAAATCATATTTTCTTTTGCTAAAATAGCTTTCTAATTTAAGGCTATCTAACACATCAAAAATTATTTTCAAAATGAATGTATATAAAGCTTTTGAAGGACCACCCTTTTAATTTATTTAGCAAAGTAAGCAGAAAAGGAACTTTTAAGGAATTATCAGGCAATCTTAAAACACTATTTATTGCACTTTAAACTTTTAAACTTGAGGAACATATCTATAATTGGACTTCAATGGGGTGATGAAGGCAAGGGTAAAATTGTAGATTATTTGGCAAAGGACTATAAAACGATAGTTCGATTTCAAGGAGGACCAAATGCTGGACATACAGTTTATGTGAAGGACAAAAAATATATATTTCATCAACTACCAAGTGGATTACTATGGGGCAATAAAAAAGGTATAGTTGGAAGTGGTGTCGTATTAGATTTGGAAACATTGAAGGGGGAGATCGAACAAATAAAAGAAATTGATTTTAAATTAATAATTGATTATAGAGCTAGCATCATTTTACCATACCATAAACTGGAAGATGAACTTGAAGAAAAATTAGGTGGTATAGGATCAACCAAAAGAGGTATTTCACAAGCTTATAGGGATAAATATGCAAGAATTGGTATTAGAGTATATGATATTTTGGATGAAAATAAACTTAAAGAAAGACTAAAAGTTAATTATGAATTTAACAAAGCTATTATTGAAGGTAAATATGATGAAAAAATAATGGATTTTGATGAAGTTTATGATTATCTTTTAAGTTTTAAAAATTTCTTAGGCGAGTTTGCAGGTGATGGACAATATGAGCTTTTAAATGAAAAAGAAAGGATTATATTTGAAGGGGCACAAGGGACATTACTTGACATTTCATTCGGAACATATCCATTTGTTACAAGCTCACATACAATTACATCTGCAATAGGCACTGGTCTTGGCATTCCTTTAAGCTTAATAGATAATCATATTGGTGTATTTAAGGCTTATACTACGAGGGTAGGCAAAGGTCCATTTCCAACTGAACTAGACGATGAAATTGGGGAGCATTTGAGAAAGAAAGGTAATGAGTATGGTTCTACTACCGGAAGACCAAGAAGGTGTGGATGGTTGGATTTAGTTTTGTTAAAATACGCAGTTTTAATAAATGATATTAGTTATCTTGCTCTAACTAAGCTTGATGTTCTATTTGATTTTGAAGAAGTTAAAGTTTGCACAGCTTATGAATATAATGGAAAAATTATAGACTTTCCACCATTATATAATTTAGAAAATGTAAAGCCAATATATAAGTCATTTAAAGGATTTAAAAATGTTGAAAGTGCAAGGGATTTTATTGAATTTATTGAAAACTACTTAAATATTAAAATTGCATATATTTCATATGGTTATGAAAGGAGTGATATTCTAGAAAGGGAGAGAATATGAAGAGGTTGATTTTAATAATGTTATTTATAGCAGCCTGTTTATCTAACTTGGATGTCGTAGATGCAAATTACATTCAAAAGAACCTCAATAATCCTAAAATTGTTTTAATAGATGTCCGAAGCAATGAAGAATTTAGAAGCGGTCATATACCAAATACAAAATATAACATACCACTTGAAAGATTAAGAGACGATTTTAAGAAGGGACTAGTTAATGTTTCAAAGGATGATACTATCGTTGTGTATTGCAAAAAAGGTATATTGTCTGCGAAGGCTTATGAAATCCTAAAAGCATTGGGATATAATGTTAAGCATTATAAGGGAAGCTTTGATGATTGGAAGAGCAAAAATTTTCCAATAGAAATGGAATGATATCCTTTAAAATTTCGGAACTATGAGGGTAAATATGGGGACAAGTGATAGAATGGTAAGAATAGCAATAAGTATAATACTTATAGCGCTTGCTCTTACTACAAACCTACCTTCCATACTAAAAATTGCATTTTTCATAATTGCTATTGTTTTTGCTATTACCTCAATAGTAGGTTTTTGTCCAATATATAAAGTTTGTAAATTTGATAGCAGAAGAATAGATCCATTGGAAAAAAGGAGATATTAATTGTCAATTACAGAACAATTAGCAATTTTTTTTGAGAAAATTATTTATGAAATTGGATATTTAGGTGTTATGATTTTAATGATAATGGAAAGTATGATTTTCCCAGTTCCAAGTGAAGCGGTTATGCCATTTGCAGGCTTTCTCATTTATGAAGAAAAATTCAGTTGGTTTGCTGTTCTTATATTTTCAAGTCTCGGAAGTATAATAGGTTCAACATTGTCCTATTTAATGGGTTATTATGGGGGAAGACCATTTATTTTAAAATATGGTAAATACTTTTTGCTTGAAAAGCACCATTTAGAGCTTACTGAAAAATTCTTCAATAGATACGGTGAAATAACAATTTTAATAAGCAGATTTATACCTGTTGTAAGACATCTTATCTCTATTCCAGCAGGAATAGGTAAAATGAATTTTATCAAATTCATTGTATTTACAGCAATTGGTGCAAGTTGCTGGAATATGTTTTTAGCATATGTCGGTTATGTTCTAAAAAGTAATTGGCAAACCTTGATGAAGTATAGTAAAATTGTTGATATTTTTATAATCATTGGACTTATTGCTTTAGTTATCCACTTTGTTTATCATCAATTTAAATTGAGGAAAACTACTTCTTAATGCTAACTATTATCCCACCAACTATCAAAATAGCAGAAATAATAGTATAAAATTCAATTTTTTCCTTTACAATAATACTTAAAAGCATTAAAGAAATGAGAGGGATGAGATACATCAAGTTCGAAATTTTTCCAATATCTTCCTTATAGCTTAGTGCTCTTGCATATATTAAAAATGTAATACTCATTTCAAAAAGTCCAATATAAACACTTCCAATAATACCATTTAAATTCAATTTCAATTTACCAAAGAATATAAAAAATAACATTGTATAAATTGTCCCAAATAGGAAATTGTAAAACAGTTTAATCTCAATTTTTCTATTATCGCTTGAACCTAAAATCCAGTAGGATGCCCAAATAAATGCACATGAAAGTCCAATTAGAACACCAAATGGATTTGAGATATTGAACGATAATATATTTCCTTTTGTAGCCATAACCACTATCCCTAAAAAGCTTATAGAGATTCCAATGAATTCATTTAATTTAAATTTTTTCGTAACGAAAATTGAAGATAAAATTAGAAGAAAAATTTGCCAAGTATTATTAAGTATTAGCATTTCCTGTCCCTTCAATAAAAAGTAGCCCAAAAATAGAAGATGATAATATAAAAATGGCACAATAAAGCCCATATAGATAGATTTTAGATTATTCCTAATATCCATAAGCTCTTTTAGATTACCAAACAATAAATTTGAAATGAAAAGAACAATAACAGCAGTAATATTTGAATATAAAACTAAACTTAAAAAATCAATACTTTTCAGTGTTAATTTAAATGCAGATGCACTAGTAGTCCAAAACATTATTGAAATCATTGCATAAACATAGCTTTTTTTGAGCATAAAAAGTTTAAAAGTTTAAGGTATTAGATGGCAGCTTTAAAATTTTAAAACTATGACAACTGAAAGAGTAATTAAAGCTCCAAGAGGAAATAAATTAAATGCAAAGACTTGGCAAACAGAAGCACCACTTAGAATGCTTATGAACAATTTAGACCCTGAAGTTGCAAAAGATCCAGCAAATCTTATTGTTTATGGAGGAACAGGAAAAGCTGCAAGGAATTGGGAAAGTTTTGAAAAAATTGTAAATGCATTAATGAATCTTGAAATGGATGAAACATTATTGGTTCAATCAGGAAAGCCTGTTGGCATATTTAAGACGCATGAATGGGCACCAAGAGTTTTAATTGCAAACTCAAACCTTGTTCCAAAGTGGGCAAATTGGGAGTATTTCAGAGAGCTTGAAGAGAGAGGACTTATAATGTATGGACAAATGACAGCAGGAAGTTGGATATACATTGGAACACAAGGTATTTTACAAGGAACATATGAAACATTTTGTGCATGTGCAAAGAAAAATTTTAATGGAACTTTAAGAGGTAAAATAATATTAACTGCAGGACTTGGTGAAATGGGAGGAGCACAACCACTTGCAGGAACATTAAATGATGCAGTAATAATAGTAGTTGAGGTAAATCCATGGGCAATTGAAAGAAGGATTAAGCATGGATATTTGGACACTTGGACTAATAATTTAAAAGAAGCATTAGATATTGCTTTGAAGAATAAGAGGGAAGGAAAACCAATTTCAATTGGACTTCTTGGAAATATCGTAGATATTATTCAAGAGATTGATAAAATGGATTTTGTCCCTGATATTATAACTGACCAAACTGCGGCACATGACCCACTATATGGCTATATACCAAAGGGTCATAATGTAGAGAGTGCAAATGAATTTAGAAATAGAGATAAGGAAGGATATTTAAAAGCAGTTGGTGAAAGTGCTACAATTCATATATCAAAATTATTAAGCTTAAAAAGGAAAGGTGCAATTGTATTTGAATATGGAAACAATTTAAGGCGACTTGCATATGATAATGGTGTTAAGGATGCATTTGAAATACCTGGATACATACCTGCATTTATAAGGGATTTATTTGCGGAAGGTAAAGGTCCATTTAGATGGGTTGCATTAAGTGGAAATCCAGAGGATATTTATAAGACAGATAGAAAAGTTATTGAAATGTTTGGAGAGGATGAACATCTTATAAAGTGGATTGAAATGGCTCAAAAGAAGGTTAAGTTTCAGGGATTGCCTGCAAGGATTTGTTGGCTTGGAATGGGTCAAAGAGCAGAATTTGGACTTGAAATAAATAGGATGGTAAGGAAAGGAGAACTATCTGCACCTATCGTAATTGGAAGAGATCATCATGACACAGGTTCGGTTGCATCTCCATATAGGGAAACAGAAGCTATGAAGGATGGTTCTGATGCAATTGCAGATTGGCCACTTTTGAATGCACTATTAAATACTGCAAGTGGTGCAACCTGGGTTTCAATCCATTCAGGTGGTGGTGTAGGAATTGGTTATTCAATTCATGCAGGTATGGTAATTTGTGCAGATGGTGATAGTTTGACAGAAAAGAAAATTGAAAGGGTTTTGACAAACGATCCAGGTATTGGTGTAATAAGGCATGCGGATGCAGGATATAAAATAGCAATTGAAACTGCAAAGAAATTTAATTTAAGGATACCTTAATGGAAAAGGAGGATTTAGAGAGGTATTTGATAAAGGAAGTGGATATTATTCAGAATATAATAAATAGAATGGCTTTTAATTCATTTTTAATTAAGGGATGGGCTATTACACTCGTTATAGGAACACTTCTATTAAAAGGCAATAAATATCAAATTCTTATTGCATTTGTTCCAATTATCGTATTCTGGATATTAGATGGATATTTTTTATGGCAGGAGCGAATGTATAGAAAACTTTATGAATGGGTTATAAATAATAGATTAAAAACGATAGATTACTTATTTGATTTAAATGCATATAGATTTGAGAAAGAAGTTGATTCTCTATGGAGGACAATTTTTTGGAAGCCAAAGGAAAGAAAAGTTCCTACGCTACTTTTATTATATGGCTTTCTTAGTATTATGATAGTTATTTATTTTTTGATTTATAAGGGGTAATGTTTGTTTATTTTGGGCAATACATTTCATACTATAAAACATCTTCGCAACTTCATATTTACCTTCATCCTTATTTTTATGTTTTGTCTCTAATACTAACTTCCCATCAATGTAGAGGCTAAATTTATAAATACCATTTTCCTTCTCAATTTTAATAAACGAATCTGGAAAATCTTCTTTCAACTTACTTATAAAATCTGCAAAATTCTTCAATAAGTAAGCTCTCCTTTTCCATAATTCATCCTCCAAAAACTCAAATGCTTTCTCTAATCCATAATCCAAATAAATACCACACATATATGCCTCAAAAATCGTAGCAAGCAAATAATCTGAAAATCCAAGGTTTCCAAGATAAATAACTTCCTTATCTAATTCAAGTTCTTTTGAAATATATGCTAAGCTTCTTGTGCTTGCAAGAACTGAGCGCTCAAGAGATGCGCTTTTTAAATCATCAAAATAAATTTGAAATAACTTCTGTCTTAAATAGAAATCAATAACACTATCACCAATAAATGCATAAAACCTTTGAAATTTACCACCTGCTGATTTATGTCTAAATACTCTATCCTTTGTAGCCTTCTTTAATTCAAACCTCAAACCTCTTAAATATCAAAGATACATTATGCCCACCAAATCCAAACGAATTCTTCAATGCATATATGATTTTCTTTTCTCTCTTTACATTTGGAACATAATCTAAATCACAATCAGGGTCAGGAACTTCATAATTTATCGTAGGATGAATTATTCCCGTTTCAATAGACTTGATAACCGCAATACTTTCAACTACGCCTGCTCCACCAAGCAAATGACCAATCATAGATTTTGTAGAGCTAATTGGAATTTTATACGCATATTCTCCAAATATAGATTTTATTGCAAGAGTTTCAGATTTATCATTTAATTCAGTTGATGTTCCATGTGCATTTATATAGTCAATTTCATTTGGTTGAATTTTTGCATCCTTAATGGCATTTAACATACACTTAATTGCACCTTCACCATCCACACAAGGTGCAGTTATATGATATGCATCTGCACTCTGACCATATCCCACAATCTCTGCATATATCTTTGCACCTCTTTTTATAGCATGTTCAAGCTCTTCTAAAACTATCATACCTGCACCCTCTCCCATCACAAACCCATCCCTTAATTTATCAAATGGTCTTGAAGCTTTTTGTGGCTCATCATTCCTCGTAGATAATGCTCTAATTTGATTAAATCCTGCTATTGCAATTGGTATTATTGGTGCTTCACTACCTCCTGCTAATATTACATCCGCATCTCCATATTTAATAAGTCTAAATGCCTCTCCAATTGCATGTGCAGATGAAGAGCATGCTGAAACTGTGCAAAAATTTGGACCTTTAAAACCAAACTTTATTGATACAAGACCACTTGCCATATCAGGAATCATCATTGGAACAAGATAGGGACTAACTCTATCATAACCTTTTTCAAAACCTATTTTAATCTCATTTACAAGTGTTTCAATACCACCAATACCACTTGCAATAATAACTCCCACCCTATCAGGATTTACATTGTATAATTTTGCATCTTCAACCACTTCAACCGCACAATATAATGCATATAAAGCAAATCTATCTAATTTACTTAATGGAACACCTGCTTCTTTCCTTTCAAGCCTTTGTAGTGGATCAAAATCAGTTGGTAAAAGACCTGCTATTTGTGTCTTTAATTTTGAAGTATCAAATCTATCAATTTTTCGAATACCGCTTTTCCCTTCAATTAAATTATTCCAAAATTCATTTACATCTTTACCAAGGGGCGTTAATGCCCCCAAGCCAGTTATTACTACTCTTCTCATTAGCCCAATTTACTCTTTATATAATTTATTGCATCACCAACAGTTCTAATCTTTTCTATATCCTCATCAGGGATCTTAATACCGAATTCCTCTTCAAACTTCATTACAAGTTCCATAAGCCCAATTGAATCCGCACCAAGATCCTCTATGAATCTAGCATCTTCTTTTACCTGAGAAGGATCTATAGATAGCTCATCTGCGATGATCTTTTTAAACTTTTCAATGTCAAAGTTCATATCTTACCTCCTTTTAATTTAGTTTTGAAAATTTTAAAGCACTTCATACTAAAATTTTAAAGTGGCTTCTTTTAAAGACAATTCTATAATAGATCTCAGAAGAGATGAAAATAACAAATCCAATTGCCAAAATCGGATAGTATCCACTTAAAGATGGGTAAATCATAAGAATCAGAGATGATAAAGCAAGTGAAAGCTTAATTTCGTTAAGAGATAAAAGAATTATAGATAAAAGCGCAGAGAATTTAATGTAATTGTATGGAGCTATGAAAAACACTACCAAAAGACCTATAATTGCAATAACTTGTGAAGTAAATATTCCAAGATATACAACTGTTGTAATTTTATTGGTTCTCTTATCTCCTTCATAATCTAAAATTGCTGTCATTATGTATGCACAAGCCATAATTAGCATAAAAATTAAGCTTTCTTTTGAAAAACTCCCATATCCAATAGTAAATACCAAAAATCCATAGCCAATAGCATTTGTAATTAAATCCAAAAATGGCTTATCCTTAAATGAAAATGGTTTTAGTGAATAGAGAATTGATAACAAAATCAATGATAAGAAATAAATCCACTTCTGGTTAATGATTGATAATATGAATGCTATTATAAAGAGAAAAATTGAAAACCTAAATGCAATTTCGATTGAAACTTTATTTTGAACTAAAATTAGAATTTTGTTATTAATTTTATCTCCCTCAACATCCTGTATCTGATTTATAACATAGGCAAATGCGGATATTAAAATTAAAGTTAAAATATCATAATAGTTTATTTCATTTTTTGAAAGATAAAGACCATTTAGGTAAAATATAAGCGTTGGTATGAATAGATGAGGACGTGTTAAAAAAAAAGATGAATAGCTTTAATCACTTTCAAGGAAAGACTTATAACCCTTATATGTCATATATAAATCCGCTTTTGAGCTTATTTCAAAGGGAGCATGCATATTCAAAATAGGAGGACCAACATCTATTACATCCATACCATATTCTGCAAGAAATAATGCAACAGTGCCACCACCCCCCTCATCAACCTTACCAATCACACCAGTTTGCCATATAACATTGTTATTATTAAATAAATTCCTTATATAACCTGTAAATTCCGCACTTGCCTCACTTGCAAAATACTTACCACCACCTCCTGTATATTTAACAATAGCTACACCATAATTTAATTTAGCACTATTATTGGGATCATCAACTTCTTTAAAATTTGGATTTATAGCACTTGTAACATCAGCAGATATAGCCTTTGATTTATAAAGTGCAATCTCAACACTGTAACTTTTGAGACTATTTTCAACTTCAAGAATTCTCTTAACTACAATAGGTAAAAACTTGCTCCTTGCAGATGTATTACCAACCGACCCAATCTCTTCCTTGTCCACAAATAAAACCAAAACTGGATATTCATTATTTTCTATATCCATTAATGCTTTAAGTGAAGCCCAAACACAAATTCTGTCATCTTGACCATAACCACCAATCAAACTTCTATCAATACCAATATCTCTAACCTTATATGCAGGAACAATCGTAATATCAGCAGACACAAAATCTTCTTCTTCAATTTCATATTTCTCTCTAAGTATTTTAAGAACATTAACCTTAACTTTATTCTTTTCTTCACCATCTAGTGGGATACTTCCAAATATAACATCTAACTTTTCAGCAGGTAATGCTTCTTCCAATTTTTTTTCTCCTTGAACTTTCCTTGAAAGATGTGGTAATAAATCCGCTATGGTAAATACAGGATCGTCTTCATCTTCACCAATTACAATATATTGCTTTCTATTGTGCTTCGTTATAACTACACCATGAATTGATAGAGGAATCGAATACCATTGATATTTCTTAATACCACCATAGTATTGTGTATCTAACAATAAAAGGTCAGTGTCTTCATAGAGTGGTCTTGGTTTTAGGTCTATTCTCGGTGCATCAATGTGTGAGACTATTATCTTAAAACCTTCTAATGCAGGACGCTTACCTTTTTTATACAATGCTAGAATTCTATCCTTATCTGAAAATATAAGCTTATCACTACCAGTATAATTAAATCCATTTTCAAGTGCAACACTTGTTATGTAATTTACAACTTCTCTCTCTGTCTTGCAAAGTCCAAGAAACTGTTTATATTCTTCTGAAAGTTTAAAAATCTCTTCTTTTTCTTTTGATGAAACTTTTTCCCATATATTTGCCATAGACGAAAATTTTAAAGCTTTAACACGTTGAATCTAACAAGTCTTTCAAATTTATACGGAACTATAACCTCTCTACTCTCAAAAACACCTCTCCTTTCAATAACCCTTCCAACTACTCCTAAAAACAAGCCATATGGATAGACACCATCTAAGGAGGAAGTTATAACTGTATCACCTTCCTTAATATCAGAGCCTTGTGCTATATAAGAAATTTTTGGAACTTTACCCCCTTCAAAAATTCCAAGATACTTACTCCTTTTAATTATAGTAGATGCAGAAAATTTCTCATTATATATTGTAATAGCTCTACTTGAACCCCTATTAACCTCAACAATTTTACCAATTAGTATATTCTTAATAGTCAAAATATCGCCATATTTGACGCCATCATTAGAACCAACATTTATTATAATTTCCCTTGGAAAAATGCTTGGAATAAAGGATATTGCAAAACCATTTATTGTTCTATTATCCTCTAGCAAAATAAGTTTTTCAAAATTTTCTCTAATGCTATAAATATCCGATATGAAGTTTGAAACTTCAACAATTGGATAGTATAGAAACTTTAGGTTCTCAAAAATGAGAATTCTTGGAAGCTTTAAGAATAATAGAAGTGAAATGGAAATTATAATAAAATTATAGAAATTCACATTACCTTGATTTTAAAATTCGCCTGCCCTTTGAAAGTAAGGGCTTATACTTGCTTAAATTCTCAACAATTTTACCTATACCTCTCACAACTGTCTCAAGTGGATAATCTACTCTATGAACATTTATATTAAGCTCTTCTTGAATTCTAAGATCTAATCCTTTTATCAAAGATCCACCTCCTGTTAAATAAATACCACTTTCAAGAACATCTCTAACTAAATCTGATTTAGCATCTTCAAGTAATCTTGAAATTGCCTTTATAATCTGATCAACAGGACCATTTAAAGCTTCTCTAACTTCCGATGACGAAATCCTAATCGTTTTGGGTCTATGTTGAATCATATCCCATCCAGATATTTCAATGTATTCTTCTTCCTCAAACGGATAAGCATTTCCAATTTTTGTTTTAATCTCCTCTGCTGTAAGATAACCTATATTCGTATTATATTTTCTTCTTATATAATCTACAATTGCTTCATCCATTTCATCACCTGCTACCTTAATTGAATTTTGATGTGCTATTTGGTTTAGCGATATTATTGCAATTTCAGAAGTTCCACCACCAATATCCACAATCATATGACCCTTTGGTTTTGAAATATCCAAACCTATACCAAGTGCAGATGCTAAAGGTTCTGGAACTAAATATACATCCCTTGCGCCTGCTCCAATCCCTGCATCTATTACAGCCTTCTTCTCAACTTCATTTGCACCGGCAGGAACACCAACTATCAAAATAGGACTTATGAACCTACTAATTTTCCTAATTATCCTATAAATGAATTCTTGAACAAGCTCTAAATTTTCAATTACACCATCTCTAATAGGTCTAACAGCTAATATACCCTCAGGTGTTTTACCATACATCATCTTCGCCTCTTCACCTATTGCTATAACCTCTTTTTTTTCAATATCGTATGCAACAACAGAAGGAATTCTAAATACAATACCTCTACCCTTTTGATAAACAAGCGTATAGGCAGTTCCTAAATCAATGCCAACTTCGGATGATAGGAAACTTAGCAAATGCGAAATTTTAAAGTTTCCTTAAAAATTTTGAAAGATAAAATATATTAAGTGAGATAAAAATAGTAAAAGCTATCTGAAATGTATAGTAGTAAATGCTATAGTTAATTTTTGGACTAAATTCATCCTCAATTCTTATCCTATTTAGTGGTGAAAATAAACTTCTTAAAAACCTTCCAAACTTGACGCAATTATCACAATTTAAGTTTTCAAAAAAATATGCAATTTTCCTTCCTGGGCTAATTGGCTCTAAGTCATCATTTATAATGAGCATTTCAACTGCATTAATTCTATAATACTTCCAAAGCATTCTTTCTGAAAACTTACCATCAAAACTAACAACTATTACTTTATTTAAAAAGTTATCTACATCTTTACTACTCAATGCAATCCTTCTAATTTCATAAGCAGATAGAGGAACATTGTTTAACCCAAAGAACATTATACCCAAATTAACATCTATTAAAACCCATTTATCGTATTCATCAGAATAAAACTCATTTACCGTATGACCACTACCACCAAGCCCATCAGGACTTGCAAATTCAACTATTCTTGTTAGCAAACCTAAGCCTTTGGCTAAAAGGTTAAATAGAACTGCATCATTATAGCAAGAACCTATAACATTTGAAAATCTATAAGTTTCGTATATTTTATAGGGGTCTTCTGTCAGCCAAGTTCTTGGAGTTTTATCCTTCTTCATTTGCCAAATGTAATAAAGAATCGTTATGGCGGTTTCTATTGAATTTTGATAATTATATGCAAGCTTTATATCTAGATTATAAACCAATTGATAATCCTTTACGGTTATTACATAATTCAATGAACTTCTTAATCTATGAGCATCAGAAAATATGAACAAAAAGTAGATAATTAAAAGAAAATAAAGAAATCTCATCTAAGAGCATTTTGCTTATAGTAGTAGTATTCATAATAACTGCTTTCGTAATCTGTTCCATTAAGAATAAAACCTAAAATTTTTTCCCTATTTAGCATTTGTAGTGATTTAGAAACTTGATTTAAGGATGTTCTATCTGACCTTACTACAAATAGCAATCCATCCAAGCAATCAGCAATTACATTACTCTCAGAAATACCAAGAACCGGTGGAAGGTCCAATAGAACATAATCAAAACTATTGGATAGGAATTGAAGGAAGTTTTTGAACTTTGCATTTATAAATATGCCTAGTGGATCTATAATGTTGTTGCCTGCTGGAACCAAAAATAAATTACCATTAAGTTCACATACCAAGTGTTGATAATCATTAGTTTCTATTATGTTTGAAAGCCCTTCTATATTATTTAGCTGAAAATAATAACTTAAACTCTTTTTCCTTAAATCCGTATCAACGATAACAACATTATACTTCATCATACACAAAATTGCAGATATATTAAGTGTTATATAGGATTTACCCTCACCTTGAATTGAGCTTACTACTCCAATAGTTTTCTTATTTTGATTTAGCAATGTTTTAAGAACCATAATTCTAAAACTTTCAATAGCATATGAGCCATTTACAATTTTTTGATAATTCTTTGAAATGTATATGTTAAAAGGCTCATCTTCCTCATCGCTTATGTATGGAATATCAAAAACATTCCTTATGTTAAGTTTCATCTGTAATTCTTGTGCACTTCTGATAGAACTTTTAAGGTATTCACTCAAAAGAACAATCATTATGGAGAAAAGTAGAGCAAATAGTATAGAGAAAACCACATTTCTTGTAAGACTATTAAGTTTGCTTTTGATAATAGGTTTATCAGATATTTGAAATAGCTTAAAGTCATTCCTCATACTGACTTCTTCCATTTCAATTTCTTTTAGCTTTTTATTCAATAGTGATAGAATCTCCATTATGGATTGCTTTTGAGTATTTAGTTTATTGAGTTGATTCTCTAACTCTATTGCATTATCGGAAATTTGCTTAAACTCTGCTTCCCTATTTCTTAGAACTTTAAGCTCTTCATTGAGATAATAAATCCTCTTTTCAACAACATTTTTTATATTTGCCTTGAGACTATCTAAAACAAGCCTTAGATAATTATATTCGTTGCTCTCTCTACCATACTTCAACGATATAACTTTCAATGAATCCTCCATCATTCTAATTTTATTCAAATAGCTATTTACAACACTATCCGAAGTTAAAACTATACCGCTTCCATCGTTAAGATAATTTAGAAGATTTCTTATCTCCATTTGGGTTAAATAGATTTGACTTACTATACCGCTTACCACATTTGGATTATTTACGATTTGGAGCTGAACAGATTTGATATTTTCATCTATATTTTCAACCTCGTTATTGTAGTATTGAATTTGATTCCTAATAAGGGTTTTGAGTTTGGTATAGGTTTCTTTCTTTTGATTAAAATTATCCTCAAATAGGAAGTTTATAAATGATTTGAACATTTCACCCTCATACTCGTCCTTTGAGCTAAATGAAATGTAAATGATATTAGGCGAGAATTGCGGTAAGTTCTTGGACTTTATAAACTCAGATGAGCTTGTAACTTTCAGATTTAATTTGGATGTGAATTTCTTAACCGCATCATCGTAATCCAAAAATCTAATACTTACATATCCACTTGGTTCTGAAATAATATAACAACTATCATTTATTTCATTTGTTTTTAGTTTATATTGACCCGGTTTGAAAGGTTTGTAGATTTGAATTCCTTTAATTTTGAGATTTTTAGGTTCTCGCTCCAAAATTTCAAAGTTATAATTGTTAGCCATAATGAACTTCTCAATAGTATAGTTACTTACAATGTAGTCTAGGATTTTTTGATAGGGTGGTTCGTCTTCTTTTGTTGGATATAAGTAGCTAATTAGGTTCTCATCTGAGTTCTTGTTATTATTCTGCTCAATTATGAGGCGAGCTTCATATACAAATAACTTTTGGGACTTCTGAACAAAACTAACTACAAAAGCTAAGGTTAAAAATAGCAAAAGGTTCAATATAAAAACTTTGTAGTATTTTTTTATGTAGAGCATGCCCTCACCTCACAATGTAAAATTCAACCTTCCTTTGGGACTTCATATGTTCACCTGTATAAGAAGGCCTTAATTTATCCGCAGGAGCACCAAGCGATATTAAGTATTTAACAACGGACAAAGCCCTTGCAGAAGATAGTTCCCAATTGGACGGGTATTTTTTGGCAAGTTCACCTCTAATTGGAAGTGTATCCGCATAACCTATAATCATAAGCTCTTTGATGTTTTTCCAATCAATATCATAATAAACCTTTTCAAGAACATGCTTGTATTCATCCCTTATTTCTGCACTGCCAAGGTCAAAATCAATTTCATCTTTCATCTTATACGGCTCAATGCATTTAATCTGATCAGCAGAATTTGAAGCACTTAACCTGTATAATTCCCTTGTAAGTGTGTCGTAATAAACCTTAAATGCAATATACACATTTAGTTTTTGAACATTGAGTGCATAGAAATTCACAACATTTTTGACCATTCTCCACTTACCATCTACATCTGAAACATAGTTAAAAATCTCAAATCCATATGGGAATACAAATGATAGTGAAACATATGAGTAAGCATATTTTATCTTAGGTTTAGATGTATCAGGAAGGATTGAGAGTAAAACTCTAAATATCATAATATCCTCATCATCCCTTTCAACCCTTAGAGCGGATAGGATATTATCATCAACTTGAGAAGGTTTGAATATATAGATGTTAGTGCTATCCAGTTGAAGGCTTGTAAAAACCTCTGAATTAGAAAATTCAACACATAAATTATCATTGCATCTATAAATTGAAGATTTTGGATATGTAAGGACGAAGGAAGACGGATCATAATTTAGTGGATAAAATCTAATTAGCTTGCTATACCTTCTTGCTCTACTTAAACTAAAAACTACAACATCTCTTAAATAAGCATCTATAAAATAGATATCCTCTTTGGCAAAGCTTAATATAAAAGCTAGCATATCATCAAAAAAGCCCCCGAATGGGGGCTGGCGGAGGTGGAACACTGCCTACTTAGTAAATATAATTTTTTGACTATAACCATAAGCTTTGACAATGTAAGTATCGTAACCTAGCGTTCTTAGATCTATATATTTACCATATCCACTTCTAAGGAGCACACCATTTATAGAATATACCTGGTAGTAGGTATTTGTCTTGAATTCAACAATTTTATCTTTGTATGATATATTATTGAATGGACAGTAGGGACCTCCATTGGAATTACTATCAGGATCGGATGCTTGCAAGAGCCCAACAAGGGCAAGTGTCAGGCATGCACTCACTATCAACCTTTTCATATCTTTCCCTCCTTTCTTAACTATTGAAATGAGTTTTGATTTTTAGATTTTTATAAATTTATGATAGGCAATATCTTATACTAATTTATAACTATTTTTATAAAAAACTCTAAAATTTCTATTTTAAGTATGCAAAATTCAGGTCAATTACTCTTAAAAGGAATTATTACAATGTAAAATTTAGGTCAATTTTCCTTAACTTCAAATAGCACTAAACTTTCAGCTCAAATCATTCCAAAATTAAGAAGGCTAAGCTTAGAAGAGAGGTTTAAGGTATTCCAGCTTCTTAAAGTCTATTCTGCAAGAAGAGTTGCAGAAATTTTGAATATAAACAGGAACACAATAAATAGAATTAAAAGAGAGGGATTTTTAAAATGTGATAAAATTGCCTTAAGAATTTATACTATAAAGGAAAGGAAACCCCATTTAACACTCAAAGGCATCCAAAGGTTTTATCACAGAAAATACAACAAACTCATTTCTATTGAAACAATTAGGAAAAAACTTTTAAATTATGGTGTTTATGGACACAGAGTAAATAAAGAATTAGAAAATTTTTTAAATTACCTTATTGAAAATAATTATTACGATGAGGCTAAACAATTGCTAAAACTTTATAAACCATCTAATTCAGATATCTTGAAAAAACTACCTGAAAAATTCATCCCTCTATACTTGATACCTGATAAAATTGACAAAGAACTTACAAATGAAAATTGTCAAATTATGCTCAATAAAACAGAGAAATACATGAAAACCGCACTAAGAAGGAAGTTTATGCTAACATATTACAGGCTTATAAGCTTGAAAATAAGTCTATTGATTTATTTACAGTGTGGAGATGAAGCCTATAGAACTTATCTCACAAATGTAGCTGAAATTTCAAAACTTCCTAGGGATATAAAGATACCAATCTTATGGAGAATAATGTTTTTATACCTCGAAGATGCAAAAGTTTCAAAAAGCATACTCAATATCCTAAAAAAACACATAAATAATGAAGAAATTAAAAATGCTGTTGTTAAGGCTTTGAGAAACCTTGGTTATATAAGCCAAGCGAAGCAAATTGATAAGGATCACTTTTATGATTACTTTTGCAACTTTGATTTCAAAAACTTCTTTAAGTTCTCGAACTACAAGTTCAAAGATCCTGAAAATACCCTTCTTTATAAAATTTTGAAGTTCATAGCAATAATAATGTCACATAGAGAATTAGAAAATTTGTATAGCCTTAAAAATGAAATTGAACAAGAATTTAAAAGGAGAGGTTTGAAGTTTTATGAAGGTTTATACTACTTCGCAATGGGGATATTTCATATGTATCATGGTGAAACGAAAGAAGCAAGGGAATTTTTAGAGAAGTCAATAAAATCAGGTAAAATTATTGTATATAAAGATATAGAAAAGCTATCAAAATTTAGAAAACAAGATTTAGTCTTAAAGTATCTCATCAAAGGTAATATAGAGTTAGCAATTGAGATAGCCAAAAGACACGGTATAATTCACGCTCTAAATACCTATGCACTTTTGCTCAAAAAACCTTATCATAGAATAAAAAAATACAAAGAGCTTAAATGGTTTGCAAGACTTATTAGAAAGCAAAACACACTAAAAGCCTATTTTCTGCGAAACTACCCAGTGATCTATGTAAATAAGAAGAAGTATAAAATTTATAGATTTTCAAAGAGTTGGACAATGTTAGCATATTTAATCCTAAACAAAGGAAGAGCCAAAGTTGATGAAATATATTGGATAAAGGACATCAAACGAGCAATTTACTTTATAAACAGGAAGTTTAAAACAACACTCCTAAGTATCCACAAAGATGAAGTTAAAATAAATGGCGAATTTGAAAGCGATATTGAAAAGTTTTTATCAGAAAAATCAGAGAAGAAAGCCCTAATCCTATGGCAATCAGAACCATTTCGAAGAATCAGTTATTTTTATAACTGGGCGGAAGATATTCGTGACCTTTGTAAAATGAAAAGAGAAGAACTTATATCCAAATAATCAAACTTTATAAGCTCTTATACAAAAGAAACCACCATTTCTATAAAAACCTTCTAATATTTTCAAATTATCAATAGGTTTTTCTTCATTCGGTTCATCGAACAATGTCGTCAAAACCTTATCTAATTTAAATTTCGATAGTTCAAGCATTGCTCTAATTTCATTAAATGAATAAAAGAATGCATGCTTGTAAAGTGGGTGATCTTTCTTCTTTTTATAATACTCAGCCCAAGGTGAATCCGATAATATAAGTCCGAGAATTAATTTTCCATTATTTACTAATACTCTATTAGCTTCTTTCAAGACAGAAAATGGGTCTTTTATAAAGCATAGTGAAACTACAATTAAGACTAGGTCAAAGGATTTATCTTTGAAAGGTAATTTTTCACCCCTAGCTTTTAAAACTAATAAATCTCTTTCTTTCGCAAATTTTAGCATATTAAGTGATATATCAATGCCATATTTAACATTTAATTTACTTGCAAATCTTCCAGTTCCAACGCCAATTTCAAGCCCTCTTTTAAACTCACCAATAAGCATAGACAAACATTTTAATTCCAATTCATATGCTGATTTTCCAAATGGCTTTTCAAACCACTCATCATACTTAAGATAGTAATTATCAAAGATATTCATCCAATAAAACAAATTTTTTCATATTGAAAATTTTAAAGGGAAAAGAAGTGAGCTACAAACCCAACTTTTATTGATATTTTAAAACCAATCACACCTTAAAATTTTCACTCTTGAAATGAAATTTAGATACCAAAGATGGATGCTAAAAACATCACTGCTCTATCTAATAATAGGTATTATAATTGGACTTTTAATGTTCCTACCATATCAAATAAAAGAGCTTTCTTGGACATATAACCTAAGAGTAGTTCATACACATTTAATTTTAGTAGGTTTTGTAATTCAAATGATTATGGGTGTTGCACTATGGATGTTCCCTCAAAAACCTACAAAAGACATATCTATTGAAAAGCGATTTACGAGTGAAAGTGAGGGAATGCTTCTTTACGTTGTATTCAACTTAGGCATTGTTTTAAGAAGTTCATTTGAACCATTTGCAAGACTTAATTTAATTTGTTTTTATATTAGTCTATTAGGGGTTATTCTCCAAATTTTGGCTATATTTTACTTTTTGACCTTAATCTATCCAAGAATAAGAAAGCCAGGAGAATTTAGATGAGAATTTTATATCTAATCTCAGTATTTATTCATATCATATGTGCAATTATTTGGCTTGGTGGTATGTTTTCCATCATTCTATTTTTTATTCCATTAAGGAAAGAACCTTACTTTTTGGAAGTCGTTCATAAGCTTGGAGAGCAATTTAGATTTGTAGGGTGGATAATTTTACCATTATTTTTGATAACTGGACTTTTTAACTTAATTTATAGAGGATTTGATTTTTCATTTTCAGGCACTTATAATAAAATCATTTGGCTCAAAATTTTCCTATTCCTTGTAATAATTACTATAAGTGCAATTCACGATTTTTACATAGGTCCAAAAGCTACTCAAACAAAAGATAAAAAATTGTTAAACTATAGTAGAACAATTGGAAGGATAAACTTCATCTTAGCCATTACAATGGTAATCATTGGAATAATTATTGTGAGGGGACTTCCATAATTTTTCTTTGTGGTGCTTTTATCCAAAATCCCTCAAGGTCATAAAATTCTCTTGCCTCCTTTGTAAATAAATGAACTATTATATCAAAGTAATCAATTGAAAGCCATTTTGTTCCCCTTCCATCCTCTCTAAGAGGTTCGAATTCACTCTCTATATGCTCCGCAATTGCTATTAAGTGATCAGTTGTATAGCCTTCTGCTATTATAAAATAATCTGCTATTGATGATATTCCTTTTAGTTCAATTATAACGATATTAAATCCTTTCTTTTCTAAAATTAGTTCAACTATTCTATCTAATTCCATCAAATAATTTCTTAACCATCTTTAATTTAGAAGCACTCTTAATGATTTGGATGAACTTTTCTCCATCCTTTGCAGATGTTGGGATAAGGGATTTACTTGAAGCATCAATGCCATCTTGCCTTTTTGGATCCTGCTCCGCTCTTAAACTTTCACCCGTTGCCCACGAACAAATTTTATACTGTCTCCAATTATTTAATAACTTCTCTTTATCAAGGATTAGCTCTTCCCTTGAAAAATAACCACTCTCAATATTTGGAAGCATTACTATCGCATCTACTGGACATACTTGAACACAAAGCTCACATTTCATACAAGCATTTAAATCCAAAATAAATTCCCTTGGATAAGTTATTTTTTTCTTAGAGCCATCAGGTAATTCCTTCTCCTCAACTGCTCTAATAATTGTAATAATTTGAGAAGGACATATATTTTGGCACAATAAGCATGCTATACAATTTATATTACCCTCTTCATCTTCACTAATACCAAATGTTCCACCTCTATAACGAGTAGGTATTTCTCTAACTTCAAGTGGGTAGTTTGCGACAAGTGGTTTTTGGATGAAGTTTTTAATGCTTACAATTAAAGGTTTTAAAACGTCAAGCATATTGAAAGTTTAAAGGACAATGAAATAATTTCAAAGTAAGAACCCTTAATAACGTCTAGAGACAAGGGCATTTTCTACTCTTCCATATTAAATTACCCTTAAAGGGTTATTTTTACTCAAAAGGTTATGCACACAGAATAATAAATTAAAAACTCATTTAAAGCACTTTATCTTTTTAATATATGTCCATAATTATCCTATAAAATTTTCATCTATCATTTGGGCGGGTAGCTCAGTTGGTGAGAGCGCTGCCCTTACAAGGCAGAGGTCAGAGGTTCGAGTCCTCTCCCGCCCATATTAAAAAGGTTCTCATAATAATTCCAGCATACAATGAAATCCCACAAATTGTTAATTTCATAAATAAATTAAAACGCTTTAATTATGATGTCTTATTTATTGATGATGGCTCAACAGATGGAACATTTGATGTTATTAGAAATTCAGGTTTTAACTATATTAGAAACAATAAGAATATGGGTAAAGGCTTCTCCATAAAAAGAGGTCTTGAATATGCTTCAAAAAATGATTATTCCATTTGTATCACAATGGACGCAGATGGACAGCATCCAATAGAATTTGCAGATGAATTTATTAAAGCATTAGCAAATTACGATATCGTGATTGGTTCAAGAAGGAAATTTATGAATTTAAAGCAAATGCCAATTGACAGATATTTAGTAAACAGATGGACATCTACATTTGTTTCAATAATTTGCTCAAAACTCATTTTTGACCTTCAAAATGGGTATAGAGCTATGAAATGCGAAGTTATAAGAAGTTTAAGGATTAAGTCAAATAGATTTGATTTTGAAACCGAGTTTATTGTCAAGTCATTGATTAGTGGATTTAAAGTTGGATTCTTAGATATCCCTGTTATATATGGTGAAGAGAAAAGTCATATAAACAAGTTATTAGATACTATTAGGGCTTTAAGACTTTATTTTGAGATCATATTTAGCATTTGAATAAAATCCTTTAAAATTTTCGTTATGCCTAAAAAATTTATTTGGTTAATTTTACTAGTTAGTTGTATAAATCCATATGAAGGCATATTGTATCATCATCCAAAGAATTGCAAATTTAGAGTTTTAACAACAATTACAATTATATATGATTTTGTAAAGGAAGTTGGAGGGGATAGAGTTTGTGTTGAGAGCCTTGTTCCTGTTGGTGGAGATCCACACACATACGAACCGATCCCATCAGATATTATAAGAATTACTAAGGTGGATCTTATAATCGCAAATGGAAAACATTTAGAAAATTGGCTCTCTAAACTTATTTCAAACAAGAGAGAATCCACTATATATTTTGAAGTTGCAAGCACTATTGAACCTTTAAATAATGACCCACATCTTTGGATGGATGTTATTTATGCAATGGAATATGTTAAAAACATTAGAGAAATTTTTGAAAAAATTGACCCTGATGGGAAAGCGGTTTATGAAAAAAATTATGATAACTATATTAAAAAGTTGAAAAATCTTGATAAATTTATAAAATGTGTAGTATCCAAAATTCCAAAAGAAGATAGAAAAATTGTTACAACACATGATGCTTATAGCTATTTTTCAAGGCGATATGGATTTGAATTTGTTGGAAGTATTTGGGGAATATCAACAGAAGATGAACCATCTCCAAAGGAAATTAAAAAACTCATAGATTTAATTAGAAAAACAAAAACGAAAGCAGTTTTCATAGAAACAACAGTAAATCCAAAAATTATGGAAAGTATATCAAGAGAGACAAAAATTAGAGTGGGTGGAAAGCTTTATGGAGATTCAGTTGGGAAGGAAGGCTCTGGTGCTGAGACTTATGTAAAGATGCAAATTCATAATATCATTACAATCTACGAAGGTATAACGGGCAATAAATATAAAGGAGAATGCGATGATAAGCTTAAAAATAAAGAATTTAACAGTGTATTATGACTTAAATCCTGTTTTGATCGATATTAGCATTGAATTTGAAAGTGGTAAAATTTATGGGATAATTGGTCCAAATGGTGCAGGCAAAAGCACATTATTTAAATCCGCACTTAATCTTGTTAATTACGAAGATGGAGAAGTAGTATTTTTTGGAGATAAAAAGTTTAGTGAAGTTAGAAATAAGGTTGCATATGTTCCACAAAGGGAAATTATAGATTGGGATTTTCCTATTACTGTATTTGAAACAGTTTTAATGGGAAGGTATGTGTATGTAGGGTTATTAAAAAAATTATCAAAATATGATAAGGAAATTGCAATAGGTGCCCTTAGAAAACTAAATATCTATGAGCTTAAAGATAGGCAAATCTCTGAGCTTTCAGGTGGTCAGCAACAGCGTGTTCTAATAGCAAGAGCAATATGTCAAGGAGCAGAGTTATATTTGTTAGATGAGCCATTCGTAGGCATTGATATTATAACAGAAAGGAAACTATTAGAGATTTTTAAAGAACTTAAAGACAGTGGAAAGACAATTATTATAATTGACCATGATTTATCAAGAGTTCAAAGGTTTGATGAGGTTGTCCTATTAAATAGGATTATCATAACCAAAGGTAAGCCAAGTGAAGTTTTAAATAGTGATAATATAATGGAACTTTATAGTGAAAAGCTAGTGATATAGTTATGCTTGAGCCGCTACAATATGAATTTTTTAGAAAAGCCCTTTTCACATCTATCATCATAGCTATTACAAGTTCATTCATTTCACCATTTCTAATAAGCAAAAGATGGTCACTATTAGGAGATGCTATATCACATGCAGTCCTTCCTGGTATTGCAATTGCCTATATTCTAAAAATTCCTTTTTTCATTGGAGCGGTTATTAGTGCAGTTTTAACTGCTACTTTCGTAGGATTCATTGAGAATAAGACGAAAATTAAAGGAGATAGTGCACTTGGAATAGGACTAACAGGTGCATTTGCATTAGGTATTGCAATTATGAGCATTATTCGTTCAAAGGATATTGATTTATACCATATCTTATTTGGAAATGTCCTTGCAATTAGGAGCTCAGATATTATCTTAGTTGTTTCAATTGCAATCATTGTTATAACTTCCATCATCATCTTGTATAAAGGTTTTGTACTTTGGACATTCAACCCCACACTATTCAGACTATACGGATTTCCTGATGAACTTTTTAGATATTTTCTCATAATTTTAATTTCAATTAGTGTTGTTTCAGCAGTTATTGCAGTTGGTATAGTTCTTGCAGTTGCCTTACTTATTACACCATCTGCAATTGGATATTTAATCTTTAAGAGAATTTCAGATATTATAAAATTTGGCATTTTTATTAGCATTATTTCTGTTATAATTGGACTTTATAGCTCTTATTATCTTAATGTTGCAAGTGGTCCTGCTATTGTTATAGTGCTTACAATCTTCTTCATATTGGCAATGTTTCTATCGCCAAAAGAAGGTATAATTGCAAAAATTTTGAGAATTTATAGAAGGCGAAAGTTAATTGAATGGCAAGATAAGTTGAAACTACTTTATGAAATTTCAGAAAGTGGTATTAGCTTAGAAGATATAAAAAGCGTTAAAATTTCGGAATTTAAAAAGCTTGGTATAATTGATATTGAGGGAAATAAAATTAAATTTACAAAGAAAGGGAAAGATATGGTAGAAAAGCTATTAAGGGCTCATGAGCTTTGGGAGGACTACTTAAAGAGTCATAATGTAGCAGAAAAGCTTGAACATTATTCTGATGAAGACATTATTAAAGTTTTAGAAGAGATCTTGAATATAAAAAATAAATAAAATTATTTTACTTTTCAAATACCCTAACACTATCTTTAATTCTCTCTTTTAATTTAGGATTTATAATAATAGCAGTTGAGAAAACATCACAAAAAGTTGAACTGTTGCAAATCAAAACAACTTCTCTCTTATCCTTTATAAATTTACTGAGCTTTGGATTATAAATATGGTAAGTTTTTTCAATAGGTTTTATAGTAGATGATGCGGATAAAGTCTTGTTAAATAGTTCAATTTGTCCAAATTCAGTATTTATGGTTAATTTATAGTTTCTTGAATACATTGAACTTCCACCAAAATCAATGTAAAATGTATCAATACCAAAAGAGATTAAAATATCTCTGATTTTATCTAGAACATAACCTTTTGCAATACCCCCTAAATCTATCCTAAGACCTTTTGGGAAATACCATTTATTCTTTGAAATTTTCACTGGATATAAATTCCTTGATTTATAAAAAACATTAAATGCACTATCTGTCAAGTTAAGATAATATATGCTTAAATTCAAAATTTCATCCGTTTCATCCTCAACAATTATCGTATCTCCATTACCTTCAAATCCCTCATAAAACTTATACCAAATCCTATTTAAATAATTAGCATAATTAAACGCAGAATCAATAGCCATTTCCAAAACACTTGCTTTATGAACAACTCCTATCTCTAAAATACTACCCATTATAAACTGTGCTCTTATGAGAAGATCCATTACTTAATTAAAATACTCTAAAATTGTAAAATACAGCAAGTTTAAAAACATCCTCATTTACAATAAAGTCTGCCCTTAGATTATTATATGCAATAGCAAATCCATACGTTAAAAATAGTTCATTTGTTTTTAAATCTTGCCACACACCACCCCTTAAAAATATAAAATCTCTAAAAATAAGAAACTCTACATTCGAAAATACATAAAAACTTGTATCTACATTTGAAATACCAATTATCAAAAATCTATAAACCGTAGGCTCATATGAAACTGCAAAAATACCATTAAAACTATTTTTATACTCACCATAAGCCCTAAAACTCATTTGCTCAAATGCAGGAAAAATCGAAAGTCCTCTAAAAAATAAGCTATCTCCTATGTATTCAACAGAAAACTTAAACTCCTTATTTTCCAAAAATTTGAGATTAGCTCCAATATTAGCTCCTACCTTATCATCAAATTTAAATAAATTTGCACCAACATCCAAAACCCTAAAACGATAGCCAATACCAAAACCATATGTGCTATCAAAATAAAAGCTATATGCAAAATTCTCAGTAATTGGAAATGAGAAATATGCTTTTTTGTAAGTTATCTCAAAATCAAGAGCATTTTTATAAACTACTTGGGATGAAGGGAAGTAAATTCTTTCAGCTTCATCACTTATGATTTTACTAAAAGGACCAAGAGCTTCATATCTAACGAGTGTTGAAATAAGAGTAAGGAACACTGCTAAAAGTTTAAAGGAACTAAGCTTTAAAATTTTCAGAAGTTTTTGTTGAATGCTATTCCTTATATTATCACAAATTGAACTAAATAAAAAGCTTTTTGAAAAATTCTCATATGTTGAAAATCAAATGAAATTCTTCAACAAGAGAATAGATCCCTTAAAATTCTATAAAAATAAATTCAATACTCTTCAAATTGATACAATAACAGTTTGTATATTAGCATTAAGAATTGAGTTTGAAAATGAGATTCCCGATGATCCACTTACAACAGGAGATGGAACATTTGATAGCACAAGCATAGGTCAAAAAGGAACATTTGATTATAAACCTCCATACGATAGTTTATATTTTGCTTCAATTTTAGAATTTTCAAAAAATTACTTTCTTTCTGCAACATACAATAGAATTAAATTTAAGTATGTAGTATCGCCAATTTTAAAAGTTCCACATAAAATTAGATATTATGGGGATTTGGGATTCTTTGCACAAGGTATTACATCATTTTTTAGAGATGCGATAAGAAGTGCGGATCAAATAGGTATTTTTTCAAATCCATCAGCATATTGTAATCCACAAGCAGGAGAATTGATTTTTAGAAGAATTGCGATATTTTATGCAGGAAGTGCATACCAAACAGATGTAAATGGAGATAGTCCTTATGACCTTCCTGCTGTTACATTATTTGCAGGTGCATTAGAATACTATCTTGGAGAACCTTATATTATTGTAGATAATGGAAATGATACAATTTATGATGCAACAATTCTTCCTCAGACATTAAGGCAAGATGGACTAAATATAGGGCTTGAGGGAACTGTAATTCATGAGCTAATGCATTTAATCTTCTTTACAGATGATTTATACGATTATACGGGACTTGGAACAGGTGCAGGTTATTTTGATATAATGGGTGTTGGCGGATATGGGGGTGATGTTGATAATATTCCAGAAGGTTATCTTCCAACACTTCCAGGTTCGTATACAAGGCTTTATATGGATAGTATATTTAATTTAATCTGTTCCAGTTGTCAAAGGATTATTGAGCCTAATGAAATAGTAAATATTCAATTAAGTTCTAATGAACAAAGCTTTAATATCATACCATCTTCATTTAATCCACAATTCTATAAAATAATTTTAGATAATAAGGAATTTCTTTTAATTGAGTTTAGGAAGCGTGAAAAAGTTGAAGATAATAAAGTTGAATTTGTTTGGAGCTCTGATTCTTCATATAGATTTTCTGTTAAAAATGATGAATGGGATTATGCTTTACCAGGTGAAGGTATTCTAATATGGCATGTTGATAAAAATATTATCGATGCATTTGGTTTTGACTTTCAAAGTGCAAGACCTATGGGCGTTAGTTTAATTGAGGCGGATGGAATTCCTGATTTTCAATATTTTATAAAATATCCTGAGGGATGGAAAGGCTCGAAATATGACCCATTTTACAGTCCGTTTAATAATAAAATAGATGACTATACAAGACCTTCATTAAATTCAAATGAAAATAAATTAACAGGATTTGAAATTTATGATATTTCAAATGTTTCAAATCAAATGAGCTTTAAGGTAAGGAATAGTAAGCTTAAAAAACTGTATCTTGGAAATGAAAATTATATTTTTAAAAATCAATTTTTTGTATATAAGGGCAATTTAATAATTGCATTATTTGAAGGTGATATTGATACAATTGATCCAAACACAAATACAATGAGAATTTATTCAGAGCTTTATTTATTTAAAGATGATGGGAACTCTTATTATTCAAATCCCATTGTTAAAACATTTTCTCAAATTCGAGACTATACATTTTATCGATATATATTTAAATATCCACCATTAATTGAAGATTTTGATAATGATGGAGTTTATGAAATTTATTTGGGATCAACAGATGGCAATATTTATAGTTATAAAATATCAAATTCATTTTCAAACAATTTCATTCAAAGCTTAAATTTTCCAATTAGAAGCTGTCTTAAGAAAATTAAAAATTATATAATACTTGGGACTGATGAAGGAAAGCTTATACTATTTGAACCAATAAGCAAAAGCATATATAAGACCAAGTATTTAGGATTTCCAATTTCAACTTGCTTTACAATTAAAAATGATACAATCTATATTCAAGGAATTGATGGAACATTCTATATTTTAGATGACACATTAAAAATCCTAAATTCAAAAGAGCTTGAACTTCTTCCAAATCCTATTGAAATTATACCAATTGTTTTAAATGATAGAATTTATACCGCCACAAATAATTACTTGTGGATATTGGATAAAAATTTAAATGCTCTAAATCAAGTAAAATTAAGGGAAATCCCAAAGGCAATTAGCTATTATAGAGATGGTATTTTGGTAATTTCAAATAATGGTATTTATAAGTATAATTTTGAAGGAGCACTTATGGGATTTATAAATGAAAAAACTGCATTTTCAATAAGTGCAGACAGTTTCATATTATTTAATTCATACAATTTTAACTATTCAAAAGGCTTTAATAGTGTCTATCCTATATTAAAAAATAATCTCCTTGTATATTCAGATATTAAAAACAATATTTACTTTTGGAACTTCCCATACAATCAAGCCTTTTTCTCTTCAATTTTTGATTATAGTGACATTTCTTCATTCCCTACATCACCTAGAATCAAATTAAGCGTCTATCCAAATCCCATAAACCAAAGTAATCAATTTACTATTAGATTTTATGTAAATGAAATTAAAAACTACAAAATTAGAATTTTTGATTTTTCAGGAAGGACTGTTTTTGAAAAGGAAGTAATTCCAAGTTTGAGGGGTATTTATGAATTAAGGATGGAAAATAACTTTAAGAAAGGTGCATATATTATAGATATTGAAGGTGAAAGAACGAAGTTTTTTGTTAGGTGATGCTTTAAAATTTTAGCCTTGATTTTGCGGGCTCGTCTAATGGCAGGACGGCAGACTCTGGATCTGCTTGTGGGGGTTCAAGTCCCTCGCCCGCAGTTTATATGCTTTTAGTATTATTTTTACAAATTTTTTCAGATAGTATAAGAAGTAATAATTCAAACTACGATCAACTTGTAAACAAAATCTATTCCTTAAACCTAAAGAGTTATAGAATTAGTGATGATAGTTTGGAAAAAATTAAATTAAATAGTATGGTAAAAGGCTATAAGTTTAGAGCTTATAAATTTGAAAATGTCGTTGAAACATTTAAGAGTGCTACAATGGATGGTAAAATTACAATTGAGCAATCTGATCCAAAAGATGTGGAAATTTATGAATTTTACGATGGAAATAAAACTTTATTCTATATAATCAAAGAAGTTTACAATGGATTGAACAAAAGAGTTTATGTTAACTTATATCATCAATAGATAGCTTTATAATTTTCAAAATTAGGATGAAATTTAGAATTGAAGGAAATAGGAGATTAAGGGGGGAAGTTAAAGTTAGTGGTGCAAAAAATTCTGCACTTGCAATAATGCCTGCAACAATACTATTAAATAAACCTGTAATTTTAAAAAATGTTCCTGATGTTGAAGATGTTAGAACCATGGCAGAATTATTAGAATACATTGGAGCAAAAGTCAAAAAAATTTCAAGAAACATACTTGAAATTGAACCAAGAGATATTAATAATTATCATGCACCTTATGAACTGATTAGTAAAATGCGGGCAAGCATATATGTTCTTGGACCGTTACTTGTTAGATTTAAAAAAGCGGTTGTATATATGCCTGGTGGTTGCTCTTTTGGACCAAGACCAATTGACTTTCATATTGAAGGACTTAGAAAGCTTGGCGCAAATATAAAAATTGAACATGGAAATATCGTAGCAAATGTAGATAATTTCAAGGATGCACATATTCAATTACCATTTAAAAGTGTAGGAGCCACTATACATCTTATGATGACTGCAAGCTTATTAAAGAACAAAAAAGTTAGAATATCTAATTGTGCATTGGAGCCTGAGGCAGTAGATTTAGCAAATTTCTTAAACAATGCAGGGGCTAAAATAAGGGGGGCAGGATTTGATGAGATTGAGATCGAAGGTGTTGAGAGTTTGGAAATTGATGAATATGAAATTCTACCTGATAGGATTGAAGCAGGCACATTTTTAGTTGCAGGAAGCTTTGGAAATAATGAGATATTGGTTAGAAATGTAATTATAGAGCATTTAGAACCTGTAATTGATAAACTATTAGAAGCAGGTATTGAGCTTAAAATTTATGATAGTGAAATATTAGTAAATGGAACTAAAAGGCCAAAAGCTATTGAAATTCAAACATATCCATTTCCAGGATTTCCAACTGATATGCAAGCTCAATTTATGACATTACTTTCAATTGCAAATGGAATTAGTATTATAAAGGAAAATATCTATCCAAATAGGTTTGCACATGCATATGAATTAATAAGGATGTCAGCAGATATCAGAATTAGCGACAATATAGCAATTGTTAAGGGTGTTAATGAGCTAACATCTGCAATTGTAAATGCAACAGATTTAAGAGCAAGTGCAAGTCTTGTGCTTGCAGGTCTTATTGCAGATGGAATTACAATAATTGAAAATATTGAGCATATTGATAGAGGGTATGAAGATATTGAAGTTAAACTAAATAATCTTGGTGCAAAAATTGAAAGGATATGAATGATAGCAAAGAACAAACATTCTGGGATCATATTAAAGAGTTAAGAAAACGTATAATTTATATAATTTTATCACTTATTCCTTCATTTACTCTATGCTTCTTATTTTCAGATCAGATTTTAAGCTTTATATCAAAGCCAATTGGAAATTTGTATTTTTTTTCTCCTGTTGAGGCATTTAATGTGAAGTTGAAGTTATCATTTTTATGTTCGCTCTTTATTTCATTTCCATTTATAGTATACCAAATATGGAAATTTTTAGATCCTGCTTTATATCAAAACGAAAAGAAAATTATATTATTTGGAACACTTTCATCCCTAACCCTATTCTATTTAGGTTCTTTCCTTTCAATTCTTGTAATTACACCAATTGGTGTGAAGTTCTTAATAAGCTTTTCAGCAGAAAACTTAAAAGCTTTAATTAGAGCGGATGATTATTTAAACTTTTTATTATTTATGACACTTTCATTTGGTTTCCTATTTCAGATTCCCATAGTCATGACAATTCTATCCGCATTTAAAATTGTTCATCCAAGAATATATTCAAAGAACAGAAAAATAATAATTCTTTTAATTTTCATCATATCTGCAATTATTACACCAACTGTTGATGCATTCAGTATGCTACTATTAACTCTTCCACTTATTATCATATTTGAAATTGGTATTTTAACATCCAAGCTGGTTTTTAAAAAAGAGTGAAATTTCGTAAGCTGTTTTATCCCAACTGAAATTTTTAAGCCTTTCAGAGCCTTTTGTTATATAATAATTTCTATTATTTAAAACTTTTTCAATAGCAAATTTCCAAGAGTAAATATCGTCAAAATCAGCATATTCAATAGCATCGCCCCCAACCTCAGCCAGTGCTGGTGTTGCAATTACAGGAATTGCAAGTGCAAAGGCTTCCAAAACAGGTAATCCAAATCCTTCATATCTAGATGGAATAAGTAAAGCTAATGAGTTAAGATAATACAATTTTAATTCTTGCTCTGATACATATTGCAAAATTTTTACTCTTTTATTTAGTTTTAGCTTATCTACCAATACTCTAATTTTCTTCTCATAGGGCTTTCTTGTCCCAATAATTATAAGATTGAAGTCTTTGTCTAAAATTTTCATTAGTTTTATTACAAGCTCTACATTTTTATGTGGGAATCCAGCACCAACTATAAGAAAGTAATTTCCTAAATTCTTTTCATTTTTGAATTTTATAATTTCATCTTCCAAAATATCTGCTTTGAAAAATTCTTCATCATAAGAAGGATAGAAAACTTTAACTCTTTCCTCGCTAATGTTAAAAAATTTCAAAATATCTTCCTTTGATTTTTCTGAAACAGTAAAAATGAAATCCACCTTATGAATAAATAGCTTTGTAAAACTATAAATCAAAAATTTATAAAAGTAATTATTTTTGTAAATTAAAGGGATAACATCATGAATTGTTAAAATCTGTGATCCTTTCCAATAAATTGAAGGTTCGTAGTATGTCTTGTATAAAATACCTTTATCTCTTAACGTCTGCAAATATATCAATCTTAAAATTGAACTTATTTTGTTTTCACCTTTTGAAATAATTCTTGGTGCAATTCTAAATTTATAATTAATCTTAAAAATTTCAGGATTTGGAGTTAAAATTTCAAAATCCAAATACTTATATAAATGTTTGATTAGGTTTAAAGTATAAACACCAATACCAGAAAGCCTTTTACCTACTATTAGCGTGTCTATAAGGATCATAGGATATGAAACCCTTCCATCTACCAATAAGAGTAAGATAATTTTTAAGAATTCCCTTTTTATTTAGCTTAATAGCATTCAAAAAAATGCCTCCAATTGGTCTTAATACAAAATTCTCAAACAAGGGCAATGCAAGCAAAAAATTATTCTTCAAATGCTTTCTAAAAAATGCACCCATACCTATCGAGTAATTATAAACCCTTTCTAGATCAGTATTTTCCCTATTTGGATGGTATATATACAAATTTCTATTAAAAAAGCCCTTAGCTTTTTTATTCAAAAGCGTTATGATTAAATCCATTTCTTCTGCTGACGGATATATCGAGCCTAATCCAAAATCTTCATCAAAGTAAATGTCATCAATATTTATTTTTGAAATTTTTATAAATATTGTAGCAGATGTTACACTTCTTAATATATTTATAGGAGTTATTTTTGAAGATTTCTTAATCCATCTATTTAAAATCTCACGCTTAGTTTCCCTATCTAACAATAGAGTTGAAAGCACATCAAAATCATTACTTTCAAAAAATTTCTTAACATTGAATAACAGATCATCTGGATATTCACAATCATCATCAGGAAAAGCCACAATATTGCCAGATATATGTTCCAATCCATAATTCCTTGCCTTCGAAAGCCCCTTGAAATTGGCTTTAAAATACTTAATTTCTATCTCATTTTCAAATATCTTTACTATTTTATAAACCCTGTCATCTTGATTCTGGTCAACTATAATAAGCTCAAAGTTTTTGTAAATTTGCGATTTAAGTGAATTTAAGAAATTTTCAACTTCCTTATCTCTATTATACGTTACCATTACTAGTGAAAATTTCATTTTAGACTTTTTAATATATTAACAAGGGCTTTTGCACTCTCCTCTCCCTTATTCCCATACTTACCACCTGATCTGTTCAAAGCCTGCTCCAAATTATCTACTGTTAATATAGAAAATGCAATAGGAATACTTAAATCTAATGATAATTTCATAATTCCATAACTTACAGCATTTGCAATATATTCATGATGATCTGTTTCACCTTTTATAATACATCCAATTGCAATAAACCCATCATAACTTTTCTTTTTTGATAATAATCTTATCATAATAGGAATTTCAAATGAGCCATTTACCCAATAAACTTCATAATTTAAATTATTCTCCTCCAAAACCTTTCTTGCACCTTCTAACAAACTTTTTGTAATTATATTATTAAATTCAGATGCAACGATACCAATCATATTAAGTTTATTCGTTTTGCAAGTTTCGTATAAACTTCTATAAGATTTCCTTTATTAAACCTAAATACATCCTTATCATAGCTATTATTAAATTCATCCCAAACTCTAAAAACATCGGGTGAAATCTCATCCACTAAAATAACCTTATTATTATACCTTCCAAATTCAAACTTGATATCTACAAGCCTTAAATTATACTTTTCAAAAAATCCTTTTAATAAACTATTTGCTTTCATAGATAGATTTTCAATAGTTTCAATTTCATCATCATTTGCTATTCTTAGAATTTGAATATGACTTTTACAAATAAGTGGATCACCTAATTTATCATCTTTATAAAAGAATTCCAAAAGGGGCTCCTTAAATACATATCCATCTTCAATACCAAGCCTTTTTACAATCGAACCTGTTGCTATATTCCTTATTACAACTTCCAAATTAATAATTTCAACATGCTTACAAACCAACTTATTATCATCTAATTTACTTACAAAGTGATTTTCAATACCATCTTGCAAGAGGAGTTTAAAGAAAAATTCTGAAAATAGCGCATTTAGCTTACCTTTACCTTCAAAAATCTCAAATTTTTGAGCATTAAACGCAGTTGCACTATCCTTAAACTCTAAAATTACTTCATCCTCATTATATCTATAAACTTTTTTAGACTTCCCTTCGTAGATTAAATTCAAAACTTGAAAATTTTAAAGCTTAAATTCAATCCTAAATTTCGTAAATCCCTCACGACTTTCCAATAATTTAATATTTCCTTTATGCATTTGAATAATTCTTTTTATTAAAACAAGCCCCATACCCCACCCTTCCCTTTTTGTAGTAATACTTTCAGAAAATAACTTTTTCCTAACCTTAGGGCTAATACCTGTTCCATTATCAATAATATTGACTATGCATTTTTTTTTATTTTCTGAAATTTCAATTTTTATATTCGAAGCATTAGCTTCATAACTATTCTTTATAAAATTTTCAAATACCCATTCTAGTAGCTCAAAATCCCCATTAACTCTTGCATTTCCCTTAATCTCAATTTCAATTTCTTTTGAAAATCTATCTTTTAGGCTATTATATGCACTTAAAATTACCTTATTTAAATCAACTTCTATAAAACTTACTGAACTCCCTATTTTGGAAAATCGTTTTAAAATGGAAACTACTCTTTCCAAGTTTCTTTCAATCTCAAAAAATCTATCCTCCCCTTTTTTCAATAGCTCAAAGTTCGCAATAAGTGAAGATATTGGTGTTCCCATTTGATGAGCAAGTCCTTTTGAAAATATTGAATAAAACCTTTCCGATTCATAACTATAAGCATTTCTCAAAGCCAGAATGACTATTATAAATGTTCCAATTGCTATAAGTGTTAAAATGAATGGAAGAATTGAAAGATAAAATACGGATTCTGGTTCTGAATAATAAATTCTACCAATTCTAAAATTCTCATACACAATTTCCACAAATTGTCCTCTCCTTTTTAAATCCTCTTTGATTTTATATAAATTTTGATTATTTTCTAAATTCCTAAAAAATCTAATGCTATCCTTATCATCAGTTATTATCATACCAAAAGGCACATTTCTTATAATATCTTCAACATTTTCAGAACCAAGAATTAGTGCTGAGCTTAAAGCATTTGATAGGACATGGTTATAATTCTTTATCTCATTCCTTATATTCGAAATTGCTATGTTTGATAAAACAAATGATGAAAGAATAATTATTGAAAATGAAATAATTACAAAGACCTGGACCCTTACTTGCATTTATAGAATAAAGCCAATGACCTCCTTTATGTTTTTCTTCAAATTTTCTTCACTATCATTTATCTGTTCATTTATATAAAATTCCAATGTCCTTGTAAGAATTGAAACGATAAATGCAATTGTATATTGCTTACCATATTTACCATTTGGTGCAATTTCTCTGAGTATATCAATTGGTTTTGGAGTTTTCTTAACGAATTTTTCATAATGAAATTGATACATTTTTAAAATGAATAAAAATTCCTCCTTCTTTCGAAGTGCAAAATCAACAAAGCTATCCATAAAAGCTTGAAGTTTATTATTACTACTATCAACTTTTGGCTTTATATAATTATAAAATTCAATGGCAATATCAATAAATGTTTTTTTAATTAAGTCCCTTTTATCTTCGTAGTATTTGAAAAGAAGTGATTCAGA
>FWWL01000844.1_pt1 | contig 80813 bp, 71 predicted proteins | sample 2228331 | NCBI WGS metagenome assembly FWWL01 (sample SAMEA103939775, study PRJEB20133) | metagenome | reverse complement strand
CTTCAGTTCCAGGATCTCGCCCTTGACGTCCACCGTGATCTTCTTGGACAGGTCGCCGTTCGCCACCGCGGTCGTCACGTCCGCGATGTTGCGCACCTGGCCCGTGAGGTTGCCGGCCATCGAGTTCACCGAGTCGGTCAGGTCCTTCCAGGTTCCCGCCACGCCCTTCACGACCGCCTGGCCGCCCAGCTTGCCCTCGGTACCGACCTCGCGTGCCACGCGGGTCACCTCGGACGCGAACGATGACAGCTGGTCCACCATCACGTTGATGGTGTTCTTCAGCTCCAGGATCTCGCCCTTGACGTCCACGGTGATCTTCTTGGACAGGTCGCCGTTCGCCACCGCCGTCGTCACCGCCGCGATGTTTCGAACCTGGCCGGTCAGGTTGGACGCCATGAAGTTCACGTTGTCGGTCAGGTCCTTCCAGGTGCCGGCCACCCCGGGCACGTATGCCTGGCCGCCCAGCTTGCCCTCGGTGCCAACCTCGCGCGCCACACGGGTCACCTCGGACGCGAAGGAGCGCAACTGGTCCACCATGACGTTGATCGTGTCCTTCAGTTGCAGGATCTCGCCGCGCACGTCCACGGTGATCTTCTTGGAAAGGTCGCCGTTCGCCACGGCGGTGGTCACCTCGGCGATGTTTCGCACCTGCGAGGTGAGGTTGCCCGCCATCGAGTTGACCGAGTCGGTCAGGTCCTTCCAGGTGCCGGCCACGCCCTTCACCTGCGCCTGGCCGCCCAGCTTGCCCTCCGTGCCCACCTCGCGCGCCACGCGCGTCACCTCGGACGAGAAGGAGGAGAGCTGCTCCACCATCGTGTTCGCGGTCATGGCCGCGCGCAGGTACTGGCCCTTGAGCGGATGGCCGTCCACCTCCAGCGCCATGGTCTGCGAGAGGTCGCCCTTGGCCACGGCGCCGATCACGCGTGCCATCTCGGTGGTCGGCCGCACCAGGTCGTCGATGAGGGTGTTGACCGAACTGATGATCGTGCTCCAGCCCCCCACCACGCCCGGCACCGAGGCGCGCTGCGTCAGGTGGCCCTCGCGGCCGACCACGCGCGAGACCTCGGTGACGGTCTCCACCATCTTCTGCTTGGTCTCGATGATGTCGTTGAGCGTGTCGGCGATCTTGCCCGACATGCCGGTCCAGTCCGACGGCATGCGGACCGAGAAATCGCCCTTTTTCAATGCCATCAGCGTGGTCAGCAGGAGCTTGACATCCAGCTGTTCGGCCATGTCGGTCATGTTATTCATCAGCGGAAATCCTTGAGGTCAGGGAAAGGGGGCGCTGTCAGGCAGCAAGACGGTCGAAACGACCGCACGAAAAGTTGTAAAAGATACTCTTGTGTGAAATCAAGTCAAGTACGAGCCGGATGGCCGCCGTCCGGCGGTGACAGATTCAATACAAAATATTGCCACAGGGCAATTCTAAAATGATAATCTCGCGGAGGATAACCCAGCGAGGGGGCGAGCAGCGCACGTTTGGATCGCGGTCCGGCAACGTCCCGGAGGCGGCGTGGTCGAAATGTCGAAATATCAACGGAATTTTGATGCTTTTTTATTAAAAGTCATCTAGGATGGCGGGTATTGGGGATCTCGGACATCATGCTTGAGAGTGAACAACTGAACCAGTTGCTGGAAAGCGCGCAGGTGGAAACCTGGCGCCAGGTCCTGTTCGGGCTGGGGAGCAAGCTCGGCTTCGACCAGGTCCTGTTCGGCATGGTCGGTTCGCGCCACGCCCGCCTCGAGAGCGCTTTTCTTGAGAGTAACTATTCGAGCGACTGGCGCGAGCATTACGACGCCAACGGTTTGGGCTACGTGGACCCGACGGTGGCACACTGCATGGGCAGCAGCCTTCCCATCGTGTGGGCGCCCGAGGCGTTCGGCACCAGGGCGCAGCGCGAACTGTACGAGCAGGCGTGCGGCTACGGCATCCGCACCGGGGTCACCCTTCCCATCCACGGCCCGAAAGGCGAGTTCGGGGTCATCAGCTTCGCATCCGACGCTCCAGCCACCGCCGCCTTCGCGCGCGATGTGAACCATCTTATGCCGACGCTGGCCTTGTTGCGCGACTACGCCTTCGCCTCCTCGTCGCGCTTCATGGGCAGCGAGGGCGGGAAAAACGTGGCGCCGCGCCTGACCCCGCGCGAACTGGACATGTTGCGCTGGGTCATGGCCGGCAAGTCATCCTGGGAGATATCCCGCATCAACCGCTGTTCCGAGGCGACGGTGAACTTCCACCTGGCCAACGTGCGCCAGAAATTCAATGTGAATACGCGACAACAGGCGGTGGTCAAGGCCATCGCCCTTGGCCTGGTCACCCCTGAAGATCGGCGTCGCTGAGCTTGCCGCTCACGTAGAGTTTGAGCAGGATCGATACCGGGGCCGGGATGGCGAGGCCGGTCTCGAAGCGGCTGCCGCTCGACTGGGTCACGCCGAAGCGTCCCCAGAACTTCTCCTGGCTCTCGCGCTTGCTGATGCGGAATTGGCGCAAATCGAGCGGCCGGTCGCGCCGCATCGCGCCGGCCGTTGCCAGTGCCGCGCGGGCCGCGTCGTGCGCCGCTTCCAGTTCGGATGCCAGTCCTTCGCAGATCAGTTCGTTCGCCATCGCCGCTCTCCTGTGGGGTTGTGTTTGCAATACGAAAGTATTCCACCAGCATGAGCCTTCCGGCACCTAGCAACCCTGCTAGTTCCACTCCTGCCCGCCTTGCATGATGCTGATATGCGCAATGCATAACCATCGACAAAAGGAGAGGCTTCATGGCAATCGAGATCAAGATCGCAGAACGTCGCAACTTCAAATCCAAGGAGTTGTGGGAGATGCATACCTTGCGCGCCAAGGTATTCCGCGGCCGGCTTGGATGGGAGGTGCCGGTGCTGTCCGGCATGGAGATCGATGGCTACGACGCCCTCGATCCGCAATACATGCTGATGCGCGAGCGGGGCGGGGCGCTGCGCGGCTGCTGGCGGCTGCTGCCGACGGACGGTCCCTACATGCTCAAGGATTCCTTCCCCCAGTTGCTCGACGGGCAGGAGGCGCCGTCGGACCCGAGCATCTGGGAACTGTCGCGTTTCGCCATCGAGACCGACGGGGCGGGCGGCTACGGTTTTTCGCAGATCACGATGGAGTCGATCGCCGCCATCATCCGCCACGGCCACGAGATCGGCCTGAGCCGCTACGTGACGGTGACCACGACCGCCATCGAGCGCTTGCTGCGGCGCGCGGGGGTGGTGATCACCCGCCTGGGCGCGCCCCAGGTGATCGGCGTGGAGACGGCGGTGGCGCTGTACGTGGAGATCGAGCCGACCTGCGCGGCGTTGTTCGACGTGAGGAAGGCGTCCTGATCGCCGAAGGGGTGCGCCGCACCTACTGTTCGACGATCTGCCGGAACGGGTTGCGGCCTTCCCGCATCAATGTGACGAGCGCCGCCCGCGACAAGGGCGGGCTCGGCAGCGCGAGGCGCGACCGATCGATCCGCATCGGCTGGACTTGCACCAGTTGCAGGTAGTTCTCGCTGCTTTCGATCAGCGTGCCATGCGCGGCGATCCGCTCCATGGTCTCGAGCAGCAGTCGGCTGGCGTTGTCGGCGAGCAGGTGGCGGCCGAAGGCCAGTTCGCCCGCCGTGAATGCGGTCAGGGCCGGGCCTACCTGGCGCAGCGCGGGGTCGCGGCTGACGACATAGTAGGGCGAGCCATCCGGGTCGTCCCAGGCGCCATAGCTGTCGAACTCCCACTCCGCCCCGTGGACCTCGTACACGTCGCCGCGCCAGCCGTTGACCTCGGTTTGGCCGGTGCGGACGATGCGCTGCGGGGTGGAGGCGGCGACGGCGCTCAGCGCGCGTATCAGGCCGCGCCCCGCGCCGTTCGACGATACGCGCAGCGCGTCCTCGATGTCGGCGAGGCGCGCGACCAGCACTTGACCGTCGGACTGCGCCACCTGGTAGGCCTCGCCGCGCAGCACGACGCGGTACTGCCGCCCGTCGGGCGCGCCGGCGCGGAAGTCGCCGTTGTCGTCGATCTCGAACACCAGTCTGGCGGGGCGGCTCGCCTGTTCATAGACGGCGTAGGTGCCCGCCTGTGCGAGGGCGGGAAGGAGGGCGAATAGCAGGATGAGGAGACGCATGGGTATCGATCCGTGGGCGGCCGCAGGGCCAGTCTTTTCAGAATAGCAAACTCAGCGGAGTCCTCTATATTGTTTGGAAACAAAATGTAATCGGATGGGCTGCCTGGGCGGCGCCTGCGGGGGCTGCTAAACTTGCTTCCTTTTACTCCCGACGATATCGAAGCGACCATGAAAAAGAGTGCGAGCAGTGGCCTGGTCTATTCCACCGAGGGCGGAAGGATGTGCCCGGAGTGCCGGCGCCCGGCCGCGGCGTGCGTGTGCAAGGCCAAGGCTGCGCCGGCCGGCGACGGCGTGGTTCGTGTCTCGCGCCAGACGAAGGGCAGGGGAGGCAAGACCGTTACGCTCGTCAAGGGGCTGGCGCTGGACGCCGCGGCATTGGCCGTGTTGGGCAAGCAACTGCGCACGGCCTGCGGCTCGGGAGGCACCACCAAGGACGGTAGCATCGAAGTCCAGGGCGACCATTGCGATCTGGTCATGCAGGTGCTCGAACAACTGGGGCATCGTCCCAGGCGGGTCGGCTGAGATCCGGTTGCGGGCGCAATGCGCATCCCACCCCCACCAGACCCACAGATGACCAAGCTCATCGGCTGGTTCTTTCTGCTGATTTCCCTGCCGATCTGGATCCTTTCGCTGGACCGTATTGTTGACCGGCATGCTTCAGAAGCGTGGCCGAGGACCCGAGGCGAAGTTGTGAGCAGCGAGGTGTACAGGCGCAGCGGCAAGTCCTCCACCGACTGGTGCATCAAGCTGCACTACACCTATGTCGTGAACAACGAGGTGTTCTCGTCGAAGAGGCTGTCGACTTCATGGATGAGTAGCTCCGCATGCGATCGCGACAAAGCGCTGATCGAGTCGCGATTCGAACGCTTGCGGCCTGGCGCCCCGATCAGGGTGCGCTACAACCCCGCCAGGCCCGGGAAAGCGATCATCTACCTGGACGATTTGACCGGGTTGTACATCTTTCTTGCGCTGGCCCTGGTTCTCCTGGCGGGCGGTGTCAAAGCCATCCGGGAGGGGGCTGCCATGGCCTCCCGGCGAGCTTGACGATCCCGGAGGTGGAAGCAGGCGGTACCCGTATTGACGTCGCACTACTTGAATTGGCTCTGAGAAATTGTCGTGCGGCACTCGCTTTACGGCCGGGCTCTTGTTAAAGTGTTTCCGTCAACGATCACTTCATACAGGAGAAGTCGCCTTGAGAACGATTACCGCCAGCCTCGTCGCCGTTGCCCTGTTCCTGTCCGATGCCACCGTCGTCGTGGCACAGGACTATTCCAAATACAGCCAGGAAGCCCTGGAAAAGGAACTGGCGCAGATCGCCACCTCCCGGCCTTCCGTCATGGTGCCCATGCGCGACGGCGTTGCGCTGTCCACCGACATCTACATGCCGAAGAACGCGAGCGGCCAGCTCCCGACCATCCTGTGGAAGACGCCGTACAACGAAGGCAAGCTGAAAGGTTCCTCGCTGCGCTACCTGCTCGAATCGGTCAAGCGCGGCTATACCTTCATCATCCAGAACGAGCGCGGCCGTTACTTCTCGCAAGGGAAGTGGGAGATCCTGGGCAATCCGCAGACCGACGGCTACGACACCCTGTCCTGGATCGCCAGGCAGCCCTGGTCCAACGGCAAGGTCGGCACCCTCGGCTGCTCCTCGTCCGCGGAGTGGCAGCTCGCGCTCGCCGGCCTGAACCACCCGGCACATGCGGCCATGGTGCCGATGTCGGCCGGCGCCGGGATCGGCCAGGTCGGCCGCTTCCAGGAACAGGGCAACTGGTACACCGGCGGCGTGCCGCGCAACCTGTTCTTCGTCTGGCTGTACGGGGTGGACAACCCGCTGCGCGCCGAATTGCCGGCGTCCATCACCGATGAAAAACTGCGCGCCCGCATCGAGGCCTACAACGATCTCCATCCGACCAAGCCGAAGGTGGACTGGAACAAGCAGATCAAGCACCTGCCGGTTGACCAGCTGCTGACCTCGCTAGGCGAGCCGCCCGCCACCTTCGAGGAGCTGATCAAGCGCACCCCGGCCGACCCGGCCTGGCGCAAGGGCGGCCTGTACCACGAAGGCATGGGCTGGGGCGTACCCGCGCTCTGGTTCAACAGCTGGTATGACGTGTCGATCGGCCCCAACATGGAACTGTTCAACCATGCGCGCGAGGCCGGCACGGACAAGGAAGCGAGCGCGAACCAGTACGCTGTCATCGCCCCCGTGCCGCATTGCCAGTATTCGCGCCTGGGGCCGGACTCGACCGTCGGCGAGCGGAAGATGGGCGACACCAGTTTCGATGTCGATGGCGCGATCTATGGCTGGTTCGACCGCTGGTTGAAAGGCAATCCCAAGGCATTCCCCGCCAGCACGCCGCATGTCCGCTATTTCGAGATGGGGGCCAACCAATGGCAGGCCGCGAACCAGTGGCCGCCGGCGAAAGCGCAGCCGATGCGCCTGTACCTACGCTCGGAGGGGAGGGCGAATTCCCTCTACGGTGACGGCCGCCTCTCCACGCAGCCGCCGGCGCAGGGCGAAGCGGCCGACCGCTACCGCTACGACCCGATGAACCCGGTGCAGACGATCGGCGGCGGCGACTGCTGCAACGGCGGCATCGTGGTGCCGGGCGCTTTCGACCAGCGCCCCATCGAGGCGCGCAGCGACGTGCTCGTGTACACCAGCGACCCGCTGCCCAAGCCGATCAGCGTCGCCGGCTTCGTCGATGCGGTCCTGAAAGTCTCGTCGAGCGCGAAGGACACCGATTTCGCGGTGAAGCTGGTCGATGTCGCGCCGGACGGCACCGCCTGGATCGTCGGCGACACCATCTTCCGCGCCCGCTACCGCAACGGCTTCGACAAGCCCGAGCCGCTCACGCCGGGCGAAGTGGTGACGATCCGCCCGACGCCGATCGCCACCGCGATCGAGTTTGGCGCCGGACACCGCATCCGGGTCGAGGTGACGTCCTCCAACTTCCCCAAGTTCGTCCGCAACCTGAACACCGGCGGGCCGAACGAAAGCGAGAAGACCGGAGTGGTCGCGGACAACGCCTTGCACCACGACGCGGCGCACCAGAGCTACATCGAACTGCCAGTGGTGCCCTGAGGATCCATGCGCGCTTCTCTCGCGTCGGGCGCCCGCATCGGGCGCCGCTGTGTCGCGGCGCTGCTGGCCGCGCTGGTGCCGGCGCTCGCGCTTGCCCAGGAAAGCAATCTGCAGCAAAGCCCGCGCGCCACCGTGTCGCTGGTGAGCGAGCAGGCGAGCGTCGCGCCGGGGCAGGAGCTGCGCATCGGCCTGCGCCAGCGCCTGGCGCCGCACTGGCACACGTACTGGAAGAACCCCGGGGATGCCGGTTCGCCGCCGAACATCGAGTTCACGCTGCCGGAAGGGGCGACCGTGGGCGGCATCGACTGGCCCGGTCCCGAGCGCTTCATCATCGGGCCGGTGGCGAGCTACGGTTACGAGAACGAGATCGTCTTCCCGATGCGCCTGAGCGTGCCGCGGGACGCGAAGCCGGGCAGCCAGTTCGTCATCGAGGCGGCCGCCGACTGGGTGGTGTGCGAGAAGGAGTGCATTCCCGAAGAAGGCAAGTTCCGCCTGAGCCTGCCCGTCGAGGCAAGCGCGCGTGCGGCAAGCGCCGGGGTGCGCGCCGCCTTCGCCACCGCCGACGCGCGCCGCCCGCAGTCGGCGCCGTGGACGGCGACGGTGGAGGAGGGCGGCTCCACCCTCAAGCTCATGGTCGAGGGAGCGGGCATCGCGCCGCAATCGGTGCGTTCCGCCCTGTACTTCCCCGAAGCCTGGGGTATCGTCGATCACGTCGCCGAACAGTCCCTGGCGGTGGCGGAGGGCGGCTTGACGCTGACGATCCCGAAGGGCCAGGCCTACACGCACGGGCCGTCGGCGGGTTTGCTGTCGGTAACGGACGGCGGAGGGCGGAAGCGCTGGTTCACGCTGGAGCTGACACCCGCGACAGCCGCCACCGCCGCCACCGGACCGGCCCCCATCCTGCCGCTTTGGCAGATGGCACTGTTCGCCTTCCTCGGCGGCCTGATCCTGAACCTGATGCCTTGCGTGTTTCCCGTACTGGCGATCAAGGCCACCGCCGTCGCCGGCATGTCGGGCGGGGACCGGCGACAGGTGCGCCTGTCCGGCGTCTTCTACACACTTGGTGTGCTGGCCGCGTTCATGGCGCTCGCATTGGCCTTGCTCGCGGTGCGGGCGGGCGGCAATGCGGTGGGCTGGGGTTTCCAGTTCCAGTCACCCCTGTTCGTGGCGGCGATGTGCTGGCTGATGCTGGCCATCGGTTTGAACCTGTCCGGCGTGTACGAGGTGGGCGGCGCCCTGGCCGGGGCGGGCCAGCGGCTCGCCGGGCGCAAGGGTCATTCCGGCAGCTTTTTCACCGGTTCGCTCGCGGTGGTGGTGGCAACGCCCTGCACCGCGCCGTTCATGGGAGCGGCGATCGGATCCGCGCTGGTCGCGCCGCCGGTGGTCAGTCTCGTCGTGTTCGCGATGATGGGCGTCGGGCTGGCGCTGCCTTTCCTGCTGCTGGGTGTCTTCCCGGCCGTCGCCCAGCGCCTACCGCGGCCCGGCATGTGGATGCTGAGGCTGCGCCAGGCGATGGCATTCCCGATGTACGGCACGGCGGCATGGCTGCTGTGGGTCCTGGCCCAGCAGTCCGGCGAGGCGGGCCTGCGCCTGGCGCTGGCCGGTGTCGTCCTGGTGGGCCTGGTGGCCTGGCTGGTCGGCCTGGGCCAGCATGGCGTGAAAAAGCTGTGGGTGCCGCGCGGACTGGCGCTGCTTGGCTGCGCCGCCCTGGTGGGTTTGATGGCCGGCCTGCACGAGGGTGAGCCGGCACGGGCCGCCACCGACCAGCAGGCCGCGGATGCCGAGGCGTACAGCGCCGGGCGGTTGGCCCAACTGCGCGCCGAAGGCAGGCCCGTCTTTGTTAACATGACCGCCGCCTGGTGCATCACCTGCCTGGTCAATGAGCGCACCACCCTGTCCACTGAGGAGGTGCGGCAGGCGATGCGGGACGGCAATGTGGTGTACATGAAGGGGGACTGGACCAATCGCGATCCGGCCATCACGGAGTTCCTGCGATCGTTCCAGCGCGACGGCCTGCCGTTCTATGTGTTCTATCCGCCCAACGCGAATCCGGTCGTTCTACCACCCGTCCTGACGCCGGCGGTCGTAAGGGATGCGCTCGGGCAGTCGCCCGGGCGGTGAGGATTTCGGTGTATCGGTTTTCGGTCTTTTCCAACCACGTTCTTCCATTAGAGGGATCTCATGAACAGCTTTCCACGTCGCGCCATGCTCCGCACCACCGCATTGACGGCCGCCCTGGCCGCCGGCAGCCTGATTGGCATCACCCCCGCTATGGCCGCGCCAGTCGTCGGTCAGGCGGCGCCCGCCTTTGTCGCCGTCGACAGCAAGGGGCAGCAGCACAAGCTGGCCGACTTCAAGGGCAAGGTCGTCGTCCTGGAGTGGACCAACCATGAGTGCCCGTACGTGAAGAAGCATTACGGCGCGTCGAACATGCAGAACCTGCAGAAGCAGGCGAAGCAGGCCGGGGTCGTGTGGTTGACGGTGATCTCGTCGGCGCCGGGAGAGCAGGGGTATGTGGACGGGGCGAAGGCCGACGAGCTGACAGCCAGCCGCGACGCCATGCCGACCGCCGTGTTGCTGGACCCGCAGGGCACGATCGGCAAGGCCTACGACGCGCGCACCACGCCGCACATGTACGTGATCGACCCCCAGGGCGTGCTGCGTTACGCGGGCGGCATCGACAGTATCGCCACGGCCAAGCCGGCGGACATCGAGAAGGCCGATCCGTTGTTCAGGAACGCGATGGAGTCCGTGGTCAAGGGCGAGAGTGTGAAGCAGGCCGTTACCCGCCCCTACGGCTGCAGCGTGAAGTACAAGTCCTGATCGTTCCTTGTGTAGGGTGTGCCGGGCCGCGGGTAGGGTGGGCTCTTGAGCCCACCGGCGATCCGAGTCGCTCGCCTGTAACGGTGACTTCTTGAGCCCACCCGGCGATCCGCGGCGCTCGCCTGTAACGGTGGGCTCAAGAGCCCACCCTACGAGAACGAAGCGAAGCATCCCCGCCCGGCGCCAGCCATCCCGGGGCCTCCCCGTGTTCCCGCTTGCCGGCTCCGGTTCCTTATGCTTGAGCACATCCCGCGCCCCGTTTGCGTATACTCGCAACTCGTCAAAGGCAATACGGTGCCAAGGAAAGCATGAGTCAATCGATTTCGCCGAGTATCGGCCCCGGCACCAAAGGTGCCACGCGCGCCCTGCTGTGGGGTGTCGGGCTGGCCCTGTCCCTGCTGGTTGGCATCCTGCTGTACCTGGCCGCCGCGCGCATCGTTGAGGACGACGCCAGACGCCGCTTCAACGACGTGGTGGGCAACACGCAGGAACGCCTGGACACGGCGATCCGCAGCTACACGGAGGTGGTGCGGTCGCTCGCGGCGTTGTTCGCGACGGCTGAAGGGAGCGCCACGCGCCTGCAGTTCCACCGCTACGTCAACGCGCTCGATCTGGAGGCGAACTTCCCCGCCATCGAGGCGGTTTCCTACTCGGCACGGGTGCGCCACGAGGATTTGCCCGCCTTCGTCGCGGCGGTGCGCGCCGACACCAGCCTCGATCCGCGCGGCTACCCCGGCTTCACCGTCCGTCCGCCCGGGCCGCGCGCCGAATACGAGGTCATCACCTACCTGGAGCCGCTGGAACGGCACCTCGACAAGTTCGGTAACGACATCGCCGCCCGGCCGGCGGTCGCCCGCGCGCTTGCCGCCGCACGCGACAGCGGCGGAATGAGCGCGTCCGGCACGCCGGTGCCGATCCCCCGGCCGACGCCGCACATCGGCCTGGGCATGCGCATGCCGGTGTATCGGGGCGGCACGATCCCGGACACGGTTGCCGGTCGCCGCGAAGCCTATCTCGGCGCGGTCGGGATCGGATTTTCAGTGCCGCAACTGGTGCGGGACGCGCTGGGCGCGGATGGCGGGCCGGTCGCACTGGCGCTCTACGCGGGCGGACCGGGAACCCAACCCCAGGCGCTGGACCTCAAGCCGTCCGACCGCCTGCTGTACGGCGCCGACGTGCGCGGCACCACCGGACCGGCCGGCTTCCAGGCGCTGGTGCCGGTCCGCTTCCACAACAGCCTGTGGAAGGCGCGTTTCACCGCGCGCAAGGACGACCTGCTGGTGGGCGTGGAGCGCTACTTTCCGCTTGTCGCGCTGGCAGCCGGTTTCCTGGCCACGCTGCTCGTGTACAGCCTGTTCCTCAAGCTGTACTGGTCGCGCCGGGGCGCGATCGCGCAGCGCGTCCTGCTCGACTCGGTGCTCGACAACGTTGACGCCTATGTGTACATGAAGGATCGCGAACGCCGCTACCGCTACATCAACGCCAAGAGCGCGCAGGCCCTGGGGCTGCCGGCCGAACGGATCGTCGGGCGGCTCGACCGCGAAGTGATGGGGCCGGAGCAGGCCAACCTGTCGTGGGAAGACGACCGGGTCGTGTTCGAGGGCGGTTGTCGCGGCGCGCGCCAGATCGAGTTCGTCCAGGCCGACGGCGCGGTACGCCAACTGTGGAGCGTGAAGGTGCCGCTGCGGGTCGATGGCGAGGTCGCGGCGGTGCTGTGCGTCGCGACGGACGTGACGGAACTGCACCTGCTCAAGGCCAAGGCCGACGCCGCCAGCCGCGCCAAGAGCGAGTTCCTGTCGAACATGAGCCACGAGATACGCACCCCGATGAACAGCATCATCGGCATGACCCACCTGGCGCTGCGCACGGCAAGCGACCCGCGCCAGCGCGATTACCTGGGCAAGATCTACCACTCGGGCCAGCACCTGCTGGGCATCATCAACCACATCCTCGACTTCTCCAAGATCGAGGCGGGGCGCATGGAGCTCGAACTGCTCGACTTCCGGATCGAGACCCTGATGCGCAACGTCGAAACCCAGCTCGGCGAGGCGGCCGCGTCCAAGGGCCTGCGCCTCGACTTCGACATCGGGCCGGGACTGCAACGCCAGTTCCGCGGCGATCCGCTGCGCCTCGAGCAAGTGCTGCTCAACTTCATCGGCAATGCGATCAAGTTCTCCGAAGCCGGCAGCATCGCGATTCGCGCCCGTTCCGAAACGGAGGACGGGAGCGGAAGCCTGGTGCGTTTCGAAGTGCAGGACCGGGGCATCGGCATCGATCCCGCGGAGCTGCCGCACCTGTTCACGCCTTTCCACCAGGCCGACCGCTCGACCACGCGCCGCCACGGCGGCACCGGGCTGGGCCTGGTGATCAGCAAGCAGCTGGCCCAGTTGATGGGTGGCGAGGTCGGGGTCGAAAGCACGGCCGGACAAGGCAGCCTGTTCTGGTTCACGGCGCGCCTGGGGCAGGGCAGCGGCGTGGACGTGCGCTGTGCGCCCCCTGGCGCGCGGCCGGCCACCCGGCTTGACGGTACCGCGATCCTGCTGGTGGAGGACAATCCCTTCAGCCAGCAGGTGGGCCGAGAGCTGCTCGAGGACGCCGGCGCCACCGTCGAGGTGGCCGACAACGGCAGCGAGGCCCTCGAACGGATGCGCGTGCGGCGTTTCGACTGCGTGCTGATGGACGTGCAGATGCCCGTGATGGATGGCTACGAAGCGACACGCCGCATCCGCGCGGACCCCGACCTGCGCGGGGCGGTCGTGATCGCGATGACGGCCAACGCCGGCGTCGAGGACCGCGCGCGTTGCACCGAAGCCGGTATGGATGGATTCATCACCAAGCCGGTGGCGCCGCAGCAACTGGCCGCCACCATCGCCGAGCGGCTCGGACGCCAGCCCGGCCCGACCCCAGCCCCGGCGGCCGTGCCGGCCGCGGGCGGCACGCCGCAGCTGCTGGACACGACGGTGCTCGCGACCAGCTTCGGCGGCGACCTGGAAAAGATGCGCAGGTATGCCTTCCTGTTCCTGGAAGGCGCACGCGCGGCCCTGGGCGAAATCGACACGGCCGTGGCGAACGGCGACCTGGCCCACGCCGCCGCGGTCGCCCATCGCATCAAGTCGTCCGCGCGCACGGTCGGCGCGGCCAGCTTCGCCGACGTATGCGACGACCTGGAGACCCAGCACCGGCGCGTCGCGCTGGCCCAGGGCAGGGCGCTGGCGGCACGCCTGCGCGCGCTGCTGGTAAGGCTGGAGCGCCACGTCGCGACCGAACTTGGCGCGCGCGCCACGGATACAGGCTGAGGCTACCGTCGGGCCGGCAAAGATAGTATGCTGTGGCGCCCGCGTTACCTCGACCATATGACGATGTCCACCCAGATCACCCCCGGCCTGCTGATCCTGCACGGCAACCAGATGGAGTTGCTGCGCGCGGCCGTGTTCGACTGGCTGCGCGGCCATCCGCTGGGGCCGCTGGAACCGGAGATCGTCCTGGTGCAGTCCAACGGCGTGGCCGAGTGGCTCAAGATCGCCTTGGCCGAGGAGCTGGGCGTGTGCGCCGCGACCCGGGTCGCGTTGCCCGCGCGCTTCCTGTGGGAAGCCTACCGGGGGATGCTGGGGCGCGACATGGTCCCGAGCCGCTCGCCGTTCGACAAGGCGCCGCTCACCTGGCGCCTGATGCGCCTGCTGCCCTGCCTGCTGGCCGAGCCCGCATTCGCACCGCTGGCACGCTTCCTGGCGGACGGCGACCCCGAGCGGCGCCTGCAGCTGGCCGAGCGCCTGGCCGACCTGTTCGACCAGTACCAGGTGTACCGGGCCGACTGGCTCGCGGACTGGGCGGCGGGACGCGACCAGCTGCGCCGCCCGGGCGGCGAGGCGCTGCCGCTGCCGCCCGAACAGCGCTGGCAGGCCCAGCTCTGGCGGGCGGTGCACGACAGCCTTCCACCTGCGCTGCGCGGCACGGGCCGCGCCACCATCCACGAGCGCTTCGTCGAGGCCTGCACGACCGGGGAGGAACCGGCCGGGCGGCTGCCGCGGCGCGTGGTGCTGTTCGGGATGTCGGCGCTGCCCTACCAGACCCTGCAGGCGGTCGCGGCCCTGGCCCGCCACACGCAAGTGCTGCTGGCCGTGCCCAATCCCTGCCAGTTCTACTGGGGCGACATCATCGAGGGGCGCGAGTTGCTGCGGGCGGCGCACCGGCGCCAGCGCGCGCGCGGCGGGCCGGACCTGGGCGCCATCCCGATCGAGGAACTGCACGCCCACAGCCACCCGCTGCTGGCGAGCTGGGGGCGCCAGGGCCGCGACTTCGTCCGCCTGCTCGACGAATTCGACGACCAGGCCGCGAGCTTCACCGCGGGGGCGCCCAAGCTGCGCATCGACCTGTTCTCGGACGACGAAGGCGGCACCCTGCTGGGCCAGGTGCAGGCGGCGGTGCGCGACCTGCGCCCGCTGTCCGAGCATCCCCACGCGCCGCCCGCCCCGGACGACCGCTCGATCGAATTCCACGTCGCGCACAGTGTCCAGCGCGAGGTCGAGGTGCTGCACGACCAGCTGCTGTCGTGGTTCGCCGCCGACCCGTCGCTGCGTCCGCGCGACGTGGTGGTGATGGTGCCGGACATCGACGTGTTCACCGGCGCGATCCACGCCGTGTTCGACCAGCACAAGCGCGGCGATGCGCGCCACATCCCGTTCGAGATCGGCGACGTGCGCGACCGCAGCGTCAATCCGCTGCTGGTGGCGCTCGAATGGCTGCTGCGCCTGCCGCGGCAGCGCTGCCGCCAGAGCGAGGTGCGCGACCTGCTCGACGTGCCGGCCCTGGCCGCGCGCTTCGGGCTGGAGCCGGAGGACATGGCCACGCTCGGCCACTGGATCGAAGGATCGGGCGTGCGCTGGGGCCTGGACCGGGCGCACCGCGAAGGCCTGGGGCTGGGGCCGGCGGGCGAGCAGAACGCCTGGATTTTCGGCGTGCGCCGCATGCTGCTGGGCTATGCCAGCGGTGCCGGCGCCAGCTTCGCCGGAATCGAGCCGTACGCGGAGGTGGGCGGGCTCGACGCGGCCCTGGCCGGATCGCTGGCGCAACTGATCGAGAGCCTGCTGGCCTGGCGCGTGCGCCTGGAGGAAGCACGCACGCCGGCGCAGTGGGGCGCCGCCGCGCGCGAGCTGCTGGCGGCCTTCTTCCGCGCGCACGCCGAGGCGGACCGCCTGACCCTGGCCCAACTGGACGAAGCGCTGCAATCCTGGCTGGAGACGGCCGACGCCGCCGGCTTCGACGAGCCGGTGCCGCTGGCGGTGCTGCGCGAAGCCTGGCTGGGGCAGATCGACGAACCGACCCTGAACCACCAGTTCGTCTCCGGCGGCGTGACCTTCTGCACCCTGATGCCGATGCGCGCGGTGCCGTTCCGCGTGGTCTGCCTGCTGGGCATGAACGACGGCGACTTCCCGCGGCGCGCCCAGCAGGCGGACTTCGACCTGCTTGCCCTGCCGGGAATGGCGCGGCCGGGCGACCGTTCGCGGCGCGACGACGACCGCTACCTGATGCTCGAGGCGCTGCTGGCCGCGCGCGACAAGCTGTACGTGAGCTGGGTCGGGCGCAACGTGCGCGACAACAGCGAGCAGCCGGCCTCGGTGCTGGTGGCGCAGTTGCGCGACTACCTGCACGGCGGCTGGGGGATAGCCCCGGACCGCCTCACCACCGAACACGCGCTACAGCCGTTCTCGCGCCGCTACTTCGAGCGCGGCGGCCTGCTCACCTACGCGGGGGAGTGGCGCGCCGCCCACGCGGCGCAAGGGGAGGCCGAAGCGGCCGAGCTGCCGCCCTATGAGCTGGACGGGAATTACCGCCTCAAGCTGGGCGAGCTGGCGAGCTTCCTGCGCCAACCCGCGCGCTATTTCTTCCGGCGCCGGCTGGGAGTGGTGTTCGCGGAGGCGGACGTGGTGGGCGAGGACGAGGAACCCTTCGGCTTCGATGCGCTGGAACGCTACCTGCTGGAGGACACGTTGCTCGACGACAGCGGCGAGCCCGAAGCGCTGGAGGCGGTGCGCGAGACGCTGGGCCTGCGCGCGGAACGGCTCGCGCGCGAAGGCGTGCTACCGATCGGCCTGTCCGGGCGCCAGTGGCAGGACGAACTGGTGGAAGGATTGGTGCCGGTGCGAAGCGCCTGGCTGCGGCTGGGCATGCGCTTTCCGCGCGCCGCGCCCAAGCAGGCGCTGCACATGGTGCTGGCCGGCGTCGAGCTGGACGACTGGCTCGACAAGCTGCGCACCGACGGCGCCGAACTGGCCTGGCTGGCCCAGGTGTCGTCCAAGGTGTTGGACCGCGATGGGCGCCCGCGCGGCGACAAGCTGATCCTGCCCTGGCTGCGCCAGGTGGCGGCCGCCGCCGCCGGGCTGTCCGTGACCGGCCACCTGGTCGCGCGCGACGCGACCCTGACCATGGCGCCGCTGGACGCCCAGGCCGCTCGCGCCACCCTCGAGGCACTGGTCGCGCTGTGGCGCGCCAATCTCGACCGGCCCTTGCCGGTCGCGTGCAAGAGCGCGCTGGCCCTGCTGGCCGGCGGCAATGCGCGCGCCGTGTACGAGGGCGGCTTCGAGCAGGCGGGCGAGGTGGCGGACCTGTGCCTGGCGCGCCTGTGGCCGGACTTCGAGGCGCTGGAGGCGGCGGGGGACTGGGCGGGTGAGGCCGGGCGGCTGTATGGCCCGCTGGTGTACTGGCTCGAACACGAACTGGCCATCGAGCGCCTGGAGGAAGAACCGACATGAGCCAGCTGCTCGACCCGCTCGCATTTCCACTACACGGCACGCGCCTGATCGAAGCCAGCGCCGGCACCGGCAAGACCTGGACCATCGCCGCGCTCTACCTGCGCCTGGTGCTCGGCCATGGCGGCGAACACGGTTTCCCCCGGCCTTTGCTGCCGTCTTCGATCCTGGTGATGACCTTCACCCGGGCGGCCACGCGCGAGCTGTCCAACCGGGTGCGCGAGCGCCTGGTGCAGGCCGCCGCCTTCTTCCGTGGCGAACTCGCGCTGGACGATCCCTTCCTGCAGGCGCTGGCTGACGGCTGCGCGGACGAGCGCGCACGCCACGTGGCGGCGCACAGGCTGGTGCTGGCGGCGGAGACGATGGACGAGGCCGCGATCTTCACCATCGACGCGTGGTGCCAGCGCATGCTGCGCGAGCACGCCTTCGACAGCGGCGCCCTGTTCGACGAGGAACTGGTGGCGGACGAGCGCGCACTGTTCGAGGATGCGGCGCACGACTACTGGCGGCAGCACATCTATCCGCTGGACGCGGACGCGCTCGCGGTGGTGCAGGGGTGCTGGCCGGACGTCGGGGCGCTCAAGCGCGGCGTGCACCAACTGGTGCAGCGCACCGGCCTGCTGGGCGCGGCGCCGGACGAGCCGCTGGGCGATCTGGTCTGCCGCCTCTCGCGCGAGCGGGGCGAGCGCCTGGCACAGCTCAAGCACGGCTTGACGGCGCGCGTCGACGCGATGGAAGCGTGGATCGCGGCCCAGCGCGAGCGCCATCCCAAATGCTTCAACGGTAACAAGATGCGCCCCGAAAGCCTGGCCAAATGGTTCGAGGCCTTGCGCGAGTGGGAGTGCGAGGCGGGTCTGGCCGAGCCGGCGCTCACCGACACCGCCTGGAAACGGCTGACGGCGGATGGAATCGCGGACGCCTTCAGCAAGGACTTCGTGGCCGAGGTGCCCGAATGCTTCGACGGCGTGGCGCCGCTGCGCGCGGCGCTGCAGGCGCTGGAGCCGCCGGCGCACGCGCTGCTGCGGCACGCGGCGGCGAGCATCCGGCGCCGGATGGATGAGCTGAAGCGCCGCAACCGCCAGTTCGGCTTCGCCGACATGCTCGACCGCCTGAAGTGCGCGCTCGAAGGGCCGAACGGGCAGGCCCTGCGCCAGCGCATCGTCGAACAATTCCCGGTGGCCCTGGTGGACGAGTTCCAGGATACCTCGCCCGACCAGTACCGCATCTTCGACCTGCTGTACCGGGTGGCGGACAACGATCCGGCGCGCGGCCTGTTCCTGATCGGCGACCCCAAGCAGTCGATCTACGGCTTTCGCGGGGCGGACATCCACAGCTACCTGGCCGCGCGCCGCGCCACCTCCGGACGCCACTACGTGCTCGGCACGAACTACCGCTCGACCGCCGCGCTGGTCGGGGCGGTCAACCAACTGTTCCGCCATGCCGAGGGCCACGACGGGAATCCGGGCTATGCCGCCGGCGCCTTCCGCTTCCGCAAAGGCGGGGACAACCCGCTGCCCTTCGAGGCGGTCGGCGCCAAGGGCCACCGCGAGCAACTGGTGGGGGTGCCCGGGCCGTGGCAGGCGCTGGCCGTGTGCTGCACCGGGCGCGACGACCTGAAGGCCGACGACTACCGCGCTTTCTTCGCCGAGCACTGCGCCGAACATATCGTCTCCCTGCTCAACGACGAGCGCGTGGGCTTTCGCGATGGCCAGGCGTTCCGCCGCCTGGTGCCGGCCGATATCGCCATCCTCGTGCGCGACCGCAACGAGGCCGGCGCGATCCGGCGTGCGCTGGTACGGCGCAAGGTGGCCAGCGTCTACCTGTCCGACAAGGATTCGGTGGTCGAGAGCGAGGAGGCGGCCGACATGCTGCGCTGGCTGCACGCGGTGGCCAACCCCTTGGACGGGGCGCTGGCGCGCGCCGCTTTCGCCACCCGTACCGCGGGCCTGCCGCTGGGCGAACTGGCCAGGCTGTCGGCCGACGAGATGGCCTGGGAAGGGCGGGTCGAGCAACTCAAGGCGCTGCACGTGGCCTGGCAGCGCCACGGCGTGCTGGCCATGCTGCGCCGCTTCATCCACGAGCTCGGGCTGCCGGCGCGGTTGCTGCGCGAGACGGGCGGCGAGCGGCGCCTGACCAACCTGCTGCACCTGGCCGAACTGCTGCAGCAGGCCAGCGCCCAGGTCGATGGCGAGCAGGCGCTGATCCGCTGGTTCGCCGAACAGGTGGACGGCGACGGGCAGGGCGGCGACGAGCGCGTGCTGCGCCTGGAGAGCGATGCCGAACTGGTCAAGGTGGTCACGGTGCACAAGTCCAAGGGCCTCGAGTATCCGCTGGTGTACCTGCCGTTCGCGGTGACGGCGCGCCGCACCGACAAGCGCAACCGTGCCTTCTTCGAGTACGTGGACGGGGACGGCGGGCGGCGCATCGACCTCGCGCTGTGCGACGAGGCGCTGGAAGCGGTCGACCGCGCCCGCATCGAGGAGGACCTGCGCCTGCTGTACGTGGCCGTGACGCGCGCACGCCACTTCCTGTGGATGGGGGCGGCGGCGGTGGCGGCAGGCCGCAAGGGCGAGAACCGCCTGCACGAGTCGGCCCTCGGCTACCTGCTGGCCGGCGGCGAGCCAATCGCGGCTGGCGAACTGCAGGCACGCTTCGAGCGCCTGCGCGGCGGGGTCGAAGGCATATCGATCCACCCGCTCGACCCGCTCGACGGCTGCACCGTGCTCGCACGCGAGGACGCGCGCGCCGACCTGGTGGACGCGCCCCGCTACGAGGCGGCCTTCGAACGCAACTGGACGGTGGGCTCGTTCACTTCCCTGGTGCGGCACGCGGTGGCCGCGCCGGCGCGCCCGCAGGACGAGACCCTGCTGGAGGAAACCCTGCTAAAGGAGGTCCCGCTGGTCGACACGCCGCCCCGGATCGAGGACGCGCCCTGGCACCGCTTCCCGCGTGGATCGGTGCCCGGCAATTTCCTGCACGAGCAGCTTGAATGGATGGCGCAGGAAGGCTTCGACCGCATCGACGAACCGCCCTTCGTCGCGCGCCTCGGGCAACGGATCGAGCGCGCCGGCTGGGGCCACCGTCTCGACGACACCCAGGCCTGGCTGCGCGAAGTGGTGAGCACGCCGCTGCCACCGCTGGGCGCCGCGCTGCGCGCGCTGGCGCAACCGATGCCCGAAATGGAGTTCTGGTTCCCCAGCGAGCATCTGGACGTCGGGCGCCTGGACCGCCTGTGCCGAGAGAGGATTCCCGGACCGGCCCAGCGGCCGACCTTGCCCGAGCGCTCCCTGCACGGCATGCTGAAGGGCTTTGCCGACCTTGTGTTCGAGCACGAGGGCCGCTACTGGGTGCTCGATTACAAATCCAACGCGCTGGGCGCGGGCGACGCGGCCTATACCCAGGCGGCGATGAGCGCCGCCATCGCCGAACACCGCTACGACATCCAGGGTGCCATCTACATGCTGGCGCTGCACCGCCTGCTGCGCAGCCGGCTGGGCGAGCACTACGACCCGGCGCGCCAGTTGGGCGGGGCCGTGTTCCTGTTCCTGCGGGGGATCGCCAACCGCGGCACCCGCGGCTGCTGCCTGCTCGAGCCGGACCGGGTGCTGCTCGACGGCCTGGACCGGCTGCTGGCCAACCCGGACAAACGATGATGAAGCAAGACACCACTCCCGAGGCGCTGCTGGAGGCGCTCGACAGCCTGGCGGAGGCCGGCCTGCTGCGCCGCCTGGCTCCGGCCTTCGCCCGTTTCATCGCCTCGCTCGGGGAGGCGACGCCGCCCCTGGTGCTGGCCAGCGCCGTCCTGTCCGAACTCGAGGGCCACGGCCACAGCTGCCTGCCGCTGGCGGACCTGGCGGCGGGGCCGGCGGCCCTGCTCGGCTGGGCCGAGGAGGACTGGCGGGCGCTCGCCGGCGCGGCCGGGCTCCCCCGCACCGCCAAGGCCTGGAGCCAGCAGCTGGGCGTTTGCGACCAGGTCTGGCAGGTGGGTGAACTCGACTACGGCGAGCCGCTCGTGCTCGACGGCGAACGGCTCTATCTGCGCCGCTACTGGCGTGACGGGATGCTGGTGGCGCGGAGCGTGCGCGAGCGCGCGCGCGACCGTCTTGCGGTCGACCCGGCGCGCGTTCGCGGCTGGATCGACCTTCTGTTCGCCTCGCACCGTGCGGCGGAGGTGCCGGACTGGCAACGGCTGGCCTGCGCCGTCGCGCTGCGCGGCCGGGTGGCGATCATCACCGGCGGCCCGGGTACCGGCAAGACCTACACGGTCGCGCGCCTGCTGGCACTGCTGTTCGCCACCGCCGATGACGCGGCGCGCCAGCGCATCGCCCTGGCCGCGCCGACCGGCAAGGCCGCGGCGCGCCTGAAGCAGTCGATCGACAAGGCGTTGGCCGAACTGGCTGGCCGCGTCGGCGACGCCCTGCCGCTGGCCGAGCTGACCGCGCGCATGGGCGCGGCGCGTACTTTGCATAGCCTGCTCGGGGCCCGGCCGGGCAGCCGCGCGTTCGCCCACCATCGCGGCAACCCCCTGGACGTGGACGTGCTGATCGTGGACGAGGCCTCGATGGTGCACCTGGAGATGATGGCCGCGCTGCTGGACGCCCTGCCGTCGTCGGCCACCCTGGTGCTGCTCGGGGACAAGGACCAGCTGGCGTCGGTGGAGGCGGGCGCCGTGCTGGGCGACCTTTGCCACGACGCCCAGGCCGGCGGCTATGCGCAGGGGACGGTGGATTACGCGCTGGCGGCCAGCGGCGAGGAGATCCCGGCCGCCTTCCTGGGCGCGGGCGGGGACCTGGCGCAGCAGACCGTCATGCTGCGCCACAGCCGCCGCTTCGGCGGCCCGATCGGCCAGTTGGCGCTCGCGGTCAACGCCGGCGACGCGCCTGCCGCGGAGGCGGTACTGCGCGCCGGCCACGAGCCGGTACGCTGGATCGAGAACGCGCAGCAGGCGCAGGCGCTGCAACTGGCCCATGACGGCTACGCGCCCTATCTTGAACTGCTGGCGTCGGGCGGTGCCCACCACGATACGTGGGTGGCCGAAGTGCTGCGGCGTTTCGAGGCCTTCCGCATCCTGTGCGCGGTCCGGGAGGGCGAGTGGGGCGTGGGCGGACTGAACACGGCGATCGAAGCGCGCCTGGAGGCGGCGGGCCTGCTGCGGCGCGCGGGGGAATGGTACGTGGGCCGGCCGGTGATGGTCACCCGTAACGATTATGGCACGGACGTCTTCAACGGCGACATCGGCCTGACCCTGCCGGATCCGGCCCGCGCCGGTTCGCTGCGCGTGTATTTCCTCGAAGGGGACAAGGTACGCAGCGTGCTGGCGACCCGCCTGCGCAATGTCGAGACGGCGTTCGCGATGACGGTGCACAAGTCGCAGGGTTCGGAGTTCCGGCACACGGTCCTGGTGCTGCCGAGGGAGCGCGGGGCCATTCTCACGCGCGAACTCGTCTATACCGGCATCACCCGGGCCAGTGAACTGTTCACCCTGGTCTCGCCTGCGGGCGCGGCGCTGGCCGAAGCGATCGCGCGGCGCACCCACCGCGCCAGCGGACTGCGGGAGCTGATGTAAGAACAGTCGTTCCCGCGAAAGCGGGAACCTGTGCGTCCTCGCGGGAGCCACTTCTCCTGGCCTACCCGCCACCTAAAGAAGACCATGCATTCAGGTCAGCATGGGTCCCCGCCCACGCGGGAACGACGAATGAACGTCCCGGGCGCTGGTGCGCTTTCCCGGGAACGAGCCTGCCGGCGCCGGAATGGGAAAGGGGCCGTCGCCGGCCCCGTTTCCCCTCGCTCCCGGCGCCCCGCAGGGCGTTCAGCTCTTGTTCGTGCTCTTGCGCTTGCGCACGACCTTGGCCGGCTTGCGCGACTTGACCGCCTTCTTCAGCTTGGTTTTCTTCTTGCCGACGGCCTTGGCGCGGCTGCTCTTGGCGCTGGCCTTGATGCGCGCGCGCTTGGAGCTTGCCTTCAGGCGCTTGGTGCCGGTGGCGGCGCGCGCGATCGGGATTTCTTCGCCAGTGATGAAGCGGCGGATATTCAGCGCGTCCAGGATGCGTACCGAGGAGGCGCCGGCGTTGAGCAGCACCAGGGTGGCGTCCTTGCCCGCCGCCTTGATGTTCATGATCAGGCAGCGTCCGGCTTCATTCGTGAAGCCGGTCTTGGACAGGCCGATGTCCCAGCCATCGGCGCCGACCAGGCGATTGGTGTTGCGGTACTCGACGCCGCGGCCGTTGATCTCGATGATGTCCTTGCGCTCGGTGGACATGCGGCTGATCTCCGGGTACTTGGCGGCGGCGTGCGCCATCTTGATCAGGTCCGAGGCGTTCGAGCGGTTGTTCGGCGACAGGCCGGTCGGTTCCTCGATCACGGTCTGGGTCATGCCCAGCGCGGCGGTCTTGCGCCGCACCGCTTCCTTGAAACCGGCGGCGCCGCCAGGGAAGGTACGCGCCAGCGCGGCGGCGGCACGGTTGTCCGACGACATCAACGCAAGCTGCAGCACGTCGCGCCGCGGAATGCTCGCGCCCACGGGCACGCGCGAACTGCTGAACTTGACCCTGTCCACGTCGCGCTTGTCGATCTCGATCAGCTCGTCCATGTCCTGGTTCGCGTCCAGCACGACCATCGCGGTCATCAGCTTGGTCAGCGAGGCGATCGGCACCACGGCGTCCGCATTCTTTTCGAGCAAGACCTTGCCGGTCTCGTTTTCGACGACGAGCACGGACTTCGAGCCGAACGGCACCGCGAAAGCGGCGGCGGACAGCGACATCAGCACGCTGGCGAGAAGCTTTTTCATGTTTGGGTCTGTATGGACGGCAGGGGCACGCTGGTGCTGTCGGCGTTGCCTCGCCAAATCTATCTGTAGGGAAATGCTTAGTTGGAAGATAGCATCATCATTGATCACTGTCTATGGCGCACAAGCAAATTCATGGTGAGGTGCGAAATTTCCGAACAAAAGAAGCCGGAAGGCCGCGGTCGGGCTTGTCCCGTACGGCGCCGTTCCCCTCCGCCGACCTTTGTTTCGACGGTTTGCCGGGCACGCGCCGCCCCGGGGAGGCCGGCGCTGGATTCGCCTGGAAAGCGCTCACGCACTACGAATCCGATTCTGGAGTAATATTGCGCCGCCCCATGCCGGATGCGATCCGGGCGGGCAAACTTGTGGATGGTCGCAAAAAACAACACCGCCGCGCAAGGATTCTTTCGTCATATGCTTAGACAAGGCCTCGCGTACGCCTCGCTTCGCCGGAGCGGGGCGGGCGGCTTTCGGTGTATAGTCGGGAATCGCGGCGCAGACTCCTGGGGAGTGGCCATGTCTTTGTCTTTATTGTCTTGATGCTGATGTCGATGGGTATTGAAATTCGCAAGGCCATACCGCAGGACGCGCCGGGCGCGTGCAGCCTGCTGCGCCGTTCGATTGCCGAATGTTGCGAACCGGACCACTGCGGACAGCCTGGCCTGCTCGATACCTGGCTTGGCAACAAGACTCCCGAGAACATCGCCGCCTGGTTCGCTTCGCCAAGCAATCATGCCCTTGTCGCCGAGCGCGACGGCGAGCTGCTCGGGCTTTGCCTGCTCACCCAGGCCGGCAAACTGGCGCTGTGCTACGTGCTGCCCGAGTCGCTGCGCATCGGCGTGGGCAGGGCATTGCTCGCCGCGGTCGAGGCGCAGGCGCGGACCTGGAACATCCGCAAGCTCTTCCTGCATAGCCCGCCGAGCGCCACCACCTTCTTCGCGCGCCATGGCTACGCCAACGCGGGCAAGGAAAAGGCCTGCTACGGCCTGGAATGCGACCTGATGTGGAAGCAACTCGACGCCGTCCCCGACGCCGGCCAGGCCGGCGGCCGCAAGCGCTTCTGCAACTGCGCCGAATAGGCGCCGGATCATCTTCTAACAAGGAGCGTGTTGCGCTATAGTTAGCATCTTCTACAGATGAGTACGCTATGGCTTCACGCAGAGACTTCCTCCAACATGCCGCCCGCCTGTCCGCGCTGGGCGTGCTCGGCACCCCACTGATCGCCCGCGCCGGTGAACTGGCCCCGCCGCCGGACCTGTTCGACGCGCAGTTGCTCGACATCGACTTCTGGGTCAAGCCGCGTACGCTCTCGGTCGTGCGCCCGGCCAGCGGCGAGCGTGCGAAGGTGTTGTACTGGAGGGATGGCGAGGTCATCGATTCGGCCTATCAGGAGTTGTGCCACCTGCTGCGCGACGTGCACGGGCGCGAGAGCGCCCCGATCGACCCCAAGCTGCTGGAAATGCTGTGGGGCACCCAGGCCTTCATCGCCCGCTACGGGATGGAGCAGCCGCTCGAAATCCTGTCGGGCTACCGTACCGCCGCCTCCAACAAGCGCCTGGTCGAGGAGGGCGTGCCGGCGGCGCGCAAGTCGCTGCACATGCTGGGCAAGGCCGCCGATATCCGCATCGCCAACCTGAACGAGGAAGTGCTTGGCGGCCTGATCCGCAGCTTCCGCCAGGGCGGCGTCGGCTACTACTACCGCTCGGGCCCCAAGGGGGGCTGGATCCACGCCGACACCGGACTGCAGCGCACCTGGAAGGGCTGACGGCTCGCGTGCGAGCGCGCGCGAAAACTTAGGCTACTATTTGCTGTCGAACGGCCAAGGCCGTTGGCCTTGGCTTTACCGTGTGTCACTTTTCCAAGGAGGCAACGATGGCAACGATGAACGCACCAACGATGGACCGGCGTGTGGGGCCGGAGCGCCGTGTCGCCGCGCGCGAAGGCGGACGTTCGACCATGTCCGCCATGGACTACATTGCGATGGTACTGCTGATCGTCGGCGGCCTGAACTGGGCCATGGTCGGCCTGTTCAATGTCGACCTGGTCGCCACCCTGTTCGGCCCGGGCACCACGGCATCGCGCGTGGTCTACATCCTGGTCGGCGCGGCCGCCCTGTATTCGATCTACACGATGGCCAAGATGTCCAGCCACAAGAAGTATTAGGCATGGTCCGGGTCGGGCTGATCTCGGACACGCACGGCTTGCTGCGGCCCGAGGCGCTCGATTTCCTGCAAGGGAGCGCCCATATCGTCCACGGCGGCGATATCGGCGACGTGGCGATCCTGGAGCGGCTCGCGTCGATCGCGCCGCTCACTGTCGTGCGCGGCAACAACGACACCGCCCCATGGGCGGAGTCGCTGCCCCACACGGCCCGGTTGCAACTCGGGCCGGTGTCCGTTCTCGTCGTCCACGACCTGAACGAACTCGCCGTCGACGCTGCCGCCGCGCCGGTTCGCGTGATCGTGTCCGGTCATTCGCACCGGCCCTCCTGCGAGGAGCGCGGCGGCGTCCTGTACGTCAATCCCGGCAGCGCGGGACGGCGCCGCTTCAGCCTGCCCATCGCGCTCGGCGAACTGTTCGTCGATGGCGAGCATGTGCGTGCGAACATTGTCACGCTGTAGCCTTGCGCCCGTGTACGGGGAGCGGAAAATGCCTTAGGATACGGCGTTTCGCTTCACCCACGCAAAGAGATGAGCATCGCCGACGCCGCGCCCCCCCGTTTCCGCCCCCGCCCCTGGACCTCCCTTGAAACCCCGCAGGACGTCGAACTGTGGATTGACGAGCACAACCGTTGCATGCAGGAGTTGATCGCCCCCCAGGAGACCGGCGTGGGCGTGCGTTTCACCCTGGCCGAAGGCGGCGAGATCACGATGCAGACCTCGGCCGACGCCGTCATCCTGGATGTCGAGCCGGAGGCGGACTGGATCGCGCCCCTGATCATGGCCGCCACCGGTGTCGAGGCGCCGCGCGGCCGGATATGGGTGTTGCCGCAAGACCGCCTCGTGCAATTGATCCTTGGCTTGTCCAGCCTGGTTGCCAGCACCATCCTGGTCACCGGCCACCCCTTCGGCTCGCGCGCCAAGAAATTGCTGTATTGACACAAGTATTTCCGCACGCAAACGCGCGATTTCGGTTATAAAAGCAAACTGGAGTGATTTGTAATGGAAGTGGGAGACATGCGTAAGCACACCGATTTCAAGATTCGACGCGGCCTCGTGACGCTGGGCCTCGCGCTGGCGGGCGCCGCGCTGGCACTGCCTGCGGCCGCGGCCGACCTGCTCGACAGCGCGAAGGCGCGCGGCACCCTGCGCGTGGCGATGGAGGGCACCTACCCCCCGTTCAATTTCAAGGATCCGAAGACCGGCCAGTTGGCCGGTTACGACGTGGACGTGGCACGCCTGGTCGCATCGCGCCTCGGCCTCAAGCCCGAGTTCGTTATCACCGAGTGGGCGGCGATCCTGGCCGGACTGGCCGCGGGCAAGTACGACGTGATCGTCAGCCAGGTGGGCATCACGCCGCGGCGTGAACAGGCCTTCGACTTTTCCGCGCCTTACACCTATTCGCAGCCTCAACTCATCGTGCGCAAGAACGAACGCGCCAATTACGCCAGCCTGACCGACCTGAAGGGCCGCAAGGTCGGCGTGGGGCAGGGCAGCGTGTTCGAGCAGCAGGCCAAGGCCGTGCCGGGCATCGACGTCAAGAGCTATCCGGCGGCGCCGGAGAACCTGCAGGACCTGGCCTTCGGCCGCGTCGACGCGGCGCTGAACGACAGCCTGATGGTCGCCTACCTGCTCAAGCACTCGCAACTGCCGATCCGCGCGGGCGCGAAGGTCGGCGAAGTGGCGCGCATGGGGATCCCGTTCAAGAAGGGCAATCCGAAGTTCAAGGCGGCGGTCAACAAGGTGCTGGAGGACGCGCGCGCCGACGGTAGCCTGAAGCGGATTTCCCAGAAGTGGTTCGGCACCGATGCCAGCCGCGCCCCCGAGTAACAGCGGGCCGGCGGCCGGCGCCCGGGGCGCTTCGCCGCGCCCGCGCGACCATTTTGATGCATGGAACTGATTGAACTGTTGCGCGAAGCCGCGCCCTTCCTGATTGCCGGTGCCGGCTACACGCTGCTGTTCGCGGTCGCCTCGATGGTGGGTGGCCTCGTGCTGGGTTTCCCGACCGCCCTGTTGCGCATGTCCGGCCTCGCGCTGCTGCGCTGGCCGGCGACGCTGTATGTCAGCGTGATGCGCGGCACGCCGCTGCTGGTGCAGATCTTCGTCATCTACTACGGGCTGCCGAGTATCGGGATCGAGTTCGATCCGGTGACGGCGGGCGTGCTGGCGCTGTCGCTCAACGCTGGCGCCTACCTGTCCGAGAGCCTGCGCGGCGCCATCGCCAGCATCAGCCAGGGCCAGTGGCGGGCCAGTTTCAGCCTCGGCCTGGGCTACTGGCAGACCCTGTACCACATCGTCCTGCCGCAGGCGCTGCGGGTGGCGGTGCCTTCGATGAGCAACACCCTGATCAGCCTGATCAAGGACACCTCGCTGGTCTCGGTCATCACGGTCACGGAGTTGATGCTCGCGACCAAGGAAGCCATCGCGACCACTTTCCAGCCCTTGCCGCTTTACCTGGCGGCGGCCGCCATCTATTGGGGCCTGAGCCTGTTCTTCGAATTCCTCCAGCGACTGGCCGAACGCAGGCTGAACCGGGCGCAACTGGCGCGCTGATTCTCAGCCGGGCGGTGTCGTCGCTGCCGTGGGAGGCCGCGTCCGCCTGGCCTGCCTGCCCCCGAGCAGGAACAGCCCGGCGGCAAGCAATGCCAGCGGCGCGGGTTCCGGCACCGCCGGGATGAATGGGACCGAGTAGTCGATACCGCTGCGCGAGGCGATGGAGTAGTCGTCGATGACGGCACCGCCCGCCGTGACGCCCAGGACGCCGCCCCAGTAGCCTTCGGTCTCCACTTCGTAGCTCGAGGTCCCGACGGCCTGGCCCTCGGTGGCGAGGCTGTAGCCGAACCAGAACGGCTCGCCCCAGACAAAGTCGGCTGTCAGCGTGATTTGCCGTTCGTCAGGCTCGGGCTGCCAATCGCGCGTACCGCCCGCGTCCATCACATGCGCGTACCGCATCCGCCCGGAAAATTCGTCATTGATCAGCAGCGACTCCATCATGAACCCGGTTGCGTCGTTCGCGAAGGCGGTCCAATCCGCGCCTGCCTGGACGTAGGTTTCCCCTGTCGCCGAAACCGCCAAGCGGTTCTGGAAATGGAAGCTCATCGTGACCTGTCCCGGTTGGCCCGACAGATCCGGGTGCGACAGGGTGAGCTGGTCGCCGAAACCGCTATTGATGAAGTGTCCGATGTTCCCCGACGTCCACGAACTCGCACTTGCGCTCGCGTCGAGCATGCCAAGCGCGGCGCTCGACCTGCTCAGCACCGAGTAGGGGCCGTCGGACCATGCCAGTGCGGCGCGGAGGGGATCGGTGCGGGAATCGAGCAGCAGTATCTCGCTGTCCTCTCCGCCCGGGTATTGGTACCAGTAGGTGGTGCGCGTAAAGCTTTCCTGAGCATGCGCCAGGGGGGCGAGGGACACACAGCCCGCGAGCGAAAGTGCCGAAATGAGTAAGCGCATGTTTTCCCTCCTTTAGCTGACAGGTCAGCGAACAGAGCATGCGCACAGCATATCATTTGGCACGAGGAGGCAAGCGGCACACCGGACAAGGCGTGACGGGCTGTGGGGAACTCCGGATTTGTCGCGGCGCGCCGACTCAGCATCGGCTCCCGCCTTCGCGGGAGCGACGGGCTGGCGCGAGATCCTTCAACTCGCATCCACTTGGGGTGGAGTGGCAAGCCTGCCGCGGCTGCCAAACGACCGATGGCGCCGATGACGCCAGTTCATGCCCCGCTTCCTCCAGCAGTTCACGCACCGCCCCCAGCACCTGTTCCGGCTCGACGCGCTCCAGGCAGGCATGATGTCCTTGCGGACACACGCTGCGGAAGCAGTTGCGGCAGGGCACGTCGTGAAACAGCACGCGATGCGGCACCTGCCAGGGCGTGTGCTGCGGATTGGTCTGGGCGTAGAGGTCGACCAGGGGCGTGCCGAGCGCGGCGCTGATATGCGCCGGTCCCGAGTTGTTCGATACCGCCACGGCCGCGAGCGAGATGGCCGCGCCCAGTTCGCCCAGCGTCAGCTGTCCGGCCAGCGACAGGGCGGCCTGCTGCGGCACCTGCGCCTGGGCGAGGATGCCTTGCACCAGTTCCACCTCCGACGCCAGGCCCGTCACCACCACCGGCAACCTCAGCTGTTCCACGATCAGCGCGATCGCGCGCGCGAAGTGCCTGGGCGGATAGCGCCGGGAAGCGGCGGTGGCGCCCGGGTGCACCAGCACGAAAGGCCGGTCGATCCCGGCGGCGGCAAGCCGGGCGCGGACGCTTGCGACGTCATGCTCGTGAAGGCGGAAGGACATCGATTCGTCCTCGCTGCGGCAACCGATCCTGGCCACCAGGTCCAGCTGGCGCCGCACTTCGTGCCGGATGCCCTGGGCCGGCTCGGTCTCGGGCACCCAATCGGTGAGCAGGGCATAGGGGTTTTCGCGGCAATGGGCCAGGCGCAAGGGAATGCCGGCCTGGTGGCAGAGCAGGGCGGCCGGCAGCGGACTCTGGCTGAAGCAGGTGAAGATGACCGCGCCGTCGAATCCACGCGCGGTGAGCTTGGCCGCGATCCCGGGGTCGTCGGGGATGCCCTCGCTGGCCTTGTTCCAGGGCGCGGCGTATTCGATCACATCGTCCAGTTCAGGAATGTGGGCGCGGCAGGCGCCGCCCGAGCCGGAGGCGAGCAGGGTCAGGCGCCGGCCCGGAAGGCTCTCGCGCAGGGCGCGCAGGGCCGGCGTGCACATGATCACGTCACCCAGGTTGTCGAGCCGCACGCACAGGATGTCGCGCGCCTCTTGCCAGGATGGGCCGCTCATGGCGCGCTCCGCCTTGCGAGCGGCTCCGCGCCCGGCGCGGGGATCATCGCCGCGGCCTCGGCCAGGCTCGACGCGACGAGGTCGGGGGTGCGCAAGGGCGAACGCAGCCATTCGGTCTCGTTGCCCACGTCCACCAGCACGGTGCGGCAGCCGGCGCGGCGCCCGGCCTCGACATCGTTGAGGATGTCGCCGACCATCCAGGACGAGGCCAGGTCGATGCCGTGCTCGGCGGCGGCGCGCAGCAGCATGCCCGGCGCCGGCTTGCGGCAGGTGCAGGCGGTGGCCAGGGCCCCGACGCTGCCTTCAGGATGGTGCGGGCAGTAGTAGAAGTGGTCGAGGGTGACGTCCTGCGCCGCGAGCAGGCCGGCGAGGTGCCGCCATGCCGCCTCCAGCGCGGCCTCGTCGAAGCGTCCCAGGGCCAGGCCGGCCTGGTTGCTGACCACGATCAGCCGGTAGCCCAGGCGGGCCAGCCGCAGCAGGCCCTCGGCCGCGCCCGGCACGAGCACGATGAGCGCCGGATCGACGTTGTACGGCACATCCTCGACCAGGGTGCCGTCCTTGTCGAGGAAGACGGCACTGCGTCGCGCGATACCGGTGTCGCTTACGGCCACGAGGTCTCCCGCATCGGCAGGATGGTCAGTTCCGGGATCACCGATTCGGCCGGCATGAGCAGCACCGGCATGATCGCGCGGGCGACGTTCATCGGGTCCTGGAGCAGGCCGGGGTCGAGGTCCGGGAAGCGGTCGAGCAGGAAGGGCGTCTTCATGCCGCCCGCGACCACCGCCGTCACCTTGATGTTCTGGCTGCGCAGTTCCGCATGCAGCGAGTGCGACAGGCCCAGCAGGCCCCACTTGCTGGCGTGGTAGGCGGCGGCATTCGGCCAGGCGCGCTTGGCGGCGGTCGAGGCGATGTTGATGATGTGCCCGGACCCCGCTTTGAGCATGGGCGCGATCGCCGCGCGCGCCAGGTAGAACGGACCGTTCAGGTTGGTGTCGATCACGCGGCGCCAGTCCTCCGGGGTCAGCTCCCCGGTCGGGCGGGTGTAGTCGGTGCCGGCGTTGTTGATGAGGATGTCAAGCCGTCCGCAGCGCGCCATGATGTCGTCGACCAGGGCTTGCGCGGCGTCGGCGTCGCGCACGTCGAGCACCGCGGGGTCGGCCTGGCAGCCGGCCTCGCGCAGCTTGCCCACCTGGGTCTCGACCCGGCTGGCCTGCACGTCGGCCAGCACCACGCGCACGCCCGCCTGGCCCAGCGTTTCACACAGCGCCGCGCCCAGGCCGCTCGCGCCGCCGGTGACCAGTGCTACCTTGCCCTTCAAATCGTTCGAATCGGCCTGCATTATTTCTCCTTCTATTGTTGATTGGTAAGAATCTTGCCGGTGGCGACGGAGGGTTCCGCGCGCCAGCCCACTTTGGTGTACACCGAACACATGCGTTCGGCCACGTTGCGCCAGGTGTAGGATTCATGCACGCGGCGCAGGCCCGCCAGCCCCAGCCTGCGCGCACGGCGAGGGTGGCGGTACAACTCGGCCAGCCTGTCGGCCAGGGTGCCGGGGTCGCGTGGCGGCACCAGGTAGCCTGTCGTGCCATCCACCACCGTGCTGCGGATGCCACCGACGGCCGCGCCCACCACCGGGGTCGCGCAGGCCATCGCCTCGAGCGGCGTGATGCCGAAGGGTTCGTACCAGGGGGTGGTGACGAACACGTCGGCCGCGCTGTAGTACTCGCGCAGTCGCGAGCGCGGCACCGGGCCGGTGAAGGTCACCTGGTCGTGCAGCCTGTGCTGCTCGGCCAGCGCGTGCAGACGCGCCAGTTCGACCGCTTCCGGCCCGTTGCCCACCGACGGTGGCCCGCCCGAGACGAGCAGTCGCGCGCGGATGCCGTGCTGGTCGCGCAGCGCCGCCACGCCGGCGATCACGTTGTCGATCCCCTTGCGCGGCACGATGCGGCCCAGTTGCAGCACGATGAACTCGTCATCGGGCAGCCCCAGGCGGCGCCGCGCGGACGAGCGCACCGGCCACAGTTCGTTCGGGTCGAAGCCGCATGGCACGACGTCGATGCGCTCGGGATCGGCCTCGTACAGCGAGACCATGTCGTCGCTGTCCTGCGGGCATTCGGCGACGATGCGCTCGGCGTCGCGCATCAGGCTGCGCTCGATCGCGGGACGCAGCGCCGGGAAGCCGTCGGCGGTGCCCTGTTCGCGCCGCCGCACCAGGCCCAGCGCATGGAAGGTGATGACGAAGGGGATGCCGAGCGCCTGCTTCAGGTGCTGGGCCACCACGCCGGACATGAAGAAATTGGCGTGCGCAAGATCGTAGGTGAAGTCCTGCTTGCGGATGAAATCGATGGTGGCGCGCGCGAACTCGTTCATGCACGGCAGCAGCTGTTCCTTGGGGACGAAACAGGCCGGCCCGGCCTGCACGTTGATCACGCGCGCGCCCTCGCACAGGGGCTGGCACAGCGGCTGGTCCGGCGAGTCGCGCCGGGTGAAGACATCCACCCGGTGTCCCAGCCGCGCCAGTTCGCAGGCGAGGTGTGCCACGTACACGTTCTGCCCGCCGCTGTCGATCCCGCCCGGAGGAGCGAGTGGCGACGCGTGTTCACTGATCAGTGCGATGGTTAGCATAAGTCCTCCGGTATCAAAGTGACGTGTCCGTGACGTGCGCGAGCGCGGCGTTCCAGTCCGCGATGAAGCGGCCCATGCCAAAGCGCTCGCGCGCCCGGGCCCGCGCGCCTTCCCCCAGCCGCCGTGCCAGTCCGGGGTCGCGCAGCAAGGTGCGCATCGCCTCGACCAGCGCCTCGACCCGGGTGTCGACGAAGCCCGAGCGTCCGTTCTCGATCACGGTCGCCAGCTCGGCGGTGGCCAGGCCCACCACCGGCAGGCCGGCGAGCATCGCTTCGATCGCGGACAGGCCCATGCTGGTGTAGCGCACGGGGTGGAAATAGAAGCGGTAATCGGCCATGAAGGCGGGCAGCTGGGCATGCCGCACCTCGCCCAGTCCGCCCCGCCCGTCCGCGCCCATGCCCACCAGGTCCAGCGGGATGTCGGCGCGTACGCGTTCGTAGATGTCGGCCCCGAGCCGGCGTCCGCGGCTGGCGATGTTGTTGATGACGACCAGGCCGCGCTCGCGCGTGCCCCGGTATTCGATGCCGGGCGTTTCGACCACGCCGTGCTCGATGACGCGGGTGGGGGTCCGGTTGTTGTCCCACATCAGTTCATTGAACGGGGTGACGTGCACCAGCAGCATGTTGGGGTCGTCCACCAGGTGGCGCGTATCAGTCGGGTGCTCGCGCGGCGGATCGTGCTCGATGTAGATCGCGGGCAGGCGGCGCTGGGCTTCGCTCAGCATCTGCAGGCGGTCGTCGGTGTACTGGTGGTCGTCCTGGTAGATGACGCAGTCGAACCGGGTGTCGCGCACCTGGTCGGCGGGCAGGTCGATCACGTTGTCGCCCCAGGGGAAGTGCCCGGCGCGGCCGCCGTAGCCGGGTGGACGGCCGGGCTTGGACACGACGTGGAAGGTGTGGGGAACCCGGGTCAGGTAGTACAGGTAGCTGCCGTGGGTGTGCCAGGTCAGGATGCGTAGCGGCCGCATGGTCAGCACTCCTTCCGTCGCCAGGCGCGGGGCCCTTCGCCCTCTCCACATCTTGCCAGGGTGCTGCCGGTACCTCGCGTTCCGCCACTGCGCATTTCGCCTCCTCTGTGTCTGTTGGTTCCTGTCGTTATGCCTGTCGTTCTTCCTGCCGCCGTGCCGGACGCCTTGCACGTTCCCGCGTCAGCTCACGCACCCTGGCCAGCCTCCTTCGCACGCTGTTGCAGTTGCCAGAGACGGGCGTAGAAGCCGCCGCGTTCGAGCAGTTCGTCGTGCGTGCCGCGCTCAGTCACGCGCCCGCGTTCCAGCACGATGATCTCGTCGGCGGACACCACCGTGGACAGCCGGTGGGCGATCACGAGCACCGTACGCTGTTCGCCGAGCCGCTCCAGTTCCTCCTGGATCGAGCGCTCCGAGCGCGCGTCCAACGCCGAGGTCGCCTCGTCCAGCACCAGGATCGGCGGCGCCTTGAGCACGATGCGGGCGATCGCGATGCGCTGGCGCTCGCCGCCGGACATCTTGACCCCGCGCTCGCCGACCAGCGTGTCGTAGCCGTCGGGCAGCGACTCGATGAAATCGTGCACGTGCGCCGCCTTGGCCGCCTCGACGATCTCGGCGCGGCCGGCCCCGTTGCGCCCATAGCCGATGTTGTAGGCGATGGTGTCGTTGAACAGGACTGTATCTTGCGGCACGATGCCGATCAGGTGTCGCACGCTTTGCGTTGTGACATCACGGATGTCCTTTCCGTCGATCAGGACGCGCCCCACGGTGGGGTCGTAAAAGCGCAGCAACAGGCGCGCCAGCGTGGATTTTCCCGAGCCGCTGCTGCCCACGACCGCAACGGTCTTGCCCGCCGGAATGTGCAGCGTCACGTCCTGCAGCAGCGGCCGCGCGGGTTCGTAGGCGAAGCTGACGTTCTCGAACGTGATCGCGCCGGGACCGGCGGGCAGGTCGGCCTGGCCGGGCAGGTCGACGATCTCCGGTTTCTCCTGCAACAGGCCGAACAGGCGCTCCACGTTCACCCAGGCGTCGCGCACCTCGCGGTAGACGAAACCCAGGGAGTTGAGCGGCAGGCAGACCTGCAGCACGTAGGCGTTGATCAGGACCAGGTCGCCGACGGTGATGATCCCGCGCCAGGCCTGGTGGCCCGCCAGCAGCATGATGGCCGCCACGCCCACGCCGATGATCGCGCTCTGGCCCACGTGCAGCACGAACAGCGCGCGCTGATTGCGCATCGCCGCGCCGCGCCAGTCGTGCATGATGCCGGCGAAGCGGTCCTCCTCGACGCGCTCGTTGGTGAAGTACTTCACGGTCTCGTAGTTGATCAGGCTGTCGGCCAGGCGCGTCTTGGCGCTGGAGTCGAGCTTGTTGACGCGGCGCTGGTAGGTGGCCCGGCGCGTCGTCACCACCAGCGTGAAGGCGCCGTAGGCGATGAAGGTGCCGGCGATGATCACGGCGAACCAGGCGGTGAACCGGGCCAGTACGATGGCCAGCACCAGGCCGATCTCGAACAGCGTGGGCACCAGCGTGAACACCCCGGTACCGAGCAGGAAGGCCAGGCCGCTGGTGCCGCGGTCGATGTCCGGCAACAGGCCGCCGAGCTGGCGGTTGCCGTGGAAGCGCGCGCCCAGCTGGTGCAGGTGGGCGAAGGTGCGCTGGGCGTAGTGCGCCACGGTGTGCTGGGCCAGGGGCGCGAACAGCAGGTCGCGCAGTTCGTTGAACAGGGTGCTGGCAAAGCGCAGCAGCGCATAGCCGACCAGCAGCGCGACCGGCAGCACGGCCACCGCCTCGGGCCGCCCAAGCAGTTCGATGATCCGCTTGAGCACCAGGGGCACCAGCACGGTGGCCACCTTGGCCATGATCAGGAAGGCCATCGCGGCCAGCACCGAGCCGCGGTACTTCAGCACGAGTTGCCACAACTCGGCGCCGACGCCCTGCATCGAGAGCTTGGTGGTGGGAGTGTCGCTTTCGCTTGTCTTGTCTGGATCCAATGCGCCCTCCTCATTCGTGAAGTAATGGGTCGAGCGCCGCGGCGGGGCGCGGCACTGGGATGAAGACAGTACCGCGCATGCGGCATGGCCGGCGCTGCTGCGATCCAATCGGAACAGTGCGGCTTGCGAAGAAGTCTATACTAAGTCCACCTGATCACGGAGGACGTTATGGCACATGCTAATCCCATCCAGATCCAGAAATACCTCAAGGGCGTGGACTATCCCGCCAACAAGCGCGCGCTGATCGACGCCGCGCGCGACCACGGCGCGGACGAGAGTGTCTGCGCCTCGCTCGAGCAGTTGCCGGACAAGGAATTCCAGACCCCCGCCGACGTCAGCGAATGCTTCTCGGGCCCGTCCCAGGACCATGCCGAGGATGGCGACAGCCGGCGGAAGCACTGAACGCCGCTTGCATTTTGTTTCCACTATCACGAGACGGAGGCGCCGATGAATCGTTTGCTGGATGTACCCGCCTTGCTGCGCCTGCACGACGAGGCCCTGCACGACTATGACCTTTCCTGGCCCGACGGCCCCGCCTGGGAGGCGATCGCGGCCAACCACCGCTTCAACCACCTGCTGTGGGACGAGGAGGACCGCGCGCGCCGCCAGGACGTCCCGCCCGCCGAGATCGCGGCCGGCAAGCGCCTGATCGACCAGTACAACCAGCGTCGCAACGACGCCGTGGAGGCGATCGACGAGGCGATCCTGGGCATGCTGGAAGACGTGCGGCCGCAACCGGACGCGCGCCTGAACAGCGAGACGGCCGGGGCGATGATCGACCGCCTGTCCATCCTTGCGCTCAAGATCTTCCACATGCGCGAGCAGACCGAGCGCACCGACGCCGGGCAGGACCACATCGCCACGTGCGAGGCCAAGCTGGCACGCCTGTGCGTGCAGCGCAGCGACCTTGCGGCCTGCCTGGACATCCTGCTCGATGAAGCGCATGCGGGCCGCGCCTACTTCAAGGTGTACCGCCAGTTCAAGATGTACAACGACGCCACGCTGAATCCCTACCTGTACGGGCAGCGCGCCTCCGCACGGGAGGCTTGATGGACGACGGCGTCTCGGTACTGATCCCGACCTGCGGGCGCCCGGCGGCGCTCGCCGCGACCCTCGCGACGGTGGCCGCGCAGTCGCACGGTCCCTTGCAGGTCGTCATCTCCGACCAGTCCGACGAGCCCTCGTTCGAACGCGGCGAAGTGCAGGCGGTGCTACGCCTGCTGCGCGCGCAGGGGCGGCAGGTGAGCTGCGACCACCACCTGCCGCGCCGCGGCCTGGCCGAGCAGCGCGCCTTCCTGCTGTCGCAGGCGCGCATGCCCTACAGCCTGTGCCTGGATGACGACGTGCTGCTCGAACCCGACCTGGTGGCCCGTCTGCTGCGCGTGATCCGCGAACATGGATGCGGCTTCGTCGGCAGCGCCGTGCATGGGCTGAGCCATATCGACAGCGTGCGTCCGCACCAGCAGGCCATCGAGTTCTGGGAGGGGCGGGTGACGCCGGAGACCATCACGCCGGACAGCCCGCAGTGGCAGCGTCACCACCTGCACAGTGCGGCCAACCTGTTCCATGTGCAGACGCGCATGGCGCTGCCGCGCGACGCCGCCTTGCCCTACCGGGTGGCCTGGGTGGGCGGCTGCGTCCTCTACGACACGGCCAAGCTGCGCGAGGCGGGCGGCTTCGAATTCTGGCGCGAGCTGCCGGAGCAACATTGCGGCGAGGACGTGCTGGCCCAGTTGCGCGTGATGGCGCGCGATGGCGGCTGCGCGATCATTCCTTCCGGCGCCTACCACATGGAACTGCCCACCACGGTCACGGTGCGCGAGTGCGACGCGCCGCGCGTGCTGTGGCCGCAGCGGCAGCCGGAGACGGCATGAGCGGCATGGACGGCCCGCTCGTGCCCGACGTGCGGCGCATCCTCGTGATGCGCCCGAGCCCGATCGGCGACTTCATGTTCGCGCTGCCGGCCCTGCACGCGCTGCGCATCGCCTATCCCCAGGCCCACATCGCGCTCATCGGCAAACCATGGCAGGCGCGGTTCCTCGCCGGCCGGCCCGGCCCCGTGGACGAAGTGCTCGTGATGCCGGCCTTCCCCGGCATCGGGGCAGCTCCCGACAGCGCGCCGGACGCCGAGGCGCAAGCCTTCCTGGAGATGCTGCGGGCGCGGCGCTTCGACCTGGCCTTGCAGATGTATGGCGGCGGGCGCCATTCGAATCCCTTCATCCGCTCGGTCGGCGCGCGCGTCACGGCGGGCACCGCCGCGCCCGAGGCCGTCCACCTGGACCGGACCATTGCCTACCGCCCGCACTCGAACCACAGCCTGAACCTGCTGCAGGTCGCGGCGCTGGTCGGCGCGGCGCCCTGCATCCCCGAGCTGGGACTTTGCGTGACGGAGCAGGACCGGGAGGAGGGCGCGCGCGTCCTGCCGCCGACCCCGGACGAGCGCCTCGTCGTGCTGCATCCCGGCGTCACCGACCCGCGCCGCCGCTGGGCACCGGAGCGCTTCGCGGCGGTCGCCGATGCGCTGGCCGAACGGGGCGCGCGCATCGTCCTGTCCGGCGGCGCCGCGGACGCCGACGCGGTCGGCGCGGTCGCCTCGGCGATGCGCCACGCGCCCGCGAAGCTGCACGGAGAACTGTCGCTGGGCGCCATGTGCGGGGTGCTCGAACGCTCCCGCCTCATCCTGGCCAACGACACCGGCCCGTTGCATATGGCACTGGCGCTTGGCACCGAGGCCGTGGGCATCTTCTGGTTCACCAACCTCGTCGAGTCGGGCACGCTGTGGCCCCAGCGGCTCAGTCCCGCCGTCTCGCCGCGCGTGCATTGCCCGCGGTGCGGGGTGGAGAACCTGCGCCAGCATTGCGGGCACGAGGTGTCCTTCGTGGACGACGTGCGCACGGAGGACGTCGCCGCCCTCGCGCTCCGGGTCTACGCCGGAGCCAGCTGACGCGGGTTGGCGGCCAGCAGTTCGTCCGCGAACGCGATCACGTCCGCCGCCCGCGCGCCTTCCGGGTCCCACAGGCAGCGGTGCAACGCCGTGTCGGCCGGCGACCAGCGCCGGATGTCGGCCTTGCTGAATACGACGGCGCTGGGCAGGCGCAGCCCGGCCGCGATGTGCGACACGCCCGTGTCGTTGCAGACCAGCAGGCGCGCGCCATCCATCAGTGCCGCCATCGCCCCGATCGAGATCGGCCCGGCGGCGATGCGGGCCGGGGTGCGCATGCACTGCGCGACCTCGCGCGCCAGGTCGGCCTCGCTGGCGGACCCCGTGAACACCGGGACCAGGCCCCAGCGTTGCGCGAGATGGTCCGCCACCTGCGCGAACCGTTCGACTGGCCAGCACTTGTCGCGGCTCCGCGCGCCCGGGTGGACGCAGAAATAGCCGCCCGGCGCCAGGCCCTCGGCCAGGCCGGAGGCGCGCAGTTCCGCGCGATCGGCCGCGCCCAGGGGGAACTCCAGGTGTTCGCCCAGGCGCGGCGCGCCCAGGCTGTCGGTCAGTCGCAGCAGGCGCTCCGGTTCGGTGCCGCTCTCCGGCCAGGCGGTGCCGCTCCATCCGGGCGGCAGGGGTGCCCCGACCGGGTGGAAGCCGGCGTTCGCGCGCGCGCCGAAGCCCGCGACGACGGCATTGGTGCGCGAACCGTCCCCGTGCATCTGAATCGCCAGGTCCGGGTCCAGCGCCCGCAGGGCGGCCTGGAAGCCCTGGAGTTCGCCGGCGCGCGGCTGCTGCTCGGGCAGGCCTTCGGCGCCGGGGAAGGGCAGGAAGGCGTCGATATACCCGTCGAAGCGCTGGGCGAACTGGGTGGCCCAGGGCAGGCCGACCAGGGTGATGCGCGCATCCGGCGCGGCGCCGCGCAGCGCGCGCAAGGCCGGCACGGCGCACAGCATGTCGCCCAGTTGCAGCGCGCGGAACACGACGATGTTGCGCTCGCGCGCGAGGTCGAGGTGGTTCATGTGCTTCTCCCGTCGATGAGTCTGTCCAGTACGTTCCGGGTGATGGCCGCGACGCGCGGCTCCTGTCCGCTCGCGACCACCTGTGTCCAGTCGGTGCTGCCGGCGTTGAACACGGTGCCATTGCGGCGGAAAACGCTCATGCAGGCCGCGTGCAGGCCGGCGCCGCAGGCGTCGTACTCGCGCGCCGGCAGTTCCTGCCAGCGTTCGTCGAGCTCGCCCACGGCCAGCAGTTCCAGCCCGCGCGGGGTGCCGGTATCGCTGGCGTAGGGCGCGAGCCGCGCCGGGCCGAGCCGCGACAGCGGGACGCCGTCGCATTCGTAGCCGGGCAGGGGCGGCACCGTGTCATGGCCGAAGCGCTCGCCCGCCCGCAGGCCGGTGCCGGCGAAGGCCCAGTGGTCCGGCTGCTCGACCGTGTAGCCCTTGGCCTCGCGCGGCCCGTCCCACCACCCGCCACCGTGGCGGTAGCTCAATCCACTGAGGCTGTCTTCCGGCCGGCCGGCGCCGCCGCGGCCGCTCCAGCTGTCGTGCGCGCCTCGCGGGCCGCCCTGGTGGCAGACCATGGCACGCATGCCGTCCACGATGTGGATGCGCCACCAGCAGGTGTTGGCGCCGAAGAAGGCGACGTTTCCCCCGGCGCCGACGAAGGCCTCGACCTGGTCGCGCGCGGCCTCGCTCCAGTATTCGTCATGCCCCGCGGAGACCAGCAGGCGGTAGCGCGAACACAGCAGCGGATCGGCGTACAGGTCGAAGTCGGTGCAGAATTCGGGCTGGAAGCCCTGGCGCAGGAGCCATGCGATGAAGGGCGCGTCCCAGTGCGCGAAGGACTGGCGCGGCGAGCTTGTGTCGTAGTAATCGGCCGCGCCCCAGACCGGGCCGCCGATGCCCCCGCCGGGCCGGCGGAACGAGACGCGTGCTCCGGCCGGTTCGAGGCAGCGCGGCGGCTGGTCGTAGAAGCAGCCGCCGCCGCTGTGGTTGTAGGCGTGGTAGGTGGCGAGGGGGATCTTGTACAGCATCCGGGAACCGGCGCCGCGCACCACGAACAGCGCAGCGGCCTCGTCCATCGCGAGCGTCGGCGCCGCCGCCCCCTCGGTCTCGCACCAGGCAACGTAGACCGCGGAGGGCCAGTCACGGGGGATCGCAAGCCGGTAGGCGGGCCAGTCCCAGTCCTCGTCGGGGCCGCGTGGGGGGGCGTCCTCGCCATGCAGCCAGTCCCCGGTGTGGACCAGTACGAGGCGGCCGTCCCAGCGCAGCACCTGGATGCGGAAGCGCTTGCGGTCGGTGCTCACGTGCAGCGTGAGCTCGCCGCCCGGATCGACGCTGGCCTGGGCCGGATAGGCGCGGATCATCGCGCGCCCCTCATGCCACCGGGTCCGGCGCCTGGCGCTTGCGCGCGATGAATGGTGGCATCGCCAGCACGTGCATCGGCGTGCCGCGGAAGGTCGCCAGCGCTTCCTGCGGCGTCTCGACCATCGGCTCCTCCTTGCGGTTGAGCGAGGTGTTGAGCACGACCGGCACCCTGGTCAGCTCGTCGAAACGCTCGATGATGCCGCGCAGCACCGGGTCGCCGTCCCGGTCCACGGTCTGCACCCGCGCGGTCCCGTCCACGTGCACCACGGCGGGAACGCATTCCTTGCCGACCGTGGTGGAGGGAACGGCCCACTGCATGTAGGGCGAGGGGTGGGTGAGCGCGAAGAAGTCGTTGGCGCGTTCGGCCAGGACCACCGGGGCGAGCGGACGGAACCATTCGCGCTCCTTCACCTGGGCGTTGATCCAGTCGCGCATGGCGCCCTGGCGCGGGTCGGCCAGGATGCTGCGGTGCCCGAGCGCACGCGGGCCGTATTCGCTGCGCCCCTGGAACAGCGCCACCACCTGCCCGGAGGCCAGCAGCGAGGCGACCCGCGCGCAATAGCCGGCCCGGTCGTCGATGCGCTCGATGTCCAGGTCCGGCGCGTCGGCCAGCGCGGCTTCGACCGCGGCGTCTTCGATGGGCGGACCGAGATAGTCGTTGGTCCAGCGGTAGTCGCAGGGCTGCTTCGCCAGTTCCACCAGCCCGTAGATGGCGCAGCCGAGCGAGGTGCCCGCGTCGCTTGGCGCTGGCGGCACGAACACCGAGCGGAACGGGGTGTGGCGGTGCAGGCCTTCGTTGGCGGGGCAGTTCAGGCCGGTACCGCCGGCAAAGCACAGCTGGTCCACCCCGGTGCGCCGGTGCAGCCAGCGCGCCACCTCCCACACCGCCTGCTCGAAGGCGCGCTGGCCGGCGGCGGCGAGGTTGGCGGCGTCGGCGAAGCGCTCCGGGTGGTTCATCGGGTGGCGAAAGCGCGGCTTTTCCGCGAGGATCCGGCGCCAGGCGAGGGGGATGTACACGCAATGGCCGTCGACCTCGAGTCCGGGCAGGTTCAGCGCGTCCGGGTCGCCCAGTGGCGCCAGGCCCATCACCTTGCCCTCGTTGCCCTCGCCGGGGAAGATCGCGTCGGTGAGCAGGAAGTAGAACATCCCCAGGCCGACCGGATTGGCGTCGTCGCGGTCCCACAGCTGCTTGGCGACGCACTCCACCCCGTCGCGCGTGGCGACGTAGAGCGAGGTGACTTCGCGCCAGTCCGGCTTTGCGCTGCCGTCCCAGTGCTCGGTGAAGTCGGCCACGGCGCTGCCCTGGCCGTCGACGACCAGCACCGCCGCCGTCTCGAACGGCGAGGGATGAAAGGCGCTGTAGACGTGGGAGAGATGGTGCGAGATGCGGGCGCGGCGCGCGCCGGGCGCAAGGACGAGGGACTGGGCCAGTTCGCGCTCGTAGTCGTCGAGGCGGTCGATCTCGGCGTCGGAGGAGTAGCATTCGACCAGGACGTCCACCGGCCGGTCCAGGCCGGGCAGGCGTCGCCGGTACAGTTCGGCCACGTCGCCGACGCGCCCCCAGTGGTGCTTCTGGCGGGTCAAACGCTCCTTCTGGATGGCCCACACCACGTCCGAACCCTGCATCAGGCAGGCGCTTGCGTCCTGCGTGCGGTTGATTCCCAACACCAACGGTCGATCCGCCACGGTTACCTCCCCTCGGAAAGAGAAAACAGTGATCGGAGTGTAGCGGCAGAGCCGCGCCTGTTGGCGCGGAAATGATTATTGCCGCAGCGGCGGGTCTGGCGCTCTCAGGCCGTCCGCAACCAGCCGCTGACGGCATCGCGCGCGCCGCAGCGCACCGCATAGCGTTCGCCGTCGGCGGCGAGCACCAGGCTTGCCTGGGAACCGAGCGGTATCGGCGCCTGGAAGCGCGCCCCGACCGCCGTCACGCGCCGCCCCCGCAGCGATTCGACCAGGGCGCAGGCGCGCCCGACCGTGTGCATGCCGTGGATGATCGGCGCGCGCATGCCCATCAGGCGTGCCGACCAGGGCCACAGGTGGATCGGATTCCAGTCCCCCGAGATGGCGGCGTAGCGCCTGCCATCCCGGAGGGCGACGAACCAGTTGCCCAGCTCGGTGCCGGCCAGCGGTTCATCGGGTTGCCGGCCGCTCTTGCCGCCGGCCCGCGGGCGCCGGGCAAGGTAGGTGCTGGTGCAGTGGAAAACCTCGCGCCCGTCCTGGGTGGCGACGGTTTCTAGCTCGCAATACGTCGAGGCGGTGTCGCCTTCGCGTACCCGGGCGGTGGTCGCGAGACGCAGAGCGCCTTCCGGGTCGGGCGCATGGCGCTCGGCCAGCACGTTCTCCACGTGGATCAGGCCGGGAATCGCCACCGCAAAGGCCGGATCGAGCATGGTCCCGAGGTGGGCCCGCTGCGCGAGCAGGTAGTGGAAGGTGAGCGGGACGGCGCCCGGCGGGAAGCCGAGCGCCTTGGCGTAGCGCCTTACCGCGTGCGGATCCAGTCGCTCAAGCACATAGTCCGTCGAGACGGGGGCCAAGTGCGCGCCGGCGGGCGGGCGCCGGCCGCGCGTGGCCAGCGCCCTGAGCAGGAGCGCCGGCCCGAGTCGCGGCAGCGGGGCCGGGTGGCCAGCCACGCTCAGCGCGCCGCCGGAACGATCCCGAGGCCGCCGAGGAAGCCGCGGATCGCCTCGTAGGCCTGCAGGTATTGCGCTTCGGTGAAGCCGCCGTGGCCGCCACCCTCGATGGTGTGCAGGCGGTTCGGCGTGCCTGCCGCGTCCATCGCCTGCTTCAGGCGGGTCGCGTGGGCATAAGGCACCAGGTCGTCGGCGTCGCCGTGGATGCTCAGCACCGCCGGCCCGCCGGCGCGCACATGGCTCAGCGGGGAGACGGCGCGCGCCAGCTCCATCCGGTCGGGCTGGCTGCCGAACCATTGCACGGCGTAGGAGCGGATGTTCGGCCCCTGCAGCATGTCGGGCAGGTCGGTGATGCCGTACCAGTTGACCACGGCCGCCACCTTGGGCGCGGCGTTGCGGTATGGGCCATTCCAGGCCGGTTCGTTCGCCGCGCAGGCGTTGGTGAACGGCGAGTCCGACGGGATCATGGCGGTGGTCAGGGCCAGGTGCCCGCCCGCCGAGGTGCCCGATGTGACCACGCGGGACAGGTCGAAGTTGTACTTCTTGGCGTTGCGGCCGATCCACTGCAAGGCGCACAGGCCATCTTCGACGGCGGCGGGGGCCAGCGCGGTGTTGGCCAGCCGATATTCGGCGTTGACCACCGCGAAACCCATCTGCAGATACGGCAGGGCCATCATCTGCAGGCCGGCGCGATTGCCGAACACCCAGCCGCCGCCGTGGAACAGCAGCAGCACCGGCACCGGCGCCAACTTGGCGGCATCTGGCCGGATGAACAGGTCCAGCTTGAGTTCGCGCCCGCTTGCATGGGCGTAGGTCTGGTTGGCCTGCACATCGACCGAATGGTCGAGCAGCACTGCCGCGCGCCAGGCCTGGTCGGCCGCGCGGGCGGCGGCGGGTGCGGCGAGCGCGCAGCACAGCAGCGCGGCGGTGAGCCGCGCGATAGGCATGATCATCGCGTTCCCGGTCACATGTTCGGGTAGTTCGGGCCGCCGCCGCCTTCCGGCGTCACCCAGACGATGTTCTGGGTCGGGTCCTTGATGTCGCAGGTCTTGCAGTGCACGCAGTTCTGCGCGTTGATCTGCAGGCGGTCCTGTCCGGCATCGGTCTTGACGAACTCGTACACGCCGGCCGGGCAATAGCGCTGTTCCGGACCGGCGTACTTGGCCAGGTTGACATCGACCGGGATGTCCGGGTTCTTCAGGCGCAGGTGCACCGGCTGGTCTTCCGCATGGTTGGTGTTCGAGATGAACACCGACGACAGGCGGTCGAAGGTCAGCTTGCCGTCCGGCTTGGGGTAGGCGATCGGCTTGAAGTCCGACGCCGGGCGCAGGCATTCGTGATCGGCGTGCTTGTGGTGCAAGGTCCAGGGGGCTTTGCCACGGAACACGATCTGGTCGATGCCGGTCATCAGGGTGCCCAGGTACAGGCCCTTGCTCATCCACGGCTTGAAGTTGCGCGCGACGTGCAGTTCCTCGTGCAGCCACGAGCGCTCGAAGGCGGCCGGATAGCTCGTCAGTTCGTCGAACTGGCGCTCCTCGCCCAGGGCGGCGAACACCGAGTCGGCGCACAGCATGCCGGACTTGATCGCGGCGTGGCTGCCCTTGATGCGCGAGACGTTCAGGAAACCGGCATCGCAGCCGATCAGCGCCCCGCCCGGGAACACCAGCTTGGGCAGCGACTGCAGGCCGCCGGCCGTGATGGCCCGCGCGCCATACGAGATGCGTTTGCCGCCCTCGAAGAATTCGCGGATCGCCGGGTGCGTCTTGTAGCGCTGGAATTCCTCGTACGGCGACAGGTAGGGGTTCTGGTAGGCCAGGCCGACGACGAAGCCGACCGCGACCTGGTTGTTCTCCAGGTGGTACATGAAGGAGCCGCCATAGGTGCTCGAGTCGAGCGGCCAGCCTGCCGTGTGGATCACCAGGCCCGGCTTGTGCTTGGCCGGGTCGATCTCCCACAGTTCCTTGATGCCGATGCCGTAGGTCTGCGGATCGCGGCCCTTGTTCAGATCGTACTTCGCGATCAGTTGCTTGCCCAGGTGGCCGCGCGAGCCTTCGGCGAACAGCGTGTACTTGGCGTGCAGCTCCATGCCGAGCTGGAAGGCGTCGGTCGGCTTGCCTTCGCGGTCCACACCCATGTTACCGGTGGCAACGCCCTTGACCGAGCCGTCGTCGTTGTACAGGATCTCCGCGGCCGGGAAGCCGGGGAAGACCTCGACGCCGAGCGCTTCGGCCTGCTGGCCCAGCCAGCGCACGACGTTGGCCAGCGAAATGACGTAGTTGCCGTGGTTCGTCAGCGCCTTGGGCACCATGAACGAGGGGGTGGCGTGGGCCTTGGTTTCGGTCAGGAACAGCACCCGGTCTTCTGTGACGGGCGTGTTGAGCGGGGCGCCTTGCTCCTTCCAGTTCGGGATCAGCTCGTCGATCGCGCGCGGGTCCATCACCGCGCCGGACAGGATGTGCGCTCCCAGCTCGCCGCCTTTTTCCAGCACACAAACCGACACTTCCCGGCCTTTTTCCGCCGCCAGCTGCTTGAGCCGGATCGCCGCGGACAGGCCCGCCGGTCCACCGCCGACGATGACCACGTCGTATTCCATTGCTTCGCGTGGGCCGTATTGTTCGAGAATATTGATAGGCTCTGTCATGGTCTTGTGATGGTTAGAGAAATTTAAGCACGAGTGTGCGGGTTTTTGCCTGCATTTGCAACGTTGGCCGCTATTGTAAGGGCAATATTAGACTCGCCCATCTAATACTGGCAATTTGTGTAATCATTATGCTTCCGCAACGAAGCGCTAGCGCAAACCGGGACAGGAGCCGAACGTGGGAATTGAAGTCAACTTTGAAGGCAAGATTGCAATGGTGACCGGCGCCTCCGGCGGCCTGGGCGCGCGTTTCGCCAAGGCCCTGGCGGGCGCCGGCGCCCAGGTGGTGCTGGCTTCGCGCCGTACCGAACGGCTCAAGGAACTGCGCGCCGAGATCGAGGCCGACGGCGGCGCGGCCCACGTGGTGTCGCTCGACGTGACCGATCTCGGCAGCATCAAGGCGGCGATCGCGCACGCCGAGACGGAGGCGGGGCCGATCGACATCCTGGTCAACAATTCAGGGGTATCGAGCACACAGCGCCTGCTCGACGTGACCGAGGACGATTACAATTACGTCATGGACACCAACCTGCGCGGCGCGTTCTTCGTGGCCCAGCAGGCCGCCAAGCGCATGATCGCGCGTGCCAAGGGCGACCCGCGCAAGCAGCACCGGATCGTCAACATCGCGTCCGTCGCCGGCCTGCGGGTGTTGCCGCAGATCGGCGTATATTGCATGAGCAAGGCCGGGGTCGTCCAGATGACCAAGGCGATGGCGGTGGAGTGGGGCCGCTACGGGATCAATGTCAACGCGATTTGCCCCGGCTACATCTCCACCGAGATGAACGAAGCGTATTTCGAGACCGAACAGGGGCGCAAGCTGATCGACCTGCTGCCGCGCAGGCGGCCGGGCAAGCCCGAGGACCTCGACGGCCTGCTACTCCTGCTGGCGGCCGAGGAAGCGCATTTTATCAATGGCGCCATCATCACCGCCGATGACGGGATGACGGCGCAATAAGACACGAGAACATGAGTAACAGGAAGTTGGTTCACACGATGCGGATGCCGATCCGCTGGGGCGACATGGACGCGATGGGCCATGTCAACAATACCGTCTATTTCCGCTACATCGAGACGGCGCGCATCGCGTGGCTGGAGCAGGTGGGCGCCTTGCCCGACCCGAGGAGGGAGGGGCCGGTGATCGTCAACGCGCACTGCGCCTTCCTCAAGCAGTTGACCTATCCGGGCGATATCGAGGTGACCACCTACGTCGGACCGCCGGGGCGTTCGAGCTTCGAGGTATCGCACGAGATCCGTCTCGTGGGGCCGGACGGGCAGGCCGGCGTGGTGCACGCCGAAGGCGGCGCCAAGGTCGTGTGGGTGGATTTCGGGGCCGAGAAGTCGGTGCCCCTGCCGGCGGCGATCAGGGAATTGCTGCCCGCTTGATCGCCGGCGATCCCGATTGCGCCGGCTGAACCCCTGTCGTTCCCGCGAAGGCGGGAACCCATACAAGAGCGCCGAAGTCGCGTCTCTAGACCCTGCGATTACGACAACCAGTATGGATTTTCTTTATTCAGCATAGGTTGGCGCGGGGCTGCCGAGAATTCGCGGGAACGACGCGAATAAATGTTCCGACGCTAGTGCGCGAAAGCGGAAACCAATGCTGAGCTCGCTCGTGCGCGGCTTATGGGCTCCCGCTTGCGCGGGAGCGACGGTGGTTCGCGGAAACGACGCTGGTGGGCCGCTTGATTTGTGCCCGCGGTGCCGACGCCGGATTACCGGGTTCCCGTCACCTCGACACCCCCACCAGCTTGTGCACCAGTTCCGACGAGGTCGAGGCGGAAAACTTCTTCATCAGCTTGGCGCGGTGCATTTCCACCGTGCGCGGCGACAGGTCGGTCTCGCGCGCGATCTGTTTGCTGGTCTTGCCCTCGACCAATAGCGCCGCGATCTCGCGCTCGCGCGGGGTCAGTTCGGCCGTCACGGGCCGCTTCTCGCTCACGTCCTCGAATGTCCAGACACCGGCGCCCAGCGGCTCGGCCGGGTCGAGCGCGCGCCCGGTGACGTGGCACCAGAACAGCTCGCCGTTCATCCGGCGCATGATCCGTTCGTCCGAATACCTTCCCCTGGCGTTCATGATGGGAATGATCCTGTCGCCGGTGCGCAGGAATTCGTCCATGGTCGGATACAGCACGGCGAAGGATTCCCCGTCGAGTTGTCCGCGCTCGTAGCCGAACATCTGCGCCAGCGCGTCGTTGCACGACTGGATGACCCGGTTCACGGAGATGCACATGCCGACCGGCGCGTGCTGGAAAATCATCTCGTAATCAATGGCGTATGATGCGTTCATCTGATCCAAATCGACTGCTCCGGGAATAGACTCTTGCTCGTATTTCTACGGTATTGTGCTGGGGCGCGCCGTATTTTATGCTGAGATTCTACTCAGTAGTACATAAAGAGCTGTTCGCTTAACCTACAAAAGGGACGGGTATGAATAAAGTTTATCCTGACGCGAGTTCGGCGCTTGCCGGCATCGTCAAAGACGGCCAGACCATCGCCGTTGGCGGCTTCGGCCTGTGTGGCATCCCCGAGGCGCTGATCGCGGCGCTGCGCGATTCGGGCGTCAAGAACCTGACCGCCATTTCCAACAACGCGGGCGTGGACGGCTTCGGCCTCGGTCAGCTGCTGGAAACGCGCCAGATCAAGAAGATGATCTCGTCCTACGTCGGCGAAAACAAGGAGTTCGCGCGCCAGTTCCTGGCCGGCGAGCTCGAACTGGAATTCACTCCGCAGGGCACCCTTGCCGAAAAGCTGCGCGCCGGCGGCGCCGGCATCCCGGCTTTCTTCACCAAGACCGGCTACGGCACCATCGTCGCCGAAGGCAAGGAAGTGCGCGAGTTCGACGGCGAACAGTACATCCTGGAACGCAGCCTGGTGCCCGACGTGTCCCTGGTCAAGGCCTACATGGCCGACCGCGCGGGCAACCTCATGTTCCGCAAGACCGCGCGCAACTTCAATCCGAATGTCGCCACCGCGGGCAAGATCTGCGTGGTCGAAGTCGAAAAGCTGGTCGAGATCGGCGAGATCGATCCGGACCAGGTGCACACGCCGAGCATCTTCGTGCACCGCATCGTTCACAACCCGACGCCGGAAAAGCGCATCGAACAGCGCACCGTGCGCGCCAGCTAAGACAACCCGGAGACAGACATGGCATGGACTCGTGATGAAATGGCCGCGCGCGCGGCCAAGGAACTGCAGGACGGTTTCTACGTGAACCTCGGCATCGGTTTGCCGACCCTGGTGGCCAACTACGTGCCCAAGGATATCGAAGTGTTCCTGCAGTCGGAAAACGGCCTGCTGGGCATCGGTCCGTTCCCCACTGAAACCGAAGTGGACGCGGACCTGATCAACGCCGGCAAGCAGACCGTGACGGCGCTGCCCGGCGCGGCGTATTTCAGCTCGGCCGACTCCTTCGGCATGATTCGCGGCGGCAAGATCAACCTGGCGATCCTGGGCGCGATGCAGGTGTCCGAGCACGGCGACCTGGCCAACTGGATGATTCCAGGCAAGATGGTCAAGGGCATGGGCGGCGCGATGGACCTGGTGGCCGGCGTCAAGCGGGTGGTGGTCGTGATGGAGCACGTCGCCACCGCCAAGGACGGCAGCACGTCGCACAAGATCCTCAAGAAGTGCGACCTGCCGTTGACCGGCGTGGGCGTGGTGGACCGCATCATCACCGACCTGTGCGTGATCGACGTGGTCGACACCGGTCTCAAGGTCGTGGAACTGGCGCCGGGGGTGAGCAAGGACGAGGTGCTGGCGGCGACCGGCTGCGAGCTGGACGTCTCGGCCGTCTAAGGACGCCGGGCACGGTAAAAAGGCCGGGCATTGCCCGGCCTTTTCATTTCAGGGCCCTGCAATCCGCCGCATCAGGGCGACCTGCCCGGGGACGCGCGCAGCTCGTCCAGAATGCGCATCAATCTCGCGCAATCGACAGGCTTGACGAGGTGGTGGTCGAAGCCCGCTTCGAAGGCCGAGTCGCGGTCGTGCTCCTGGCCGTAACCGGTCACCGCGATCAGCACCACGCCCGAAGTCTCCGGGGCCGCTTTCAGTCGGCGCGCCAACTCCTTGCCGTCCACGTCCGGCAGGCCTATGTCGAGCAGGCATACATCGGGGCGCTCCCGCCGTGCCCGTTCCAGGCCAAGGAGGGACGCGTGTTCGACGGCGACCTCATGCCCCGCCGCTTCCAGCAGCATCGCGAGCATGCAGGCGGCGTCCACATTGTCGTCCACCAGCAGGATGCGCAGGGACGCGCGCCGCGTTTCGGCACTGGGGCCTGCCTGCGCCGGCTCAGCCGCGGCAGGGGTCATGTGGCGCGGCAGGGTGACCGTGAAGGTGCTGCCCCGGCCCGGTCCTTCGCTGAAGCATTCCACCTTCCCGCCATGCAGATCGACAAGACTGCGCACCAGGGCCAGGCCGATTCCAAGTCCGCCCTGCGAGCGGTCGGACTTGCGCTGACCCTGGGAAAACAGTTCGAACACACGGGGCTGCAGGTCCGGCTCGATGCCGATGCCGTTGTCCTGCACGGTCAGCACGACATGTCCGTCGGGCACTGCCATGCCGAGGCGGATGTGACCGCCCGGCGGCGTGTATTTTGCCGAGTTCACAAGCAGGTTCACCGCGATCTGCACCAGTCGCTTGTGGTCCCCCAGCACATTGGCGTGTTCGGGCGCGACATCGACCGTCAGGTGGTGGCGCTGGGATTCGATCAGCGGCTGCACCTGCTCGACCGCCTCGCCGATGATCACCTTCATGTCCAGTTCGGCCCGGTCCAGCGTGACCAGGCCGCGCGTGACGCGCGAGACATCCAGCAATTCGTCGATCAGGCCGGTCATGTGCCGGACTTGCCGGCCGATGACCTCGCTGGTCACGCGGATACGCTCGGGGTCGAGGCGCGCCATCGACAGCAGGTCGGATGCGGCGCCGATCGGCGCGAGCGGATTGCGTAGTTCGTGGGCCAGCATCGCGAGAAACTCGTCCTTGCGGCGGTCGGCGTCGCGCAGCGCCTGTTCGTTGCGCTTGTGCACGTCAATGTCGGTGGAGGTACCCATCCAGTGTACGACCGCGCCGTCCTCTCCGCTTACCGGCGTCGCCCTGGCGAGCACCCAGCGGTGTTGTCCCGATTTGTGCCGCAGCCTGAACTCCACCTCGTACATCCGGCCCGATGCCAGCGCCTCCCGCCAGACCTCCCAGACGCGCTCACTGTCATCCTCGTGCATCAACTCGGCCCACTTGTGTCCGACCAGACTGCCATTGGGCAAGCCGGTGAAGTCGTACCACTGCTCGCTGAAATACACCGGGTAGCCGTCCGGCTCGGCCGTCCAGACCATCTGCGGCATGGCGTTGGTGATCGTGCGGAACCGGGCCTCGCTCGCATTCAGCCTGGTGGTCTGCTCGCGCGCCTCGGCATCGAGCTTTTGCACGAGCGAGGCGAGCTGCTCCTGGGATCGCTTGGCGAGGGCCAGGTTGCGGCTGCGCGTGATCAGTTCCTGCGCCGCGAACGGCTTGACCAGGTAGTCCTGGGCGCCATTTGCAAGCAGTCGGAGCCGTAACTCATCGTCCGCCTTGGCCGACAGGATCAGCACGGGAACGCGGTCGAAGGCGCGCTCCTGCCTGAGCAACTCGATCATCCGGTCTCCGCTCATCCGCGGCATCATCACGTCGCTGATGATCAGGTCCGGCTTGTACTCGTGGGCTTTGCGCAGGCCTTCCTCGCCATCGAAAGCGCAATGCACGATGAACTCCCCGCGCAGGTTGTCCGTGATGAAGCTGTTCATTTCGCGGTTGTCCTCGACCACGAGGGCGACCGGCAGGGCCAGGCTCGCGCTCTGGGAAGCCTGCGCCGGGGGCGCGACCGGGGCCTTGAGCTCCTCGATCGTGCCCTGCAGGATACCGTCGGCGCCCGTTTCCTGCGGCGGCGGACAGTCAAGCAGCCTGACGTGCCAGCCTGGCGGTGCCTTGCGCGGCAATTCCACCTGGAATAAGGCACCGCTGCCGGGGGCATCCGTCACCCCGATTGTGCCCCCGTGCAGGTGCACGAAGTCCTTCGCGATCGACAGGCCGAGGCCGGTGCCGCCGAATTCCCGGTTCGCCGCGCCGTCGCTCTGGCGGAAGCGCTCGAAGATCAGGCCACGCTGGTCCGCCCGGACGCCGGGACCGCTGTCCTGGACCGAGACGATCGCCCGGTCGTCGCCGATGGCCTGCAATGCGAGACGCACGCGCCCGCCGGGCGGCGTGAACTTGAAGGCGTTCGACAGCAGGTTGAGGATGACGCGTTCCACCTTGTCCGGGTCCACCTCGGCGGGCATGCTCTCCGGCGCCTCGATGACGAAGCGGATGTCGCGATCCGGGGCCAGGGAGTCGAAATGAGCGCCGATCATCCTCGCCAGCCTGGCCAGGTCGCACTTCGCATAGCTGACCTGCATCTTGTCGGCGTCCAGCTTGGAAATGTCCAGCAGGTTGTTGACCTGCTTGAGCAGCGTGGACGCGTTACGCCTGACGACCTGCAAGCTGGACCGGTGCGCGGGGGCGAGGTCGGCGGCCTCGGCCAGCACGCGCTCGACCGGGCCGAGGATCAGCGCCAGTGGCGTGCGTAGTTCATGGGACACGTTGGCAAAGAACTGGCTCTTGATCTCGTCCAATTCCCGCACCTTCCCGAGCAGTTGCTCCAGTTCCTCGTTCTTGCGCGCGATCTCGGCGTCGGCCTTCTTCTTCTCGGTGATGTTGCGGCCCTCGGCCAGCAGGAAGACGACCTCGCCCTCGTTGTCCTGCACCGGAAACAGCGAGTAGTCGATGATGATGGTCTCGTCGCCGCCGTTGCTGCCATAGACCTCGACGTCGTAGCGGATGAACTCGCCCTGCGCCGCGCGCGCGCACACCTCGCGCTGGCGCTGCACCGTGTCGGGCGAGACCTGCCACCAGCGCGCCTCCCAGAACGGCTTGCCCTGGATGTCCTGCAGCCTGATTCCGCCGCCATCGAGGGCGGCGCGGTTCACCTCCAGCAATGTCCCCTGCACGTCGAGCAGCGCGACGAACTGGTACATGTCGTCCAGCAAGATGCGCGCGAGCTTCTCGCGGTGGCTCTGCAGGCTGTCCGTCTTCCGGAGTTCGACGCTGCGCACACGCAGCAACTCGCGCTGGTCGAACAACCTGGCATTGACGGAAACGCTATTGGGCATGGTCGAGGTGGAGCCCCACCTCGAACTGGCGGCTGGCTCCGATAGCAATCGGGAGCCAATCTTACCTCAGGAAAGGAAATGATCGCGCCACGGCCAGGTTGGCGCCGCGCTCGTGCGCCCGTCAGCCCTGGCCCTTGCCTTCGTCCAGCGCCCGCTGCAGGTCGTCGTCGGAGAGGATGCGCTGGTCGGGATCGCGCGCCTCCTCGCCTGCCGGCGAGAATTTCAACCCCTGCATGTATGGCGTCGGTTTCTTGCGGCGGTAGTCGAGAAATTCCTTGCCGTAATACTCGCGCGCCGCCTGCACATCCTTGGCGCCGGTGACGATGTCGTGCATGAGATTGAGCGCGAGACAGTTCGCTTCCTCGTCGTGGCAGCGGGCCGAGACTTCGCCGGCCGTGCGCTCGGCGATCACGCTGCCGTCGAAGTGGGCGAGATCGGAGAACTTGTCGGGCGGCACCCGGTAATCGATGACCGACTCCACCGAATCGTAGTGTGGCGCCGGGAAGTCGTGCTTGTAAGCGAGCTTGGTGGCAACGATCCGTTTCCACGGCCCCCGTTTGTGCCAGACGAGTTGCGATTCGCTCGCCTCGTCCGGTTCGCCGTACTTGTCGAGGACCAGTCGCGCCGCTTCCCGCGTTCCATCCGGCCAACCCTGAATGACTTCCGATCCGACCTGCGCCATGGCTTCCTCCGTAATCGACGTGTGGGTCGATCCTAACCCGGTGGACAGGAGGCTGGCGCACGTGTCCGGCGTCCGGAACAGACAAGGCCGCGCCCGAGTGGCCACTCGGAGGACGGCCTTGCTGCCATGAACGCTACGCTTACTTGAGCGACCAGATGTACTGCACAGCTGTCCAGGCGGGAACAGGTTTCCCGTCCTTCAAAGCAGGCTGGAAGCTGCACTTGACCAGGGCAGTGTGGGCGGCCGCGTCGAGGGCTGGATAGCCGCTGGATTTCAGAACGGCCGAGTTCGACACCTTGCCGTCCGTATCGACCAGGAAGCGCAGCGCGACCTTCCCCTCGTGCTTGAGCTGTATTTCCTCCTTCGGATAGACGGGTTTTGCGCATGATTCGAACTTCGCGATGGCCTCCTTGTCCGGCTTCGCCACCGGTTGCACGTCCGCCGTCGCTGTCGCCTGCGCCGACACCCCGGCGCACAGCACTGCCAGTCCAAGGACCGGGACCGCGGCTTTCCAGTTCAGCGCCTGCGTGTCGGGACGAACCAATCGTTTGATGCGGGTCATAAGATCTCCTCCGTTGGCCGCTTGGGCCAGGTGGTGGGTTGAAAACTGGAGTCGCTCCAGCTCGGAAAGTGCAAGGGCCAGGCGCCGCGGTTCGCCTAGTTGCCTTGCGGCTAAATCATCTGCAATCTGTTCGCGCTCGACCCGGATTCGGCGGGAAATCCACCAAACGGCCGGGTGGTAGAACAGCAGGGTTTCGATCACGTTCTGGCCCAGGTTGACCAGGTAATCAAAGCGCTTGACGTGCGCCATCTCGTGCGCCAGCAGCGCTTCGAGCAGCTGTGGCGGCATCCCGGTGACCAGCGAGGCGGGCACCAGCACGACCGGGCGCAGCCAGCCGGCGGTAAGCGGACTTTCCAGCCCATCGACGATACGCAGGCCTACCTTGCGGGTGACGCCGAACCGGATAGCGAGCTCTCCAAGGCGCGCCTGCCATTGGGCGTCGGCGCGCCGGGAACGGCTCGCACGCTCGATCCAGAGCACGCCGGCTGCCATGCGCAGCGCCAGCGCGGCGGCGCAGACGGCCCAGGTGACGACGATCCACGCCAGCTTGTCCTGCATGGCGGCGACCCATTCGAGTCCCGGTGCCAGGCCAGGGGCGGTGCCCAGCGAGGACCATCGGGCAGCCGCATCGCTCGCGCCGGCCACGCCCAGCCGCTGGAAGAGCTCGGCAGCTGGCCATGCGAGGCACAGCAGCAAGGCACTGCAGGCGACGAGGTAGCGCAACTGGGGACGGGCGTTGTGCAGGAGGACTAGGGCGCACGCGGTGGCGAAGCCGATCAGGGCACCCTGCCAGAGAAAGTCCAGCAGGGTCCAGCCAAGCGCTGCGACCAGGGCCGTTGTCGTCGTCATGGCTTGTCCTCCTTCAGCAGTTTTTCGATCTCTTCCCGCTCCTTTTTCGACACCCCGGTCTTGAGGGCGGCCAGCACCAGTGCCTTGGCCGAGCCGGAGAAGGCGCGCTGCATCAGGTCCTTGAGCAGGCTGGTTTGCAGGGCGTCGCGCTCCTCGGCGGGGGTGTAGACGTGGGAACGTTCGCTTTCGTCACGCAGCAGCAGGCCCTTGCCGTGCATGACCTGCATCAGGCGCAGGACGGTCGCGTAGGTGATGTCCGGACGCTGCTTCTGCATCTCCTGGTGCACCTGCTTGGCCGTGGCCGAGCCGAGTGGCCATAGCACCTGCAACAGGTCGAGTTCGGCCGGTGTGGGTTTCGGAACTTTCTGCTTGGACACGGTAACTCCTCGTTTGTGATCGCCTGTATCTAGAATAGATTGTCTAGATCAAGTTGTCTACATCTTTTTGTCAGGTGCCGGAGACGCAAAAAAGCCGTGCCAGCTTTCACTGGCACGGCTTCTCAGAAGCGCTCGAGGCTGCGGGTCAGGCGGCTTCGCGCACCGGGTGCAGGCCCTTGTCCTCGATGCTCGGGGCGCGGCCGGCGAGTTCGTCATCCATGCGGGCAGTGTCGAGTTCCTTCTCCCACTTCGAGACGACGACGGTGGCCACGCCGTTTCCGACGAAGTTGGTCAGCGCGCGGCATTCGCTCATGAAGCGGTCGATGCCCAGGATCAGCGCCATGCCGGCCACCGGGATCGTCGGCACCACCGCGAGCGTGGCGGCAAGCGTGATGAAGCCGGCGCCGGTGATGCCGGAGGCGCCCTTGGAGGTGATCATCGCCACCAGCAGGATGGTCATTTGCTGGCCCAGGGTCAGGTCGGTGTTGGTGGCTTGCGCGACGAACAGGGCCGCCATCGTCATGTAGATGTTGGTCCCGTCCAGGTTGAACGAGTAGCCGGTCGGAACCACCAGGCCCACCACCGATTTCGAGCAGCCGAGCTTCTCCAGCTTGCGCATCAGGGCGGGCAGGGCGCTTTCCGATGAGCTCGTGCCCAGCACGATCAGCAGCTCTTCCTTGATGTAGGAGATGAAGCGGAAGATCGAGAACCCGGTCATCTTGGCGATCCCGCCCAGGATGATGACGACGAACAGGAAGCAGGTGAGGTAGAACGAGCCCATCAACTTGGCCAGCGGCAGCAGCGACGCCAGGCCGTACTTGCCGATGGTGAAGGCCATCGCGCCAAAGGCACCGATCGGCGCCACCTTCATCACGATGTTCACGACGCCGAAGATCACGTGCGAGAGGTCGTCGATCAGCCGGGTCACGGGCCGGCCGCGTTCGCCGAGGGCGGCCAGCGCGAAGCCGAACAGGATCGCGATCAGGAGCACCTGCAGGATGTCGCCCTTGGCGAAGGCATCGACGAAGGTGGTCGGGATGATGTTCATCAGGAAGTCGGTGGTGGTCTGGGCTTCAGCCTTGGCCGTGTACTGGGCGATCGCGCCGGAGTCGAGCGTGGCCGGATCGACGTTGAAGCCGGCGCCGGGCTTGGCGAAGTTGGCGACCACCAGGCCGATGGCCAGCGCGAAGGTCGAGACGATCTCGAAGTAGAGCAGGGCCTTGCCGCCGACGCGGCCGACCTTCTTCATGTCCTGCATGCCGGCGATGCCGGCGACGACGGTGCAGAAGATGACAGGGGCGATGATCATCTTGATCAGTTTGATGAAGCCGTCTCCCAATGGCTTCATCTGGGTGCCGAGCTCGGGATGGAAGACCCCGAGCAGAACGCCGACCACGATGGCGAACAGCACCTGGATGTACAACACTTTATAGAATGGTTTTTTCATGATAGCTCGGTCATGACGGTTGATAGGCGATGCCATCTTCATGGATTGGGCCTGACCTGGCTATTGTGGAAATCCCCAACTGGAAGCCACCCGCCCGCGCCGCACGGTGGGCACGAGTGCCTTGCGCGGCCCGGCCCACCCTACAATCCTGAGCCAGCGCAGGTCGCCCGTGCCGCATGGTGGGCACGAGTGCCTTGCGCGGCCCGGCCCACCCTACAATCCTGAGCCAGCGCAGCAGGTAGGGTGGGCACTTGTGCCCACCGCACCACAATCCTCCACCGGCGCAGGTAGGGTGGGCACTTGTGCCCACCGCACCATCCGCAACCCTTGTCACCAGGAACCATGTGTTCCCGGCGTTACGGTTTGCCACAATTTCCATTCGTGCGCGGGCAGGGCCGGGTATACGATGTGTTCATGAACTTTACATTCTTGACATCTGATGCCGGGCTTTGCCGCGTGAAGCTGTGGGCGACCGGGCGCTACGGATTTTCGCTGCCGAAGAAAGTGGAGATCACGACGCCGGCCGGCGAGACCTGCACCTTCATCTATCACAACAGGAAGGTTGGCCTGCGGGCCGAGTTGCGCAACCGCGTGCTGGTGCGGATCGCCATCGCCCAGTTCATGCGCCAGCCGGGCCTGGCGCTTGCGGGCCCCGAGTTGGAGCTCGACGACGCGGTCGCGCCTTTCGACGGGGAACTCACCCCGGCGCGGCTGGAGAGCCCGCGCCAGGCGGCCTCGCGCGTGCGGCCGGGCCGGGCACATGCCCGCGCACGTCCGCTCCGGCGCGCGCTGCAAGGAAGCCCGGCATGAAACCCATTAATGCTTTCGATCAGGCACGAGACATGCGACACCAATACACCAGCGGTCAAGTCAGGATGCTGGTCGAGCGTGCACACCTCCAGCTCGCCCAGATCGCCGGCGATTGGGCCCAATCCGAACCCGTCGGCAAGCACATACCCAAGCCATCGCAGTTCGTATTTCACGAAACGGTGGTCGGGTTGATCAAACTTTTCCGGGAGCATGTTCCTGGCGCCACGAGCGTGGCGACCATGATCGCCCGCGAGTACGCGAAGGGGGCGGACGCCACCCAGGGCGCCCCCACGCTTGCCTGCGCGCGGGCGATCGCGGCCATCGTGCGCGATGCACGGGTCCGTTATCTGTCCGCCTCGGACATGGAAACCAGCTAGCGGCGCGCGCCGCCCGCGCGTCCGGGCTGGATGCGCCGCCTGGCGCTTATTGGGCGGCCCAGCCGCCGTCCATGTTCCATGCCACGCCGCGCACCTGGCTGCCAGCCGGGCTGCAGAAGAACACCGCCAGCGCGCCGAGTTCTTCCGGGGTCACGAATTCGCCCGATGGCTGCTTCTCGGCCAGCAGCGCCTTGCGCGCCGCGTCGTTGCTCAGACCGTCGCGCTCGGCGCGGGCGTCCACCTGCTTTTGCACCAGCGGGGTCAGCACCCAGCCCGGGCAGATCGCGTTGCAGGTCACGCCAGTCTGCGCCGTCTCCAGCGCCGTCACCTTGGTCAGGCCCACCAGGCCGTGCTTGGCCGCCACGTAGGCCGACTTTTGGGCCGAGCCCACCAGGCCGTGCACCGAGGCCAGGTTGATGATGCGGCCCCAGTTGCGATTCTTCATGCCCGGCAGCGCCAGGCGCGTCGTGTGGAAGGCCGAGGACAGGTTGATCGCGATGATCGCATCCCAGCGCTCGGTGGGGAAATCCTCGATGTTGCTCACGTGCTGGATGCCGGCGTTGTTGACCAGGACGTCGACGCCGCCGAACTTGTCGCCGGCGAACTTCATCATCGCCTCGATCTGCTCCGGCCTGGACATGTCGGCGTTGTGGTAAGCCGTCTGCACGCCGAATTCCTGGCCGATGTCCGTGTACAGCTTCTCGATCTGCTGGGCGTCGCCAAAGCCGTTGAACACGATATTCGCACCCTGTTCGGCCAGTGCGCGCGCGATGCCAAGGCCAATGCCCGAGGTCGAGCCCGTGACGAGCGCCGTCTTACCGCTTAACATGCTGGATTTCATTGTGTCCTCGATAGTGAAGGTGAGCGGGGTGTTGCTTGGGAATTGGTAGAATTCTAATCGCAACGCCCGGTAAAATGGTGGGCTTGGGACAAGGCATAGTATTAATACGGTAATGATGGAGCGCTGGATGGACGGAGCGAGATTGAAAAGCGTGCAGTGCAGTTCGCCCGCCGGCCTGCACCGTATGGCCTACAAGGAGTGGGGTGACCCGGAGAATCCCCGCGTGCTCGTGTGCGTGCATGGCGTCACCCGTGTGTCCGACGATTTCGACCGCCTGGCGGCCGCCATGAGCGACCGGTACCGGGTGGTCTGCCCGGACGTGGCGGGCCGCGGCCGCTCCCAGCGCCTGCGCGACCCGCGCTACTACACGGTGCCGCAGTACGTGGCGGACATGGTCACGCTGGTCGCGCGGGTGACCGCCAACAGCGACGAGGGCAAGGTCCACTGGTTCGGCACCTCGATGGGAGGCCTGATCGGCATGGTGCTCGCGTCGCTGGAAGACACGCCGGTGACGCGCCTGGTGCTCAACGATATCGGTCCCGTGCTCGATCCCGGCGCGATGCAGCGCATCGGCGAATACATCGGGCAGGACGTGCGTTTTCCCAGCTTCGACGCCGGCGCGGCCTACGTGCGCGCCGTGTCGGCCTCGTTCGGCCCGCACAGCGACGACGAGTGGCACAAGCTGGCCGGCGACGTGCTGCGCCAGGAGCAGGACGGACAGTGGGTGCGCCACTACGACCTGGGCCTGGCCGAACCGTTCAAGGAGATCACCGCCGAGCGCGCGCAACTCGACGAGGCGGCGCTGTGGGCGGCCTTCGACGCGATCCGTTGCCCGACACTGCTGGTGCGCGGCGCGGACTCCGACCTGCTCTCGAGCGCCACCGCCCGGATGATGGCCGCGCGCGGCCCGCGGCCCAAAGTCGTGGAGATTCCCGGCGTCGGCCATGCGCCGACCTTCCTCCACGACGACCAGATCGCCATCGCGCGAGAATTTTTAGTAGGCTGAACAGCCAGTTTTTTGCAAGCAAAGAAAGTGACTATGGAAATCCAACGACTCCACGTAGGCAAGCGCCTGTCCGAAACCGCCATCCACAACGGCACCGTGTACCTGGCCGGCCAGATCGCCGAGGACACCACCCAGGACATCGAGGGCCAGACCCGCGAGGTGCTGGGCCACGTCGACCGCCTGCTGATGGAAGCGGGCAGCGACAAGACCTGCATCCTGATGTGCCAGATCTTCATCTCGGACATGGCCAACTTCGCCGGCATGAACGCCGTGTGGGACGAATGGGTCGCCCAGGGGCACACCCCGCCGCGCGCGACGGTCGAAGCGAAGCTGGCCAATCCGGCCTGCCTGGTGGAGATCTGCGTCACCGCCGCGCTGCGCTGATCGATGGTATCGACCGCAGCGCTCGTCGACGCGACCACCGAGCTGTTGTCGGGGCTCAGTCCCGATGACGGCGCGCGCGTGCAGGCCGCGCTCGACTTCGGCAGCACAGCCTACGGCGAGCGCCTGGCCAGCTCGGGCCAGAACGCGCTCGAATTCTCGCTTGGCGTCGGCGCGACGCTGGCCTACCTGCGCACCGACGCCGAGACACGCATCGCCGGCCTGCTGTTCGAGCTGGCGATCCTCGACCCGAGCGTCGCCGAGCGCATCGAGGAGGGCTTCGGCAAGGAGGTGTCCGACCTGGTCCAGGGCGTGCACCAGCTGATCCGCCTGCGCGACCTGACCGCCGGGCAGGCGCCGGTCGGGCGCGGCAAGAACGCGGCCCAGCAGGCCGTCGCCCAGGTCGAGACCCTGCGCAAGATGCTGCTGGCGATGGCCTCGGACATGCGCGTGGTCCTGATCCGGCTCGCCTCCTGCGCCACGACCCTGCGTTACTTCGCCGATCTCAAGCGCTTCGACGAGGTGACGGCCGCCTACGGGCGCGAGGTGCTCGACTTCTACGCCCCGCTGGCCAACCGGCTCGGCATCTGGCAGCTGAAATGGGAGCTGGAAGACCTCGCCTTCCGCTTCATCGAGCCCGAAACCTACAAGCGCATCGCGAAGATGCTCGAGGAAAAGCGCATGTCGCGCGAAAGCTTCGTGCAGTCGTCGATCGACCGCCTGCAGGGCGAGCTGGACGCCGCGGGCATCCGCGCCGATGTGTCCGGGCGGCCAAAGCATATCTACAGCATCTGGAACAAGATGCGCGGCAAGGAACTCGATTTTTCCGAGTTGTACGACGTGCGCGCCTTCCGCGTGATCGTGCCCGACGTGAAGACCTGCTACACCGTGCTGGGCGTGGTGCACAACATCTGGACGCCGATCCCCAAGGAGTTCGACGACTACATCTCGCGTCCCAAGCCGAATGGCTACCAGTCGCTGCATACGGTGGTCACGGCCGAGGACGGGCGCCCGCTCGAGGTCCAGATCCGCACCCAGGAGATGCACAACTTCGCCGAGTACGGGGTGGCGGCCCACTGGCGCTACAAGGAGGAGGGCGGGTCGAACTTCAAGGGCCAGAAGTACGACGAGAAGATCGCCTGGCTGCGCCAGTTGCTGGCCTGGAAGAGCGACGTCGCCGACGCGGTGGCCGGGCAGGAGGATCTGCAGAAGGAATGGGTCGAGAAACTCAAGGCGGCGACCCTGGACGACCGCATCTTCGTGCTCACGCCCCAGGCGCGCGTGCTCGAACTGCCGGTCGGGGCGACACCGATCGACTTCGCCTACCACCTGCACAGCGAGGTCGGGCACCGCTGCCGGGGCGCCAAGGTCGATGGCGTGATGGTGCCGCTGAACACGCCGCTGAAGAATGGCCAGACCTGCGAGATCATCACGGCCAAGGGACAGGCCGGCAGCCAGGGGCCGTCGCGCGACTGGCTCAGCCCCGGCTACACGGTGTCGAGCCGGACCCGCTCGAAGATCCGCGCCTGGTTCCACGCGATGGAGCTGGCCGAGACCCTGGCCCAGGGCCGGGCCCTGGTCGAGAAGTCGCTGCAGCGCGAAGGCAAGACGGCCGTCAACCTGGAGGCGCTGGCCCACAAGCTGGGATTCGCCAAGGTGGACGACCTGTTCGTCGCCGTGGGCAAGGAGAAGTTCAGCCTGCGCCACGTCGAGGCCGCGCTGCACGACACGGTCGAGCCCCCGCCGCCGGACGACGCCGCCGTGGTCAACAAGAGCCGGGCCTCGAGCGTGGAGCAGGGCGCGAAGTCGGGCGTGCTGGTGGTCGGCACCGAAGGCCTGATGACCATGCTGGCCCGGTGCTGCAAGCCGGCGCCGCCCGATCCCATCGTCGGCTTCGTCACGCGCGGCAAGGGCGTGTCGATCCACCGGCTCTCGTGCAAGAACTTCGCCGAGATGCGCGCCAAGGCGCCCGAGCGCGTGCTGCAGACCGAGTGGGGCACGGCCGGTTCCGACACCGTGTACCCGGTCGACCTGTTCATCCTGGCCGGCGACCGCCAGGGCCTGCTGCGCGATATCTCCGAGGTCTTCTCGCGCGAAAAGATCAACGTGACCGGCGTGAACACGCAGAGCGCGAAGGGGCAGGCGCGCATGGTGTTCACGGCCGAGATCGGTTCCACCGCCCAGTTGCAGAAGGCGCTGGCCGCGATCCGGGAGGTGCAGGGCGTGCAGGAGGCGCGGCGCCAATGACGGCGCGGGCGAGGATGGGGGGGGCGGCGTGCGCCGGTAGCGATATGATACAAATTGCAATGTTTGCCATCGAAAACTGTATCATTTCGCCATGCGCCGCTCACTGAACATCTACGCCAGGCCGCAACTGTGGGGGCTGCAGCTGCTGCGCTACCTGCGCAGCTGGGCCTACATGATCCACCTGGGGGCGATCGCGGTGGTGATGGCGTTCTCGCCCTCGACCTACCACCGGGCCAACCGCAGGGCCACGGCCTGGTATATCTACCAGGGCACCTGGGTGGTGCTGCCATGGTTCACCCTGCTCGCCGCGCTGATCAGCGTGGTCATCATCCGGATCGTGCTGGTCACGGCGCGCAGCTACGGCCTGTCCGCCTACGCGCTGGAGATGATGGTGCGGGTGCTGGTGCTCGAACTGATTCCGCTGTCGGCGGCGATGTTCGCCGCGCTGCGCTCCGGCCTGTCCTTCGACGCCACGGCGATCGGGCTGGCACGCCGCGGGCATCAGAGCGACGAGGAGTTGATGCTGCAGTCGATGCGGCGGCTGCGCAGCGAACTGGTGCCCCAGTTGATCGCCAACGCCTTCTCGGTGCTCGGCCTGGCGATCGTCACCAGTTGCCTGGTGCTGTTGCTGGCCTATGTGAATGTGTACGGCCTGTCCCCGTGGGGGATGGTGGACTACACCCGCACGGTCGGGCGCGTGTTCGACCCGGCGGTGACCGCCGGCTTCGTGATCAAGACCGTGCTGTTCGGCCTGGCCGTCGCGGTGATCCCTACCGCCGCCATCCTGGAGTTCCAGCGTCATCCGCGCCGGATCACCTCGTCGGTGCAGCCGGGCGCGATGCGCCTGATGTTCGTGCTGCTGGTGATCGAGGCCGGCTCGCTGGCCGTGAAGTACATCTGAACCAAACATGAAAGGGGATGCCATGAGCGAACCGATACCCGACGAACCCGCGCACGTGGAAGCGAAGGCCCTGGTCCTGCTGGTCGTGATCGGCCTGCTGCTGGCCGGCTTCATCGGCTACGTGCTGTACGCGCGCGGCGTGTTCGAACCGACCCAGCGGCTGATCCTGGTGACCGACGACTCGACCGGCGTCATCCCCGGCATGGACATGACCTTCGCCGGCTTTCCGATCGGACGGGTGAAGCAGGTCGCGCTGGCGCCGGACGGACAGGTGCAGATCCTGGTGGACGTGCCGAGCAAGGAGGCCAAGTGGCTGCGGACCTCCAGCGTCTTCACGCTGGAAAGCAGCATCGTGGGCGAGACCAGGCTGCGCGCCTTCAGCGGCATCCTGAGCGACCCGCCCTTGCCCCCTGGCGCGACCCGCCAGGTGCTGCGCGGGGACGCGACAGCCGAGATTCCGCGCATCGTGGCCACCGCGCGTTCGCTGCTGGAGAACCTGGAGACGATGACGGCGGGCGAGTCGGCCATCAACGCCAGCCTGGCCAACATCGAGACGGTGACCGGACGCCTGTCCGGGCGCTACGGCCTGCTGGGCGGGGCGCTGGGCGGCGACGCCGAGGCGCGCAAGCTGGTCGAGGCGATCGAGCGCATCAACACGCTGCTGGCGAAGGCCGACCGCCGCGTGTTCGGCAACGAGGGCGTGCTGGACGACACCGAGGACGCGATCGAGCAGTTGACGGCCTTGCTCAAGGATGCCCGCGCCACGCTGATACGGGTGGATGCGGTGCTGATCGAGGCGCAGGCCATCGGAGCGAACACCCGCGAGGCGACCGAGGATCTGGGCGCGCTGCGCGGCGAGGTGGACGCGAGCCTGCGCAGGGTGAACCGACTGGTCGAGGAGATCAGCCGCAAGTGGCCGTTCGCGGGCGGCGCGAAAAAGGAGATCGAGCTGCCATGAAGCTACCCATACTGATTGCCGCCCTCGTGCTCGCCGGCTGCGCCAGCAAGCCGGCCCCGCCATCCTGGCAGCCGGAAGCGAGCAGTGCGCTCGACGCCTTCACCGAGTCCTGGCTCAAGGGCGCGACGGCGGCCGCCAACGCCGACTTCGCGCGCGCGCGGCGCGAGACTGGCAGCACCGGACGGCCCGAACTGGTCGCCAAGGTCGAACTGGTGCGCTGCGCGGTGCGGGCCGCGGCGCTGGAGTTCGACGATTGCCCGGGCTTCGCCGCGCTCGCGCAGGATGCGACGGCGGCCGAGCATGCGTACGCCGCCTACCTGGCGGGGCGTTGGGACGCGCTGCCGGTGCAACTGCTGCCGGAGCAGCACCGGCCGGTCGTGGCCAGCGGTTCGCTCGCCGGACTCGACGATCCGCTGTCGAGGCTGGTGGCGGCCGGCGCGCTGTTCAAGGCGGGCCGGATCGGTCCGCGGGACATCGAGAGCGCGGTCGAGACCGCGTCGCGGCAGGGGTGGAGAAGGCCCCTGCTGGCTTGGCTGAGCGTACAGGAGAAGAGGGCGCAAGCGGCAGGGGACGTGCAGGCGGCCGAGAAGATTCGGCGGCGGATGGCGCTCGTGGAGGGTAGGGTGGGCTCTTGAGCCCACCGTGATACGCGAGGCCCGCCTCCGGCGCCGTCGCGGTCGGGCACCCGTCGCGTATCGCCAGTGGGCACAAGTGGCTTGCGCCCCGGCCCACTACGGCCGCAACGCCGGCGGCAACGCATTATGGATGGCCGTCGCCGCCACCGCCGCCTGGCCCGTGGCCACCGCGATCTGGTTCAGCCCCAGCACCACGTCGCCCACCGCGAACAGCCCCGGCACCGTGGTGCGCTGGTGGTCGTCCACCACCAGCTTGTCGCCATCGCCCGTCCGCGCCCCCAGGCCGCGCGCCAGGTCCGAGCGCGCCGTTTCCCCCAGCATCGGGTAGAACACATCGCAGGCGAAATCGTGCCCGTCGCGCGTGTGCAGCACCGGCTTGAGCGCGTCGCTCATGCTCACCCCGGCCAGCGGCGAGTCCACGTAGCGCACCCGCGCCGCGTCCAGGCGGCGCCGGTCCTCGTCGCTCAGCGCCGACTCATCGTTGCGCTCGAACAGCGTCACGTCGGCGCTGAAGCTGCGCATGAACAGTGCGTGGGCAACCGGGTTCGTATCGGTGGTGGCGACGGCGATGCGCTTGTCGAGCACGTCGTAGCCGTCGCACACGGGACACAGGCGCACCGCGCCCCGCGCCACCGCCTCGTTCCAGCGCTCGACCGGCATGCCGCCGTCGGCCACCCCGCTCGCCAGCAACACCGTGTGCGCGCGCAGCTGGCAGGGCGGGGCGCCGCCGCCGGGTTCGACGTCCGCGACGAAGATGCCATCCTCGAGGCGCAGCGCGAGCACCTCGCCCGGCGTCACCGACCCGCCGCAGTTGGCGAGCTGGCCGCGCAGGGCCTCCAGCAAGGCGGCGCCGTGCACGCCCTCGGGAAAGCCGGGGTAGTTGTGCGAGACGGGAATCCAGCCGAGCCGGCTGTGCCCCTTGTCGACCAGGGCCACCTTGCGCGTGAACCGGCGCAGGTAGATGGCCCCCGTCAATCCGCCGGGTCCGCCGCCGATGACAAGGGTGTCGAACACCGAGTGGGATGACTGGCTCATGCGGCGATTATGGACAGCGCGCGGGGTTCGGCCTATCGGCGCCCCGCTGACGGCGGGGTAAGACGCCGCTTACAAGGTCGGCGGCACTTCCGGCTGCAGCGTCACGTGGTCGATGCCGTGCTTGGCGCGCAGCATCTTTTGCACCCGGCGCAGCACCTCCGGCCACTCGTTCAGGTCGCGGATGTGCAGGTGGCCGATCAGCGCCGGCTCCCCCGGGGACATGTCCCAGACGTGCAGGTCGTGCACCGACAGCACGCCGTCGACGCGCGCCAGGTCCTCGCCGACCTGGACGTAGTCGATCTGCCGCGGCACGCCCTCCATCAGGAAGTGGTAGGACTCGCGCAGGATGGCGCCGGCCGAGCGCAGGATCAGCAGGGCGACGAAGATCGACAGGATCGGGTCGATCCGCACCCAGCCGGTGAGCTGGATGATGGCCCCGGCCGCGATCGCGGCCACCGAGCCGAGCAGGTCGCCCAGCACGTTGACCAGCGCCGCGCGCGTGTTGATGCTGTCGCCTTCGCGCGAGAGCACCCAGGCCACGAACAGGTTGATCGCGGCGCCGATGGCGGCCACCACCAGCACCACGCCGCCTTGCACCGGTTCGGGCGTGGCCAGGCGCTGGACCGCCTCGTACACGATCCAGCTCACCAGTGCCAGCAGGGCCAGGCTGTTGACGAAGGCGGCCAGGGCCTCGGCGCGCACGAAGCCGAAGGAGTGCCGGGCGGAAGGTCCGCGCCGCGCGATCAGTTGGGCCAGCAGTGCCAGGCCCAGGGCGGCCGCGTCGGTCACCATGTGGCCGGCGTCCGAGATCAGCGCCAGCGAGTTGGCGACGAAGCCGGTGACCACCTCGATGACCGCGAACAGCAGGGTCATCACGAGCGCGATGCCGAGCGCCTTCTGGCTGCGCCCCACGATCAGGTGCGGGTGGCGGGCGTCGCCTTCGAGGTGGGCGTGCAGGTGGGCGGAGGCGGACTCGTCTGCTGAGGACATGGTGCGAAGTGGTGGTTGTGGCAACCCCCGAGTGTAATGGAAACCCGCGGCCGTCGCACCCCCGGCGGGCCGCGCTTGCCATGCCGCACACATTTCACAAGCGCGGCTTGCGGTTCATCCCGCCGCCCGCTATAATGCCGGTCATCGGGCGGTTAGTTCAGCTGGTTAGAATACTTGGTCGACATCCAAGGGGTCGCAGATTCGAATTCTGCACCGCCCACCAGAACACTTCAGTAAGAGCGAGAAAGGCACCACGGTTATGACACCGCGAACTACAACGTCGTTGTGGGGGAATCGCTGGACGCGGTAGGGTGGTCTTTTGCTCGACACTTTGATAAGAACGCGCCTGGTGCGCGTTTTTTTTCGTCTTTTCGCTTCATCATCATCAGCGGCGCGGTGCGCCAACATTGGAGATCACTATGCTTAACGTCCGACTTCCCGATGGTTCCAGCCGTCAGTTCGACGGCCCCGTCACTGTGGCCCAGGTGGCGGCGAACATCGGTACTGGCCTGGCCAAGGCAGCGCTCGCAGGCAAGCTGAACGGCAAGGTGGTCGATACCTCGCACCTGATCGATCAGGATGCGGACCTGGCGATCATCACCGACAAGGACCCCGAGGGCCTGGATGTGATCCGTCACTCGACCGCCCACCTGCTGGCCTATGCCGTCAAGGAACTGTTCCCCGAGGCGCAGGTCACGATCGGCCCGGTGATCGAGAACGGCTTCTACTACGACTTCTCGTACAAGCGCCCGTTCACCCCTGACGACCTGCAGGCGATCGAGAAGAAGATGGCCGAACTGGCGAAGAAGGACGAGGCGGTGACCCGCAAGGTCCTGCCGCGCGACGAGGCCGTGGCCTACTTCAAGTCGATCGGCGAGGACTACAAGGCCGAGATCATCTCCTCGATCCCCGCCAACGAGGATGTCTCGCTGTACAGCGAGGGTGGCTTCACCGACCTGTGCCGCGGCCCGCACGTGCCGTCGACCGGCAAGCTGAAGGTCTTCAAGCTGATGAAGCTGGCCGGCGCCTACTGGCGCGGCGATTCGAACAACGAGATGCTCCAGCGCATCTACGGCACCGCCTGGGCCAGGAAGGAAGAGCAGGAGCAGTACCTGCACATGCTGGAAGAGGCCGAGAAGCGCGACCACCGCAAGCTGGGCAAGCAACTCGACCTGTTCCACTTCCAGGAAGAGGCGCCCGGACTGATCTTCTGGCACCCGAAGGGCTGGACCGTCTGGCAGCAGGTCGAGCAGTACATGCGCAAGACCTACCAGGACACCGGCTACAACGAAGTCAAGGCGCCGCAGATCCTGGACGTGACCCTGTGGCAGAAGACCGGCCACTGGGACAACTACCGCGACAACATGTTCACCACCGATTCGGAGAGCCGCACCTACGCGCTCAAGCCGATGAACTGCCCTGGCCATATCCAGATCTACAACTCCGGCCTGCGCTCGTACCGCGACCTGCCGCTGCGCTTCGGCGAGTTCGGCCAGTGCCACCGCAACGAGTCGTCCGGCGCGCTGCACGGGTTGATGCGCGTGCGCGGCTTCACCCAGGACGACGGCCACGTGTTCTGCACCGAGGCGCAGATCGAGTCCGAGGTGACGGCCTTCCACGCCCAGGCGATGAAGGTGTATGACGACTTCGGCTTCGAGAACATCGACGTCAAGATCGCCCTGCGCCCGGAAAGCCGCATCGGCTCGGACGAGGTGTGGGACCAGGCGGAGGAGGCGCTGCGCGCCGCGCTGCGCGGCTGCGGCGTGGAGTGGACCGAGTTGCCGGGCGAGGGCGCGTTCTACGGCCCGAAGATCGAATACCACCTGAAGGACAGCCTGGGCCGTCCGTGGCAGGTGGGCACGATGCAGGTGGACTTCTCGATGCCGGGCCGCCTGGGCGCGGAATACGTGGCGGAGGACAACACCCGCAAGGTGCCGGTCATGCTGCACCGCGCGATCGTCGGCTCGATGGAGCGCTTCATCGGCATCCTGATCGAGAACTACGCCGGCGCGCTGCCGCTGTGGCTGGCGCCGGTGCAGGTTGCCATCCTGAACATCTCCGATGCCCAGGCTTCGTACGTGAAAGAGGTGGAAGCGCGGCTGAGGAAGGCCGGCCTGCGCGTTCACGCTGATTTGCGGAACGAGAAGATAACCTATAAAATACGCGAACACTCCGTCCAAAAACTGCCGTACATTCTGGTGGTTGGCGACAAGGAGCGTGATGCAAACACCGTGGCCGTGCGTGCCCGTGGCAATGTCGACCTGGGCGTGATGTCCGTCGACTCGCTGGTCGAGCGCCTCCTGGGCGAGGTCGCCTCGAAGGCTAAGTAATCCCGGCCGATCCTATCAAACGTTAAAAGGAAACAACATAGCTACTGACAAGCAGCATCGCATCAATGGCGAAATCACCTACCCCGAAATGCGACTGAACGGGGTTGACAACGAGCCGCTGGGCATTGTGAGCCTGGCCGAGGCGTTTCGTCTGGCCGAGGAAGCGAACGTCGACCTGGTGGAAATCGCGCCTACCGCGAACCCGCCGGTCTGCCGCCTGATGGATTACGGCAAGTTCAAGTACTCCGAGCAGAAGAAGGCGCACGAGGCAAAGCTGAAGCAGAAGGTGATCCAGGTCAAGGAAGTCAAGTTCCGTCCGGGTACCGACGAGGGCGACTACAGCATCAAGCTGCGCAACCTCATCAAGTTCCTGGAAGAGGGCGACAAGACCAAGATCACGCTGCGTTTCCGTGGCCGCGAGATGGCGCACCAGGACATCGGCATGCGCATGCTCGAGCGTCTGCGTGGCGACCTGGAGCCGTATGGCCAGGTCGAACAGTTTCCGAAGCTCGAAGGCCGCCAGATGATCATGGTGGTCGGGCCGAAGAAAAAGAAGTAAGCGTTTCGCCGCGCTGTGGAATCACCGGGCCGGGTCCGGGTTGCAGGCTGATGCCTGCGCCCGGCCCGGCCCTTGTTCGTCTATGGGGGTGTGGGGCGGGCGGGGCCGCCGAGGCGGGGCCGCCCAGGCGGGGCCGCCCAAGACACTCGTGCCCACCGTTCCCTTGCGCCGATCAATGGGATCGAGCGCCTTGCGCGGCCCGGCCCGCGCCACCAGCCCCGCGTGCGCACCACCCGGCTTTCCGTCAGGGGGTAGGGTGGGCACTCGTGCCCACCGTTCCCTTGCGCCGATCGCTGGGCTAGAGCGCCTTGCACGGCCCGGCCTGCGCTACCAGCCCCGCGTGCCCACCACCCGTGTTTTTCCAGCGCAAACTGTGCTAGAATCTGCGGTTCCTGTTTTTCGAAACAGGTTGTAGCGAACTCGAATTCGCTGCAAAACAAGTGAAAGCAGGCATCTAAGCGCAGCGCGTCGTTGCCACCTGCAATCCTGTTAGATATGAGGCTGCCTCTAAAAGGGCAGATGACTATGCCAAAAATGAAGACCAAAAGCTCCGCGAAGAAGCGTTTTCGCGTGCGTCCGGGTGGTACCGTCAAATCGGGTATGGCGTTCAAGCGTCACATCCTGACCAAGAAGACCACCAAGAACAAGCGTCAGCTGCGTGGTACCCGTAACATCAATGCGTCGGACGTCACGAGCGTCTACCGCATGATGCCGTCTGCTTAATCTCACACTAAAGGAGCTACTATGCCTCGAGTAAAACGTGGGGTTACTGCACGTGCCCGTCACAAGAAAGTTCTGGACCTTGCCAAAGGCTACCGTGGTCGTCGCAGCAAAGTATTCCGTATTGCCAAGCAAGCAGTCATGCGCGCTGGCCAGTACGCATACCGCGACCGCCGCAACAAGAAGCGCGTTTTCCGCGCACTGTGGATCACCCGTATCAACGCGGCTTCGCGTTCGCACGGCATGACCTACAGCGCGTTCATGAACGGCCTGAAGAAAGCCGCGATTGAACTGGACCGCAAGGTCCTGGCCGACATGGCTGTGAACGACAAGCCGGCCTTCGCCGCGATTGTCAACACCGTCAAGGCAAAACTGGCTGCCTGAGCAGCCGGTCAGCAAGACCAGCGCCGCGGCGACGCGGCGTGAAAAAGAGCGGGGCAAGGTTCACACCTGTGCCCCGTTTTTTGATTGTGGCCCCTGCCACCCCAAGACAGGATAAGAACACGCATGAACTCGCTGGAAGAACTCGTCGTCTCGGCCCAGGCTGACTTTGGCGCCGCGCCGGATGCCGCCGCCCTCGAAAATGCAAAAGCCAAATACCTGGGCAAGACCGGCCAGATCACCGAGCAGATGAAGGGCCTGGGCAAGCTCGATCCGGAGCAGCGCCGCGCGCAGGGCGCGCTGATCAATGCCGCCAAAGAACAAATCGAACAGGCATTGACCGCGCGCCGCGACGCCCTCGCCAACGCCCAGCTCGAAGCGCGCCTGAACCAGGAAGCGATCGACGTCACCCTGCCGGGGCGCGGCCGTTCGATGGGCGGCATCCATCCCGTGATGCGCTCCTGGGAACGGGTCGAGCAGATCTTCCGCTCCATCGGCTTCGACGTGGCCGACGGCCCCGAGATCGAGACCGACTGGACCAATTTCACGGCGCTGAACAGCCCGGAAAACCATCCGGCCCGTTCGATGCAGGACACCTTCTACATCGAGGGCGAGGACAGCACCGGCAAGCCGCTGCTGCTGCGCACCCACACCAGCCCGATGCAGGTGCGCTACGCGCGCACCCACACGCCGCCGATCAAGGTGATCGCGCCGGGCCGCACCTACCGCGTCGACAGCGACGCGACCCATTCGCCGATGTTCCACCAGGTCGAGGGACTGTGGATCGGCGAGGACATCAGCTTCGCGGACCTGAAAGGCGTCTACCTGAACTTCGTCAAGGCCTTCTTCGAGACCGACGACCTGCAGGTGCGCTTCCGTCCTTCGTATTTCCCGTTCACCGAACCCTCGGCCGAGATCGACATCGCCTTCGGCAGCGGTCCGCTCAAGGGCCGCTGGCTGGAAGTGTCCGGCGCCGGCCAGGTGCACCCGACCGTGGTGCGCAACTTCGGCCTGGACCCGGAGAAATTCATTGGCTTCGCGTTCGGCTCCGGCCTGGAGCGCCTGACGATGCTGCGTTACGGAATCAACGACCTGCGCCTGTTCTACGAGGGCGATCTGCGCTTCCTGAAGCAGTTCAACTGAGAACGAAGAAAAATCACACATAGTAGGACAAGGCAAAGATTATGCAATTCTCCGAAAACTGGCTCCGCTCGATGGTCGATCCGAAGATGAATTCGGACGAACTGGCCCACCTGCTGACCATGTCCGGCCTCGAGGTGGAAGAGGTCGAGGCGGTCGCGCCGCCCTTCTCGAACGTGGTGGTGGCCGAGGTGGTCGAAGTGGCCAAGCACCCGAACGCGGATCGCCTGAACGTGTGCCAGGTGGACGTGGGCACCGGGACCTTGCTCAACATCGTGTGCGGCGCCCCGAATGTGCGCGCCGGCATGAAGGCGATCTGCGCCCAGGCCGGCGCGGTGCTCCCGCCGGGCGCGGACGGCAAGCCCTTCGAGATCAAGGTGGGCAAACTGCGCGGCGTCGAGTCGCAGGGCATGATGTGCTCGGCCAAGGAACTGAAGATCTCGGAAGAAAGCAGCGGCCTGATGGAACTGCCGGCCGACGCGCCGGTGGGCACCAATATCCGGGACTACCTCGGCCTGAACGACCTGAAGTTCACCATCAAGCTTACCCCGAACAAGGCCGACTGCCTGTCGGTGCTGGGCGTGGCGCGCGAGGTGTCGGCCCTGACCGGCTCGCCGCTCGCGCTGCCGCAGTTCCGCGACGTGCCGGTCTCCACCGACGAGGTGCTGCCGGTCAAGGTGTCCGCGCCCGACCTGTGCGGCCGCTTCGCCGGCCGCGTGGTCCGCGGCCTGAACGCGAAGGCCGCCACGCCCGAGTGGATGAAGCGCCGTCTGGAGCGCTCGGGCCAGCGCTCGGTGTCGGCCCTGGTCGACATCTCCAACTACGTCATGCTCGAAGTGGGCCGTCCATCGCACGTGTTCGACCTGGACAAGATCCACGGCGCCCTCGAGGTCCGCTGGGGCCGCAAGGGCGAGTCGCTCAAGCTGCTCAACGGTAACACTATCGAGGTGGACGAGTGGGTCGGTGTGATCGCCGACGAGCGGCAGATCGAATCGCTGGCCGGGATCATGGGCGGCGACTCGACCGCGGTCACGCTCGACACCACCGATATCTACCTGGAGGCGGCCTTCTGGTGGCCGAACGCCATCCAGGGCCGCGCGCGCCGCTACAACTTCTCGACCGACGCGGCGCACCGCTTCGAGCGTGGCGTGGACTACGCCACCGTGGTCGAGCACATCGAGCGCCTCACCTCGCTGATCGTGGAGATTTGCGGCACCGGCGACACCCGCGTCGGTCCGGTGGACGACCAGGTCGTCAACCTGCCGCGGCGCCAGCCGGTGACGATGCGCACCGAGCGCGCGCGCAAGGTGATCGGCGTGCCGGTGACCGACGAGATGGTGGCCGACATCTTCACCCGCCTGCAATTGCCGTTCACCAGCGAGCCGGGCAAGTTCCACGTGACCGCGCCATCCTACCGCTTCGACATCGAGATCGAGGAAGACCTGATCGAGGAAGTGGCGCGCGTGTACGGCTTCGAGAACATCCCGGCGCTGCCGCCGGTGGCGCCGTCGGCCATGTTGATCGAGCCGGAAAACACGCGCTCGCTGTTCGCGATCCGCCACCGCCTGGCCGATCTGGGCTACCAGGAAGTGGTCAACATGAGCTTCGTGGAAGCGTCGTGGGAGCAGGACTTCGCCGCCAACGAGGCGCCGATCCGCCTGCGCAACCCGATCGCCAGCCAGTTGAGCGTGATGCGTTCCTCCCTGGTGGGCAGCCTGGTGGCCAATGTGCGCTACAACACCAACCGCAAGGCCGGGCGCGTGCGCGTGTTCGAGGTGGGCGCCGTGTTCCGGCGCAACGCCGAGGTCCAGGACGGACCGCTTTCCGTGGCCGGCTACGAGCAGCCCAAGCGTGTCGCCGCGATCGCGTATGGTCCGGCCCTGGACGAACAGTGGGGCGCCCCGGCCCGGGCGGTTGACTTCTTCGACGTCAAGGCCGACCTGGAAGCCCTGTTCGCCCCGCGCGCCCTGCGCTTCGCCAAGACCGAGCATCCCGCCCTGCACCCGGGCCGCAGCGCCACCGTCGAACTGGACGGCAAGGTCGTGGGTTTCATCGGCGAACTGCACCCGCGCTGGATGCAGAAGTACGAACTGGCCCAGGCCCCCGTCCTGTTCGAAGTGGACGCCGAGGCGCTGCGCGCGCGCCAGGTGCCGGGTTACGAGGAGATCTCCAAGTTCCCGGGCGCCTCGCGCGACCTGGCGCTGGTGCTCAAGCAGGACGTTCCGGCCCAGGCCGTACTCGATGCCTTCCAGGCCGAGATCGATGCGAATCCCGCCGGGCGGATCGTGCAAGCCGTTGTTTTGTTTGACGAATATCGCGGCAAGGGTTTGGAGGCGGACGAAAAAAGTCTTGCTTTCCGCTTTAGCTTGCAAGATACTCAATCGACGCTGCAGGATGACGCCGTGGACGCTATCATGGCGGCCGTCGCTGAATCGGCAAAACAAAAGCTTCACGCTAGACTGCGTGCGTAACTCCAAAACTGTTTGATGAAGGCAGGGCTTCAAAATTAACAACAACGACGTTGATGCGGCCGTGTTCCAGGAAGCTCTGGCGGCCGACCTGCACCGCGCGATGCAGGTTGCGCGTGTGCGGAAGGAAGCGGAAAAGGACTTGCCGACCTTGACCAAGGCCGAGCTTGCCGAGCTGCTCTTCGAGCAGGTCGGGCTGAACAAGCGCGAGGCCAAGGACATGGTCGAGACCTTCTTCGACGAGATCCGCAACGCGCTCGAGCGCGGCGAGGCCGTCAAGCTGTCGGGCTTCGGCAACTTCCAGTTGCGCGACAAGCCACAGCGGCCGGGCCGCAACCCAAAAACCGGGGAAGAAATCCCGATCACGGCGCGCCGCGTCGTGACCTTCCACGCCAGCCAGAAGCTCAAGGCCATGGTCGAGGAGACCAGCCCGAGCAGCGGATCGCTGGCGCGCGCCGCATAAGTGAGCCATGAACGAGCGTCCGAACCAGCCTGAAGCGACCGTCTTGCCGCCGATCCCGGCCAAGCGCTATTTCACGATCGGCGAAGTCAGCGAGTTGTGCGGCGTCAAGCCGCATGTGTTGCGCTACTGGGAGCAGGAATTCACGCAGCTCAAGCCGGTCAAACGGCGCGGCAACCGCCGTTATTACCAGCACCACGAGGTGCTGCTGATCCGGCGGATCCGTGAATTGCTGTACGAGCAGGGCTTCACCATCAGTGGAGCCCGCAACAAACTCGACCACCGCGCGGGCGCTTCCGGCCAGGGGAGCGCCGCGCCGGAGGCGGCCGCCGAAACCGCGATCGACAGCGGCAGGTTGCGCGCCGAGTTGCTGGAGATCCTGGACCTCCTGAAGCACGGTCCGCGGACGGCCTAACTCAGGCATTCGTGCTCCTGTGGTATCACGGCGAGTGATAGAATGTCACATGCAGTTATGCTGATGTAACGCATGACAGCCGGGAAAAACAAGGCCGGCTCTTTCCTGTGTCAGGAAAATTTAAGGGAAGACGATGATACGCGTTGCCATTTGTGACGATCACCAGATAGTTCGAGCAGGTTTCAAGCAGATTTTTTCGTCGTCGGGCGAGTTCGAGGTCGTCGCCGAAGGCGCGACCGGGCGCGAGGCCCTGGACATCGCACGCCGCGAGACCTGCGACGTGCTGCTGCTCGACATCGCGATGCCCGACCAGAGTGGCATCGATATCCTGCGCACGATCCGCCAGGGTCAACCGAACCTGCCGGTGCTGATCCTGTCGGGCTACCCGGCGCAGCAGTACGCCCTGAACCTGTTCAAGATGGGCGCCAACGGTTACCTGAACAAGGAGTGCGAGGCCGATGAACTGAAGACGGCGGTGCGCACCGTGTATCAGGGACGCCGCTACGTCAGCTCGACGGTGGGCGAGTTGCTGGCCCAGAGCTTCGACCGCGACCCCAACACCGCCTTGCACACCGAACTGTCGGACCGGGAATTCCAGGTATTCCTGCGCCTGGCCAAGGGCGCGACCGTCTCGGATATCGGCAACGCGCTGTCGTTGTCGATCAAGACCGTGTCCACCTACCGCACCCGCATCATGGAAAAGATGGGCCTGCAGTCGAACAGCGACCTGACCTACTACGCCATGAAAAACAACCTGCTCGACTGAGCAGCGCGCGGGCGCCGTCGCGCGTCCGCCACCACTGCGGCGCCTTCGCGCCGCGGCAGTCCCGGGCGTACGACGCCCGCCCCAGTCCCGGCGAACTGACAGACGGCAAGGTAGGGTGGGCCGGGCCGCGCAGGCACTTGTGCCCGCCGGATCCCCGCACACCACAGCCGCGCTTGGCTGCGCCGGGCGCGAGACACGCATATAATCGCCCGGATGGCGCAGTTGCGCGAAAGGAATCCGAGGATGCATTCCCCTGACCAAGAGGCAAGGCCGGCACGCGGCCTGCCGCTGTACACGACCCTGCTGTGCCTGTCCTGCGTGTTGATCCTGGTGACCAATGCGGTGTTCCTTCTGCGTAACCTGGACGGTATGCAGGCGGCGAACGCCCTGCAGGCGCAAACCGCCCAGGTCAATGACGAACTGCAGCACCTGAACCTGATCGTCACCGACGCCGAAAGCAGCCTGCGCGGCTATTTCCTGTCCGGCTCCGAGGTTTACCTGGGCGCGGTGGATACCGCTCCCCAGCGCACCGACAACCAGTTGCGCGCGCTGGGCGTGCTCCTGGCCGGGCAGCCGACCCAGATGCGCAGCCTCGCCCAGCTGCGGGCCCTGGTCCAGCGCAAGCTGGGGCAGATGCAACAGTCGCTCGAGGTGTACCGGCGCGGGGGACTGGCCGACATCGCCACCATTTCCGCCAACGCCGACAACATCGACATGGACGAGATCCGGCTGCAGATCGTCATCATGACGAGCGAGCAGAACGAACTGCTGGCGCAAAGCACGACCACCTTCTACCAGGAATACCGGCGCACGATGCTGGTCGGGCTGGGCATCAACGCCGTCGCCATCGCGGTCATCCTGCTGTTCTACCAGCTGATCCGGCGCAGCTTCCGCCTGCGCCTGGCGGCCGAGGACGCGCTGCAACGCGCCAACGACCGGCTCGAATCGATGGTCGCCGAACGCACCGAGCAGTTGTCCGTGCTCTCGCGCCACCTGATCCGCGTGTCGGAGGAGGAGAAGTCGCGCCTGGCGCGCGAACTGCACGACGAGATGGGGGCCAACCTGACCGCGATCGGCATGGACCTGGCCACGGTGGGCGAGCAATTGCGTACGAGCCATCCCGATCTGGCCGGCATGCTGGCGCGCGCCCGCTCCACCCTGGTCGACACGGTCCAGCTCAAGCGGCGCATCATCGAGAACCTGCGGCCCAGCCTGCTGGACAACATGGGCCTGTCGGCCGCGCTGCAAAGCTATTGCGCCGATTACGCGCGCGTGACGGGGGTCGAATGCGACGCGCTGGTGGGGCCGGACGCCGACGCGGCCGGGCCGATGCAGTCGATCGCGCTGTTCCGGATCGCGCAGGAAGCGCTGAACAACGTGGCGAAGTACGCGCAGGCGCGCAGCGTCATCGTCAGCCTGGGGCGCGAAGATGGAGGGTGGTCGCTCGAAGTCGTCGACGACGGCATCGGCATCGCGGCCGACGCCTTCAACCGTCCCAAGTCGCACGGCCTGCTGGGCATGCGCGAGCGCGCGTTGCTGCTTGGTGGCAAGCTCGTGGTGGAGCGGGGGATCAACGGGGTGGGAACCTGTGTCCGGGCGTTCGTCCCGGTGGCGGCGCCCTGTGCCCAGGGTGCCGGGGAAGCGCAGGATGGGGAGGGCGTGGCGGCCGGCGCCCTGTCACCGCTGCCGGAGACAGGGGCTGGCGCGGCGCCGGTCAACGCGCCACATCCATGAGCAGGCGGTCGTATTCGGACTTGGCGACCTTGTAGCACTCGCCGGCGTACTCTTCCAGGCCGGCACGGTCGAGGACGGTGATATTGCCGCGGCGGTACTGGATCAGGCCTTCTTCCTGCAGCTTGCCGGCGGCGGCGGTGATGCTCTCGCGGCGCACGCCCAGCATGATCGAGATCAGTTCCTGGGTCACCTTCAGCTCGTTGCCCGGCGAACGGTCAAGGCGGTCCAGCAGCCAGCGGCAAAGCTTCTGCTCGATCGAGCTGTGGCGGCCGCCGACGGCGTTCTGGGCCATCTGGGCGAACAAGGCATTCGTGTAGCGCATCAGCAGCTGGGGCAGGGCGCCGCCGCGGTTGAAGGCGTCGCGCAGGTACTGGGTCTTGAGGCGGTAGCCGTAGCCGGCGCTTTGCACGACGGCGCTGCACATCGCGCGTTCGCCCATGAACAGCGACACGCCGACCACGCCTTCGTGGCCCACCACGGCGATCTCGGTGGTGGCGCCGTCTTCCATCACGTAGACGAGCGACACGATTGCCGTGGTCGGGAAAAACACGTATTCCAATTTGCTGCCATACTCGAATAACTCCTTACCGAAGGGCAGCGGAACCAGTTCGAGGTGCTCGAACAGCGATTCCAGATCCTCGCGGGGGAGGGCGGCCAGCAGTTCGTTCTGCTGGGTGCCGCTGTAGCTGACAACTGGACGGGACCCAACTTTGATTTCCTCGCTCGGAGCGGGGATCGGATTCATCGTCTGCGCTTTCTGCGTGACACCACCAAGTTGAGCGTTGTTCATTTTATGTCCTCTTATCTATGAAGCATCTTGGGCGATTGACCGAGGCTGGATGGTTTCCTCATCGCGATGTGTGTACATTAAAGCTATAGTCCGGTGCCGAACATAAGATTAGCAGTCGCACCCGTGTAGGCTCGAAGCATGATGTTTTGTCAGCATAGTCCTACTAGAGAAAAGGCCGAAAAAGGGCGTTTTTGTTTGGTTGCGGCAACAAAATTGGCGCATAATTGCGCAATCCGAACCCGTCCCGACAGCCCCGCATGCACGTATTACTTGTGGAAGACGACGCCGTCCTCGCCGACGGTTTGCAACGCGTGCTCAGCGGCCACGGCATGCAGGTCGAGCTGGCCCGCGACGGCCGCCTGGCCGATGAGTTGCTACAGCGCAATCCCCCTGCGGTCGCGGTGCTCGACATCGGCTTGCCCGGCATCGACGGTTTCGAGGTCGTGCGGCGCTTGCGCGCGCGCGGCGGGGTCACCCCCGTGCTGCTCCTGACGGCGCGCGACGCGGTCGAGGACCGGGTGCGGGGCCTGGAGCTGGGGGCGGACGACTACCTGGTCAAGCCCTTCGCGACCGCCGAACTGGTGGCGAGGGTGCGCGCGCTGGCGCGGCGCCATGGCGCGGCCCCGTCCGTACTGGCGCTGGGCCGGCTCGCGCTGGACACGACATCGCGCAGGGCCCGGGTGGACGAGCGCGTGCTGGAACTGTCGGCGCGCGAATGGGCGGTGCTCGAGTACCTGTTGCAGCACGTCGGGCGGGTGGTGTCGAAGCAGCAGATCATCGACGCGATCCTGCCCTGGGGCGAGGACGTGACCCTGAACGCGGTCGAAGTGTATGTCTCGCGCCTGCGGATCAAGCTCGGCGACGCCGGCGTGGCGATCCGCACCATCCGCGGTTTCGGCTATCTGCTTGAAACGGCCCCATGAGCAGTATCCGGCTGCGTCTGCTCAAATGGCTGGTCGGACCCATCCTACTCATACATCTGTCCGTTGCCGGCCTGGCCTACCTGCTGGCCTGGGCCCCGGCGCAAGTGGCGTACGACCAGGCGCTGGCCGAGGCGGCCGGCGCGCTGGCCGCGCGCGCCCCAGGTCCCTGGGGCCTGCCGAGCACCGGCGCCGAGCCGACCTG
>FWWL01000841.1_pt1 | contig 80918 bp, 66 predicted proteins | sample 2228331 | NCBI WGS metagenome assembly FWWL01 (sample SAMEA103939775, study PRJEB20133) | metagenome | reverse complement strand
AGAACGTTCCGTTGCCGCGTAAAACCTTGACGGGTTGTACCAATCTGGCAGCCTGTCAGCCTGCCAATGGTCCTCCGTTCCAACCGCGTGTAGGTTGGCGTCAGGTCGGTGGGTCAACCGATGCTACGAGATCTGGAAGGACAAGCCCAATCCGCTGAGGATTGGGTAGCTGACACCATCTCCCACTTGCCGAATCTGCCGCGCCAGAAGTCCATCCAGGCAGAGCGCATCCCGGTGCGCCCTGACCGGGTGCGCCATTTTGGTCGCAGGACCAGACTGAGGTAGGTGCGCAAATCCTGCACGATCAATGCGTGGAGCCAGGTGGAAAGCGGGGCGCCGGTTGCGCGCAGGAAGAGCAACCGGTTCCGGGTCATGTAGTACGCCAGGTATTCTCTGTCGAAACGGGCATTGAGGGGGATTTTGTGCAGCACCCGCGCCTGCGGCGCATGCAGAATGCGGAATCCGGCGCGCCCGATGCGAACGCACCATTCAGTTTCCTCGAAGTACATAAAGAATCGCTCATCAAGCAATCCGGCGCGCTCCAGTGCGGCGCGTTTGACCAGCAACGCGCATCCGGTTACGAAATCGACCCTGGCAGGCTCACGATACTGACCGCGGTCGACTTCATTCGTGCGCATCACGGCAATACCGCGCCTCCAGTCGATCATGCCGCCAGCGGACCAGATCAGGTCAGGACGTTCATAATAGGTGATCGTCGGTCCGACTGCCCCGATCGTCGGGTCGGACCCGGCGACAGCGACCAGATGGTCGAGGAAATCGGGGGCAACTTCGGTATCGTTGTTGAGCAACAGAGCATAGTCGTACCCGTGGCGCAGCGCATAGCGCAGCCCGACATTATTGCCTGCTGCAAAACCGAGGTTGGCGCCGTTCTCGATCACGGTCACCTGCGGGAACCGATTGCGCACCTGCTCCGGTGTGCCATCGCTCGACGCATTATCGAGCACCAGAATGTCGAATGATGGATACGCGACGTGCTGCAACGACTCCAGGCACGCCAGCGTGTCGGCGACGCCGTTGTAGCAGAGGATGATGATCAGGACTCGCGGTGGCATTGGTGTCATTTCTCTCGCACTGGCGCAGCATGTCTGGCGATGACATCGTCGTAAATGGCGAGGATCTGCGCCATCTCGTCGTCGATGCTGCGCGGTTGCTGAATGCCGGACCGCAGGCGCGGCAGCAGATCGGGCTCATCGATCAATCGCTGCAAGACGCGCCTGAGGTCACGAACATCGTTCGGCTGGAAATGCAGTCCATCGACTCCATCGCGCACCAGTTCCGCCATGCCCCCCAGCGCAGCGGTGATAACCGGTGTGCCTGCGGCGTGCGCTTCCAGGATTGACAGTGGCGAGTTTTCGTACCACGTCGAAGGAACCACTGCGACATCGAGAGCGGCAAGCGTTGCAGGAACGGCTGCATTGTCAATCCTTCCGTGGAAACGGATGCGCGGGTCTGAACCTGCCAGCCGGCGCAACCGGGTGACATATGCCGGATTTGCGGTCAACCCGCCGTAGATGTGTAACTCGATCCGACCAGATCGCGCCTGCAATTGTTGAAACGCGGCAATGAGCAGGTGTACGCCTTTGTGCGGCGCAATCTGCCCGATAAATCCGATCCGGATTACATCGTCATCGTTCCTGCGCAAACGGTGGGTAAACGGTGCAAGATCGAGTCCCGGTCGGGAAATGTGAAGTCGCTCTGATGGCACGAACGCGCGCACCTGGTCGGCAAGGAAACGGGATGGAGCGATGACTGCATCCGGCCACGTCAATGCCGGTAGCACTGTGTTGCGCCGCGCTGCGATATGTGCGCGCCCCGGATCAAACCCGGATCGTAGCGCAACTCTGCCGAGCATGCCGCCTGTCATCTGTTCAGGCACACGAAAGCGACGCCGGTCAAGCTGCAGGCACCAGGCGCACCCGGCAGGATCATCGGGGACGGCGCGGCAGAGTGCGCCGTCCCCGCGCAGCAGGGTAAATCGTGGGCAGATGAACCAGTAATCGTGCAGGGTCAGGACGGTTGGAACTCCTGCTGCAACCGCAGCGCGCAACGGCGCAATCCCGATCAGATAACCAGCCTGAAAATGCACCAGATCCGGACGTGTGTGTTCGAGATAGCGGGCAAACCATTCGCCGATCAACCGGTTGTCGTACTCCCAGCTGTGCTCGCCTGCCTCCAGGTTGAAATGCAGGCGGTGGACCGGAATACCATCACAGGTGTCGGAGACAACCCTGAGTTCACCGGTTGTTTCGTGTTCGACCGACTCGACCGCAACAACTTCGACCAGGCGCCCATGGCGTTGCAGCCAGCGCGCCAGTCGGTAGGTATAGAGTTCCGCTCCTGCTGTGTAGCGCGGCAGAAAATGATGCACTGGCAAAACGATCCGCACAACGCCTCCTTACCTGGTTTCCGCAGCCACACGCCGCGCAGCAAGCATGCCGCGCACAAACGCCGCCTCGTCCGGTCCGATAACGCGCATCGCCAGCAGCAACCCGCCGTAGAGCGCGCCGCCGAGCGTAATCGTCGCCAGCACCGGCAGATCGCGTGTCAGGTAGACCAGCGCAGCCATGGCAGCCACTGCCAGCGCCGAACGCACAAACGCACCCCATTGCATCCGCCCCAACAGGTCGCGCATCAACCAGACATACTGTACGACCAGGACGGCTTCGGTGATGACGGTGATGATAGCCGCTGCCAGCACGCCATAGATCGGTATGAAGATGAGATTGGCAACAACATTAATACTGCTGCTGACAATGATCGCGCGCGCTACCAGCGCTTCACGCCCCGCAATGACGACCACATAGCCGAGAAATTCTGACAGGAACATCAACGGCAGCACCCAGATCAGGATGGCGAACAGCGGAGCGGCGGGTGCATAATCTGCGCCGAACAACAACCCGATCAGCGGAGCTGCGACAATGAAGCCTCCGACGGCGATCGGCAGCGCAACGAGCATCAGATAGCGCAACACCCGTTCATAGACCAGCGGTAACGTCTCCGGCGCTATCACCGATTGCCGCGACAACGATGGGTAGAGCGCCGTGTTGAGCACATTCGACAGCGTCACGAGTGAGAAGATGAGATTGTACGCCGCATTGTAATGTCCGGTCACGGTGTCGCCGCTATAGATGTTGAGCAGAACAGTATCGAAGCGGTACGAAATACCCAGCGTCAACCCAATCACGCCAAACGGAAACGCTGCGCGCAACAGCGGGAGCCAGCGCTGCCAGGTGATGCGACCGGGACGAACGCCGAGACGCAGCACAGCGCGCACGACCAGCGCCGTCATCAGGGTTACGCCGATCATGGTTGCAATGATCAACCCGTAGTACCCAAACCCCAGCCAGAGAGCAAATCCGCCGATGGTTACGAACGCCAGCTGATTGACAACCTGCATGCCCGATACCAGATCGAGCCGTTCATAGCCCGATAACACCGCTTCGGAGCTGCCATGGACGGCGTAGATCAGCACCGTCACCGAATTAATGGCGATTGCGCCGATCATCAGGAGCGGGCGTCCGGTCAGGATTGCCGCGCTGACCACCATGACTCCGGCGATCATCGACAGGATCAGGCGCAGGGTCAGCACATCGGCATACAGCGCCTGAATGCGCTCCTTCCCATCGGGTTGATCGCGCAGACGCGCCACCTCGCGCACCGTGTACGGACTGAGCCCCAGATCGGCAATGAACAGAAACACGCTGCCAAAACCGAGCACAGCGGCATACTGCCCAAAATCGGTCGCCCCCAGGTTGCGAATAACCAGCACCGAAAAGGCGAACGAGAGGAGTTTCATCGTCATGTGCGCAGCCATGCCGAAGGCGGAATTGCGCAAAACGGTTGTGGCGAGGCGGTTCATCTATATGTTCCTGTTGGATGAAATAATGTGCTACACCCTGACTGGTATGACGACGAGATTTTCAGGCGCAACGTTTGAGGGAACGTTACAGTACTGACAAGCGGACAACTACCACATCTGTAGTACGCATCGTAAGCAGCTCCTGGCAAGCAATCTGCAGCACAAGCGATGTTCCGTGTGGTATCACGGTTGATCTCTCAACAAACCCCTCCAGAATGAAGGATACACTATATAAAAACCGGCGAAATAACAACTCCAGAAAAACCTGTCCAGTGAACGGAAAATATCCAGTTTAAGCAGATGTAAAATGGATGAAAAAATCATCTGTCGGCATACCCGACCACGAAGTGACACTCGACCTTTCAAGGAGTCGGACAACCTCTTCTGGTAAGAGGTATCAAGAATTCGCTCGCGAGTCATTCGGTAGTCACGCTTGATATCCATGTTTCTGTAGTGGCTGGCCGCACCACCGGAACGTATGACACAGGATACAGGCATTGTCGTTGAACTCACATCGTGATAGAGCGCGAACCTGGCAAACAAATCACGATCCTCGCAAGAATTCATGACAGTAAATCCTCCGAGCTTCAAAAATGTTCGCCGATGAAACAAACAGTAGCTTACATGAGAAGACGCATTAGCCACAAACTCAGCCAGAATATTCCCTCGAACATTGCTAGAGTCAATTTCATAGAGTTTATTCCCATTATCATCTGTAATAACAGCGGATCCGATCACCCACTTACACCCACTGTTGCATGCGGCTGAGAGTAGTGCGATCAATCCGTTATCAAGAAGATAGTCATCGTCATGCAAAAACTGTAGATATTCTCCTTTCGCAATAGCTGCACCGGTGTTGCAGGCGTGGGCCAGACCAGAACGATGTGAGTCTATGACAGTAATGTTTGGATGGCCTTCATAGCAATTCAGATCGAGTGGTTTCCCCGAGTCGTTGACAACTATGATCTCAAACCTGTCACGTGCGATTGGCTGCCGGAGAACGCTGTCAATCGCGCGCGGCAATGTCTCACGACCGAGGGTGGGCATTATCACTGAACACAGCATAGCATCTCTCCTTATGCGTTTTCGACGGTCTGGTGACTTTATATCTTCTCATGTCGGCTAACCAGTAGTTATACACCTCACAATCCCTGAAGAATTGAGGCAGCCAGTGAGCCGATCAAAGAGAATACTCCGACAGCTTCTTCGCCTGCGCAATCAGCCGTTGCACTTTATCGAGCCAGCAATCGAATGAGTAATGACTCGCAATCCACTCCCGCGCCCTGCGTCCCATACGAATGACGCGCGACGTATCATTCCACAATGCCTCGATCGCTTCTGCCATGCTTCGCTCATCGCCAGGCTCGACGAGGAGCCCCGTCTCGCCATCGATCAGATACTCGCTCAAGCCCGGACGACGGGTTGCAACAACCGGCTTGCCCATTGCCTGCGCTGCCTGCACCGACGTGCATCCTGCGCTCCACTGGGTCGATGCCTGGATTGGGACAACGATAAAGCGGCTCTCTTCTGGTGTTGCATTCGTCGCAACCACAAGCACGCGCATGCGCTTCCTCCTGCCCGTGTTTCCGTGTTTACAAATACCGCAGCACGCTCTCAGGATGCTGCCTGCGTAACGCACGGTACCGCCCGCACAGTGGAATGAGCGCCGCCATTCCCAGCATCCACACGGCGTATCCATACACAATGCCCGGCAATGCCGGCGCATCGAGAAGCACGAACAGTTGCGCCAGCATGTGGTAAATGACGATATGCATCACATAAAAGAACAGCGATGTCTGTCCGATCAGCGTCAGCACCCGCAGCGGTCCGGTTTCGATTATCGTCGGGAAGGCGATCAAAGCCGCATAGATCAGCGCTGCAACGCCCAGTTTGAACGCCAGGTAGCTCAGGCTTGGCGGCGCCTTGCTCATTACCAGGAACTGCGGCAGCGGGTCACCGACGCGGTATGCTCCCAGGTCGCCGTAGCCGCCGATCAGGCGCAGCGCCAGCCACAGCGCCAGCAACCCTCCGCCGATCCATACCCAGGTGCGCGCCTGTCGCAGCAGAGGCCGGCTCAGATTCCGCCCCACGACAAACCCGATCCACATCACCGGACCCCACCCCAGCAACGGGAAGCCAACCGGCGGGTGCGTATCGTAACTGTAGGTCAGAAACAGCGCCTGGAGCAGGCTCTGCGGCGCACCGGCTTCGAGTTGCGGTCGGAGCGCTTCGATGACCCCCTGATGCACCAGCAGCGTCGAAATGGCGATCACCAGAATGATGCGCGTCGGCAGCAGCCGCAGCCCCGTCAGCACGATCATGCCCAGACCCATCGCAGTGAGCACATGGATGTAGGGCATCTTTCCCATCCACAACCAGGCGCAAATCGTCAGATCGAGGAGCATAATGACGCCGGCGCGCGCCAGGATGAACCGACTCACGTCCCAGTGTGACGCGCCTTTGCGCCGGCGCGACTGTTCGAGCAGCGCCAGGCTGACGCCGGCCAGACAGAAGAAGATCGGCGAAGCCAGGGTCGTCATCAAGCCGGAGAGCCAGTATGGTGGACTCTGCAAATAAACCGGCTGCCCGCCGTAGGACTCAGCCTGCATCCCAACACCGATGAAGAACGCAGCGTGCGTCAGCGCCATGAGCGTGAGCGCCACACCGCGCAGCGCGTCGATGGCGGTGATGCGACTGAGCGCTCTGGATTGAGATCGCACGTCGGTGTGAGGGAGTACGCCTGTTGCTGCACGGGTTGTCATCAGTTGCAATCCTTCGTGGCGCTTGCGCACTGCTCGTCAGCACGCACGACGTCCAAACGATACCGGTCAGTGCGTAGCCCTCGTTCTACGCGGATCAATCATCACTCATTCCTGTGAAGCGATGATGAAGGAATGCAATGCGGTGTGATGACAATTCTGCAAGTTATGCACGGAGCGGAGATGGCTATTGCCTCAAGCCGGTTTACGAATGCTTACCGCAACCGGCAATACTGCACGAAAATGATCTGGATCGTAGAGCCCGTCAATCGACCAGAAACGACGCGCGTGGTCCGACGTGACGGCATGCAGTTCGCGTGAGAAAGGCAACCGGCTTGAAAATATCGGCGTGCAAACCGGAGGGTCTGCACGCCGGGGTGATCATATATTCGCGCTTTGTTCCGCCCTACGCGCCACTCCCCGTCAGGCTGCCGCTCATCCAGCGGATGTGGTTCGTGCCGATCTTCCACAGGTGCCCAAGCGTTTCGCGGTTGCTTGCCGCCTTGAGGAAGGTCATGATCGGTCCGGGGCGCAACGACCACTCGCGCGCGGCGCGCTTCGCCCAGTACTCAAGGTCCTTCGAACTCAGGTGCGGGTAGTTCAGCACGGTGTGGTTGTACATGTCGTAATCTTCCCAGCGATCCATCTGGATCCAGCCGTTCTCGACCGCTTCGTAGTAGAACGGCGTGCCGGGGTACGGCGTCGCAATGTGGAACAGGGCAATGTCGAGCGGCAATCGTTTCGAGAGCGCAATCGTCTGCTGGATGGTCTCGACGGTTTCGCCGGGCAGCCCGATGATGAAGTAACCCCAGTTCTTGATGCCCGCCTTGCGGCTGGCGGCGATTGTTTCCTCGATGCGCTTGACCGTCGTGCCCTTGCGCGCGCGCTTCAGCACGGCTTCGCTGCCGCTTTCCAGCCCCCACGCGATCATGAAGCACCCGGCTTTCTTCATCAACGCCAGTTCTTCGGCGTCTACGAAGTCAACGCGGCTGTTGCACGACCACTGGAGTTTGATGCCGTCCTTGATGATTGCATTGCACAGGTCGTAGACGAACTCCTTCTTGACCGTAAACAGGTCTGCCTCGAAGTGGATGTGGTGCATGCCCATCTCTTTGAGCATGTACATCTCTTCGAGAACGTGCTGCGGGCTGCGGTGACGCACACTTGCCTGGTAGGTCACATGCTTGATGCAGTAGCGGCAGCCGGCCGGGCAGCCGCGGCTCGTCAGCACGAATGTGTACGGTCCGCCAACGATCGGCACCTTGTACTTCTTCCACGGCAGCATGTGGTGCAACGGCAGCGGCAGGCTGTCCAGGTTCTCGATGAAGGGACGGTCGGGGTTGATCTGGACTTCGCCATGCTCGTTGCGGAAGGCGATGCCGCGCGTCTCACGCAGGGCGCGCGCAATCACCTGCGGGTACACCCCCAGGAAACGTCCGCGGGTTGTCAGGTACGACGCATCCGGGAATGGCAGTTTGCGCCACGGCGAGGTCAGGTCGGGGTTGCCGACCAGCACGGTCTCGGTGGCTTTCTCAAGTTCCACCTGACGATCAATGGTCTGAATGACATCGAGGATGGTCATTTCCGGCTCGCCGCGGATGACGATGTCGAGCGTCGGGTACGACTCGAGGGTCTCGCGGCTCATCGGTGTAACGTGGGTGCCGATCGCCATGGTGATCGTGCCGACCGCCTTACCGATGAAGGTGGTGCGCATGTCGTTGGTGAGCGTCGGCGCAGTGGCGTGGATGATCATGTAGCGCGGCTTGTGTTTGTACATGTAGCGCTCAAAATCTTCCCACGACATTTCCAGCCCGATCGCATCGACCACATCGACGGTGTAGCCCGCCTGCTGAACCACAGCGCCAATCTGCGCCAGCGCCGTCTGGGGCCAGATGATGCCATCGCGGGTGCGGCGCCCGACGCGCGCAATGTCGCGCAGGAACAGGTCGCCGTCGGGCGAGGGCGGGTTGAGGACCAGGACATCAAGCCGCGGCTGTTTTTCACGTGGCATCTCGACAAACTTGATTTCACCGGCGCGCTCGTCAGCCCGGGCAGGAGCGACCAGTTTGATCCCCTGTTTCTTGTCGCCGGGGGCGATGTGCTTCCCATTCGTTGCGTTCGTCTCATGCTCCGCCATGATTGCGTGTTCCTCCCACGTGGTTGAGATTCCATGAAGCGCCGGGGGTCGCGGGGTCTGCCGCCGCGAGGTTCCCCTGCTCGTGACGGAATCTGCATACAATTAATGCGCACCAGAACAGTACCATTCAGGGGTGAAAGCAGTCTGAACATTGTTGCCGTCGATGTTACAGATACGCAATAATGATCTGTGTGATACCAATTGGAATTGAACAGGCCACACGCACACTCTCGCCAGAGCGCATTGCAATGCTATCACAGCAATCTACAATCCAAAACTGCAATCTAAAATGGTATGAAACGCCAGATGGCGCTCAACCGCCAACTTTCACCTCTGATCCGTCGATCAGATTCCTTGCTGCTGCAAAAGACCGACCCTCAGCCCGCCGGTAGAGCCCCGCAGCGACAGCCGCAGCGACGGCGTAGAACAGTGCGGCGCACGCCATTGCTGTGGTAAACGTGCTCGCCATGCTGATGATGATGACCAGGGTCGAACCGACAACCGAAAAGACGCCGTTCATCCCCCACGCCCATGGCACCAGTTCCGCTCCGTGCGCGCCAAGCTGCCGCAGACCGGTGGGGAATGGCATGCCCATCAGCAGGGCAAGCGGCGCGATAATCACCACGCTCAGCGCCATCCGTGCTGTGTCTGGCAGATGGAGGAACGACTGAAACAGCGGTGGCAGCGCGACGATATACACTCCGATGGCGATGACCACGGCAATCAGCGCTGCCCGCAGACGCGCAGCACTGTCGATCAGGCGCCGGCTGAGCAGGCTTCCTACCGCTGAAAAGAGCAGCATGCTGAAGATGGTCGTTGTGATCGCACTCGTCGGGTAGCCGATGAACAGGGTAAACCGCTGGATCAACACAATTTGCACGAAGATATAGCCGGCGCCCAGAGCGCTGAAGTAGACCAGCATCGGGCGCGCCGCCGGCGACCGCAATCCGCGCCGCTGGTGCTTCCAGAGCGGCGCAATGATAAACGTCGCGGCAGTCGCCAGAGAGAAGCCGAACATCGCCATCAGGATGAGATTCCCAATCGGAAAGCGGTTGAGTTTACCGGTAGATGCCTGATTGAACGTCAGATTGCTCCACTTGAAATAGTTGTAAAAGAACGGATTGTCATCGGTTACCGGGAAGATGTTGAAGGGATATGATGCCTCGAAGGCGCGTGCATCGGGAGTAAGAAGGTATTCCGTATATGCGGTATCGAGTCGCCGGAAAGGATCGTGGAGCATCGTAAATCCATTGGCGTCTGCCCACTGCCGCAACTGCGCGATGGCTGCCGGCGGGAATGGCGACGGAGACACCAGCAGCGTCGCCTGGGCGCCGGTGTCATTGGCAACGATCGCGATATGCGCTGCAGGATTGGCAATGCCGCGCTGCCGCAGCGCCTCCGCAGCCAGCGCAGTGATTCGCAGCATCTCGCGCGGCGGCTGATCGACGTTGCGCGTCCACGCAAACACGCCCTGCGGGTTGAGCCGATTCAATATCAGGGCAAATGAGTCGACCGTGTAGAGGTATGACTCGGAAAGCACGTAGGCGCCGCCGGAAAGGGCGACCAGGTTGTCCAGCCCAATGCCCTGGATGAGGTCATACGTCGCGGTGTCGCGGGTCAGAAAACTGCGCCCCTCGGCAACTACAATCCGGGTGGAGGGATGCCCGCCGAGATTGCCGCTGAACTCGCGGTACGGTCCGTTGAGGAGATGCACCACATCGGCATTCAACTCGATCGCTGTGATCTGGTGTGCGCCATAGAGTCGCGCCAGCAGAATATCGAGCCCGCCGCCGACACCGATCTTGAGGGTGGTGTCGTGCTGCAACCCCATCTGATATGGCGCGCTGATGATCGCATGATCGAGAAACCGAAAGCGCTGCAGATCATCTTCCGTTCCATCGAAGCGGTACATGCCGGTCATCGAGGTGCCGTCGAGCGTCACCAGTTTCAGGTCGTACAACGAGGCGCGCTGAAAATCGTCGCTCGCCAGGTACACCTTGCTGATGCCGCCGACGATCATCGGTTCTTTGACCTGAATGGTCGGCATGACATCCACGCGCCCGACCGGATTCCAGCGGGTGTATTCGGGAAGGGTGTTGAAGTGCTGCTGTGCCCAGCCAAGTTCTTTGGAGCCCGGAACGGGCAGGTGCAGCGGCGCACCGGCGAGAATCCATCCGAACAGTGCAACCTGCCCGACGCCAAGAGCCAGCGCGCCGGCGCGCCAGCGCCGCCCCAGAGGAATGCCAAACAGCAGACAGCCCGCCAGCGTCAGCAGTGCCGTTAGAACGATCGTTGCAGGACCGCCGATCAACTGAACAACCTGCACAATCGCCAGCGTCGCCACACCTGCGCCCAGCATGTCGGCAAAGTACAGGCGATGAGCTTCTTTGTGCCACAACGTGAAGACGCCAGACACAATCAACCCGCCCAGAAAAAAGGTGGCGAACAGTCCGGCAAAATAGACTGCCAGCCCGACCAGGGTTTGAACGATCTGGCTGCCGCGCAATGGGTCGATGGCGATGCTGCTGATGATCGCCAGATTGAGCAGCACCACCAGACTGTACAACACAACGAGTTTGCCCAGCCGTCGCTCGATTGTTGCGGCAGGCCACGCGCGCACCGCAAGAAATGTGCCGGACGCGCCGCCGCCGAGGAGCGCCACCCCAATCACCAGGTAGGTGAAGTGGTGCCAGATCATGATCGAAAAGATACGGGTGAATGTGATCTGCAACGCCAGAATGCTTGCGGTCACCAGCGCCAGACCCAGATACCTGCGCCACGAGGAATGTCGAGTGTCGGTCACGATGCCTCTCCTTACGTTGTTCGTTGGTGTGCCTGCACAATGGCGCTGAAACGATGTATCTCTTTCTCGCTGCAAAGATACCGCTTCCCTGCACCCGAAAGTAACGCACAGATGGTGATCTGCCGGGTCATACCAGTTATCGTTGATAATGACTTAGCATTCCAAAATCAAAAAATCAAAAATCTAAAATCAAAAATCTAAAATGGTATCAGTTGTGTCGAATGGCTGATGTTCCGCGACTGGCGATATGTAGCGGAGATCGCCGGCGGATGTCCTTAATTCCGGCATCACGCCCGGTAATACGCCTGCACCCGGTGCTGTCCGGCGGCGAGCGCTACGGCGCCGTAGACGATGCCTCCCATGCGCCTGTGCTCTGCGCCCGCCGGAAACCCGTTGATTGTCACCTGGCGCAGTGTGGACTGGCGGTGATCGCGCGGTAGCAGGAGCGCTACACCGCGTTTCGCTCCTTCTTCAACAATCACATCGAATGTGAGAATACCCTCGTTCCACGTCATGTTGCGCATGCCGGTTCGGTCACGCACCTGGGTGAATGCCAGCCATTGTTCGGCTGATAGCACCATCACTCCGCGTGACGTGGCATGGTCGAGCACCCGATCGAACCAGGCGCTGGCTGCTGCCGCCTTCTCGCTGCCAAGGGCGAACGGATCGATATGGCACTGCAACCCAAGCGCAGAGGGATATTGATCGACTGCGGCGTCGATCTGTTTGCAGGCGATCGCAGCAGCTTCGCCGGCATCCACACCCATCTCATAGCCAGTGTCGAACACTGCCATGAGGTGCTCATCGACGATATGCGTGTGCTGCTGGTACACGCGCAACAGATTGCCCTGTTCGTCCACAAACGGCATCGGCAGGCCGCTTCCCGTCAGATAGCCGTGAACCCAGCTCCCATCGGCGCGGCGCATCAGCGGTCCGCTGTGGTAGTGATCGAGGCTCATGCGCAGACCGTACTGCGCCTGCACGCGCGCCGTCTCGACCCATCCCGACCAGAGCACCCGATGGGTGCGCACGGTTGGCGCAGCCGGTCCGTACCCCAGTTTGACGAAGGTGTTCCAGTACTCGTGATACCCTTTATCAACGCCATGTTCCACGTAGGGGTGCAATCCAAACCCATGCCCGCGATCACGCCAGCGCGCCACATCCTTCGGGGTAGGGTAACCAGAGTCGTCACTGAAGACAGCGCCGATGACTGGCAGTTCCGCAGCCTCCCAGCGCACCCGGCGCAGGGTTCGCGCCCGATCGCTCATCGGCGGCGGAGCATAGTAGATCGACAGGTTGCCGCCATAGCGATCGACCAGTTCCAGTGCTGGCTCGATATGTGATACCTGTAATCCGTGAGCATCACCGGTTGCCACCAGCACTGCCGACGCACCAGGCGGAAGGTACCAGAGACGCGGCAGAGGCGCATCGCCTGCCAGCGCCTGCACCATAGCGGCGAGCAATCGCTGCTGTTCGTCCGCCTGCGGGATGTCGATACGATCAAGGTCGATCCAGTCCACAAAGAGGTCAACCGTCCGAATGCCTTCCATGCCGTCGCGCTCCTGGTTTGCCGCCGCCGGATTCCCCTGGCGTATAAGCGCGATATTCTGTGGAAGATCGAATGCCCAGAGTGCGGCAATTCCCCTGCCGGCGCTCGTTATGGTGACCGCAGGCGATAATGTTCTGCCGCCATCACGACGAGCCGTCCAGGCGACCGCCTCCGCGTCGGTCAGGGCATACTGCGTGATCGGCGTGTGGACTTGCAGCGCCCGTGTGGTGATGCCCTGAGCGAATGGATGATCGGCGACCAGCAACAGTCCATCGGTGATACTGCTTCCCAGAAATCGCACTCCCATCAGATCAGCGAGGCGCTGATCGGGGTGAAATGCGATCAGATGCCCGCCCGCCAGCACATACGCGCGGAAAAGTTCGGCTTCATCGGCTGTCAGCGGACCAGACGCCAGCAACACCAGCGGGAACTGCGCCAGAAACGCCGGGTTGATCGCATCGAGACTGGACATACGAAACGCGACAAACCCTTCCGCGCGCAGGATCGCGCCGAGGTACGCCCCAAACGATGGCTGCGCGCGCGGATTTGTCACCAGAAGCATGGGAGCATCGGGCGTCGGTTGGTCGGAACCTGGCGTCTGATAGACCGCTGACTCGCTGTAGGGGGGTGGAAGTGGAGCGTTGGCGACGACATAGCCGGTCGCGCCAAGCGCTCCTGCCGCAGCAGTGCACGCGCACGCCCGAAGAAAGCGACGGCGAGAGAGCATTGGATGATGGGTGTGGTGCGTCATACCATTTTAGATTGCAGATTTTGGATTGGAGATTGCTGCGATGGCGTTGTGATGCGCTCTGATGAGCGTGCGCATGCGGCTTGTTCAATTCCAATCGGTATCATTTGCTTCATCAGGCTTCACTGTGCGACGGTTGATGGTATTCCCGTCCCTGATTCCCTATCATCCCGGCTGGCGCTTGAAACCGCGCCTGCGGGGCGCCGGCGTTCTTCCCCATCGGTACGCGACGTTCGCCGCTGGCGCCCAGACCGAATTTTGAACGTTCATCAGCATGTCCCCTGACCGCCGGCAGGCGGCGGTACAGAAGGTGCGATAGGCTTGAGCCTGTCCCCTGACCGCCCGAAGGCGGCGGTACAGAAGGTACGATAGGCTGATGAAGACGAACCAATCCATCCGGTCTATCCCGGCTGGCGCTGTTTCCCTTCGGTACGCGACGTTCGCCGCTGGCGCCCAGACCGAACTCGTGTTATCAGCCCCACGGTACCTGACGCGGAGCGGTTGTGTGGCCCAAAGCCCATCACCCAACGGACACACGCGCTCCGGTGCACAGACCGCGCGCCCGCGTTTGACGGATGCGGGCAAGACGCTCGCGCACCCGGCGGCGCTGGTCGCAGCAGCCATCCCATACCGCAAACCAAGCATCGACTGGCGCGCGCTGAGCGCATGCAACGCTATCGCCTATCGGCTATGCCGAAAGGCGGGCGTCAGCCCCCGGCATCAGGCGCATACCGCCGCCAGGAGCGCGCCTGCAAGAGTTATGACACCGCCGCGTGCTGCACAGGCTCAGTATTTGCAGGTGTTCCCGGCACCCCATTACCGCTAAGGTCCCGCGCCGCCAGACCTTCACGCACACTCAGTTCCGCCAGCACACGCGCCAGGCTCCAGGCGCTGACCAGCTGGACGCCGGTCAACACCAGCAGGGCGCTGACCACCGGAGCAAACCACGAAATCTGCAGCGCCGGGTTGGTCAGATCGAAGGCCACAGCAGCGGCGTAGATGGCAATACCCGACAGCACCGCCAGGATCCCCAGCCACCAGTAGTGCTTCTCGATCTTGCGACCATTGCCGCGCGGACCGAACATGCCCTGGCGGATAGGACGTTTGTGGAACAGAGCGACGATGTAACTGAACGATGTACCAGTGGTATACAGCGTCACTCCGGCGACCGCCAGCACCAGCGCGCCAAAGAGACGCGGGAAGGAGATAACCGGATCATTGGCAAACAGCTGCATGCTGAACGCCAGCAGCATCACCAGGACGCTGGCGAGCAGCAACAGCGCGCCAATACCGCCAAAGATGCGCACCGGATTGTACGTGAGCGCCGTCCACACAATGCTTTTGAAGAAACGCAACCCATCGCGCACCACGCTCAGTTTGCTGCGACCGGAGCGCTCTTTGTACGGAATCGGCACCTCGACCATGCGCAGATTCTCATGGAGAGCACGGGTGCTCATTGCCGGTGTAAAATCGAGCGTATCAGGGAGAGGGTAGAGGATTGGCAACACATCGCGCCGGATGACCCGCTGCCCGCTGGCGCTATCACTGATGCGCACACCTGCAACCAGCGAGAGCAGATTGGCAAAAATGAAATTTCCGATACGTCGCACCAGGGGCATCTCACTTCGTGCACCAGCCATACGACTGCCGATCACGAGGTCGGCGCCATCGAGCGCAACCCTGCACATCTGTGGAAAATACTCCGGCGGGTAGGTGCTGTCGGCGTCAAGGAATCCAAGCAGTTCGCCACTCGCCGCCTGAAAACCAGTCTTCAGCGCCCCACCGTACCCTTTGTTCGGCTGCTGAATCAGGCGCACCCGCGGCACGTAGCGCCGCACGATGTCCGCCGTGCGGTCGCGTGAGCCGTCATCGACCACAATGCATTCCAGCGCATCGACGCCATACGTTGGCAGTTCAGGCTCGATTGCCAGCACTCGCTCAATGATCGCCGCAATTCCATCTTCTTCGTTATACGCCGGGATCACCACCGATAAGGTTGTCATACGCCTGATTCCTCCTCACACGCACCTGTTGCGCCGCACTATCCGGCGCCGCCCAGGAATGTCCACGCTGTCTCACTGATAGAGATCGTGGCATGGAGATATGACTATCGGATGACGCAGCAGGGAATGCAGCGTGAAGGGTGCGTCAGAATAACGTGGAATGTGGAATGTGGAATATGGAATGTGGGAACGCTTCCGGCCAGCGTCCGTACCCTGAGCCTGTCGAAGGGCGAACGTGGAGCATCCGACCCTTGAGGTCTCACGCTATGGATCACGATCTGCAAAGGAAACGCACTGGCAGGATAGTCGATGCGTCCGGTCCGTCCCTCTCCCCGACCTCAAGGGTCTCGAACGCGCACCATCACGAGCGAACCGCCAGCACCTGGCGCACGCCTCATTCGTGTATTCGTTGCCTATTCGTTGACAGAGGCAGCCATGTGGAACGTGCAAACGTGGGAACGTGGAACGTGCGAACGTGGAACGTGCGAACGTGGAACGTGGAACGTGCAATGCGAACCATCAAAAGGGACGCGCCAGCACCTAGCGCACGCCTCATTCGTGTATTCGTTGCCTATTCGTTGACAGAGGCAGCCATGTGGAACGTGCAAACGTGGGAACGTGGAATGTGTCCCGACCCTTGAGGTCTCTGCCGGTGAAACAGGGCTGGCGGTGAACCGGACGGGCGGAACGGTCGTCGCGTGTGGTTCGCGCGCGTCCTGACCTCAAGGGTCTCGCAAACGTGCAACATGCAAACGTGAAACGTGAAACGTGGAACGTGTGAACGTAGAACGTGGAACGGCGAACGTAACCGCAGGGGTATCAGGGTATGGACGCCGTGGCGCAAGGGTGCGCCTGCATTCGTTTATTCGTTGCCTATTCGTTGACAGAGGCAGCCACGTGCGAACGTGCGAACGTGGAACGTGCGAACGTGCAAACGTGCAACGTGCAACGTGCAAACGTGCAACGCGCACACGCCATTCGTTTATTCGTTGCCCATTCGTTGACAGGAACAACCACACAGGAGCACGCAAACGTGGAACATAGACGCCAACTTCTCTCGCAATCCCCCAATCACGTAATCCCCCAATCACGTAATCCCCCAATCACGTAATCCCCCCAATCCCCCAATCACCTAATCTCCCAATCACCTAATCCCCCCAATCACGTAATCCCCCAATCACGTAATCCCCCAATCTCCCAGTTCTCGTCAATACACCGGAATCTTTACCGGCTCAAGCGGCTGACTGCGCAGGTCACGAACAATCCGCGCCGGATTACCAACGGCGACACAGTAATCGGGCACATCGCGGGTAACAACGGCGCCGGCGCCAACCACAGCATTCTTGCCGATGCGCACACCGTCGAGAATAATCGCCCCGCCGCCGATCCACGCGCCATCCTCAACAGCAATTCCCTGGCAGGTGATACCCTGCAGACTGATCGGCCTGGTCGTATCGTGGTACACGTGGTTAACTGCCAGCATCTGCACCAGCGGCGCAAGAAACACATCATTACCGATCGTAATGCCCCCCTGCCCGCGGAGAATGCACGCTTCACCGATCAGAGATCGCGCACCGATCCGGATACCGGCATGCGGCAGATCGCGGAAATTGTACACATGCAGGATGGCATTCTTCATCACATAACTTTCAGGACCGATCGAAATACCGCCAGGACAGGCATGCAGGTACACCCCATGGTCGAGGTACGCACCGCGCCCAAGATGCACCTGATCGGCAAAGCGGATACGCACACCATCCTCGATTGCCGCAACACCGTCGATGCGCATCATCGCGCGATACACAATTGCCCGCACCCCAATGCCGATAATCCCCGGAATCCATCCGAAGACCGCCTGCACAACCTGTTCCCGAACATATCGCCCAACCGAAGACGACTGGCGTGAAAGATAAAGATTGATTTGCTTGTGCATGGCTATCTGTGTCGTGTACGGTTCCTTGCGCCTCCCGAGCGGCGGCGTGAATCGGCTTTCCTGGAAGACGCTTCCGACTTTCGTTGGGTTTCCTGGGGTTGCCCATCTCGATCAGAGGACGTCTGCCCTGCTGTGCGAGAACCGTTGACGTTTGCACCTGCTGCACCACCGAGCACGGAGTGGGTCGCCTGCACACTCCCGTTTTGTTCGGGAAGATCGGCCGTCTCTGCTTTCGGCTGGTGCAGATCGGGAGGCGGAGGAATGATTACCTGTCGATCTTCTTCGTCGGTATCTGGCGGCGGCGTGATAATGACATGCTCCGCTTCGGGCATGTAGGACGTATCGACCTCGAAGACGACCGGCACCCCTTCATGGGCTGGACGAGCAGGCTCGTGACCATCTCCATCTCCAGTCGATGCCGCAGCGCCATTGCCGTCTGGCAGGGCAGGATGCCGTTGCCAGGGCCAGGCGCCGAGCAACGGTCGACGAACTGCTTCGAGTGCAGATGGTTCGAGCAGCACTGCTCCCATCACATGGGTGCGTTGATCACGCTGCAGACGCTGTTTACTCTGAAGAATCAGTTCCTGTTCTTCGACCGAGGGATCAATGACCACGACGACCCCGTCTGTGTGGGGCGCCAGAAGCGCCGCATCCGGTCCGGTCATCGTTGCCGGTCCATCAAAAATGACAATATCAGCGATGCTGGTAAACAGATGGGTCAATTCACGCCAGCGACGGGAACTCAGCATCGCCGGCTGCGCGTCGCGCGTTGGCGCAACCGGCAAGAACGCCATATTGGGAACAGCCGAGGGAATGATGTGCGTCAACAATTCCTGGCGATCCTCCGATCGCAGGCGCGTCCACGGGCGTCCCGGATCAGGCTCGGCGTTCAGCAGACGCGACAAATACGGCTGGGTCGGCTCGGCGTCAACGAGCAGGACGCGGTGCCCTGCCCGGGCAAACAGGTCGGCGAGGTCGACGCTGACAGCGCTGCGCTCTTCGTCTGGCTGTGCACTGGTGACCAGCAAAGCGTGGAAGCCTTCCTCGCGCGCCGCCAGCATCAGGTTGGTCTGGACCTGACGCAGGGCAGCGATACGTTGTTCTGACCGGGCGCCGACAATCGACTGAACGGGAGGTCCTTTCGGAACATTGCCGAGCACCGTCATATCAACCCGGTCGCGCACATCCTCCGGACCGCGCAACCGTGGGTCGACGCGGTCCAGGACGTATGCCGCCGCCACTGCGATCAGGAATCCGCCAAGCCCCGCAAAGAGGATCGTGATATTGCGACGTGACGGCAATGGCGACGCAGGCGGCTCGGCAGGCTCGAACGGCACCAGCACATTTACGACACTGCTGTTCTTGAACGAAAGCAGGCGATTGTACGTATCCTGCTCTCTGCTCAGACTCGCTTCAAGTTGCATAAGAGTCTGGTTGATTTCAGCGAGATCGCTGGCAGAGACCACCTGCTGACGGCGAAACGTCGTTTCTTCGATCCGCGCGCGCAGATCGTTCAGGCGCGCCTCACTCTCGCGCAGTTGCTGCTCGATCGTCATCTGCTCGGCGGCGACCTTATCCGGCGACGTTGGGCTGTATGCAATCAACTGGTCGGCAATCGCATTGGCAATGGCAGCGGCGCGCACCGGGTTTGAGTCGGTGACATAGATTTCAAGCAGGTTCGCATTCGGCACGACCGCTGTGCGCAGCATATACGTGGCAATGACGTTCCAGGAGAAGGGCAGGTTCAATTTTTCCTGAACCGGTTGAAGAATGCGCTCACGTTTTGCCAGTTCACCGTAGAAACGCCCCAGCGATGACCCCAGCTGCAACTGAATCGGGTCTGGTCGCTGGCTTTCGAGCGTATTCCCAATCATGAGGGTTGCGCGGGCAACGTAGTAACGGGTTTCGGTTCGGCTGACAACGAAGGCGACGCTACCGGAGAGAAGCACTGCAATCGGAATAAGCCACCACCAGCGCAGTACTGGGCGCAGCAGGCGAAGCAATTCTTGAGGAGTAATCATCATCTGGCAGTTTCTCCTGACCGGACGCCTGAACGCTTCAACGACACCGAATTATCGAAGCGAAAACAATGGCGTACCAACCGAGCGCTCGTACAGTGGTTGCGCAGCGCCTCGACGCGCATGAGCAACATCATCCTGATGCATGATCCACGCAACCGCCCCAAGCAGGTCGTTGGCAATGTGCTCTGGTGGGTGCTGCTGCAGTTCGGGGCGCGCGATCTGTTGAGCGCCTCGCCCTGTACGTACCAGTATACTACGTATTCCCATCGCATGCCCGGCGGCAATGTCACTCCATGCATCGCCAACCAAGTATGCGCGCGCGAGATCGACGTTCCACCAGTGCGCAAGATCGCGCAACATGCCAGGGCGCGGCTTGCGACAATCGCAATCTTCATGGTCATCGTGTGGACAGTAGCGAATGTCGTGGATCTGTCCGCCATGCAGCGCAACCTGCACCTGCATGCGTGTATGTATCTCTTCGACCACGCTCGCCGGAACGATGCCACGCCCAACAATCGCCTGATTGGTAATCACAAACACGCGAAACCCTGCGAGGTTGAGCCAGCGTAACGCCGCCAGCGCTCCCGGAAGAAACACAAATTCGCGCCATGACTTGACGTGATCGACACGATTTTCGTTGATAACACCATCGCGATCCAGAAAGATGGTTTGCATCGCCGCGCCTTTCAACCGAACCGGGTTCGGATTATCGATTTCATCGTGGTCGTGATTTGGATGAACTTCCGGGTCGCTCCAACAGTCTATTCGTTCCAGTTGTAGGGCGAGTTGAGCAGGTTCGTGTGCAGCAGAATGCGTGAACCTTCGAACTCGAAAGCGAAACGCACCTGGATCAACCCCAGACGTTCGAGCGCGGCATGCACCGCTTCCTGACGCTCTTCATGACAATAGATCATCAGGAAACCGCCGCCGCCCGCGCCGGTGATTTTGCCGCCGCCCGCGCCTGCTGCCATCGCCGCAGCGTATGCTTCATCGATGGCGCTGTTCGAGATGCCGCTGGCAAGCTGCTTTTTGTGACGCCAGCTTTCGTCGAGCAGCGCGCCGAAATCGTCGAAGCGTCCCTCTTCGAGCGCCGCTTTGATCTGCCATCCGAGTTCCTTGATGCGGTGCAGCGCTTCGACGGTCGTTCCAGAACGCTGTCTGCTACGCTCCCGTTGTTCGCTGAGGATTTCACGCGCCTGCCGGGTGGCGCCGGTATAGAACAGCATCAGACGGCGTTCGAGCGTGCGGATGTTGCCGACGCTCATATTGAGCGGCGTGACCCGCACCCCCTCGGCGCTAAACTCGAAACAGTTGAGCCCGCCAAACGCCGCTGCGTATTGATCCTGCTTGCCAATCGGCGCCTCAAGACGCTTCGTTTCGATCTCGTAGGCCGTCTCTGCCAGCTGGCGTTTGTTCATCGCATCGCCCGCCAGGGTGCTGCAGATGTTGCAGAGCGTCACCGACACGGCGCTCGATGAGCCTAATCCCGTTCCAGGCGGCACTTCCGATGCGATAAAAATATTGAGAGGGACGCGCAGGTTGAAGCGCTCGTAGATGACCTGCCCCATGCGCATTTCGAGACTGCTGCTGACTGCTCGACCATCGACCGGCACCTGCAGGATGCTGCTGCGATAATCCGCGGAAATGACCTGAAATGTGGTATCGAAGTTCTTGGTCACGATGCCATAGATATACTTGTTGATCGAAGCGCTGACGACCATGCCGCCAAAACGCTCGTAATACGCCGCAAGATCGGTTCCGCCGCCGCCAAAACTGATCCGCACCGGAGAGCGTGCAATAAGCATTCTCTATCTCCTTGCCAATCGAGAAACATCGGTCATCGCCAACGCCAACACTCTGCGACGACGTCGCGCAGCCGCAGCGCTATCAAACACGTCCCACTGTAGCACGCACCTATGACGCCGCCTTTAACAGCCGGAGAGCGCTGATGACAATTTTCTTACACGCCGTTTGTGGCGCATACCAGGATATGCTACACTGCATGCGCATATCACACCATGCCCCGGAGGCGGAACGTGGCGCGGGTCGTTGCTGTGGCGAATCTCAAAGGTGGTATTGGCAAAACGACAACGGTCGTGAATGTGGGCGCGGGATTGGCGCTCAAGGGGGCGCGTGTCCTGCTGGTCGATACCGATGCCCAGGGGAACCTGGCAATGGCGTTGGGCGTATCCACCCGTCGCACCCTCTACGATGTGCTGGTCGATGGCGCTCCGGTGGAACGCTGCGTCGTCGAGGCGCGTCCCGGGCTCGATCTTCTTCCGGCGGATGCAACCCTGCTTGGCGCACAGCCGATCATTGCGCGCCGCCCTGACTGGAGTCGCGTGCTGGCGCAGGCGCTGCAACCGATCACTGGTTCATACGATTTTGTGCTGATCGACTCGGCAGGGTCGCTGACGCCGCTCAACGTCAATGCGCTGGTATGCGCCCACGATGTCATTGCTCCGACGACAGTCGAACATTTCTCGGTGAAAAGCCTGGAATTGCTTATGGCTCAGATCGGGCGCATCAAAGGCGGCGCCGGGCACGTGCGCATGATCATTCCAACAATGTACGATCCGCGGGTGCGCCAGTCTGGTGAATTGCTCGCCATGCTCCGCACCCGCTATGGCGACCGGGTGACGCCGCCGGTGCGCGTGAATGTGCGCCTGTCAGAGGCGCCGGCTCAGGGGAAGACGATCTACGAGTACGACCCACGATCCCGTGGCGCCATCGACTATGCAATGCTGGTTGAACATATCAGCCGGGCATTCGGTTTCGCCGCGCGTCCGAAACCGGAGGCGCCGCCGCCTGACCCGACGCCCGCGCCGCAACCAGCCGCCACACCGCACCGTCTGGTTTCGAGCGCCGCTCCAGATACCTGCCCGCACTGCGGGCGAGCGCTGCAACACACGAGTCTGGCAGGCTACCGGATCAGTTATTGCGCCCAGTGCCGCTACAAGAAACAGGAGCTGGTCAGGAATAGGGGTTAGCGGCGCCTGTTTCCAGAGTCACGCCCCGGCATCCGCCCCTCGTAAGGGCGCCTGCGTAATTCGTATCGAAAAGGAGTTCTCGCATGGGAGTCGATGATTTTCGCATTGAGGCGCGTCGAGCGCTGGAACGGATGCTGGAAGATGCCAGACAGACCGATGAGCATGAGGCGCTGATCGAACGCTACACCGATGAACTGACCATGCTCTACGGGCGCCACGCCCACGCCCTGCTCACCGAGGTGATCGAAGATGCGCGCACCCGCCTCGACGCGCGCCTCTCGCCCGATCCCATTCGTCAGACGATCGCCACAGTGCAGACGACCGTCCAGGATTTGTGGAATGCTCTCTGGGGACCGGGCGACATCCGGCGATGATGTCAGATGACCCGATGAACCTCGATGATCTGATCGTGTCCAGGACCCACCGACACCATACCCAGACGCGCACCGACCAGCTCACACAGGCGTGCCACGTATGCGCGTGCTTCAACGGGTAGTTGATCGAACCGGCGCACCCCGCTTGTCGACGTCTGCCATCCCGGAAGTTCCTCGTAAATCGGTTCGACCTGTCCGAGAATGAACGGATTCGCCGGCGGATAATCGAGTTCAGTGTCGTGACGCCGGTAGCCGACGCAGACTTTGATGCGCGGTAAGGTATCGAGCACATCGAGTTTGGTGATCGCCAGGGTGTCGATCCCATTGATCCGCACCGCGTAGCGCGTCATCACGGCATCGAACCAGCCGACCCGTCGCAGACGACCGGTGGTTGTGCCGACTTCCGCCCACGGCGTTCCCAGCTGACGCAGAGTGGTCGCCGTCTCATCCTCGACCTCGGTTGGAAAAGGACCCTCTCCTACACGGGTTGTATAGGCTTTGCAGACGCCAATCACCGACGAAAGGCGCGCAGGCGGAATGCCACTTCCCTGGCACGCACCGGCGGCGCCTGGCGGTGATGACGTGACATACGGGTAGGAGCCGTGATCGATGTCGAGCAGCACCCCCTGCGCACCTTCGAGCAACACCGGCAGATCGCGGTCGAGCGCGCGCTGGATGATCGGGTAGACATCGGTCACGTGGCGTTCCAGTTTGCTGCCGTATTCCAGGTATTTCAGGAACGTTTCGTGAAGCGAAAGCGGCTGTGCGTTATACCATGCCGTCAGCATCTTATTCTTAACATCGAGCGCCAGGCGCAGGCGGCGTAACAATGTTTCCTCGTGGAGCAGATCGCCCATACGAATGCCGATGCGCATCATCTTGTCGGCATAGGCAGGACCGATCCCACGCCCGGTGGTGCCGATTTTCGCATCGCCGCGCAATGACTCATCGAACTGATCCTGGAGCGCGTGGTACGGCATGATCACATGAGCGCGGTCGCTGACGAACAGTTTGGCGGTCGATATGCCGCGCGCTTCGAGATCGGCGATCTCCTGCAACAAAACGGCCGGGTCCACCACAACGCCGCTGCCGATGATATTCACAATCGCCGGATCGAAGACACCCGACGGAACAATGTGAAGTTTGAATGTTCCGTGGCGATTGACTACAGTATGCCCGGCATTGTTGCCGCCGCCATAGCGAATGACGAGCCGCGCACGCTCTGCGAGCATATCAACGATATGCCCTTTGCCCTCGTCGCCCCATTGGGCGCCAATTACTGCGACGACAGGCATTGGAGAACTCCCTTCTCTACGGTCACTTGCACTGTGTGCTATGATTAGTTCCAGTTTCCAACGCTATTATAGCCGCGTTTCGAGGAAAGTGAGTGATCGATGGACATTGCTGCTGTCACGATCATCATCCAGACTTTCCGGTTCATTCCGCCGCAAGAAGCGTTCGACGAAAACAGACACGCTGTGATTGCTACATCGCCCATACGGCCTGGATGGTTCCAAATGGTGCGTTCATGTCGAACACGATGTAACGGCTGCCGTTCGCATCTTCGATGATGTACTCCTGCACTGCACCATTCAGCAACACACCGCCTGGCGCAGCAACATCCTCCGGCAACGGGATGCGCATCCGTATGCGGTCCCCCGATCCGGTCACCTGTAGTTCGATGCCGTTATGCATTCGTCGCCAGTGATAGGCAACGTATCCTGTTGACGCAGCGTATCGCGCAATGACCCGCGCCTCGTCCACATCACGGGTGAATATCCAGCGCGGACTGAGAACGACATCACCATAGAGCGCGTCACGGTCCTCGATCCCTGCCGCACCCTCGAACAGCGCGCCCAACATAGCCGACGATCCCCATCCGTCAGTCGGCAGGGTGTCTTCACCAGAAATACCTGGGTTGCCTGCCGGGTAGTACCAGAGGTATGTCGCGCCGGTGCTGCTGATCAGAAAGTAGTAACGGTGCAGGATTTCGAATGCGTACCGTTCCGCCCCATAGCGAAACGCTCCTCGCGCAAGTTCGCCGCCGACCAGCGGCATCAGTCCCCCGTTGACATACTCGCCAGGTCGCTCACCCGGACGGCCCGCGAGTCCGAAACTTCCTGCCGGAAACGGCGGATCGATGCTGTACCACTCGGCAAAAGTTTCACCTCGCCGTAAGCCGCGCCTGAAATATTCATCGACGATTGCGCGTCCCTGCCCGGGGCGCAACACCTCACGGTTGAGCGCATACGTGTTCGATAGACTGAGTTGTTCTGCTTCATCGACACCCGGTGCATCGAACGGCGCCAGCGGCACGAAGTGGGTGAAGAAACGTCCATTCCAGCTGAGCGCATTCAGGCGTTCCATGATCTCCTGCGCCTCGACGCGCCAGCGTTGCGCCAGTGTTGGATCGCCAACCCGATCCTCGATGCGCGCCAGCAGGTTCAGTGCATGCGCCAGCCCGGTGTTGTCACCGTGAAAAATCCCCCAGATCGTCTGGTCATCGATCCAGTGACGCGGCGCCGGTCTGCCCGTCGTTGGATCAGTTGTCGTGGGACCGTAGGAAAAATCCCAGGTATCAATCGTATAGGGGCGCTTGACCAGACCACGCTCTTCGTCCCAGCGCAGCGGGTCACTCATGGTGTAGCGCACGGCACGGCGCATGGCATCGAGATTGACGCGCAACCAGTCATCATCGCCGGTTATCTGCCAGGCTTCATACACTGCCTGAATGAAGAGGTACTCAACATCCGCCTCGACTTCTTTGCGCAGGGGACGCATGACCCCCAATTCAGGACGCGCCAGAACATCGGGAAAACTGCCATCGGGGCGTTGTGCGCGGCGAAAGGCGTCGATGGCGCTGGTGACATCGGTTTCGAAGTAGCGAAACCCGCGCGCCTGGTAGGTATGGTCGCGCAACCAGAGCAGCGGGTTGTCGGGCGAACGATACCCGCGCACCGGCTGGCCATCGAGTGTATATTCCACCACACACTGCTCCATAAAACGACGGATCATCGGGTAGAGCGCATCAAAGCGTTCCTGACCGGTTATCAGGGTTGTTTGAGCGTCGAGGGTGTACAGGCGGGTCGATCCGCCGGCAATTGCGCCATCGATAATGAGCAAGGCGCTGTGCTCGCCGAGAGCGCCACCTGGTCGAACATCTACAACACCCTGACCATTCGTCACCTCCACGTCCCAGGTTCCGACATGATGTGCGCTTCCATCATAAAGACGCAGGACAGCGCGTCCAGTGTACTGCGGTACAGACATCTGCACCCGGAGCGGCTGTAATGGCGTCGCGTCGGATGGCGCCGCGAGGGTTGCGCGCCACGCTGATGCCGGCAACCCTCCAAGATCGGTGGGTGGACTGTGGCGCCAGCTCGACGGCAACGGAAGCGCCGCCAGCCCATCTGGACGAAGCGCAATGAGACCGCGCCGGTAGACCTGGGTCGGCATCCCGTCGAGAAGCAGCGGCTGGCCAAGCGGCTCGCCGAGAGCCGCCGCGCCGCCGGTGCGTCTCCAATACTCAGCAAACACATCGGCAGTCGGCAACACAGTGACAACCGGTGCAGGCGATGACGGGGAAGGTTCATCAGTCGGTCGAGACGAAACCGAACACGCGGTGACGAGCAGGGCAAGGCATGCCAGGAGCCAGCGGTTCACGGTTGTTTACCCTTCAGGGCGGGAAGCCCACCCCCCCCTCAATCCCCCCCACAACGTGGGGGGACGGGAGGGCGCGTCAGGTCGGTGGGTCAACCGATGCTACGAAATCTGGAAGGACAAGCCCAATCCGTTGAGGATTGGGTAGCTGACAACGACAGAGCCCAGAGATCCGCAACAGATGAAAGGAAGACGAATAGAAGGGGCGACAATCGCCGCTCTCCTCCGCTCAATTGTACCATACGAACGGCGCACCCGCGCACGCCGCAGGAAAACCCCGTCCGGGCACGACCGCGCCGCGCCCCAATCAGCCAGCGCCCGCGCACGCCGCAGGAAAACCCCGTCCGGGCACGACCGCGCCGCGCCCCAACCAGCCAGCGCAACCTGGCAAGCGGGAGGTCAGGGAGGAGGCTACCGGCCATCGACTATTTTCGTGTTCGTCACATCAAACCCCGCCACCCGGTCCATCTGCGAGCGCATGACACCCTGCGGCAGCACACGGACCAGCATATTGCGCAGGTTGCCTGCCACCGGATGAGCGACCTGCGCGACTGCACCGATACGCCACGATGTATGCGTAACCCACGCCGTGCGGGGCTGGCGCTCCGTCTCATAGCGATGCAGGGCATGGTGGTGATTCCTCTCGGTCTTGAGAGACCGTGCCAGAACGAATGCCGACTCGATAGCCATACATGCCCCCTGACCCAGGTTGGGAGTCGTGGGATGGGCAGCATCCCCAAGCAAGGTAACGCGGTCCTGCGTCCACGGCGTAAACGGTGGAATATCATACACATCATTGTGCAGAATTGCCGTTGCCGGAGTCGCCTCCAGCACCTGCCGGATCGGATCATGCCAGGTTCCGAAGATGCCCAGAAGTTGCGCTTTCTGCGCTTCTGGCGCAGGCGTATCACCCGGCGACCGGTTGTGCGTGGCAAACCAGTAGATGCGCTTCTGACCAATGCGCACAATACCAAATCGCGCCCCCCTTCCCCACGACTCGGATGTCAGTCCCAGGGCGGATTCATCGGTGGTTTCGATCACGCCGCGCCAGGCTGTGTAACCGGAATAGCGCAGCCGGATGGCGGGAAACATCTGTCGGCGAATAACCGAAGCGATGCCATCTGCACCGATCAGAAGATCGGCGTCGTCAGTGGCGCCATTCTTGAACCGGGCCGTCACGGTGTGAGCATCCTGGGTGAAACCCTCGCACGGCATAGCAAACCTGAGCACACCAGGTTCGAGCGCGTTTGCGAGAATGCTGTGCAACGCCGCGCGATGGATTGCGACGACCGGCGCACCACAACGCTCTTCCAGTTCGTTCAGGTTCGTTTCGTACAGCGGAGCGCCGCGCGCCGTGCAGATCCGGGAACGGGTCAGCCGCGCGCCGGCTGCAGTAACAGACGCTCCCACGCCGAGAGCGTACAACACCTTCATTGCATTTGGCCACAACGTAATCCCGGCGCCAACATCCGCTGGCGCGGTGGTGCGCTCATAAACAACCGCTTCGATACCGTGGCGCTGGAGCGCAAGCGCGGTGCACAACCCGCCAATCCCGCCGCCAATAATGATGGTTTTCATGCCTGCCCCGCCTTCTATTCGAGCGACATCGATACAACGTTCCCGGAGTGTTGCGTCCTCTGGCTCAGAAGAGTCGTCTGCGTATACGATGAATCTCGATCTGATAAAAGCCGAATCGATGAATACCCCTCTTATACCATTTTAGATTTTAGATTTTGGATTGGAGATTATCGCACAGGGCGTTCTGATGCGATTTGACGGAACTCCGTTTGCGGAGTATTCAAGTGGAATTGGTATTATACCAGTTTTATCGTTGATAATACCGCATTGCCATATGCGGTTTCAGGCTTTGTGATGCCAGGCGTAGTACTCCAAAATCTAAAATCAAAAATCAAAAATGGTATCACACCCCGATGCCCGACAGTGACGATCTATAATATGATGGTCATAGACATCAGCGACTGAGCAAAGAGCAAGACCTGACCGAGTCCGAGAGTATCCGGCGCGCTATTGACCAGTTTACTCGAAGTTCGCACGCTCCCTGGCACGATCGTGATTGGAATCCCGGAAGCGGAGCGCACGCTCATGCTGCGCCTGATCGAACAGGCGCCTTTACCCGGTACATGTACCTGGCGGCGCAAGGAAGTGCACAAGCGCCAGGGTTCTGGTAGAACATAAAACAGATAGCCAGGACACACCACAGCATATGGGCATCACTGAAGCGTTCGATCTTCTGATAGCACGACTTTCAGACAGCAGCGAGTCTGGCTGGTCCGCCTGGTCGCCTGACGAGATAGCGGCCAGACTGGTTGCACTGCGGGATACACCGATGCTTTCGGAGGCTGATAAACTGGAGCTGAGAGCGCTCCTGGCGCCAACAGGACCGGTACAGGAAATCGCCATAGCCAATGACTGGCACGACGACTACATGAAGTGCGCGGCGGCGCTTGACCGCTACGCCCTTTAGTCTGCATGCGCCAGAATTGCCCATCACGATGACGCACCAGCGCTGGACGCCTGTCCTGCCTGATCATAAGCGACATCGAAAGATGGTACCTGTCACAATCAGAGGTTTTGCGGAAGCCTCGGAGATTAAGCGCCTGTCCGAACAACCGTCCCTTCGATATGCGCTGCGCGCTGCTCAGGCTGCGGTTGTTCGGTATCCCGCGTTATTCGGATAGGCTCTAAGAATCGGCGACGGGATGGCTCGTGCCAACGCCATAATGGCCCCGCCGACGCAAAAACGCTACGGTTACACTACAGGAGAACACTTATCTGGCGCGCAATACGATCGGAGACGACTATGGCGGGAGACACCAGACAACAGGAAAATTTCGGCTGTGAGCGCTGCTGGCCCTCCAGCGCGGATGCTGCGTGGCAAGCGCGCTATACGCTTACTCACGTGGCGGATTTGATCGACGAGTCACATATTCACGTGATGATCCTCGCGTGTCCCAGTTGCGCTCAGCGCTTTCTCTCGATCTTCACAGAGACGGTTGACTGGATGGGTGGCGACGACGCGCAGTGCTGGAAGCTCATGCCAATCACCGCAGCGGAATCTGCTGACCTTATCCAGAATCAAGACTCGTTGACCGAAGCCGGGCTTGCCATGCTGGGAGCCGGACGGCGCTGCCTGTGGCGCGATCACCCGACGGCAGCAGCGCCATGCACGTTTTGGCAGACGGGAATAACCGACAGCCTGCACGACTGATCTGGACTGCCGTTACGTGTTGTGGCGTGTGACGATGGTCGCTGCTCGGAGGCACGGACGACCCTGCCCGCCGACGCTGCCGCGTTCAGCGCCGAAAGCGCGCTGGCTGCACAACCGGAACTCTGCAACGCCTGTACCACCGCTGCGTCAATGCAGCGCACACCCCGACGCAGCGCAGTGCAATGGTCTGGCGAAGATCGCCCAGACCAGCCGCTTTCCCCTCGGTCAGTGCAATGACACCGGTATTGTCGATGTACAGATTCGCGCTCCGTACCCCCGCCAGTGCAGCGTGCAGTTCTGCCGCTGGATGGTCACATCGCTCAGAACGCCGCTGCGCGTCGCGCGGATGCCGCGCATGCAGACTGCATCCGTCCATCCTGCGCAGTTCGTCGCCGCGTCGTGGCTGGCGTCGCTGTAGATTTCAGCGTGGGTCATCGTTGCTCGTTCAGCGTACAGATTGCCAGATGCGCACAACGCAGCGTGCATCGAGCGTCACTGCCACGAGGCGCGACTCAGTCAATCGTCACTACCTGATACTGAAGACGTGCATCGACCATATGAAGATAGAGTTTGCGCTGCGCTGCATCGCCAGTTACCCAGACCGCGCCATTCCGGAAGAAGATTGCATCATCGCCGCGTGGCAGATGACTCGTCGTGATCAAGGTCGCCGGAAGCGGCGGCGCGCCTTGCGCATCGATCTGATGGTGTGATACCAATCGGAATCGAACAAGCCGCATGCGCACGCCTACCAGAGCGCACTGCAATGCCATCGCACCAATCTACAATCCAAAATCTACAATCTAAAATGGTATGAGCTACCTGACGGAACAATACGGTAATATGATACCATCGTGCTATCGATGGCATTCGTTCCTGGTTCTCTCATGCCCATATCCTGCATCATTGTTGCTGGTGGAATGAGCCGCCGCATGGGAACAGACAAGCGTCGCCTGCGACTGTGGGGCGAGCAGGGTCCGACGCTGCTGGAACATGCGGTTGCGCGCGCTGTTCGCGTCAGCGACGATGTTATCGTTGCGCTGAACGATCCGGAGAACTGGCAGGAACTTCCTGCCCGTCTGGTCTGTGATGAAGGAGAACAGAGCGGACCGCTCGGCGGTCTGGCTGCCGGTCTGGCTGCGTGTCGTCACGACTATGCGCTGGCGCTGGCGTGTGACCTGCCGCTGGTGCAGGATGCGCTCATCAATGCGCTCCTGGACTATCCGCGCCCTTACGATGCGCTGGCGCCGCTCCGTCCTGACGCTGGCGCGCGCGCGCCGCGCAACTCGCTGGCGGTCGAGCCGCTGCTGGCAGTCTATCGGCGCACGTGCCTCCCTGCCATCCGCGCATGCCTGCAGCGCGGCGCGCGCGCGCTCGTGGATCCGCTGGCGATGCTCGATACCCGTTGCCTGACGCCAGATGTCTGGCGTCAGTACGACCCGCGTGGGTTCTCTTTCATCAATATGAATCAGCCGGAGGATGTCGTGCAGGTGAAGTGCATGATTGCCGGCATTGGCGAGGAGCGATGATGCGAACAATCACACGCCTGCGATCAGTCGCGCCCATCACAGGGGCATCCATCGGTTTGATCGGCGCGCTGGCGTTGCTCTGGATCACGCGGCGCGAGCCGCTCACGCTGCGGCCGCTGGCGTATCTCGATGCGCTGGGAGCGTTCTTTGTCTTTGCCGTCTGGGCTGGCGCGGCGCTCTGGTTGATGCTGCGCGCGCCGGCGGAACAGGGGTGGCGTTTCTGGCTGACGGCGCTGGTGCTGACCACCACATTCGTCACCTCGTGGACGCCGCTGATTATCGCAGTCTATGTCTCGATCGCGCTGATACACACATTGCCGGCGCCGCGCGGTGCACTGACGGTTGCACTTCGCCGCGCTATCGTCCCGCTGCTGGCAGCTGCAGCGCTGGCAATCGGGTATGGCGCACTGGCATGGCGCGGCGCCGGAAACTTCGATGCACCGCTGGCCGGCGCCACGCTCGACTCGTTCGTCTTCTGGTTCGTGTTACTGGCTGCCGCCATTCCACTCCTTCCGCCTGTTGGGCGCCTGGACGCTGATACGGACGAAAAATCGTCGCTGAACCTCTTCGCTTACGCCTGGTTTTATCCGCTTATGCGTCTTTATACCCTTGCTCCCTGGAATGAAGGGTGGTCGTTTGCGGCAATGACGCTTGGCGGCGGCGCAATGATCTGGTTGACACTCGGCGCACTGACTGCAGCCACACGCGCGCGCCGGCCGTTGCTCAATCGCCGCCGGTTTCTCGCTCTGGCGCTCGCAGGCATCGGACTGAGCAACGGCGCCGGTCTGGCGGCGGGATGTTACGCGGCGCTGGTCTATCTGCTGCTTGTTGTGACCGAAGAGACAGAACCAAAAATGGAAGCAAACACTGGTGCGACTGTGTGGGGCTTCCCATCGTCTGTACCCTCATGGCTCCTCTCCGGGGCGATTCCGCTCACCGCGCCGTTCATCGCAACCTGGATGATTGTCGGAGCAGGCGCAGCCGGCGGCGTGACCATGCTGGCGGTCGTCGCCTGGCTGACGATGCTGATCGGTGCGCTGCCGGTCGTGATCGACCCGCCTGCGATTGCATCACGTCGCCGGTGGTTCGGCGGCGCTATCAGCCTGGCGCTTGGTGTGGCATCGCCACTGACGCTCTACCTCCTCATTCAGCCGGTGATCGAGCAATTGCAGGGAGGATTGAGCGTCTACGGCGACGTCAATGTGTGGCCCTGGGTCGGACTGGCAATAATCAACTCGGCGCGCACCGGCATCACTGCCCTGCCAACCATCGGCGCCGCCGGGCTGATGGTCGTGCTGAGTGCGCTGGTCTACCTCCTCTCCCGGTTGCTCCGCCCGAAACCGGCGATCGAGCCTTCTTCCCCGGCATCGATAGCATACGACGAGGTGCTGAACGATCTGCGCCGCGCTGTTCCCTGGCTCGGCGAACCGTCAACGAAAGCATCAGACCATGACGATCGCTGAGTTGCTGTCGTTTCTGGGTCTGGCGTGGTCGCGGCTGCTGATCTTCCCTGGCGGCGTATGCCTGCTCATTGCCGTGTGGATCGCGGAAATGTTTGGGCAACGGCGTGGGCGGGTCGGATTTCCGCCCTTTCCGACGTCGTGGCTTACCTCGCCGCTTGCTGCGAGTGCGGTGGTTCTTCCGTGGCTTGGCGTGGCGCTCCTGCCGCTGCCAGGTGCAGTGGCGCTGTCACGTCCCATCGATCTGATCGCCATCGTCGCGTTGCTGGAGTGGCCCCGACTGCTGGCAATCGCCGCCGATCTGCAGGAGCGCAACCGCGCGCGGGGAGTGCAGCGGCTGGCAGCAGCACTGAACGGCTATCCGCCTGTCGTTCTGTCTCTCGCCCTTCTGTCGCAGGGAACGGGAACGCTGGAGGTTGCGGGATTGCTGCGCATCCCCGATAGCAGCGCTCCTCTTCAGCAAACGGTGTGGTTCTGGCTCGGCGTGGGAGCGCTGATTCTCGCTATGCCGACGCTGATCGAGGTCGGACCGTTTGCGCTCGACGCACCCGACGACCTGCGCCCTGGTCTGCGCCTGCGGATGCTGGGGATCATCCTGATCGTTGCGCTGCCGGGCATGGCGCTGTTGACCCGCAACGGGACGGATGACTGGTGGCGCGTGGCGCTGCCGCCGCTGACAGTCTGGGGCGCGCTGTGGGTCTTCCAGCGCAGCACGCGCCATCAACAGGCGCTGCGCTGGGCGCGCATCTACCTGGCATACGACCTGGTGTTGCTCGCGGCGCTGTTTGTAGCCGGGGTGCTGGCATTACAGGCGCGGCTCGCGTAGCGGCTATATGATCAACGTCGTCGCGTGCTGAATGTCCGGTTCTTCGCGCAGGCGCGCAATTACATGCGGCGGCACCGGGTCGTCCAGGCGCAACACCATCATCGCCTGCTCGCGCGGCGCCAGCCGCCCGACATCCATACTCGCAATGTTCACGTCCGCCTCACCCAGGAGCGTGCCGACCTTCCCGATCATGCCAGGGCGATCGCGGTGGTAGGTGAACAACATCGGACCGGCGGGCACGAACGTCACCCAGAAACCATCCGCCTCGACAACGTGCGGTTCGCCGCGCAGGATCGTCCCGGCAAACTCGCGCGCGCCATCGCTCGTTTGCGCACGCAACACCAGCAGTCCCGAGAAATTCCCGGCATCGTCGGTTGAAAACTCGGTCAGTTTCAATCCCAGTTCACGCGCCAGGATCGGCGCATTCACCGGCGTGACCCGCTCTTCGCGGGTGCCAGCCAGCAACCCCTGCAGGATCGCCAGACGCACCGGCGTGGTATCGACGGTCGCCAGTTCACCGCGATACTCGATCTCGAAGTTGTGCACCGGATCGTGGACCAGACCGGCGCAGAGCATGCCGAGCCGCCGCCCTAGATCGACGTATGGCGCGACGAGACCGCGATGTTCGGGCGGAATGTAGGGCGCATTGACCGCATAATGCGGCGAGCCGCCGGCGAGCGCCACCAGAACCCCCTCAGCGACATCGACGCCGGTCAGCGCCTGCGCCTCAACGGTCGATGCCCCCAAATGGGGAAGGGTGATAACGCGCGGATGACCGACGAGCGGATTGCCAACCGGTGGTTCGGTTGCATACGTATCGAGCGCCGCACCCGCAATGCGCCCGCTTTCAATCGCCTCGAGCAATGCTGTCTCATCGACGACGCCGCCACGCGCGGCATTGATCAGATACGCGCCATGCTTCATTTGCGCCAGGCGCGCGGCATTGATCAAATTGCGCGTGGAGTCGATCAGCGGCACATGGAGCGACACAATGTCCGCCTGCGCCAGCACATCATCGAGTGATGCAAGCGCGACGCCGAGTTGTGCGGCGCGTTCCGTCGAAACGACCGGATCATACGCGACGACCTGCATTTCCAAACCGCGCGCCCGACGCGCCACTTCTGCGCCGATCCGCCCCAACCCGATCAGACCGAGCGTCTTGCCGCGCACCTCGAACCCCATGAAACGGTTGCGCTCCCACTTCCCTGCGACGACCGAACTGTGCGCCTGCGGGATATGGCGCGCCAGGCTCAAAATCAGGGCAATGGTCAGTTCTGCAACAGCGACGCTGTTCGACGCCGGCGCATTGACAACCACGATCCCATGGCGCGTGGCAGCATCGAGGTCGATATTGTCCACGCCGGTTCCGGCGCGTCCGACAACGCGCAGACGGGTTCCCGCTGCCAGCACATCGGCGGTGACTTTCGTGGCGCTGCGGACGATCAGGGCGTCATATTCGGGAAGGATGGCAATCAGGCCGGCTTTGTCGAGATCGGTGCGAACATCGACGTGCGCAGCAGCCCGCAGCCGGGCAAGCCCTTCTGCGGCGATCGTTTCAGTCACGAGAATGCGGTCCATTGGCGCTCGCTACGCTCCCAGAGGTATGCAGATCCGATAACCGGCTCAGCAATGAGGATGTCGCTTCTCTGCGATGGTGTGATATTATAGCACACATGTCGCAGCGCGTCATGCCGTTTCGCTATTCAGCAGACATCTCGGACAGCACTGCCAGCACCCGTTGTACCACTTTAGATTTTTGATTTTGGCATACGACGCCTGGCATCACAAAGCCTGAAACCGCATATGGTCATGCAGCATTGTCAACGATAACCGGTATTATGACGTGGCGCGGTCGATCTGTTCAGGGCGCTTCACCAGCCGACACCGATCGGTTGCCGATCCTGACCAGGCGCGTGTGAAGCACGTGTGCCATATCAACCCCCTGTAACTACAATTGTGCTTAGATTCCATCCGAATAACGCAGGATACCGAACAACCGCATCCTGAGCAGCGCGCAGCGCGTATCGAAGGGGCAGTTGTTCGGACAGGCTCTCATCACGTCAGGATCACGCATATCTCACATCCCGCCCGATTACGGTACAATGTACTTATGACCTTGTACTGGCTGGCAAGTGGAGAAGGGAAGCCCGACTCATGCACCTGCGGTCTGTTCTGTTGATCGTCGCGCTGTTGCTGAGCGCGTGTTCGTTTCCGTCCGCATCGACGCCGACGCCGACGCTGGCGCCAGGGGCTGAAGAGTTGCTCGGCGCTCCGACAGCAACGCCGGCGCCAACCGCAGTGTCAGAACCTGCTTCGACGCCGGTTGCAACGCCTGCCCGGGTTACAGCGCGCTTTGAGACTGCGCAGTGTGAGTTTTCCCCGCCACGAGGCGTTTCGGTTGAATGCGGCTGGCTGACCGTTCCCGAAAATCGCGCAAAACCCGAGAATGGCAGGGAAGTACGGCTCCACGTCGCTATCTTTCGCAGCACCCGTTCCAATCCGCCACCTGACCCGATCGTCTATCTGGAAGGCGGTCCTGGCGTTGATGCACTCGAGCGCCTGCCGCTGGTGTTCGATGTCTGGTTCCGACCATTCCTTGCCAACCGGGATTTCATTCTGTACGACCAGCGCGGCACCGGCTTCTCGACCCCTTCGCTTGCCTGCCCGGAACTGACGAAACTCAGTTTCGACATGTTGCCCATGGATATCCGCGTTGACGAAAGTTCGCGCCTCTGGAACGAAGCGGCTCTCACGTGTCGTGACCGTTTGGTTGCAGAAGGGATCGATCTGGCGCAGTACAATACACTGGTCAACGCCGCCGATCTGGAAGACTTGCGTCTGGCGCTCGGCTACGAGCAGTGGAACCTGATCGGCAGTTCGTATGGCACACGCCTGGCGCTGACCACGATGCGCGAGTATCCGCAGGGCATCCGCAGCGTGATCCTCGACTCGACCCGCCCGCCACAGATCAATGAGTCGCAGACGCCTGCCGACGCCGAGCGCGCCTTTCAAACTCTCTTTCGCGGGTGCGCCGCCGATCCGGCCTGCAACGCAGCCTATCCCGATCTGGAGCGGGAGTTCTACAACCTGGTCGCGAAACTCAATACGCAACCGGTGACGCTTCCTGGCATCGACCCGTTTACCGGACGCACCTACCAGGTGCTGATCAACGGCGACTCAATGATCAGCACACTGTTTCAGGCGATGTATTCAACGGACATCATTCCGCTGCTGCCACGTGCAATCTATGATGCAGCGCAGAAGAACGATTTCGACCTGTGGCTTCGCCTCATCATGAACAATGTTTCGCAGAGCGATTATTTCAGTTACGGAGTTATGTACTCGGCGCGCTGTTATGATGAAATTCTCTTCGAGCCACGCGAGGCGATGGTGAAGGCGGATGAACCCTTCCGGCACCAGCAGGATGTGTTTGATATGGCGTCGTTCTGGGACATCTGCAATGCCTGGGGCGTCGGCGTTGCGCCGCCGATCGAGAATCAGCCGGTGCGCAGTGACATTCCTGCGCTCATTCTCGCCGGAACGTATGATCCGGCGACGCCGCCTGACGACGGCAAAGAAGCAGCGGCGACGCTGCGCAATGGTTTCTTCTTTGAGTTTCCCTCCTCCGGGCACGGTGTTGTCCTGGATGGCGGTTGCCCGTTGAGTATGGCGCTGGCATTCCTTGACAATCCGCAGCGCCAGCCAGACGCGGCGTGTATGGCGCAACTCGGAGGTCCTGCGTTCGACGTCGAGGGTGCAGCAGTGCGCCTGATCCCGTTTCGCGATAGTGAACAGGGAATTGCCGGTGTGACGCCGCAGGGGTGGACGAACTTCGGGCAGGGGGTGTATGGTCGCCCATCGGGCGATGCGGCAATTGTTCAAGCACGGGCTCCAATCTCTGCGCTCGAAGTGCTGGTCAGTCTGAGTGGTCGGTTCAATCTGGATAGTGAACCTGAAGCAGCGGGGCAATATACCAGTGAGCGCTATACCTGGCAACTTTACACAGCGACGATCCGCGGGCAACCGACCGACATCGCGCTGGCGGAAGATGGCGGTCGCGCGTTGCTCGTGCTGATGATCAGCGCTCCAGGGAACCGCGACGAGTTGTATGACCAGGTCTTCCTGCCAGCCCTCGATGCGCTGCAGGTCATTAGATGAACGTGGGAACGTTGAACGTTCAACGTTGAACGTTCAACGTTGAACGTTATTCGTACCGCAATGCTTCGATTGGCAGAAGGAGCGCGGCCCGGCGCGCGGGGTAGTAGCCGAAGCCGACGCCAATAGCGCACGCGAACACCAGCGCAAGCACCACTGCAATCCACGAGATCGATACAGACAGCCCGGCAGCCACGCCGACCAGCGCCACCAGCCCAATCGCGCCGGTGACGCCAAGCAGACTGCCCGTTACGCTGATCGCGACCGCTTCCAGCACAAACTGGCTCAGCACATCCCCATCGGTGGCGCCGAGCGCCTTGCGCACGCCGATTTCACGGGTGCGCTCGGTGACCGCCACCAGCATGATGTTCATAATCCCGATTCCGCCGACCACCAGGCTGATCCCTGCCACCAGCGCGATGAACCCGGTGATGGCGCCGTTGATGCCTGCCAGCACGCTGAGCGCCTGCGTCGGCAGGTTCAGACGGAAATCGTCGATTGCGCCTTCGGGCACGTTGCGGGTGGCGCGCAGCGTCGCAGTCACCAGCGCTTCGCCGCGTTCAACCATCTGCTCACTCTGCAGGCTGAGCAGAATACTGCTCATCTGCAACCCGCGACCGGGCAAATCCTGGCTGCCGGCGATGCGCAGCCGCGCCGTGCTGACCGGTACCAGGATGCGCTGGTCGGACGAAAACGGTCCGCCGAGTTGCCGCAGCACCCCGACGACCTGGAGCGGTTGACCGTTGACCTCAATGGTCTTCCCGACGGCATCTTTCACATTCTCTTTGCCGAAGAGATCTTCAGCGACGAGCGCGCCAAGCACCGCCACCCGCGCCGCCTGTCGGTCGTCATCGTCGGTCAGGAACCGGCCATACTGCACCGGCGCCGTCTGCACCAGCTGATAATCCCTCGTTGTGCCAACCACCGCTGGGTTGGCTGCCGAACCGCCGAAGCGCGCCGACACACGAATCGACACTTCGGGCACAATCGTGCGGAAGACATCCGGATGACGCGCCACCAGCTGCTCCAGCGCGCGATAGTCCTGGATTGACAGCAGACCGTAGCCGGGAATATCACGCGCGCCGCGCGCCTGCGGGTCGCCGGGGAGCACGGCAATTCGACGGGTACCCAGATCAACGAACCGCTCGAAGACCTGACTCTGCAATGCGTTGCCGAGCGACAGAACGGCAACCAGCGTGGCGGAGCCGATGATAATGCCCAGCATCGTCAGCAGCGAGCGAAACTTGTTCGCCCGCAGACTGTCGATTGCCATAAGCGCAAGTTCTTTGAACACGGTCGCCTACTCCTGTTCTGTACGCATAACCGGCACAGCAACCGGTTCCTTTTCACGCACCGGAAGTTCCAGCTCTTCTGCAGCAAGATTGACGTGATAGTACTCCTGCAGAATATTCTCGGTGAGACGCCCGTCGCGCAGCCCGATCACCCGGTCCATCTGCTTGCCGATCTCGGGGTCGTGGGTCACGATGACGATCGTAATGCCCTGCTCACGGTTCAACTGCCGGAAGAGCGCCATGATCTCCGCGCCGGTGCGCGTGTCGAGTGCGCCGGTCGGCTCGTCGGCGAGCACCATTGCCGGATTGCTGACCAGTGCGCGGGCAATGGCGACGCGCTGCTTCTGACCGCCGGAGAGTTCATTGGGACGGTTGTTCAATTTTTCGCCCAACCCCACCGCTTCCAGCGCCTGGCGCGCGCGTTCCTCGCGTTCCCGCGCTCCGATGCGTCCATAGACGAGCGGCAGTTCGACATTCTTCAGCGCGGTCAGTCGCGGCAGCAGATTGAAGTTCTGGAACACAAACCCCAGTTTCTGATTGCGCACCCGCGCCTGCTGTACACGGTCCAGTTTGCTGACATCCTGTCCATCGAGCCAGTAGGCGCCAGACGTCGGCACATCGAGCAGACCCAGAATGGTCATCAGGGTGCTTTTACCGCTGCCCGACGGACCCATAATGGCGACCATCTCGCCGCGATGGATTTCGAGCGATACGTCATCGAGAGCGCGGAAGCGGCTGCCGCCGGTGACGAACTCCTTCGTCACGTGTTCGACGCGCACCACCGGTTCGGTCACGTAGTCGATAGCTTCGGCTGGAGTGATGTACTCTGTTTCTGTATTCATGGAACTATCTCCTCCGCCTCGTGCAGGTTCAGAGCCTGCACGAGGCTGGTTAATCATCGAGCGCCGGGCAGCAGCACCTGCTGACCTTCCTGCAATCCGTTCACAATTTCGATTCGGTCACCTGCGCGGATTCCTGTTTCGACCGGCTGAGGCGTGAGGGTGGCGCGCCCGTTGTCGTTGACAATCACATCAACGACCGTTACACCATTCTCTTCGCGGATCGCCTGCACTGGAACGCTGAGCGCATTGTCGCGCTTCGCCGTGATAATCGTGGCGCTTGCCGTCATCCCGGAGCGCACCGGACGCGCGCCAGGTGACACTTCGAGCTCCACCTCGTAAGCAGTGACATTTCGCTCATTCGTCGCCTGCGGCGCGACACGCTGCACCAGACCGGTCAGCGGCGGCGGTCCGAGAGCATCGATCAGAACCTCGACTTCCTGACCTGGCGTGACGCGCGCCACATCGACCTCATCGACGGTAACGGTGACATTGAAGCGGCTGACATCGATCAACGTCAGAACGGGGGTTTGCCCGACCTGCTCGCCAGGCGCGACGCTGATGCTCGCCACCACGCCGGTGAAAGGAGCAGTGAGGGTTGTATCATCGAAGCGAATCTGCGCCAGTTCGAGCTGCGCCTTTGCCTGCGCGACACGCGCCTGTGCGCGCGCCAGGTCGGTGGAGCGCGGGTCGGCGGTCAACCGTGCCAGATTGGCCTCAGCAGCAGCAAGATTAGCCTGCTGTGCGGCAAGCGCTCCCTGGCGCTGATCGCCGATCAGGCGCGCCAGGTCGGCTTCCGCCTGCGCCAGTGCAGCGCGTGCAGCGGCAATACGGTCTGGGTTGGGGTCGAGCAGCGCATCGAGGTTCGCCTGTGCAGTTGCAACCCGCGCCTCAGCTTCCGCCAGACCGGTAATTTCGTTCTGACGCGCCGTCTCATACGTGATACGCGCCTGATTGAGCGCCAGTTCGGCGTCCTGCAGGGTGCGTTCCGCCTGCGCGAATGCATCGGCATAAGCGCGTTTGCCGGCATCGGTGAGCGGTGCACGGGTCAGCGGGTCTCTGCCATCCTCCTCGACGCGCGCCAGATTGTCGCGCGCGGCGGCAAAGGCGGTCTGCGCATCGCGCAGCCGGTTGGCACGCTCGAACACCTGGCGTTCAGCATCGAGTTTGGCGGCCGCCAGAGCGCTGCGCTGGCGGTCGAGGGCTGCCTGCGCTTCGGTAAGCGCCGCGCGCGCCGCCGTCAGCTGGTCATTATTCGGCGCACCCTGCAGAGCGCTCAGGCGCGCACGCGCCTCCTCCACCCGGGCGCGCGCTGCCGCAATATCGGCTGATGTCACACTTCCGGCGGTCTGCGTCAGAGCGCCGCGCGCCGCTTCGACCTGAGCGCGCGCCTGAGCGATCTCTTCCGGCGTCGCGCCCTCCTGCAACTGCTGCAGGTCGGCTTCCGCCTGTGCCAGCGCCGCCTGCGCAGATGCCACCTGCGCGGCCGCTTCACGACTGTCGAGGCGGATGAGAGGTGCGCCAGCCTGCACCAGATCGCCTTCAGCGACCAGAATCTCAGCCACGCGACCAGGCACCGTAAAACCGAGCGCCGCCTCCTGACGCGGCTCGATGCGACCGGTGGCGCTGATGCCGGCAATCAGCGTATCGCGGGTAACGGTAATCGGCGTGCCGTCCCGGAGCGGATCGGCGCCGCTGCCCGCCAGTCGCGGCACAACGAGCGTGGCAATCACAGCGACTATCAACACTGCGGCGATGATCACCGGCAGCGAAGGACGGGGAAGACGTAAACCAGGTTTCGCCTGAGGGACAGAAGTCACAGATTCCTCCTTAAGTTTCGACAAACGAAATCCAATCCCTCCCACACCATGCGCAGGAAGGTGTACGTAATATCAATACTGGCCACCTAGCGAACGGCAGTACCGTAGAGAAAGAGATCGACCAGTGTCTCAGCAGAAAAGTGATCGGTCGAAATATCCCGATACAGGTGATTGCGCTCCGGTTCAACCGGCGGCGCCGTCTGACGCTGAAACCCTTCCATGAGACCGAGAAACAGCATCGTCAGGTCGAAAGCGCTATGCTTGCCCAGTTCACCACTATCGATACCCTGCTGCATCACAGCGTACAGCGGATCGACCATATAGCGCCTGAACGCCTCTGCCAGGCGACGCTGACGTTCCGGGCTCAAATGTTCACGCGCCTGATGTCGCATCATGCGCGTATCGCTGTTCGGTTCATGGAGCAGCACCTGCGCCAGCGCAACCAGACGGCTGCGCGTATCGGGCTGATCGGCGATTGCACGCCGCATCGTCGCGTGCATTTCTGCCAGCATATGGATCGCAACCAGCACAAACAACTCTTCCTTATCGGAAAAGTGGTAGTACAGCGTCGGCTTGGTAACATCGGCGGCCTGCACAATATCGTTGATCGACACAGCGCTATAGCCGCGTTGCATAAAGAGCCGCGTGGCTGTCATTAGAATACGTGCTGCAGTTGGGCCATATGCCGGTTCATTGATCACATCTTGCATGGATTACCTGTTGCGCTTTCCAGAAACCTTTGCGTACTGCGCACTCCTTTCCGCTCTGCATTGTACCACTTTACCGAACGGTCAGGAATAGTCTACCATGGCTTGCGGGCTTTGTCAATACCTTGCAATGGTTTTGCACAATATTCTTAGTGGTGCAGATCGAGGCGCGATGCAATCTCTGGGATGCCGTGATGGGTGCAAAACGATAGAGTAGTTTATAGTAACGGGGCATGATATATCCTGCTTGATAGCCCATTGCCTCATAGAAACGCCAACTACGATCATTAGTGACTGGCGTATCGACATAGATGCCGCGTGCACGATATCCGCGAGCATAATCTTCAGCTCGTCCTGCCAATGCTGAGACGACCCTGCGTCGTTGAAATGCCGGATCGACAGCAACGGTTTACGTCAGCCAAACGCGCGGCGGAGCGCATCGACTTAACTGTCAGACATCATTTTTGGCAGGCTCGAAGACACCCTCATGAATGTCTTGACGCCACCATTCCCCAAATTGCAAATCCCGTCAGGCCTGGATAACGCCAGGGAACGATGTCGCTGTGCACCACGATAGTGACTTCCAGGGCACGGAGAGCGTCGCTCTGTCCAGGGAAAGCGAAACCTCTAGAAACCTCTAGAAAGTCGCCGAATAAGGCTTGCCGCAAGTCTCATCGAGCGGTACAACCATAGTGACCAGTGGATCGATATAACTGTATGGCTTCAAGCCGCCATCGAGCGCAGAGCTGTACAAATGCACGGCCAGCAATGTTGGTTCAGGGTGACGCTCGATGACATCGCACGACTGTGATGGTTGAGCCACAATCTCGACGGGCACTGAGTTGATCACGCGGTCTCGAAGATGGTGCGCTGGGCGCGGAACTCGCGTGGCAGGCGTTCCAGTTCGATGCGGTTGACCTTTGTCACGCCCGGCTTGCCTTCGAGAATCGGCGCCAGCTCCGCCACCTGCGCCGTCTGTGCCGCGTCCAGTTCCAGAGGGCGCACTTTCGACCAATCCAGCGTCAACATTGATTGAAAGACGCGCTCAAGGCGCACCTCGTTCAGCTGGCGGATTTCGAACTTCGCCTTCGGTGGATGCGCGCGAATCGAAGACGTGCTTGACCCGCGCTAGTGTCTCGGCATAGTTGCAGACGGTGATCATCACAGGCGGAGTCGAAATTCCTGCCTGCCGCCATGCCGTCCATGTCTCCCGCCAGTCGTAGCCGAGCAGACAGTAGGCGTTGAACACCAGGTTCGGCAGCAGTTCCTCAGGACTGACGCGCCGGTTGAGGTTGTCCCTGACGTCCGGGTCATCGGAGATGTGATAGAGCCGTGATCTATAGGTCTTTGCGTCGGACGCATCGTCGTCGCGTACCACCACGCAGAGCGTCCTGACAAGGCCCGACTCGATGGCGTCGTTCAGACCAAAGTCACTGACGACTCAACCGAATAGTGCTTCTTCACTACTTTGCTTGCCCGACGGCGTAAAGGGCGTGGCGAAGAAGTCGTAGCGGAGTAGGATGCCCTGCGAAAAAAAGAAGCGTGGCTCCCACTCCGGGTCGCGTCGGTGCTCCAAGAGGCGTTTGGTGATGCTGGCCACGCCCGAGTAACCCGCCTTGCGCCAGAGCTTGACGCACGGCCAGATTTTGTTGACCAGCTGGATTTCCATGAAGATGCTGGGGTCGTCAAACGATTTGGAACCAGGAGTGGCCACCACATAACCCGCCCACCGCCGATCCTCGATCAGTTTGAAGGGGTGTGTTTCGCGATCGTAGCGCCAGTGTCGCTGCAAATCCTCGTAAGGTGAGTTGATAATGAGACGGTCAATGGTCGTCTTGCCCATCAGGTGACCCCCGTGGTTTCGCATCGTTCGCCACATTCACGATGGCGTCGAGCGCTTCCTTGATCTCAGGGTCTATCGCGTCTGCCGACACGAAAGCCGCCAGCGCGTGGTAATCGGTCTTACTCATCAAATTGGGTAAGTTGAGCGATTTATAGAATTCCTTGAACAGCGGCTCAAGAAAATCCTCGCTCGCCTTAATGTCTGGACCCCAAGGATCCTTGTCCAGGGTCAGCAAGGCGCTCTCAACCTTCGCGATCGCCTTTTCCATGACGTCTCGCCACATCGCGGCGCAAAGTTCCCCTTGCTGCGTGCGGCCCTGATCCTCAGCAAAGCTCAACAGCGTCTCCTGCCAGCACAGATAGTTTTCCAGCTCGCGCCGCGACCACATCCGTTGTTTGAGCCTCGGGTCGTCTGGCGGGCTCGCGTCTAGCCGGTCGTAGATGGCGATACCGACGAGGTCTGGTTTGGCTTCGCGCAAGGCGTGAAAATGTTCCTGCGCCTTGCGTGGCTGGTTGGCAACATAATGCACAAACGGCCGCTCGAGTAGTTGCTGTGCTGGATGATCCAGGGCGCGAGCGAAGGCGCGGAGTATAGCGAGGTCGGTTGAGCCTTCAAGATACAGCACCCAGCCGGTCTGTTCCGCGAGGTAGTAGTGCTCGAACCCGATGTCGCGCAGCGCCTTGAGCACCTGGCTGCCCCGGTCGTTAATGCGGTGGGGCTTACCGAGGAAGGCAATCACAATATCGCGGCTGGCTGCCTCGTTAAGGATCACTTCCGAATGACTGGCCGCAATAATCTGACTGCCTGTATGTTCAGCCTGTTCAGTGAGAACCTGATAAATCTGGCGTTGCCGTAAGATTTCCAGATGGGCATCGGGTTCGTCTATGAGGAGTGTTGCCCCAGGGTTCATAGCCATAAACGCAAGCAAGAGTAGAGTTTGTTGCTGGCCGCGCCCGCTTGCTGACAGATCGAGAGCGATCCCATCGCGGGTGCGATAGTCCATGGCGATCTCGCCCCGCTCCTTGATGTAGCGCGGCTCATTGAGCCTCGCGCCGAATAGTCTCCTGATCAGATCCACAATACGCTGCCATTTGTCCTTACCGTTCTCGGATTCATACACCTGCCAGCACAAGTTGCGCAGTACTTCCGCTGTGCGCCCCTCTCCGAGTCGCACATTAATCGTGCCCGACTCTAAGCGGTCTTCGCGAGGCGACAAGCCGGACATTGGCGGCAGGTAGGCCAGGCGAAGATTGGCAAGATGCGACGGCACTTCCAGTCGCTTTCCGTCCCCGACGCGCAGCGGCCGACAGTAGAAGGACTCTTCGTTTGCGTAATCGAACTCTAACCCGCATCTCCACACCTCCCCTCGATCCACACCTTCGACATCGGTCTCAATGAGTACGTTCTGCGTGCGGGTTTTGCCCTCTACGCGGCTGCCTTCGCGGACGTGCAGATCACGCCAAAGCAGATTGGCGGCAGGAACCGGTACGGCGATCAGGTCGCGACGGTTGATGGTTACACCGGGTCGTTTCGTGGGCACGGCGCCAGTGCCACGTTTCTCAAGCCAACGCTTTGCCCCCACGTCCCACAACGCAAGCGCCTGCAGGGCTGAGGTTTTGCCGAAGTTGTTCGGGCCAATGAACACAACGCGTTGCCCAAGTTCTATCTCCACTTCTTCGAACAACTTGAAGTTCCGAATCACAACTTTAGTCAGCATCGTCGATACTCTATCACTTTTGTCTGATTGCCGACGACAGGTCAGCCGATCAACATAGAGCCAGCAGACTGCCTGATGACGGATATTCCCATCATAGAGTGACCATTAAGTTTGTCAAGGGCGACATCAATACACTCACAACTCCAACCCCTAAAAACTACCGAACCAGGTGCACGACGCGCTATGCCGTATACACCAGGCTCTCTCTGACAATCCGGTAGTGGGTGCGTTATACTGCACCGAATGGCCCACATCGCCCGATCATCAATGGGATTTTGCGGCGACTACATACGGGTGCGCCTCATAGTCGCTTTACGACCTGGCGACGAACGGGTGTGTGGGATCGGGTATGACGGCACTCCAGCTGAAACTCGACAAACGGGGACTCAGTGCCTGCAACCAATGGGGGCTTGATGGAACCATTCTCCGTGCACACCACGCTGCCGCAGGAGCGCGGAAAAAAGGGAGATGATACAGGTTGCAGGCGAGACGCCCGCGCACCCGGCAAATGTTGTTCCGTCAGCAGCAACGACAATTGTTGAACTCAATGAGACACCCTGACTGCTTACCCCTGAACCTGGAGAAGAACCCGAATCAACCTGCCCCCGTCGATCACTCCGTTTGTGGAATGAGCACATCCCACCAGACGCGACCGGTGCGCTTCTGCATGAGATCGACGTGAATGTGCTTCAGTTCGGTGTACGCCATCAGACCGTAGATGCCGTGCTCGCGCCCGATGCCGCTCTGCTTGTAGCCGCCAAACGGCGCACGCGGCAGGATGATGTGATGGTCGTTGATCCAGACGGTGCCGGTGCGAATGCGCTTGGCGACCTCGATGGCCCCCTGCAGGTCGCGCGACCAGACGGCGGCGCCGAGTCCGTAGCGGCTGGCGTTCGCCAGTTCGATCGCTTCCGTCACTGTGCGGTACGGAATGACTGACAGCACCGGACCGAAAATCTCCTCCTGCGCCAGGCGTGTGCCGTTCTGCACATCGGTGAAGATTGTCGGCTCGATGAAAGGCCCGCGCTCGAAGCCGGGGACGCGCGCGCGTTTTCCGCCGGTCACCAGGCGGGCGCCTTCGTTTCTGCCGACATCGATGTACTCCTCGACAATGCGGCACTGCGCTTCGGAAACGAGCGGACCCAGGTCGGTTTCCAGATCGAGCGGGTCGCCGATCCGCAACGAGCGGGCGCGGGTCACCAGCCGCTCGATGAACTCGTCGTGCAGGCTTTCCGGCACCAGACAGCGCGTTCCCGCTTCGCAACTCTGCCCGCCGTTGAAAAACACGCCGAACAGCACGCCATCGGTGGCCAGTTCGAGATCGGCGTCGGGCATCACCAGGCTCGGCGACTTGCCGCCCAATTCGAGGGTCAGGCGCTTGATCGTGTCGCTCGCCAGCCGCATAATGTGCCGTCCGGTTTCGGTCGATCCGGTGAACGACACTTTATCCACGCCGGGATGGCGCGCCAGTGCATCACCGACTTCGGCGCCCGGACCGGTCACGACGTTCAGCACGCCTCGCGGCAGCAACCCCGACTCGTGGATCAGCCGCGTCAGCATTAGAGCCGTCAGCGGCGTGTAGGACGCCGGCTTGAGTACAATAGTGTTTCCGGCTGCCAGCGCTGGCGCAATCTTCCAGATCGTCATGAGCAACGGGTAGTTCCATGGCACAATCTGCCCGCACACCCCGATCGGCTCGCGCCAGACGAAGTTCCAGCTCACCGAGGGAATATCCGTCCACGGCAGCGCTTCATACGGATGGATCGTCGCCAGTTCGGCGAACACGCGCAGATGCTCGACCGACCAGGGGATGTCAACGAACGTGGTTTTGCGCAGCGGTGCGCCAAGGTTACGCGATTCGAGCTCGGCGAATTCAGCAGTGTGCTCTTCGATCAGATCGGCGATTGCATTGAGGATGCGGGCGCGTTCGTGACCAGGGGTGTGGGGCCAGGGACCGCGATCGAACGCCTCACGCGCCGCCGCCACCGCGCGATCAACGTCGGCCGCCGAGCCGCGTGCCACGTATGCCATGGGACGTCCCAGCGCCGGTTCGTTGACCGGCATCGTGCCTCCCTCGGCATCGACCCAGCTGCCGTCGATATACAACCCATAGCACGGGAGATCATCGTTGGTGTGGTCGTCCATGACCGTCCTCCTGGAAATATGTGCACTTCATGCCGCTTTGCGTCATCATACCATGACATGGTGCAGCCGGGCAATCATGACGTGTATTTATTGCTGGAAAGGCATCGTCGCTACGTGCACGTTTACGCACATTCGTACACCGTCACATCAACGGGACGCATGGGCGCCCGGGCTTTCTGATACAATAGCAGACGGAACAACGAAAGAGTGTCGAAAGGTATCCACAGCCCGGATGCAGCCTGATTCCATCACAGGACGATCCGCCTCGATCTGCTGCATCCGTGGGGTTCCGCGCACTCGCCAGCCGTGCGACGCGCAACCTGCCCGGTCTCTCGAACTGTCTGGCGCCGTCCTGTGCAGACGGGGTTGAAACGAAAGGATGTTTCCATGCAACGGCATGTGTCGGTGCGTCAGGAAGTGCTGGTCGTGCTCGCATCACTGATCCTGGCGTCGTGCGGGATGCTCGCGCCGCCGCCGCCCACTCCAACACCAGAACCGCGTGTGTTGCGCGTGTATGCCGCGCGCGACCCATCGCTCGAAAGCGTGATTGAGATCGTCAGTCGCGAATTTCGTTCCAGGCATCCTGACGTGCAGGTTGAGTTCATCTACGGCAACGGCGACTACAGCGAGTTGCAGAGCGGCGCAGCGACCGGCAACATTCCCGACGTGGTCTGGCTGGTCGATGTGTTTGCTCCGGCACTGATCGATGCCGAACTGATCATCGACCTGGAGGAATTTGCCAGGGGCGATGGGAGCGTCAACCTGACCGATGTGCATCCGATGGCGCTGGAACTCGGGTCTTCCCGTGATCGCCCCGGTCTGTATATGATCCCTGTGTCGCTCGAAACGGTTCAGATGTACTACAACCGTTCGCTGTGGGAACGGTCAGGTGCGCCGCTCCCGCGCGATGACTGGACATGGGACGATCTGATCGCCGCGTGCAAGCGGCTCCAGGAGGCTGCTTCAGGGGTCGATTGTCTGAGTTTTACGAACTTCGGGCTGGTCAATCATACCTGGTGGGCGTACTGGCTGCCGTGGGTGCGCGGTGCAGGCGGCGACATTCTCAGCGCCGATGGCGCCCAATCGACCCTGAGTTCGCCCCGTTCGCTCGAAGGGTTGCAGGGATACCTCGATCTCTGGCTCAAACACAAGATTGCAGCCAGACCTGGCGCCAGCCGCGGCGACTGCTTTATCGATCAAACATGTGCGGCGTTCTTTTCGATCGCCGGCGTGGCACAGCGATACCGCGAGCAGATCGGCGACCGTTTCGACTGGGATGTTCAGGTGACGCCGGCACATCCGGCGGGTCGTTTCACCGGTCTTGCGACCTATGGTTTTGCTGTTACGCGCGCCTCACGCGACCCTCAACTGGCCTGGGATTTCGTCAAGACCATCATTGCTCCAGACACTCAGCGCGCGATCGTTAATGCGTATCTGGGCACGCCGGTGCTCCTGTCGTTACGCAACGATCCGACGATTGCACAGCTTCCTGCGCCTCCCGCCAATATGCGCGCCTTCATCAGCGGGAGCGAAGCGGGGATTGCGCCGCCGCGCTATCCGCTGGCATGCGGCAGCATCTATAACGGACCGGTTGCATCCGCTATCGGCAATGCGCTCGACGCTGCAATACGCGAGGTCGCATCGGTCGAAGGCGCGTTTGCTGTTGCAGACCGCCAGATTCAGACTTGTCTGGATGCAAATCGGTAGGGGAAGGTGCGGGTCACAGGACAGGCATCGCCCGGCGTCTGATATAATGACCGGGCGAGCGATCACACATTCAAGCCCTGTTCCTGTATCGTAAACACCTGGGAGCCTGTGGTATGTCCACGCCTGCACAGACCCGTCTTTCGAACGCGACGCTGCTCAGAGCCGGCGGTGCAGCGGTTGCGGCGGCGGTCGTGGCGAATATCGTCACCCGCCTGATCCTCGGCGCGATTATACCGCTGTCGTCGGATTTCATGCCGTTCACGCTCGGACCGATTATCGCCTTTACGCTGCTCTTCACCCTGATCGGCGTTGGTGTGCTGGCAGTGGTCAATCGTGTCGCCGCCAATCCGCTCAGAACCTATAACATCATCGGCGTCATTGCGTTCTTCGTGTCGCTGATCCCCAACCTAGCAGGCGCCGCCAATCCGTCGGCAATGCCAATGGGGGGCAGTGGAACCGATTACCTGATCCTGATCATGTTCCACATCGCGGCGGCGGTTGCGTTCCTTGGCGTTCTGAACGTTCTGGCGCGCAGAGCGTAGCTGCACAGGATGGTGCATGATCCGCCGCCTGCTCCTTTTCACGGCTGCTGCGTTTGCTGCATCTGCCATCTACCTTCCTGGCTTCACCAATGCGCCTCTGGCTGATGACTGGGCCGTGATCCAGCGCAACCTGAACCTGTCGCTCCAGGATGCGCCACACCTGCTTACTGCCACTCACGGCGGCTGGTATCGTCCGGTGTTCGATCTGTTCATCAGTGTTTGCGCCCGCTTCTTCGGCTTCGAGGCGCTCGGGTATCATATCGTCGCCTTCGTGCTCTACCTGGTCGTTGCCGTGCTGGCTGCCGACATCATCAGCGTATTGACGCAGCGTACCGACGTCGGCGCGCTGACCGCCGCGCTCTTTGGCGTTCACGGGGCGCACGCCGAGCCGGTGCTGTGGGTGTCTGCGTCGAACGAACTGCTGGCGGGGTTGTTCGTCCTCCTCGGTCTGCGGAGTTACCTGGCATTCCGCGCGTCCCCGTCACCCGGCAGATATTACGCGCTGACCGTTGTGTGCTACATTCTCGCGATTGGCGCCAAAGAAACCGCGATTTTCCTGCCGGTCGCGTTTGCCGTCTACGATCTGCTCGACACTGACGAGCGCGCGTGGCGCGAACGCCTCCGCCGCCTGGCGCCGGTCGCACCCCTGCTGGCAGTTCAGGGCGTGTTCGTCGCCTTTCGCTTCTGGACCGGTTCACCCTACCCGGTCGAGATCGACCCGATCAGAATTGCCGTCAACCTTGCATATTACCTGGCGGTCGGGCTGTTCGCCCTGCCGGACAACTACGGCTACCTGACATCACTCCCGTTGTGGCAACAACAACCGACACTGCCGCTGGTGACCATGACCATTGCGCTGTGCGCAGCCAGCATCCTGGGATGGCTGGTCTGGCAGGTTCGCAGGCGCATCCCCCGGCGACAGACGCGCATCCTGCTCTTTGCGGCGGCGTGGAGCGTCATCGCCCTGTACCCGGTCATCCTGACCGCCACCGGGCGCACCGCGTTCATGGCGACGATCGGGATCGCCTGGCTGATCACAGCAGGCTGGGGCGCAGTCTGGCAGGCGACGGAGATGCGGCGATCATTCTGTGTTGCAGCGCTGATCCTGCTGATCGGGGCGAACGCAGGTGTTGCCTCGTACCGTGCATACTGGTGGCGCCAGGCGGGTGACGAAATGGAACGCGCCATCGCCTGGATGGACGCTTCCCTGGCAGACGTTCCTGCGGGCGCGACCGTGTGCGTGACCGGATTGCCCGATGGACTGCATCACGCCTACGTGTTCCGCAATGCGTTTCCGACGCTCGCCCATGTGCGCTTTCCCGATCATATCGTGCATGGGTTTCTCGATGGTGAAGGCGACGCGGCGCAACAGGACGAGCGTTGCACACGCGCATACATCGTTCACTATGATACGACAATGAGAAATCGCTTGATGATCGCACCACAAAGGCACGACGTCCACAACGTCCACGCTTATGGATCGCACGTTTTCGCACCCGTTGCACCGTCGCAGGCGCCTGGTCACGATTGAAGGTTCGGGGTCTGCTCCCAGGATCAGGCATCAGTGGCGGGAAGACATTCGCAGGCGCCACAAGACGTCGTTCCGCTGACGCACAAACACCACGGGGGCGATACGTCTGAGCACGTCCCTTTGTGTCGTACCTGAGAAATCTCGTTGCGCCCCGCCTGGTCACTCCTGCGCACGTCCGCCACGCTTTGAAGAACGCTTCACCGTTTTCGCCCACGCGGCGGAATACCGAGCCGCCGCCGCCAGTTCCCGATCGTGCTCACCGAGACGTTGAGCGCGATGGCGATCCGGGAGAGCGGCAGCCGTTCCTCGAGGTAAAGACGGCGGAAGAGCGCTTCGTCGAACGATCTGGCGGTAAAGCGCCCGCTGCGCAGCGCCACGCCGCACTGCCGCAAACGCCGCGCGATAGTGACCGGGTTGCAGTGATACAGACGCGCCAGCGTGATGGTGGTGGCGCCCGCCTCGTACATGGTGCGGAGACGGTCGCATGGCAGAGTGAGACGACGCGGCATGGCAACTCCACACGTTTTCGTGTAAGACCGGTGAAAAAGAAGGACGCATCGACCGCGCCCTTCCTGGTAATTTATTCTAACACGGAAACGTGTAAACGTCAAGCCATATTGAATTGTGTTTTACCGCCATCGATCCGCCTTGTGTCCGCTCCGTTCATCGTCTGCATATCGGGCATTCCGGCGCGCGACGCCCTGCACGGCGAGCGAGTGCGGTGTGCCGTATCAGGACGATTGGCTGGACAAGGAGGAAGGATCCGCAGCGTGCGACTGTTGCTCTTCGCCATTGCGCTGCGCGCCATCGCCATCGACGGAGGGTTCAGAGGTTTGCGGCAGATATGGGAAACCAGCCCGCTCGGCAACCATGCTCAGCGTTTTCTGGGTCGAACGATGCGGCGTATGCAGACCGGTTTCCCACTCGCTGATCGTCTGCTGCCGCACCTCCAGCAGGTCAGCCAGCTCGCGCTGGGTCATATCCATATGTTCTCGCAACGCACGGATCATCTCAGGCTTCCAGACATACGTCGCCCGGCGACGACGTTTGCTCTGTTCATTGCTCATACGCTTTCTCCCCTCTGTATCGCACTGAGACCCAATAACTTCTTTGTATCATTATTGTAACACGCCAGCGGATTGTTTGAAAAGGCGCAAATGCTGCTTTTGCGGTCATCGGATGCCACTTGTCGTATGCGACGCCTGGCGGTACAATATCGGGTAACACACCTGACACCACGGGAGATGGCGTTGATCAGTTACGAAGAACTTGCGGCGGGCCTGGAAGAAGCCTGGCTGATCGCCGGTCTGCACGAGCATGCCGTTATCGAGAGCATCCAGCCCGAAACGCTGGATCGCACCTACCGCGCTGAACTCTTCCCGGAACATCCCGAACCGATCGGCGAGGGATGGTCGCCGCCATGGGTCGAACTCAACCTGGTCTGGACGGCGGCGCACCAGCTGGCTTCGGAAGGGCGCGACATCGCTCCCGGTCCGCTCGAACTGGCGTGGACCTACACCGTCGATATTCGATCGTTCGATCGCAGCGACGCTGAACTGATCCGCGCGTTCAACGGCGCGGTACGCGCGGCTCTGCGCCGCGTTGCGCCGGACCTCCCGCCGCCGTCGGACTATATTGCTGTCGAAATACGGCGGGGATACCGCATCAACGATAAACCGTCACCCGTGTATGTCCAGATGGTCGGCACGAATGTGACTGACCTGAGCGATCTGTGGGGGCAACGGAGTCCGGAGGCGCTGCGCGATGTGTTGCGCGGTGAGTTGCTCATCGTGGCGACGCTGCTGCACAGCCTGGGTGAGACGTTTACTCCTGGCGGCATCGGCGGTTATCGCTCAGTGGACACAGCGTAACCGCGCTTAATCCTGCGGCGTGGTATAATAACGGTATGCAAAACGGAGCATACGCGCCACTCGCGCGTATGCGAGCAAGTGTCGGGTGCAGGTGCGGCAGAAGATGTTGCCGAGCCTGTCTTGTTGTTGGCGAGAAAGGAGCGGCGAAGATGCCATCGACGACGATCTTCGCAGCACAACGAGAGCGACTCGAAGCGGAGCGCGACGCGTTACTCGCCGAGATCGCCGCACTGGAGCGTGAACGTGCCAGTCGGGAGGAGAGCGCCGGTATCGGAAACGTGGTTGCCGAAGAAATGATGGAAACGCTGGTACGCGAACGCGACCTCGCCCTGCGCAGTAATGCGCGTGATCTGCTCGAGCAGGTCAATGCCGCGCTGCGTCGCCTCGACGAAGGGACGTATGGGATCTGCGCCGATTGCGGCGAGCCTATCCCGCTCGAGCGACTGGAGGCGCTCCCATATGCGACGCTGTGTGTCCGCTGCCAGGCGGCGCGTGAACGTGCCCGGCGCTGGTAGCCCTCTTGCGCGCTATGTGAACGGGTGCGCGCAAAAACAGCCCCTTGCGGTTCCCCGATGCCACGAGGGGCTGTCTGTTCACGACATCGAACGTGGAACGTGAGCACGTAGAACGTGGAGCGTGGGGATGTGGCGGCAGGCGGAGGAGAGCAGGCGTTCTTGATCTCTGACCTGTGCTCAGAAAGTGACAGAGTGCATTGACCGATTCACGCACAACGATATGGCGCGAATTGCAGCGTTACTGGGTGCGCCCGGTCATGATCGCTGCAACCATTCTCGCCTTCGATCAGGCGACAAAAGCGTGGGTGCTCACTACCCTGGGCACGGTTGAAGGAACGTCTCGACCACTGATCGGCGACTGGTTGAGTCTGACGCTGATCCACAATACCGGCATTGCCTTCGGGATGTTCGATGCTGGTTTCTCGCACGTTTTTACCGTGACGTCGATCATCATCAGTCTGGGGGCCATGTATTTCTACCGTTATCATCTGCCCGGACCGCACCTCCTCTCTCAAATATGCCTTGGACTGATCGTCGGCGGCGCGATCGGGAATATCATTGATCGGTTGCGTTTCGGTTATGTCATTGATTTCGTTCATGTGCACTGGTTCCCCGGCATCTTCAACGTCGCCGACAGCGCCATTACCATCGGCGTCGCTGTGCTGGCGCTCTTCCTGCTGCTCACCGGCGACGGAGAGCGTCAGCGACCAGCGTCCGACGATGCGCTTTTGAGCGATCTGCTCAATCAGGACCCGCGCCGACCCGGTTCGTAAGAGGCGGCGGAGAGCGCATCTGCACCGGCAAGACGGAACGAATGAGAGGGATAGCGTGGGTGGTTCGGGTTCGAGTGAGGGTGGTGTGAATGGTGAACTGCTGCAACTGGTGGTCGATCCTGCCGATGAGGGCGATCGCCTGGACAGGTATGTCGCCGGGAAAGCGCCCGATCTCTCGCGCACGTATGCCCGCTATCTGATTGAAAACGCTCGTGTGCTCCTCAATAATCGCCAGGCGCGACCCAGCGCATCGGTGCGCGCCGGCGACGTCGTTACGGTGCAGCTGCCCGAGCCGCAACCGGCTGGTCTGCTTGCCGAAGCGATCCCGCTTCAGATTGTGTATGAAGACGATGACGTCGTTGTGATCGACAAACCGGCCGGCATGGTCGTGCATCCCGCCCCCGGGCACGAGCGCGGCACGCTGGTGAATGCGCTGATCGCGCGCTATCCCGAGATGGCGATCAGCGGCGATCTGCGCCCTGGCATTGTGCACCGCCTGGATCGCGATACGTCGGGGTTGCTGGTGGCAGCGCGCAACGACCGCGCCCTGCGTTCGCTGCAGGCGCAACAACAGGCCCGCCGCATGCTGAAAATCTATCTCGTGGTCGTCGAGGGGCGAATGCACGAAGCCGAGGGGGTGATCGATGCGCCTATCGCGCGCCACCCGACCGACCGGGTGCGCATGGCGGTGGTTGCCGGCGGAAGACCGGCGCGCACACACTGGCGCGTCCTGGAAGAACTGGGGGAGTATACGCTGCTCGAGGCGCGCCTCGAGACGGGACGAACCCATCAGATCCGGGTGCATTGCGCGTCGCATAACCGGCCGGTGCTCGCCGATCCGCTCTACGGTCCGAAACGTCCGCGGGCAACGTTCGGGTTGACGCGCCAGTTTCTCCACGCGCATCGCCTGGGGTTCGCGCTGCCATCGAGCGGCGAGTGGGTCGAGTTCACTTCGCCGCTGCCGACCGATCTGGAAGCGGCGCTTACCCGATTGCGGCAGCGCGCCAGCAATGCGATCAGGCGCGCATGATGGCAGTCTGTGCCCGGTGGACAGGGTGTAACAATTGTTGAGGTCTGGCAACGGTACGCCCGCAATCGTCGTTCTGTCTGTACAGGACGTTCCACAACGGGTATGATCGCAGGCAAGACCTCAACGGTCTGTTGTGAAAGAAGCGGTCACAGTGCCGCTACGGTTTCGCAGAAGGTGTAACCTGTCGAAGAGGAGGAGCCATGAGACCGAAAATTACGATCATCGGGGCAGGGTTCGTTGGTTCGACATCTGCTCACTGGATTGCGTCCAAGGAACTGGGTGACGTGGTGCTGGTCGATATCATCGAGGGCGTGCCGCAGGGAAAGGGGCTCGATCTGTTGCAGGCCGGTCCCATCGAGGGGTTCGATGTGAAGATCACCGGGACGAACGACTACGCCGCAACTGCGAACTCCGATATTATTATCATAACCTCGGGTGCGCCGCGCAAACCCGGCATGAGCCGCGAAGACCTGATCCGCGTCAATGCCGACATCACGCGCGATTGTATCTCTAAAGCGGCGCCGCTCTCGCCTGAGGCTGTGATTATTATGGTGAACAATCCGCTCGATACCATGACATACCTGGCGAAGCAGGTGAGCGGCTTTCCCAAGAACCGCGTCGTGGGGCAGGCAGGGGTGCTCGACACAGCGCGCTACCGGACCTTCATCGCTATGGAAGCCGGGGTGTCCGTCGAGGATGTTCAGGCAATGTTGATGGGCGGGCACGGCGACGAGATGGTGCCGCTGCCGCGCTTCACCACTATCAGCGGCATTCCGGTCACCGAGTTCATCAGTAAGGAACGGCTTGATGCGATTATTGAACGGACGCGCAAAGGCGGCGGCGAAATTGTCAATCTGCTAAAGACCGGCAGCGCCTACTATGCGCCGAGCGCCGCAACTGTGCAGATGGTCGAGGCGATCCTGCGCGACAAAAAGCGCGTTCTGCCCTGCGCCTGCTACCTCGAAGGGGAATACGGACTGAACGACATCTACTTCGGCGTGCCGTGCGTCCTTGGCGCCGGAGGCGTTGAACGGGTGCTGGAATTGCCATTGAACGACGAAGAGATGGCGCTGGTGAAGAAGAGCGCTGAAGCGGTTGGTTCGTCGATTGCTGCACTCAAGCAGATGTAGGACTGGTGACGATCAGGCAGGAGGCGTGTCACAGAGACGCCCTTGATCGTTACTCCCTGGTAGATTGCGGTGGAGCGCTCTGTCTCGCAACGAACCTCGTTCCGCCGCGCCTTCATCTGTGTGAGTGTCTCCATCCTCATCCACACAGACGAATAATCGGTCGCAGATTGATCAGGGGCGCTTTCCATCAATATCATCTCGGGGCGACACAGTATGGACGCAGCGGAGCACATCCCGCTTTCATCGAAGATTTCTCTGCAACGCCAGATGATCGGCGGCGATCGCTTCTATAACCTGGCGCGCTGGGGCGTCACGCTCTTGCTCATCGGGATCGTCCAGCTGATCGCCGGTGAGTCGCTCTGGCCCCTGGCGACTGCGCAGAGCCCGATGATCGTCGTGATGTGGGGGTATGTCATCTTTACGACCCTGGCGACGATTCTGGTGTTCATTCCGCAGGCTGCGGCGATCTTGCGGTTCAGTTTTGCGGTCGATATCCTGACGTTGCTGTTGCTGACGCTCTTCAACCCCGATCCGCGCGAGATTCTGTATCCGCTGTTCCTGCTGCCGCTGGTCAATGCGGCATTCCGCCTGAATTCGTCGGCAAGTCTGCTCACCGGATTGATCACCGCATGTGCTTACATTGGCGCTTACCTGGTGGCGCGCATCGGTCCGGGCAACGGTTCCATCCCCTCCGATCCGCTCGGGTACGTCGGGCTGGCGCTGCGCGCACTGGCGCTCGTCTTCATTCCCTGGATCACGGGAGGATTGGCGGAACGCTGGAGCGCCAGCAATCGGTTGAGCGTGGCGCTCGCGGAAGAGAAGGCGACGCAGGCGTTGCGTGAAGCCAATGCCTACCGCGATCAGACGCGCGCGCTGTATGAGGCGGCGTATACGCTGGCGACGACCCACGATTATCAGAATGTGCTCGAGGTGACGCTCACCGAAAGCCAGAAACTGGCGCCCTACACCTGTGGAATAGTGCTCCTCTCCACCGGACAACCCTATCGGCTGTTCGTTGCTGCGTCGCGTGAACTGGAACCCGATGACCGGGAGCGCATCGTCACTATTGCAGATGGCGCGATTGGACGGACAGTGCGCGGTTCGGATCCGGCAGTGCTGGACAATATTCAGGACGACCCCGAATTGATGGCGTTTACGTCGTTGCACCGATGCCGCACTGCCTGCCTTATCCCGCTGCGCTCCGGTTTGAACGCGTATGGTGCGATGGTGTTTGCCAGTAAACACGAGCGCGCCTTTGGCGCCGAGGAGGTCGAGAAACTTGCGGCGCTTGCATCCTATGCGCTGGTGGCGCTGCAGAACGCGCAACTGATCTACGACCTGCAGCAGGAACGCTCGAAACTCCTGTCGAAGGAGGAAGAGGTGCGCCATCAACTGGCGCGCGACCTGCACGACGGACCGGCGCAGGCGCTGGCAGCGATTACGATGAATGTCGAGTTCATTAAACGGTTGCTTGATCGCGATCCGGCGCGGGTGCTGCCCGAACTCGACAAACTGGGGCAACTCGCCAAGCGCACGACGCACGACGTGCGCACGATGCTCTTCGAACTGCGTCCGCTGGCGCTCGAGACGCAGGGGCTCGATGTGACGCTGCAACAGTACTTCGAACGCTTCCGCGACAATCCAACCAAAATCATCCTCGAAGCCGACTCGATTGATGCGCAGCTCGACACGAAAGTTGAAGGCGCCCTCTTCAACATTATTCAGGAAGCGGTCAACAACTCATTGAAACACGCAAAAGCGCAGCATATCAGGGTGTGCCTGCGCCAGACGCCGACAACGATCGAGACGATTATCGAAGACGACGGGCGCGGGTTCGACGTCGAAAAGGTGCGCGCCAGCTACGATCAGCGCGGTTCCTTCGGCTTGCTGAATATCGAGGAACGCGCATCGCTCGTCGGCGGCGTCGCTGAAGTGACGTCCACGCCGGGCAAAGGCACGACGTGGAAGGTGACTGTGCCACTCCAATGACTGCCAGCAACCCCTACCTCTCCCCCGCGCGCGTCCACGCTGCGCTCCGCGCCCTGGACCTGCGCCCCTCCCGCAGCATGGGGCAGAACTTCCTGATCGACGGCGCTGCACTGATGAAGATTATCAACGCAGCCGGATTGACCGCCGACGATACGGTGATTGAAGTCGGTCCCGGTTTAGGGGTGCTGACATGGGAACTGGTGCAGCGCGCCCGCGCCGTGATCGCTGTCGAACTCGACCGCCGCCTCGCGGAACGGTTGCGTGCCGAGTTCCGTGCGTTCCCGAACCTGGCGATCATCCAGGGTGACGTGCTGCGCCTGCCGCCAGAGTCGATCCTCGCCGAACGCGACCTCGACGCAGCCTCCGGCGCCCGACCTTACAAGGTCGTTGCCAATCTCCCCTACGCCATCACATCAGCGGCATTGCGCCACTTCCTTAGCGACTCGCTGCGCCCGACGCTGATGGTCGTGCTGGTGCAACGCGAAGTCGCCGACCGCATCTGCGCACGCCCAGGCGATCTGAGCGTCCTGGCGCATGCTGTGCAGATCTACGCCGAACCTGAGATCGTTGCGCGCATCCCGGCTTCCTGTTTCGTCCCTACCCCTGAGGTCGAATCAACCATCCTGCGGCTGCGGATCCGCTCACAACCCGCCGTTGCGCCCGATCAACCGGAAGCGCTGCTGCGCCTGATCAAAGCCGGCTTCCTCCATCCCCGCAAACAGCTGGGGAATGCGCTGCCAGGCGGAATGGCCGCCATGGGAATGAAAACCGACAAACAGCAAGTCCTGGAAGCGCTCGCCGCTGCCGGCATCGACCCCACCCGCCGCGCCGAAACCGTGACCCTCGACGAATGGGGAGCGGTGTATCGGGCGTTGCACGTTGCACGTTGAACGTTGAACGTTCAACGTGCAAACGCTTATACCAATTGGAATTGAACAAGCCGCATGCGCACGCTCATCAGAGCGCATCACAATGCTATCGCAGCAATCTCCAATCCAAAATCTACAATCTAAAATGGTATTACTCCCTGCACACCCACTCCACAAATGTCTGCAAATCAGGAACTTCAACAAGCGGCGCAGGACCATCCGGCGGCAATGCTTCGCGCTTGCGGTTCACCCACACGACGGGCAACCCCAGGCGCGTGGCAGGCACGACATCATGGAAGTGGCTCTGCGCCACGTGCAGCCAGCGTAACCCGCCGATCCGCTCGCGGGCAGCAATGAAATGACCGGTATCCGGTTTGTACGAGCCAACCTGCTGCGCCGTGACGATCAGGTCGATTGGCGCGGTGAAATGCCTGATCGTTGCTGCGAGCAGATCGTCGTCCACATTCGACAGAATGCCCAGGCGGTACCCGGCGGCATGCAGCCGCTCGAGCGCCGGGTTCGTATCGTCGAACGGGGTCCACTGCGGCAACGTTGCGGCAAAAAACTGCGCAGTGTCATCGTCCATGGGCCAGCCAAGCGTCGCTGCTGCGCGCTGCGCCGTCTCTGCCAGCACCTGGCGGTAGAGCCGGTATTCGGATGCCTCGACCTGCGGCTCGATAGCGTGGTAGGCGGACAGCGCAGCGTCGAGGTCGATGGTGACGCCAGCGCGCCGCGCTGCCGCTGCAAAGCCGCTGCGAATGCCGCCGTCCCAGTCGATCAATGTGCCATAGCAGTCGAATGTGATTACATCGTACTCACGGGTCATGATGAGCATGCTCCTGCAGGAAAGTTACTTCACCTGATCCCGCCCCAGCACCACGATGATGTCAACCGTCGGGTTGACGCCATCGGGAGAACCGCGCCGGATCTCGGCGCCCAACAGCGCGGCCAGGCGCCGGGCAGTGGCGGGTTTGCCCGAGATATCATACACGATAGTACGAGGAACATCGCTGCGCGGCGCATCGGCGGCAGGCACGACGGTGAACCCCGCCGACTCCAGTTCGCCGCTGACACGCCGCGCCAGTCCGGTGACGCCGGCGCCGTTCAGCACCTGAATCCGCGCCGCCTCGGTTTCGACGCCGGGAGTTGCCAGGAAGTCGCGCACCACCTCGCGCACCTCCGCCGGGTCCCAGAGAATGTCGGATCCGATTTCGCGAAAGTTGGGCGCAGTGTCGGGCGCGATGCGGTACTGCCCGATCGCCGCCGGGTCGAGCCCGGTTGCAATCCATCCCATCCCCAGGATCATGTCGGGGCGCGACAGCGGTAGAGTGGTGGCAAACGCGCCATCGAGCGCCCGAAAGAGCGCCGGCATGAGCAATGCAGCGCCGATGAGACCACGGGCGCGCACCTCATCGACAACAGCGCGAATGACCTGCTGCTGGCGCTCAGCGCGCCCGAAATCACTGTCGGCATGGCGGGTGCGGGCGTAGATCAGCGCGCGCGCACCGTCCATCCGCTGCGGACCAGGTTCAAACTCGACGCGCACCGTGCCGAAATCGGGGGTCGGGTATGCATCATCGACAATCCGGCGCGGCACATCGATGGTCACACCGCCAAGCGCGTCGATCACGCCTGCAAAGCCATCGAAATTGATCTGCGCCGTATAGTGAATGGGAAGATCGAGAAACTGCCCAACGGTCTCGGCAGCCAGCGCCATGCCCCCCTGAACGGGCGTCGTCGCTTCGCCGTAGAGTTCCCTGGCAGCCGCATAACCGCGCCCGTAGGCGACATTGATCTTGGTCGGTCCGATGTCGCGCAGATCGACGCGCGTATCACGCGGGATGGAGAGCAGACTGACCCGTCGGCTGGTCGTGTCGAGACGAACGACGATGAGCGTGTCGCTGCGCACCCCTTCTTCCGGGTGATCGGGGCGTTCATCGACGCCGATGAGCAGGACATTGATCGCCGTGCCGGGCGGATTGAGCGGCGGGAACGGTCGCGCATCGGCGACGATCAACGGTGCAACGGCGGCGGCGAATTGCCAGTAGAACAGTGCGATCAGCACCGCCAGCAGCACGCCGGTCAATATCAGCGCGCGCCGGATGCGCCGCCGCGCATTGCGCCGGGCGGGAGACGCTGCACCCTGCACACGCCGCATGACAATCGTCTCGCCGGTGTACGCGCGTCGTCGCGCCTGCCGATTGGTTGGGTCGCTGTCGTATCTGTCGTGCATACCACCAGAGTATAGCACATACGGGCGGCGCCCAGCCTGATACGCAGATGGCGTCGTATGTCAGAGCATAATCATCGAATTGTAAACTTCGTGTGGTATGCTATCAAGCGTGGAAACCGCGCCTGAGAGGCGCTGGCGCATCGGACCTGAACCTGTTGATTAAACATGGTCTTAATTTTTGGTTTCTGACGCCTGGCGCCCGGTTTCTGGCTCTCGGTTCCCGACGCTCAATTCCTGGAGTCGACTCTATGACGCTCCTGACCGTAACAAAACCAGCATTCATCGCAGCGAAGGAATATCACGTGCCCATCGAAACACACCCTCACGAACCGCACGCGCTACGGGTACGTCCCCGCAAGCGCCGACCCCTGCGCGGGCGTCAGACGATCGAGGCGACAAAACTCCACGTCAACCGTGGGTGGCTTGGACTTGGGGCGGCAGCGACTGCCGCCGGGCTTGCGGGGATCGGTCTGTTCGGCTGGCCCGTCGCTGCGGCAGGGGGCGCATTCGGCGCTGCGGCGCTTGGTCATATGCTCCTCGGCGAACCAGCGCGTCCGATCCTGGAGCGCGTCACCCTGCGCATTCCAGCGCTGCCGCCGGAACTCGACGGGCTGCGCGTCGGACATCTGACCGACAGCCATCTCGGTTTTCGCTACAGCGAAGCGAATCTGGCGTGGGGCGTCGAGCAGATGCAGCGCGAGCGCCCTGACCTGATCGTACTCACCGGCGACATCGTCACCCATCACTGGGCAATCCCCGATGTACCGCGTCTGCTTCGCGGATTGCACGCGCCACTCGGCGTCTATGCCGTGCCAGGCAACCACGACCACTGGGAAGGTCTGGCGGATCTGCGCGCTGCCCTGACACTGGCAGGCATTCCGCTGCTGCTGAACGAACACCGCCGGTTGTCGTGGAACGGCAGCCATCTGTGGCTGATCGGCATCGACGATGTGTGGGACGGACGACCATCATTGCAACAGGCGCTACGCGGCGTGCCGGACCATGGGTTCAAACTGTTGCTCTCCCACGCGCCCGATGTGGCGGAGAGCGCGGCGCACGCCGGCATCCATGTGCAACTGTCGGGACATACGCACGGTGGGCATTTGCGTCTCCCGCTGCTCGGACCTTTCACCCTGCCGCGCTACGGGAAACGCTACGTCATCGGCGAGTATCAGGTCGATGGATTGGCCCTCTACGTATCGCGCGGGCTCGGCGGTGCACCGCTGCGACTCCTCTGCCCGCCGGAAGCGACGATCATCACCCTGCGGCGACCGTAGATTGCATGGTATACTGCCTGACAGGGAAGCATCAGCACGCCGGGACAGCGTGCTGACAGGCAGACCCCGCAGGAAGGAATGGTGATGGCGCTTCACGAACAGTCTCATCATACATTGTCCACCAGGCGCCGAACCGCGATTCTGATCATCGGCGACGCAGTGGCGCTGCTGATCTTCGCAGCGATCGGGCGCGCCAGCCACGGCGAAGAGGCCGGGTTGACGGCGCTTGCGCAGGTGGCAGAAACGGCAGCGCCGTTTATGATCGGGTGGTTTGCCGTTGCACCGCTGTTCGGCGCCTATCGCGCCCACGTCACCGGATCGCCGCCGCGTATGCTGGCGAGCACCGCGCTGACCTGGCTCATCGCCTGGCCCGTTGGACTTGGTCTGCGCGCGTTGATCCGGCAGACGTCCATCCCTCTCTCGTTTGCACTGGTGACCTTCATTACGGTGCTGACGATGATGGCTCTCTGGAGAAGCGCGTTTGCGCTGATTATCGCCAGACGATCGTAGACGCACGGTATGCACTCGCCGACGACCTGCGGGTCTGTACAATCGAGACCAGACCTCGTCGGGCGGCGTGTTTTGGCGGCCAATATTCGAGGGTATCATGATGACCAACCTGTATCTCATCCGCCACGGCGAGGCATTTTCCAATGTTGAACCGATTATGGGAGGAATGCGCGGCGACCGGGGATTGACGGAGCGTGGCATTGCCCAGGTGCACGCGCTGGCGCGCCGACTGGCGCGCGGCGAGATCGCTGCCGATGTGCTGTACGCCAGCACGCTGCCGCGCGCCCGTATGACCGCCGAACCTGTTGCGGAGGCGCTCAATCTGCCGGTTCACTGGGACGACGACCTTCAGGAACTGCGTCCTGGCGAGGCGGACGGCATGCACATCGACGAAGCGCGCGCGCGCTTTCCGCAAATGGGCCTCTTTTTCAAAGAGTATTACACCCCTATCGCCCCTGGCGGCGAAAGCTGGGCCAGTTTTCAGTTTCGCGCATCGGCGGCGCTCGAACGGTTGATCACGCGCCATCGCGGGCAGACGATTGTGGCTGTCTGTCACGGTGGTATCATCGAAGTATCGTTCCTCTTCATGCTGGGGCTTGGACCTCACGCGCGCGGGAGGAATGCATTCCATGTGCAGAACACTGCCATGACCCACTGGCGTCAGGCAACGAGCCGCGATGGACGCATCGAATGGCAGTTGATCACCCACAACGACTGCTGTCACCTTCGTGAACTGGAGTCTGAGCGTGACCACGCCTGATCCGCCGCCGATCGATGTCATCACCGATGCCGATCTCTTTCCGCAGTTGATGTCGGCATTGCGCGACATGCACGGCGAGATCGCGGCGGTTCAGCGCCCCGCCGGGTATGTGTTCTATGGGCTGGAGGATCCGGGTGCAGAGATGTACCTGCTCTACCAGGGGCGGGTTCGGATCTATACCATTTCACCCGAAGGACGCGCGCTCACCGTCCTGCTCCTCGAGGCGCCGGCGATCTTTGGCGAAGTGACGCTGGCGGAGGGGTCGCACCACGACAGTTATGCAATCAGCGTCACACCGTGCACGATTGGCGTCGTTCATCGCGAGACGTTACGCCGCGCCTTGCGCACCCAGCCATCGCTTGCCCTGCGGTTCATGACCGTTATGAGCCGGCGACTGCGCGCCATCGAGCGCAAACTGGCCGACATAGCCTTCAAAAGCGTGCCCCAGCGTCTGGCTGCGGCGCTGCTCGGTCTGTGGGCGGAACGTCCAAATATGCCGCCAACGGTGCGCTCGACACATCAGCAACTCGCCGAATTAATCGGATCGCACCGTGAAACGGTCACCAAAGCAATCGGTGATTTTCGCGCTGCTGGATTGATCCGGGTCGATGACGAAGCTATCCATCTGATCGATCTGGTGCAGCTCAGAAACCTGGCGTATTCGTGATCTCTGGATTTGCGGTTCCTGGAATGGATCGTGTACAATCTCGTCGTGGCTGAATCCGGAGGTCGTTGAGCTACGAACCATGTCGATTGCCGAACTCCCGCCACGGGTCACTGCACCGCAAGGCGACAGCGCAGCTCCCGCAACGACGCGCCTGCACGCAGCGCCAATTACGCTCGAACATGCCGCCTATCTTGTCATTCTCCTGCTGGCGGTGATCTCGCGCCTGTGGGGGCTGGGTGATCGTGCGCTTCATCACGACGAGACCCTGCATGCCTATTTTTCGTGGCTCGTGTTTCGAGGAGAGGGATATGTGCACGATCCGCTGCTGCACGGACCGTTCCTCTACTTCTCTAGTGCGCTGATCTATTTTTTCTTCAGCGTCAGCGACGCAACCGCGCGTCTGGGTCCGGCGCTGTTCGGCATCGCCCTGGTGATGATGCCGTACCTGCTGCGCCGTGAGCTGGGTCGCGGTGCGGCATTGCTGGCATCAGCCTACTTCCTCATTTCTCCGGCGTTTATGTATATCGCGCGCTTCATCCGTCATGACCCATACACAATTGTGTTTGAATTGCTGGCGCTGATCGGCGCGGTGCGCTATGCGACCACCCGTCGTCCGTTATGGCTGTATGTGGTCGCGCTGGCGCTGGCGTTCATGTTCGTGACGATGGAGACGTTCTTTCTGTACGTGGCGATCTTTGCGCCACTGGTTGCACTGGTGTTTTTCTGGAAGGTGTGGCGGCCGGGGGCGGCAATCCTGGCAGCGCTGGGCGTCGCGGTTGTGGCGCTGGTCTTCTGGCTGCCAGGATACCCGGAACGTCCTTTTCCGAGCAGCGATACGGTCAATCGGGTCGCCGGACCGTACATCTGTCCGAGTGAACTGCAACCCTTTCCCCCGCCAAATCCGATGCTTGTCGCTCGCCCCGGACCGATCTTCGGCTGGCCCCCACTGGCGACGTTCGATAATAATTATGCCCTGTGCGTTCGCCACCAGCCAGACGATAACTTCGGGCTGTACTTCATCAAACTCGGCGAGTTCGTCGGTCATCCTGCGATCCTGACCGGCCTTGTGCTTGTGCCGATGACGCTGACAGCGCTGTGGTGGGTCGTCTGGCGACGACGCGACGCGACCGGCGCGACGATCTGGGAGCGCGCCTGCGCCAGCGGGGACTCGACCATTGCAACGTTCGCCAGTCTGGGACAGGGGCGGCGTCTGCTGATCGCTGGCGGTTTGTTCTTCTTGGTCTATACCCTGTTTTTCACCGCTTTCCTGACCAATACGGCAGGAGTGATTACCGGCACGACCGGCTCGCTCCTCTACTGGCTGGCGCAGCACGAAGTCGAACGCGGCGGGCAGCCGCGCCACTACTATGCGGTGCTGCTGGCGATCTACGAGCCGCTGCTGATTCTGTGGGGATTGATTGGTCTGGCGATGGCGGGAGTGCTGGGATGGCGACGGTTGACGCGCAGAAGCGACAATGGCGACGCTCCTGTGAACGGGCGCGAATCTGGCGCACATGCGGCAGAGGCGTCGGATAGCAATCATCCGGCTGCCTGGCTGTCGTTTGTGCTGGCATGGTGGAGTATTGCAACATTCGTGCTCTACTCGTGGGCGGGCGAAAAGATGCCCTGGCTGACGGTGCACGTTGCGCTGCCGCTGACATTGCTGGGGGCGTGGGCTGCAGGGCGCACGCTCGCGTGGTGGCGACGGGGCATTGAGGAAGAGCAGGCGCACACAGGCTTCTCGGTGAGCCGCATCGTTCGTCCATTCCCGATCTTTCTGGCGCTGATGGCGGTCATCAGCGTCTACTGTCTGCTCCTGATCACGATCGTCATCAACCCCGACGCGCAACTGAGGGAGTTGACGGGGTTGACGGGGTTGGCGCCGTGGATCGCGCCGCTCTGGGTGGTGTTGACCGCTTTGCTCACGGCGGGTGCCTGGATGCTGCGCGGACGGCGCTGGGCGATCGGCGCTCTGGCGGCCGGCATGACGCTCGTGGTTGCGGTCTATACCCTGCGCAGCGCCTACCAGCTCAGTTTTCGCTACGGCGATATACCGCGCGAAATGATGATCTACACCCAGACGTCGCCCGATGTGAAGCGCGTGATCGACCGACTCGACGAGGCGCTCCGCCGCCGCAGCAACGCTACGACAGCGACCGTCTGGTATGACAACGAAACGGTGTGGGACTGGTATCACATCCGGTTTGCCCGCGCCGAAGAGCAACCGCCGCTCCTGCAGCGCGCCCCTGGGGACGACGTTGCTGCGGTGCTCATGCTGCTCGAAAACTACGAGAACGACCAGAACCGACGGTTTCTGGAAGGGTTTCAGATTCAGCGCCATCCATTGCGCTGGTGGTTCCCGGAAGAAGAAACCTACCGCCTGCCACGCGACTGGATGACGGCGGAAGTGACCGAACGTTCGTCACTATTGATGCGCATGCTGCGCCAGCCGTTCGATCCGCGCACATCCGAGCAATTCTGGCGGTATATGCTGTACCGCATCCCGCCCCACCCGCTCGGATCGACTGATTTTGTCGTCGCAGTACGGCCCGATATAGCGTCGGAGATGGGGTTGGGGTTCGGCGGCGAGCGGTAGAGTCATCGGATTGACCAGTGCGCTCTGTGCGTCACTACTCGTGCAATCCGCTGCACAGGCACGATCCCGATGTTCAGGTTCATGATGACCGTTTCATAAGTTCTGACAGGATTAACGATGGCGATTCTTTCACGTGACCCCCGCAGTGTTGCAGCCACTCCCACCGGACTGGATCGACCGCTGAGCCTGGCGTGGCTGTCGAGTGATGTGCTGCTGTTCGCGTTACTGCTGATCGCCAGCGTGATCGCGCATCTGTACGGATTGGGTCGCATGGCGCTCCACCACGATGAGTCGATCCACGCCTGGATGAGCTGGAAGTTCTACACCGGCGCGGGCGGATTCATCTGCTGGGGCGGGCGCATATCGGTCACGTACTGCTACGACCCGGTGTATCATGGGCCCTCACTCTATGTGTTGACTCTATTCTCTTATTTTCTGTTCGGCGACGGGGACTTGCAGGCGCGATTGCCGCAGGCGATGGCCGGCATCGGACTGGTCGCCTCCGCCTGGATGCTCCGCCCATATCTGGGAACGCGCGGCGCGCTGCTGGCAGGCGTGCTGCTGGCATTCACCCCCACGCTCCTGTACTACACCAGGTTCGCCCGCCATGACGGGTTGATGGTGTTGTGGACCCTCTGGATCGTCATCGGGTTTTTCCGCTACCTCGACACGGCGCAACCACGCTATCTCTATCTGCTGGCGGTCGGCGTCGCCCTGGCGCTGGCAACCCACGAACTCTACTACATTCTGGGGTTCATCTTTGGCTGGTTCCTGATCATTCGCGTGCTGTACGAACTGTTGCCGCGCCGCACGATGACCATTGCGCTGGGAACGATCGCCGGTGTTGCGGCGCTGATCGAGTTGAGCATCATCACCGGCTTATGGTACGGGCGCCTGACGCCAACATTGCGCGCCGACGGCATTTCGCTGCTCTTCTTTACTGTTGCGAGCGGCGGACTGATTATGTCGCGGGTGTGGGATCCGACGCCCTTGTTTGTCCCGCGCTTCGTTGCACTCTGGCAGGAGCAGCGAACCGTGCTCTGGGTGGCGATCGGCGTTCTCGCGTCGATTTTCGTTGTGCTCTACAGTGCATTCTTCGCCGACATGCAGAGCGTATTCGCCGGGTTGTACGCCGGTCTGGCATACTGGCTCGGGTCGCAGCAGGAATATGCGCGCGGCGATCAGCCGTGGTACTACTACCTGATGCTGATGTCGCTCTATGAACCGCTGGCGTTCTTCGGCAGCCTGGCGGCCACGGTCTACCTGTTCACCCGCGGCGTGCAGTTGCACCGCCCGGCACAGACCGCTTCGGACCAGGAGGAAGCGCCATCGGACGATGGCATCGAAACTACCAGGGTTGCGCCTGGTGAGTCGAGTGAAACGGAGACGCACATGTCGTTCGTCGGGCGCCCGGCGACGGCGCTGTTTCCGTTGTTTCTCGCCTTCTGGTTCCTCTGTTCGTTCGTGGCATTTTCGTGGGCAGGCGAGAAGATGCCCTGGCTCAATGCACACATCGCGCTGCCCGCCAATCTGCTGCTGGCATGGGCGCTGGCGCGGCTGGGCGCGAGCCTGAACCTGCGCACGCTCGACCGCCGCGCATGGCTTGTGCCGCCAGCGCTCACACTATTGCTCGTCGCGCTCGCCGTCGCCTTCTGGCGCTTTGGGCAGCCAGCCGTCGGGCAGCAGGCGCAGACAAACCTGCTCCAGGGGGCGCTGCTGCTCGTGCTGGCAGGCGGATTGATCTACCTGATCGTCCGCGTCGGTCAATGGGCTGGCGTGCGGGCGACACTGGCGCTCGGCGCGCTGACCATTGCAGCACTGGTGGGCGCGTATACGCTGCGCGCCACCTGGCTGGTGGTCTACGATCACCCGGATACGCCGGTCGAGCCGCTGGTCTACACCCAGAGCACGCCTGACACCCCGCTGATTGTTGCATATATTCGCGATCTGGCGATCAACCAGACGCGCAACACCCGCAGCGTCAACGATCCGGTCGGCGGTCTGTCGATGCCGCTCATCATGGATAAAGGCGACCCGGAGCAGGACGGCGAAGGGAGCCTGGCCTGGCCCTACCAGTGGTATCTGCGCGACTTCAAGCGCCTGGATGCTCGACCATCCGGTGATTTCCGTTCCGCAACACCCGATACATTCCTGGTCGATCCGCCACAGGGCGCGGGGGAACGCATCCTGGCGCCGGTGGTGATGATATCGCGGGTGAGCCTGAACAATACTGCGCAACAGGCGCTCGAAGCAGGGTATGTGCGCCTCTTCGACACCAAATTGAACTGGTGGTTTCCTGAAGGCAACAAGTGCGACCCGCAAAGCGCCGGTTACAAACGCTTCTATTTCGCGTATCCAGGCAGCGCGGGAGATATTGCGAAAGCCTGCCCCGGCTTACAACCGGAGGACGCGCCGCCGGTATGGGCGCCCTTGCTCTGGATATTCGATACGTCACACTGGTCGAACACCGGGCGCTACCTGTTGTATCGCGACCTGCCCCCGCCACTCCGTCTCGATGGGCGCGAGATGTCGGTGTGGGTGCGGCGCGACCTGGCGCGCGTCGGCGACGCCTCTGCCGTTGCAGCACCCGGCAGCGTCGTCAAACTTGTGGCCACCGATATCTTCGGCGAATTCGGCAGCGACCCCGGGCAACTCATCCAGCCGCGCGGCGTGGCTGTCGATCCCCAGGGGAATATTATCGTGTCGGATAGCGCCAATCACCGCCTGATCGTCTTCGATCCATCGGGAACCCCGATCCGCACCATCGGCAGTTTCGGCAACGGCGACGGGCAGTTCTATGAACCACGCGGCGTCGCCGTCGATGCTGCCGGGAATATCTACGTCGCCGACACCTGGAATGCGCGAGTTGTCAAACTCGATCCGCAGGGAACATTCCTCGCCAGCTGGGGCGTCGGACGTGAGGATTTCGGCGATGGTCGGCGCGCATCGCCAACCGGTGGTACACAGGAGCAGAACCTTGCCCGACCGCTCGACTTCTTCGGTCCGCGCGGCGTCGCCGTCGATGCCGAAGGAAACGTCTATATCGCCGATACCGGCAACAAACGCATCGTCGTTACTGACAGCGATGGCAACTACCAGTACCAGTGGGGATATGAGGGAAGCGCCGCCGGGCAGTTCAACGAACCGATCGGCATCGCCGTCGATGAGAACGGCACGGTCTTCGTCGCCGACACCTGGAACAGCCGGGTGCAGGCATTTGCGCGCGGCGAAAATGGGCAGCTCGACCTGCTGCCCTATGCCACCTGGCGCATTCCCGGCTGGCAGCCGCAAACCTATGAGGATCCCTATATCGCCGCACAGGGCGGGCGAGTGATTGTCAGCGTGCCATTGCGCAACACAATCATGCTGACCGACGACAACGGTGTTGGATTGCTGACATGGGGCGGCGCCGGCAGCGACTTTGCATCGGTCAACCTGCCGTGTGGAACGGCGTTTGCTCCTGATGGTTCGGTCGTTGTCGTCGATCGGGGGAATGCGCGGGTAATGCGGTTCAATCTGCCAAACGTGGCGCCGCCGACGCTTGACGGCGCCCCACTCAGGTAACCGCTACACCAGCACCGCCACTTCATCGTACCCAGCGTCGTTGATCGCCCGGATCAGATCATCGGCGGTCACCTGCTGGTCGTGCTCGACACGCACGCTTTTGTCGCTCAGATTGACGACGACCCGGCTCACCCCAGGCAGTGCATTGACTGCCCGGGTGATTGCATTGACGCAATGCTGGCACGATATTCCCGGTACACGAAATTGATCGCTGATCATGGCTTCTCCCTGACCTTCATGAGTCTGTGCTTCTTGCGAGAACCCATTACGGGTAGTATATCTCCCTCTGGTCATGGGTGTCAATTGAACTTCCTCCGCCTCCGGGGGAGAACCCCGTCGGGGCACGGCGGCGCCGTGCCCCAACCGCGACACGCCTGACGTTCGACTGAGATCACCCGAAGCCAGCACAAGCGAGCGCGGATTATTATCTGCAGACCAAAAATCCTGCACCAAAAACCAAATACCAGGTGTTAATAATCAGAAATCAAAAAAAAAAAAAAAAAAAAAAAAAAAAAAAAAAAAAAAAAAAAAAAAAAAAAAAAAAACGACCACCCTTAATCATAAATCAAGCAGTCAAAAATAAAACAGGAAACCTCAATCCAAAAATCGAGAATCCACAAAATCAAAAACCGGAAGCTGTGAATAGGAAATCAAACAATCAACAAATCACCAATCAAAAACCAGACATCGGGCGCCGACAATCACGAAATCAAAATCCACTGCCAGCCATGGTTTCTGCACGCACGGTCACGCCCTGACCTGCCGACCCAAGAAACAGGGTTGACGAAACGCGTGAACAGCTCCATGGTATAATATCGCACTATTCCTGGCCTGGCACAAAAACCGGGGTCTGTCATCTTCCAGGCAGACACATCTGCGGCATACTGACAGTATACGGAGTTGTTCTATGCGTGTAACGGTTACCGCTGGCGACCCTCTGACCACGACAACCGACCTGCTGACACTTGCTCTGTGGGAAGACGAGTCGCCTGCATCGCCTCTGGCTGATCTGATCGAACCGGGCGACTGGACGGGCAAGTCAAAACAAACGTTGTTGATCTACCCGCGCGGCGTCTGTCCTGCGCGGCGAGTATTGCTGATCGGTCTGGGCAAACGTGCATCGCCCGATCTCGATCTGGTACGCGAAGTTGCAGCGATAGCAACGCAGCGTGCACGCGAATTGAACGTTAGACAATTCGCTTTTGCGCTACCAGTTGCACCTGATCAGACTCCTGAAACGATTGCCGCTGCGATCACCGAAGGCAGTCTGCTTGGAGGATACCGCTTCCTGGAGTACAAGAGCAACCTCAAGCCGGAAGAGCGCCACGAGGTCGATGAACTGAACCTGCTGGCGCCGGGCGATGCGGTGGAGGAAGCTGCACGCGGTGTTGCACGCGGCGGAGCGGTTGCGCGCGGCGTGAATCTGGCGCGCGACCTGGCAAATCTTCCTCCTAACGAGTTGACGCCAGCGCGTCTGGCTGAGCGCGCGCGTGAACTTGCCACGGCGTTCGACCTGCCCATCACGGTGCTGGGTCCAGTAGAAATGCGTGAGCAGGGGTTCGGCGGCATTCTTGCCGTCGGGCAGGGTTCGGTGAATGAGCCGCGCTTCATCGCTATCGACTATGGCACACAGTATACCGATGCGCCCACCATCTGTCTGGTGGGGAAGGGGATGACGTTTGACTCTGGCGGGATTTCGATCAAGCCCGCCGAGAATATGGACGCGATGAAGATGGATATGAGCGGCGCGGCAGCGGTGCTTGGCGCACTGCATGCAATTGCGGAATTGCGCCTGCCGCTGCACGTGGTGGCGTTGATCGGCGCAGCGGAAAATATGCCGGGTGGGTCGGCGTATCGCCCTGGAGACATTCTGAAGACCCTCAGCGGCAAGACGATCGAGGTGCTGAATACCGATGCCGAGGGGCGGATCGTGCTGGCGGACGTTCTAACCTACGCACAACGCTACAATCCATCGGCGATCATCGATCTTGCCACACTGACCGGCGCTATCAGCGTGGCGCTGGGATCGCACGCCATCGGGCTGTTTACGAATGACGACGCACTGGCGCAGCGGCTGTTGCGCGCCGGTGAGGCGGCCGGCGAACGCGCCTGGCAACTGCCGCTGTGGCAGCCGTACCGCGAGATGGTCAAAAGCGAGATCGCTGATGTGCGCAATGCTACCGGACGGCAGGGCGGCGCGATCACGGCTGCCGCGTTTCTCAACGCCTTTGTCGGCGACTATCCCTGGGTGCACCTCGACATTGCCGGAACGGCGTGGACCGACTCGAAACCCAAGGCGTACCAGCCGAAAGGCGCAACCGGCGTCGGTGTGCGCCTGCTGCTCCAGGCGCTGCGTGACTGGGCTCAGGCGTGACCATTGTTCAAGCCGGTGTGATTGAGGTTATGACGGTATGAATCCAGCACCACGGTATGATCGGATTGTGTCGCTGGTGTTGCTGACGCTTCTCGGGCTGGCAGTCGTCTTTTTGATCGATGTCAACCCCAATATTCTGCGCGCACGTTTCGGTGGCGACTTCCCCACCATTACCGTGTCGTGGCTCTTGATTGCTTCGCTGGTCGTGATTGCCAGCACAGGAGCGGATATTTTCATTCGCACACACCCACAGATGCAGACACGATCGTTACCGGTCGTGAACCTCGGCATTGTACGTATCGAACTGGCGCCCTCCTTCTGGATTTTGCCGTCGTTTGCGATCATTGCGTCATTCGCCTTCTTCCGCCTCTTCAGCGCAAGCCTCGAAACACTGGCATTCGTGCTGGCGCTGATCGCTGCTGGCGGATTTCTGTTCGGCGCACTGGTGGCGCAGCACTACTCGCTCGACCGCCGCGCCAGTGTGCGACAGGTCGCGCGCCTGGCGTTGCAGGCGATGGCGCTGCTGCTGGCATTCGGCATGTTCAGCGCCATCTATTACACCCGTATGCGCACTCTTTATTCCGCCACGCTGGTCGGCGCCAGCGCTGCGCTTCTCGCCTATGCGTTGCTCTCCCAGACCTCCGCGCGCAACCTGTTCGTGCTGTCGTTGCTTGTTGGTCTGACGCTGGCAGAGGCGACGTGGGCGCTCAATTATTGGGCGGCGTCGTTTCTGATCGGCGGCGCCTTGCTGCTGGCACTGTTCTACGTTATTACCAGCCTGCTGCAGGGATATCTCGAAGGAACGCTGACCCGTCGCATGATGTGGGAGTATGGCGTGCTTGGCGGTATGATGCTGCTGGCAATCGTGTTTGTGACGCTGCGCTGAATGGAACCTTCTTTTCAGATAAGTACAGGGCGAGTCGCTGCAACGATTGTCGCGATTCTGTTCGAGACGCTCTTCCCACTGGCAGCGGCATGGTTCGTCAGTCGCAGATTGTGTGTCTCCTGGCGCTATTTCGCTTACGGCGCCGTCATCTTTTTGATGTTCCAGTTAATAAGCCGCGTTCCGATTGTGCTGGCCATTCAGGGAGCGCTGGCGCCACAGTTGCAGGCGTCGCGTCTGCTGCTCTTCGGCTGGCTTGCAGCGCTGGCGCTGACCGCCGGGCTTGCAGAGGAGATTGGACGATATGTGGGATATCGCTGGTTGTTTCGCGAAGAAAAAACCTGGTCGCGCGCTGTGATGTACGGTCTGGGGCACGGCGGGCTGGAGTCGATGGTGCTGGTCGCCGGGCTGACCCTTCTGGGATTGATCAATCTTCTGGCGTTGAGCACGGTCGATCTAGCGGCGCTGCCGTTGACGGAAGAACAACGCGAACTGACACGCCAGCAGTTAGCCGCAGTCGCTGCACAACCCGACTGGCTGCCGCTGGTTGGGGCATGGGAACGCCTCTGGACGCTGCCGGTTCACGTAGCGCTTTCGGTGATGGTGGTGCAGGTCTTTCGACGTGGACAGATCTGGTGGCTCTGGCTGGCAATTGCGACGCATACACTGGTCAACCTGCTGGCTGCGGGGATTGCGCCTGCACTCGAACTGCAGGGTACGGCAGCCATCCTGATACCTGAGATTATCGTCACGCTGGCAGGTATCGCGGGTCTGTGGATCATCCTGACATTGCGGGAGGGGAATGTTCAACGTTGACTGTGGACAGCTGCAGCATGGTGACGGCACGCCTGAGAGCGAGAGCATGTCACGTTCGTCATGCATTCGAGGACACGCTGCCCTCGCTCCCAGGAGCAGTGCGGACGCATATAAACCGCATTTACGAGTCACACTGCCGGGATATGATGCGCAATACCAGCATCATGTGGCACAACCAGACGTTTTTGCTCAATCAGCGTGATGAACAGCGCTGTCAGATCCGGATCCCACTGAATCCCGCTCCGTGCGTGCAGCCGCTGAACGGCGCGCTCCAGCGGCAGCGCTCGCCGATATGGACGATCGGTGGTCATGGCATCGTAGGCGTCAACGATAGCGATGATCCGCGCGCCAATCGGAATCTCCTCACCCTGCAATCCATACGGATAGCCGCTGCCGTCCCAGTGTTCGTGGTGCCCACGCACGATAGGCGCAACCTCGCGCGCAAAGCGCATAGGGGCAATGATGCGTGCGCCGCACTCGGGATGCTGCTTGATCTGCGCATACTCTTCGGGCGTCAACGGCGCCGGCTTTCGCAGAATGCTGTCTGCCACGCCAATCTTGCCAATGTCGTGCAGTAACCCGCCCTGCCATACGGCGCGTCGGATGTCGTGCCCCAACCCGGCGGCGGTCGCGAGTTGTTCGCCATAGTACGCCAGACGCCAGAGATGCCCCTCGGTATACATATCCTTCGCCTCAACCGCCAGCGCCAGCGCAAAAATGACGCTTTCGGTGCGCTCGAGTTGATCGGTCAAACGTTTGGTACGCAATTGTGACTGAATTCGGGCACGGAGCAGGCGCTCGTCGAATGGCTTGGTTAGAAAGTCGTCGGCGCCGGCCTCAATGCCGCGCCAGCGATGCTCCGGGGCATCGAGTACGGTCAGCATGGTGATCGGTATCAGCGCCGTGCGCGGATCTTCCTTCAGCCGACGGCAAACCTCGAATCCATCGTAATCCGGCATCGTGACGTCGAGCAGCACCAGATCCGGCAGTTCTTCCAGAGCCAGGTTCAGCGCCTCGCGCCCGTTATGCGCCGCCAGCGCTACATATCCTTCTGCTTCGACAAAGCGGACAATCGCTTCACGCATGGCCGGGTTATCATCTGCTATCAGGATTTTTGCCGCCACCGTTCGCTCCTTCTCTGCTACAGGGCATTGAGCGGTATCACAGGCAGGTACGTCCCTGTCCCACGTTATGGCATAACGTCCTGGTTTACCAGGAGTTATAGTACAATAGATTCTCCTTAAGTCCATCAGACGGTGCACACATAAGGCATTACAAGAGCATCTCGATGCAGACGCGCCGGCATGTCGCGTCCCTGACGCTGATGCTCCTGAGGTGAAAAGAGCCGCCGGGTGCGCGGGCGTCTCGCCTGCATCCCCAGAACTGTTTTCATCGCAGCGTTGTGCGCCATGCGTCTGACCGTCTTATATGAAATAATCGCTGCTGACCGCCCAAAAGATACCGTGGATGAAAGGAATGATGCCATCTATGCCGCACGATTTCGACCAGGTCTTTGATCGCCGCCGCACCAGAAGCATCAAGTGGACGTTCTATGGCGACGATGTGCTCCCTATGTGGGTGGCGGACATGGACTTCGCCGCACCGCCACCAATCCTTGCCGCGCTGCATGCTCGCGTCGATATGGGCGATTTCGGCTACGAATTGCCGTCACGCGCGCTTGGTGAATGCATCTGCGAACGGATGCACCGTCTCTACCAGTGGGATATCACGCCGGATCAGATCGTCTATATCCCCAGTCTGGTAACCGGTCTCAATGCAGTCTGCCGGGCTATCGGCGACCCCGGCGACGGGGTGCTGGTGCAGACGCCGGTCTATCCGCCATTTCTCACTGCTCCAACAAATCAGGGGCGTGTGGTGCAGATGGCGGAACTGGCACTGGTTCCAGGTGACCGCACCTTTGCGTATCGCGTGGATTACGAGCGCATGGCGGCGGTCACAACCAGTCGCACGCGCCTCTTCATTCTATGCAATCCGCACAATCCGACCGGCGAAGCCTATAGCCGCGAAGAACTGCTGCGGATGGCGGCATTTTGCGAGGAGCACGATCTGATCATCTGCTCGGACGAAATCCACTGTGACCTGCTGCTTGGCGAGACGCGCCACATACCGATTGCCACCCTCGCACCCGAGATCGCCGATCGTACCATTACCATGATGGCGCCAAGCAAAACATACAATATTCCGGGACTCAAAGCCAGTTTCGCCATCGTTACCAACCCGGATCTGCGGAAACGCCTGATGACTGCAATGGACGGCATCGTGCCCTGGCTCAACTCATTCGCGCTTGCTGCGATGGAAGCCGCCTACCGCGATTGTGACGACTGGCTGCAGGCATTGCTGCGCTATCTCACCGCGAATCGCGATTATGTGACTCAGTTCGTCGTCGAGCATATGCTGCAGATCAGGACGACAACACCGCAGGCAACCTACCTGGCATGGTTCGATTGTCGTGAGGCGGGCATCGAGGGCAATCCATACGAATTTTTCCGCCGTGAAGCGCAGGTAGCGCTGAACGACGGAACGCCATTTGGCGCCGGCGGCGAAGGATTCGTCCGCCTCAACTTTGGTTGCCCACGCGCCCTGCTCATGGAAGGACTCGAGCGGATGCGGTCGGCGCTCGAACGGGCTGGTCAACGCCGGTAGTGTTCTATGGACTGCTGAAGCCAGGCTTCAGCAGTCCATACTGTCAATCTCCGTCTCATCATGACCGTCCCCCGCTCCAGCCCCCATCCTTGACAAAACCTGTGCAAAGCGTGTATTGTTATACAGGCGTATAGCGTGGCGCACTACGGTCATACGTTCCCGGTCTCGATCAACTCCCCGCACGAGAAGCAAAGAGGTCGGTCAGAGGTCTCGCTCTTCCAGCGAGACGCTCGTTGCGTGCGCCGTACAGACACGACATGTCCAGCCCTGAGCGCAGATGATCGGCAGGGCTGAGAGGAAGGAGACAGATCCATGGTCTATGCAACTCGTCGATTCGAGTTTTCAGCAGCGCATCGCTACTGGCGTTCGGACTGGAGCGCCGAGGAGAATGAACGGGTCTTCGGTCCGTGTGCGTATCCGTATGGACATGGGCACAATTACACACTTGATGTAACCATTACCGGCGAACTCGATCCGCGCACCGGCATGGTAATGAACATGACCGAACTCAAAGCGCTGGTGTCAGACGTGCTGGCAGAGTTCGACCACAGGCACCTGAATGAAGATACGCCCTACTTCCGCGATCAGCTGCCGACAACCGAGAACATCGTGCGGGTGCTGTGGCGATTGATTGCTGCGCGTCTTCCAAACACAGCGCGCCTGGCACGGTTGCGCCTGTACGAAACCGCCGATCTGTGGGCGGAATACGACGGCACGGATGAAACAACCTTTGCGCGTGTGTACACGTTCTCCGCCGCACACCGGTTGCATTCGCCGGCGCTGTCCGACGAAGAGAACCTGGCGATCTATGGCAAGTGCAACAATCCAAACGGGCACGGGCATACGTATACGCTTGAGGTAAGCGTCGCCGGTCCTGTCGATCCTGACACCGGCATGGTGATCGACCTGACAGCAATGGACCAGACGGTGCGCAGCGTGCTCGACCGTCTCGACTACCGGCATCTCGACCATGAAATTGCTGCGTTTGCGACACAACCCTCTACTGCCGAGAATATTGTGATCTATCTGTGGCAGGAACTCGCGCCGCGCCTGGAGGGGCGACTGCGCCATCTCAAGTTGTGGGAAACGCGCAAGAATGTATTCGAATATGCCGGACCGGGCGCTATCGCTGAGTCCAGGGTTGCCGACGGGCGCCATCTGCGCGCAGGTGCGTAGTGCGGCTCGTGCAACCGGACAATTTGCACTATCGAGGAACAACACTCATGACGTACCATACGAACGGGAACAATGGTTCTCACGATCACGCGGTTACAGACATCGACGAGCGTGAGTACGAACCACTGATCATTCAAGGGCGCGGCAAACTTGAAGGAATGAGTTATCACTCCGACCCGGCAATCGAAGACGCCGTGCGGGTCATTCTGAAGCAGATAGGTGAACAGCCTGAACGTGAAGGTCTGCTGAAGACGCCGTCGCGCGTCGCCAAGATGTATGCAGAACTGACCGCCGGGTACCATATCGATCCCGACGCATTAATCAATGATGCAATCTTTAGCGTCGGCTACGACGAAATGGTGCTGGTCAAAAACATCGAGTTTTCCAGTCTGTGCGAGCATCACATGCTCCCCTTCATGGGGCGAGTGCACGTCGCCTACATTCCGAACGGCAAAGTCGTCGGGTTGAGCAAGATTCCGCGCATCGTCGAGATGTTCGCGCGGCGCCTGCAGGTGCAGGAACGGATGACAGTGCAGATCGCCGATTTCATCAATCAGCGTCTCGAACCGCTTGGAGTGGCGGTCGTCGCCGAGGGTGTGCACATGTGCGCTGTTATGCGTGGCGTCAAAAAGGCCGGCGCCACGATGGTTACATCAGCAATGCGCGGCGTCTTCCGCGACGATCCGAAGACTCGCAGCGAGTTCATGGCGCATATCGAACGCGCCTGAGGCGACCACAGGCGCCAGATGATCAGGAAATGCCGGTGTGCGCCTGATGCCGTCGGGCTAAAGCCCGCTGGCGCGGGCTACTGGGGATTGTTTCCTGAAAACCCATCAACCGCCAGTCGGGGGATGGGTGTACCCATCGATGGTGGAATGGGGCGCGGCGGCGCAGACCGCCCCCGGCGTGACAGCGCCCCTTAGACCATTGGTCGCAAGTTAAGGTGGATCAGGAATTGTCAAGTACAACAGATCGATGGCGGCCGCGCGTTTCTTGCGCTTGCGCTTGATGATTCCCAATCCCTC